>Ga0126314_10001717_pt1 | contig 10655 bp, 11 predicted proteins | sample Plot105B_FD_92535 | JGI IMG/M metagenome (GOLD analysis project Ga0126314, IMG submission 92535) | Serpentine soil microbial communities from UC McLaughlin Reserve, CA, USA - Plot105B | ecosystem: Environmental > Terrestrial > Soil > Grasslands | place: USA: UC McLaughlin Reserve, Lake County... | reverse complement strand
GATCGACCATGTCGAGAACCCGATCAAGATCAGGAAGATACTCCTCCTCGACGCGACTCGGCGGATAGGGGATGTCAAAACCGCCCACCCGCAGCACGGGTGCTTCCAGCGAGTAGAAACACTGCTCGGTGATGCGCGCGGCAAGCTCAGCACCCAACCCAAGATTCAGTTGGGCCTCATGCACCGTGACCACCCGGCCGGTCTTTTGCACCGATTCGTATACCACCGCCATATCCAGCGGCGACAGCGTACGGAGGTCGATGACCTCAAGCTGATGACCTTCCTCGGCTGCGGCTTCAGCCGCGTCCAGGCAGGTCTTGACCATTGGTCCGTACGCGATCAACGTGACATCGGTTCCGGGTCGAGCCACCCGCGCGGAGTGCAACGGCGCCGGAGCCAGTGACTCGTCCAGCTCCGCCCGTTCGTGATAGCGCCGCTTGGGTTCGAAGAAGATGATCGGGTCGTCTGAGGCAATGGCCTGCTGGATCATCCAGTACGCGTCGATCGGATCGGAACAGGTCACCACCTTCAGGCCCGGAGTATGGCAGAAGTAGGCCTCGGGGGATTCGCTGTGATGCTCGACGGCTCCGATGCCACCGCCGTAGGGGACTCGGATCACGATCGGCATCTGCAAGAGCCCTCGTGATCGGTAGTGCAGCCGCGCGAGCTGACTGACGATCTGATCGAACGCCGGATAAACGAAGCCGTCGAACTGGATTTCGCACACCGGCCGGTAACCCCGCAGCGCCATGCCCACAGCGGTGCCGACGATGCCGGATTCCGCAAGTGGTGAATCGATCACCCGATGTTCGCCGAAATCCTTCTGCAAGCCTTCGGTCACTCGGAAGACGCCACCAAGTTTGCCCACGTCTTCACCCGCAATCACTACTTTGGGATCGGCTTCCAGGGCCCTGCGCATGCCCGCATTGAGCGCCTTCGCCATGGTCAGCGTGATCATCAGTGCACGCCTCCGGGGTATGCCGGCTGGGGTTGTCTTCCGGATGCGGATTGAGCCGGTGCAAGCCCGTCGACAGGCGCCTGACTTACGTCCTCGAACGTCGCGAGGTACTCGGCGTAATGTGTCTTCTGCTCAGCCAGATGAGTGGTTTGCTCGGCGTACACCCAATCAAAGAAATCCAGCATCTCCGGATCGGGAAGAGCGAGGCAGCGGGCTCGGAGGTCGGCTGCGTAGTCGGAGGCCTCGGCCTCCACGTCGGCGAAGAAGGGCTTGTCGCCACTGCCGCTTCGCCTCAGGTACGCCCGGACCCGCTCGATCGGATCCTTCAGCCGCCAGTGCTCGAGCTCGTCGGCGAGCCGGTATTTCGTTGGATCGTCTGAGGTGGTGTGGGCGCCCATGCGATAGGTGTAGGCCTCGATCAAGGATGGGCCGCTGCCGCTGCGCGCTCGCTCCAGAGCCGCTGTGGTGGCCGCGTATACCGCAAGCACGTCATTGCCATCGACCCGGACGCCCGGGAATCCGAAGCCGGAAGCCCTGCGATACAACGGAATTCGCGACTGCCGCTCGATCGGTTCGGAGATCGCCCACTGGTTGTTCTGGCAGATGAAAACGATAGGAGCGTTATAGGAACTGGCGAAGATGAAAGCCTCATTGACGTCGCCCTCGCTGGTGGCGCCGTCGCCGAAGTAGCAGACCACCGCCATGTCGCGATCCGGATCGCCGGTGCCGACGAGGCCGTCGCGTTCCACCCCCATTGCGTAGCCAGTGGCGTGCAGCGTCTGCGCGCCGATGACGATTGTGTAGAGATGGAATCGGCTCTGCTGGGAGTCCCAGCCACCAAGATCAATTCCGCGAAAAAGGGCCAGCAGGTGCAGCGGATCCACGCCCAGGCACCAAGCCACACCGTGTTCTCGATAGGTAGGGAAGACGAAGTCCTGCTTGCCAAGGGCGCGTCCGGAGCCGACCTGGGCTGCCTCCTGACCTAGACAGGAAGCCCACAACCCTAGTTCGCCCTGGCGCTGTAGCGCGGTGGCCTCAGCATCGACCCGTCGGGTCAACACCATGTCGTGATAGAAGTTCTTGATTTGATCGTCGTCGCCGCTGAAGGAGTACTCAGGGTGTTCCAGCCGCTCGCCTTCCGGGGTAAGCAGCTGGACCAGCTCGACCTCTCCGCTCGCACCGCTGATGTCGCTCACGGGTGCATCCTCTCCTCACCGGATGCGGTGGTTCCGCATCTCATCGGTCCCGGTGCGGGATCACCGCGCTGGGTGGTACCACCACCCTCCGGGGCTCTGCTGGTTCGGGGGGACGACCCCCCGTGCCCCCCGAGGCATTGGTGTGGTTCCGGCTCGCATGTGTAGCGAGCGGATCCTTCGGCACTGCGAGCGTCGGTCGCGTGAGCAGTGCCCATGACCCGACTGTTCGGCCCCTCCTTGTGGGCGGTACCGGCCAGCCGAAACCCAAAGTACCGCCCTGGCTCCGGACACGAGAAAACCACTCGTATGTCCTATCTCTTTGAGCGTGATTCCCTCAGAACCACACCCCAGCTGGACCCTCAGGCGCCGACACGCCGAGGTGGGGTGGGAGGTGGGGTGGGACTGGCGTCAGGTTTTGAGGGATTGCTGGAAGCGCAGGATGCGGATCAGGGCGGCGGCTACCGCCTCCGGACCGGCCGCGAGCGAGACGCGGACAGCCGCGCCGCCGTCGCGTTGGTCGAAGTCCGTGCCCGGAGTAAGTGCCACCCCGTGTTCCTCCAGCAGGGCCTCGCACCAGGACTCCGAGTCAGGATGTGGACCGAGCTGGTCAGCAATGCCGGCGTAGACGTAGAAGGCGCCGTCGGCCGGGGCAACCCCGCTCCAACCAAGATCATCGATGGCATCCAGCACAATCGCCCGGGCATCGGCAAAGGCTGCCACCCCGGCATCGGCCTCTCGGTAGGACTCGTCGGTGAAAGCGGCGATCGCCGCGTGCTGAGCAGGCACCGGTGGACACAAGGTGAAGTTTCCGGCCAGTGCGTCGAAGGCACCCAGCAGGTCGGCCGGCACCAGGCTCCAGCCAAGCCGCCACCCGGTCATTCCCCAGTACTTGGAGAACGAGGAGATCACGATCGCCTCGCGATCATGCTCCCAGGCGCAGCTGGCTGCGATGGTGTGGTCAGTGATGCCGTGGTAGATCTCATCGCTGACCAGCCGGACTTCATGATCACGACACCAGGCTGCAAGCTCGGCAAGATGATCTGGGACGATCATGGTTCCGGTGGGATTGGCCGGGGAGGCGACCACGAGTCCGGCTAGCGGCGCTGCGGCGTGTGCCTGGTCCACCATCTTCACCGATGGTTGGAAGCGTTCTGTCGGACCGCAGGCCAGCTCGACGACCTCACAACCGAGCGAGGCCAAAATGTTCCGGTACGCCGGATAACCCGGCCGGGTCAATGCCACTCGACCACCATGATCAAAAGCGGCCAGGAAGCCGAGCAGGAAGGCACCGGATGAGCCTGTGGTCAACGCGATCTGATCTTCATCGACCTCCAGCGAATACCAGCGCCGGTAGTGCGCAGCGATTTCGCGTCGCAGCGGCCTGATCCCGAAGGTCTCCGTGTAGCCCAAGGGTGTACGGTCCACCATCAGCTGCTCAGCACGACGTCGGACGTCTGAAGGAGCACCCTGAGACGGCTCGCCGGCACAGAGTGAGATGACCTCCCGGCCTTGGGCGCGCAACTGTGCCACGCGGTTGAGAATGCTCATCACCGCGAAGGGCGGAACGGCAGCCCGGCTCGATGGCTTCATGGCGCGATGCGCGAGCAGGCCGGAAGATTTCGTCATGCGCTCTGTAGCCGCTTGCGCGCGCGGTATGCAGCAACGTTGGTCCGGTTGCCGCAGTTTCCGGTGTCGCAGTACCGCTTCGAGGAGTTCTTGGAGAGATCGACCAACACATCCGCACAGTCCGCAGCGGCACAGATCCGCAGCCTGCCCAGCTCGTCGGCCCTGACAAGATCGAGAAAAGCCATCGCCGCCTCGGCCGCAATCCGGTCGGCAAGCGGGGCGTCAGGGCGGGTGACGTGCAGGTGCCAATCCCACTCGTCGTGCCGGGCCAGGTACGGGCGCGCGTCGGCTTCGGCAAGGATCTGGTTGACCAGAACCGCCGCCTCGTCACGGTCTGCGACCGTCCAGAACTTGCGCAGGCGTGGGCGCAGCGCACGCACTGACTCGAGTTCCTCGGGGGTCCGGCGAATGGCGCCCGAGTACGGATAGCGGGCCAGCAAGTCGTCAAAATCAGCCAAGGTCACCAACGTGTCACCGTCGAGCCCCACGGTGTTCACCAGGGCGGCAGTCTCGGCGAGAGCACGCTCGGTGTCATGACTAAAGGGCATCTTGACTCCTGACATCATATCCGTTAGCGTCATCAGTGTACTCGATTTTGGTCATGACAGGGTTCCTGCCATGGCGGCGAGCTGAGGAGACAAGAAATGACGACCGTAGTTCGGGAAGCAACCCGAACGTTCGCCGCACCGAGCTATGGCGGGGCACTTGCCCTTGCGCTGTTTTCGGCCTCATCCTTCGGACTCTCTGGCTCCCTTGCCAGCTCGCTGCTAGATCTGGGCTGGTCGCCAGCGGCAGTAGTGGCGACTCGTGTCGGAGGCGCCTTCCTCATCCTTCTCATACCATGCCTGGTTCTCCTTCGCCGGATTGGACTACCGACCCCTGGCCAGTCTCTGCGGATGCTGGCGTACGGGGTGGTCGCGATCGCTTTGGCACAGCTCTGCTACTTCAGCGCGGTCCAGTACCTCTCCGTCGGCGTCGCCCTACTGATCGAATACCTGGCACCGGTCATGTTGATCGCCTGGCACTGGGCACGAAACCACCGACGGCCCACCTGGTCAGTGCTTCTGGGAGCTGGTTTGTCGATCGTCGGCCTGGCCTGCGTCCTCGATCTTCGCGACGGACTGACACTCAATCCGATCGGCGTCGCCTGGGCTCTGGGTGCGGCTGTGTGCCTGAGCGCGTACTTTCTCCTCAGCGAGGACAAGGGGAGCGACGAGCCGATCCACCCGCTGCTGCTGACGACAGCCGGTACCGGAATCGGAGCGAGCGTTTTGCTGGCTGCAGCAGCAGCCGGCATGCTGCCGCTCGCTGCGTCTACCGGGACCACCATCTTGGCCGATCGGGCCGTCGGCTGGTGGCTCCCGGCGCTTTTGTTGATCTTGGTCAGTGCGGTGCTCGCCTATCCGAGTGGCATCGTTGCAGTGCGCCGGCTCGGCAGCTCCGCGGCATCGTTCGTGTCACTGACCGAGGTGATCTTTGCGGTGGCTTTTGCCTTTGTGCTGCTCGGCCAGCGTCCTGGACCTATGCAGCTGGTTGGTGGCGTGTTGATCTTGGCCGGGATCGCTCTAGTGCAGCGGCCCGTCCAGCCGAAGAACGTGTTGGAGCAACAGGCCGGGTCGTCCACTCATCAGTGATGGTGATCGCTCATGTCAGGGCTTGCCGAAATCGGTAACAAGCCAAACTTTGTCGTGCACCGAGTCACTGATCACGTCGATGCCAACGTGGACGTAGGTCTCACTCAAGATGTTCTTGCGGTGTCCGTCGTCGGGGGGCTTCTCGTTGTACATCGCCTTCTGTACAGCGAGCACGCCATCCTCGGAACGGCGACTGTTGTAAGCGACGTTCTCGGCTACCGCGCTCCAGCGGTATCCGGCAGCGGAGATTCGGGATCCGAGTGCCGCCTCGCCTTTCAGTTGGTGGCTCAGCGTGTTGGCTCCTGCCATGGCCAGGTTGTGCTTGTGCGCCGCAGAGACGAGGTCGCGGTTCATCTTCAGTGCTGGCCGTCCATGCTGAGCCCGTTCGGAATTGAGCTCAGAGAGCACCGCATTCGCCCAGTCCGAGCGCGTGACATAACTCGAAGAGCTCTGGGTACTCGTCTTGGACGCTGCCGACTTTGCAGCCTGGGTCGGCTTCTTGGTCAGAGCCGGCCTGGTACTGCGGCTCTTTGAGGTGCTTGCCGTCGCTCTCTTCGTGGCCTTCGGTGCAGTGGTTCGGCTTCTGCTCGATTGGGTTCCTGGCGAAGCTGTGGAGCGACGTGTCGGCGGGCGATGACAGCTGGCCGGCTTCTTCTCATCCCCCTGGCACTCAGGCCGAGCATGCGCTCTGGCGCGGAGGGATCGGGCGCTGCGGTCACTCGGCGTCACCTCGGCTGACGGCGATGGACTGCTCGGTACCGCCACCAGCCGGTCATCGCGGCCACTGGACGCGCCCGAGTCGGTGATAGCCGAACCGCCAAGCAGAGCAGCACCGACAACTGCTGCGCTGACCACAACTGCAGCACTTGCCGAGGCGATCCGTAGGCCAGTGCTGGTCACGTTGCCTTCATCCTGCACGACGACCCCCGAACAGGTCACGATTCGATAACGACCGCGTAAGCCAAACATAGTGGGGGCCGTTCCAGCAAGCGCCAGTCGTCAAGTGGCCACGCCGTACACTGCGCCGGTGAGCAGCGCGACAGCTACCTCGACCGGTGTCCTGCTGGCAGGCACGTCCTCAGACGTGGGCAAGTCGCTGGTGGTCACTGGCCTGTGCCGTGTGCTCGCGCGCCGGGGGTTCGCGGTTGCGCCTTTCAAGGCGCAGAACATGTCGAACAACTCCTGTGTGTGCAGCGACGGTTCCGAGATCGGCCGCGCGCAATACCTCCAGGCACAGGCCGCCTGGGTTGTGCCCGAATCGGCGATGAACCCGGTGCTCCTGAAGCCCGGTAGCGATCACCGATCGCACGTCGTGCTCCGGGGCCGACCGTGCGGCACCTTGGAATCTGGGGAGTACGCGACCGGGCGCGGTCACTTGGCAGCCGCAGCATTCTCGGCTTACGACGAGCTCGTGAGTCGCTTCGAGGTGATCGTCTGCGAGGGTGCCGGATCGCCTGCAGAGATCAATCTGCGAGCCGGCGACTACGTCAATCTCGGGCTGGCACGGGCCAAGAAGCTGCCGGTCGTGGTCATCGGCGACATCGATCGTGGGGGAGTCTTTGCCTCGCTTTACGGCACCGTGGCGTTGCTCGATGATGACGATCGGCGGTTGATCACGGCCTTCTTGATCAACAAGTTCCGGGGGGATGTCGCGGTGCTGCAACCTGGCCTGGAGGAGCTCAGCAGGCGGACCGGTGTGCCGTGCGCGGGCGTACTGCCTTGGCTTCCGGACGTATGGCTGGATGCCGAAGACGCCCTCGAGGTGGCGGCTTGGCGGCGTCAGGGCGCGACCGAGGGTGCTCTCCGAGTAGCAGTCGTGCGGCTGCCGCGGCTGTCGAACGGCACCGATGTTGAGGCACTGGCGGCTGAGCCGGGTGTGGAGGTGATTGTCACGACGGACGCGCAAGCGCTCGCGGCGGCCGATCTTGCGGTGCTGCCCGGTTCTCGTTCAACGGTCAGCGATTTGGAGTGGTTGCGCCGCACCGGCTTGTCGCGGGTGATCGACGCCCGGGCACGCCGGGGGGCGCCGGTGTTGGGCATCTGCGGTGGGTACCAGATGCTTGCACGGGTGATCGACGACCCGATCGAGTCAGGGCGCGGAGTGGTCGAGGGCCTTGGCCTGTTACCAACGAAGATCAGCTTCGGCATGGACAAGGTGCTGGGACGCCCTACCGGCACCTGGCGCGGGCACCAGATTGAGGGGTATGAGATCCATCACGGGACGGCAGAGATCGAGGGTGAAGCTGAGCCGTTCCTCGACGGCTGGCGCCGGGGTCAGGTGTGGGGGACGATGTGGCACGGGGCCTGGGAGAACGACGATTTCCGGCGGGCTTGGCTGGCCGAGATCGCCGCAGCTGCTGGGTCCTCCTGGCGTTCTGAGCCGGAGGTGACCGGGTTTGGTCGGCGACGAGAAATCATGATCAATACGCTGGCAGATGCGGTGGAGCAGCATGCCGATCTTGGTCTGCTGCTGGCCGGCACGCGGGTGGCTGGGCGGCTGTGACGCTTCAGGCGCTGGTCATCGGCATCGGGAGCGGAGATCCTGATCACTTGACTCGCGAGGCCGTGGCAGCGCTGAATCGGGCCGATGTGTTCCTGGTGGCCGACAAGGGAGCTGCGAAGCAGGATCTGCTCAAGCTGCGCGAGGACCTCTGCCGGGCGCTGATCACCCATGATCACTACCGCTTCATCGAAGTGCCGGATCCAGAGCGCGGACCTGATCGGGAGCGTGATGCAACGGAGTATCAGGCGGGAGTAGCGGCCTGGCACGAGGCCCGTGCCCGCCGGTATGCCGAGATCATTGCCGCCGAGGTCGGCGACGCCGGCACGATCGGTTTCCTGGTTTGGGGTGATCCGGCCTTCTACGACTCGACTATCCGTATCGTGAAGTCGATCAGGGAGCTTGGAGTTGATCTTGCCCTGACTGTCATTCCCGGGATCAGCAGCCTCCAGCTGCTCGCCGCCCGGCATCAGATCGTCCTGAACCGAGTCGGCCAGCCGATTCATGTCACCACCGGGCGGAGGCTGCTGGATGAGTACTCCGCTGCCCTCGGCGATGTAGTCGTCATGCTTGACGGAGAGCTTGCGTGTAGCGGACTGGTCGAGCGGTTCGGCGATCTGATGATCTATTGGGGTGCCCAGGTGGGGCTGGATGACGAGGTGCTCATCTCGGGTCGGTTGGGCGAGGTTATCGAGAAGATCAAAGTCAGCCGCGCGGCGGTGCGTGAGTCTCGTGGCTGGGTGATGGATACGTACCTGCTGCGCCAGTACCGCGAGTGACGAGACGTTGTCGGCGGTATGAGCCTCAACTTCGGGCGTGGTACGGATTTACAACTTGGATCCCGCAATCGTCGAAATCGCCTACGTTCCTCGTTGCCAGATTTGCACGGTGAACCCACGCAATGGCGGCGATGATGGCGTCGGCTACCGAGATCGGTCGACCCGCACCCTCTCGTGTAGCGACTAGATCACCGTAGCGATCAGCCGCCTTGGCGTCGAAAGGCAGCAGTCGCTCCTGGGTCTCGCTGAACACCGCCTTGGCTTGTTCCGTCAGACGGTTACGGCGTTTACCGGCCGGGAGACGGGAGAGGCCATAAAGAATTTCCGCTCGCGTCATGACCGTCGTATACAGCTCGTGACGCGGGACGGTATCAAGCCAGGCGTCGATGTCCGCCCCATTGGCCATCAAGGCCGCCACGATGTTGGTGTCAAGAATGATCATGAGCCAAATGTGATCGGTCGCTGCACTGCGGTCTTGCGGTCCGGCATCACGAGGTCGATCCCAGTGCCCGAAAAGTGCTCACGAATGCTGGCCACAAGATCCACCGGCTCATCGCTCGTCTCCACGGCGGCGGCAAGAATCAATCTCGCCTCAGCCTCCATTGACCGACCATGCCGAGCCGCGCGCTGGCGGAGCTTTTCTTTCACTTCTGGATCCAGATCGCGAACCGTGAGCATGCTCATAGCGAATCACCTCTTAATGACAACCTTACTCATGTGCATTCATTGCATGCACTTAGGCATCGGATGGTGCTCCGCCAAACGATCCTCACTGGCCATACCCTGACGCGCGACCGAGGTGGGATGCTTGGTGCGTACCTGGCCTTTGAGACTGACTGGCAGCCACATGACCACAAACGAAAGCCGCAGTACCGCCTCGGATGTGAACCCCGAACGAGACCCGCTTGGGATGATCAACGGCGAAGGGGTCATCACCGGCACTGTGGTGTCCTCTGCCGTCATCGCAGCAGCGGTTGGGCATCTGGAGGAAACGCGGCTCGTCATCGCGATTCTCGCAACCGCGTTCATCTACTGGCTGGCACACCTCCATGCTCGGACGCTGGGTGACGCTGTCAAACACCGCACGCATCCGGTAGACGCACTGAAAGAAGCACTCGCTGAGACGTGGCCGATCCTCGCCGCGGCCCTGGTGCCTGCCGTCATCTTGATCGTCACCCAGCTGGCTGGCGCTGAGATCCGTACCGCGGCTTGGATTGCTGTGATCACCAGCACTGTCTTGTTGACGGCCTATAGCTTCTTTGCGGGCCGGCGCGGTGGACTCGGCCTCGGGGGCAGCCTGGTGAGCGCTTCGGTGGGTGCAATGCTCGGAATCTTGATCATCGTGCTCAAGGCCGGGCTGCACTGAGGCTCGGGTAACGGCCGATTCGCCGCGCCATAGGCTCAGCCCGCTCTAACCTCGGCGAGCACTCGGCGTACGGCGGCAAGGGTCCGATCGACGTCCTCCTCGGTGGTCCGCCAGTTCGAGACCGAGATCCGCAGCACTGCCTGCCCGTGCCAGGTTGACGGGGTCATCCATGCAGTGCCATCCCTCAGCAGCCGAGTGGCTACCTCGCGCGTTGCCTCATCGGTGCCGAATGAGACGCAGACCTGGGTGAACACCACATCGTTGACGACGCGCACCCCATCCAGCTCAGCAAGTCCGGCAGCGAAACGACGGGCATGCCGACAAAACCGCTCCACCATCTCGGCCACTCCCCGGCGGCCCAGCGAACGCAGCGCGGCCCAGACCGGGAAACCACGGGCGCGGCGGGAAAACTCCGGCACCGTCGAAAACGGATCCGGGCGCTCATCCTGGATCAGATACGCGGCATGCACACCCATTGCGGCATACATGGCATCGGCCTTGGCGACGATCGCAAGCCCGCTGTCGTACGGCACATTGAGCGTCTTGTGCGCGTCGCTTGCCCAGGAGTCCGCCCGCTCAACCCCTGCGACCAAATG
>Ga0126314_10001716_pt1 | contig 10657 bp, 10 predicted proteins | sample Plot105B_FD_92535 | JGI IMG/M metagenome (GOLD analysis project Ga0126314, IMG submission 92535) | Serpentine soil microbial communities from UC McLaughlin Reserve, CA, USA - Plot105B | ecosystem: Environmental > Terrestrial > Soil > Grasslands | place: USA: UC McLaughlin Reserve, Lake County... | reverse complement strand
CTTCCTGACGCGTACGCGCGTCGTTGCGGAAGAGGCCCCGAACGGCTGACGTCATCGTGCGGGAGCCGGGTTTCTTGATGCCCCGCATGGTCATGCACAGATGCTCGGCCTCGATCATCACGAACACGCCGCGCGGGCTGAGCGCCTTCTCGATCGTGTCGGCGATCTCGGTCGTCACGCGCTCCTGGACCTGTGGCCGCTTCGAGAGCACGTCCACCACCCGCGCGATCTTCGACAGTCCGGTGATCTCGCCCTGCTTGTTCGGGATGTAAGCGACGTGCGCCCGTCCGATCCACGGCAGGAGATGGTGCTCGCACACCGAGTACAAAGGGATGTCCTTCACCATGATGATCTCGTCGAAGTCGGCGCCCGGCACGACGGTCACGAGCGGGATGGGGTCGTCGCCGACGCCGGCGAAGATCTCGTCGTACATCTCGGCGACGCGCCGCGGCGTCTCCTTGACCCCCGGGCGGTCGGGGTCGTCCCCGATGCCCTCCAGGATCAGGCGGACGGCCTGCTCGATCTTGTCGCGATCCACGACGTGGGACACGGCCGCTCGTCTCAGCCGATCGGGCCCGGGCGGGGCTCGGGCTGCGTCCGGATCGCTCGGCGCGCTACGGCGAGCCCGGCGCCGCGGATCGCCTGGTCGCGCTGCGGACGCTTGGGGACGTCAGCGAGGATCTGCTCGACCTCGTCGCGGTCGATCGTCTCCTTCTCGATCAGCGTGTTGGCCAGCCGATCGAGCTTGGCGCGGTGCTCCTGGAGGATCTCGAGCGCCTCGTCGTGCGCCTGGTCGATCATCTGCCGGACCTCGTTGTCGATCTCGAACGCGACCGAGTCGGAGTAGTCGGGCTGGCTCTGGAAGTCGCGGCCGAGGAACACCTCGTGCTGCTTCTGCCCGAGCGTGAGGGGACCGATGACGTCGCTCATGCCGTACTCGGTGACCATCTGACGCGCGACCTTCGTCGCTCGCTCGATGTCGTTGGCCGCGCCGGTCGTGATATCGCCGACGATGAGCTCCTCCGCCACGCGGCCGCCGAGGAGCATCGCGAGCTCGTCGGTAAGCTCCTCGCGCGTCATCAGGAACTTGTCCTGCTCGGGCAGCGTGAGCGTGTAGCCGAGCGCCCGGCCGCGCGAGATGACGCTGATCTTGTGCACGGGATCGGTGTTCGGCAGGACGTGCGCGGCGAGCGCGTGGCCGCCCTCGTGATAGGCGATCACCCGCTTCTCCCGGTCGCTCATCACCCGGCTCTTGCGCTCGGGACCCGCCATCACGCGGTCGATGGCCTCCTCGACCTCCTTGGTCGAGATCGCCTTGTTCCCCCAGCGCGCCGCGAGCAAGGCCGACTCGTTGATGACGTTGGCGAGGTCGGCGCCCGTGAAGCCGGGAGTGCGACGGGCGATCACGTCGAGGTCGACGCCGTCCTCGAACGGCTTGCCGCGCGCGTGGACCCGCAGGATGGCCTTGCGTCCCTCGAGATCCGGCCGGTCGATCGTCACGTGCCGGTCGAAGCGTCCAGGCCGAAGCAATGCCGGGTCCAGGATGTCCGGGCGGTTGGTGGCGGCCATCAGGATCACGGCCGTCCGCTGGTCGAACCCATCCATCTCGACGAGGAGCTGGTTGAGCGTCTGTTCGCGCTCGTCGTGGCCGCCGCCGAGGCCCGCGCCGCGGTGCCGCCCGACGGCGTCGATCTCGTCGATGAACACGATGGCCGGGGCGTTCTGCTTGGCCTGCTCGAACAGGTCGCGGACGCGCGCGGCACCGACGCCGACGAACATCTCGACGAAGTCGGACCCGCTGATCGAGTAGAAGGGCACGCCGGCCTCACCGGCGACCGCGCGGGCGAGCAGGGTCTTACCGGTGCCCGGCGGACCGAACAGCAGGACGCCCTTGGGGATCTTGGCCCCCATCGCCTGGAACTTCGCCGGGTTCTGGAGGTACTCCTTGACCTCCTGCAGCTCCTCGATCGCCTCCTCGACACCCGCCACGTCGGAGAACGACGTCTTCGGCTGATCCTTGGTGACCTGCTTGGCTCGGGCCTTGCCGAACTGCATGACCCGACCGCCGCCGGCCTGCGACTGGTTCATGATCCACAGGAACGCCCCGATGATCAGGACGATGGGGATGAGCTGGAACAGGAATCCGACCAGCGCCGAGCCCTTCTGTGGATCGACCTTCGTCAGCACGCCGTGATTGCGGAGCTCGTCGACGAGCTGGGACTGCGAGTCGATGGGATACGCGGCCTCGTAGGACGATCCGTTCTGCAGCTCGCCGCGGATCTCCTGATCGCCCTCGTAGAACGTCGCGCTCGCGACGTCGCCGCCGTCGACCAGCGACCGGAACTGCGAGATCGTCACCTGCTGCGCCTGGGGTTGACGGTTGGCGAACAGCACGAAGATCCACAGCGCCGCCAGCACCATCAGGATGTACACGGCGGGACCGCGGAAGAGTCGTCGCATCGGCGATCCGGGGTCGGTGGGCAGCGGTGCTCCTTTCGAACCGTTCCGGGCGTCTACCTGCGCGGATGTTGGCGCAGACACGTCGGGGCCCGGGCGTCATCGTGCACGCCGAGCCCTGTCGAATGGTAGCACGGGGGTCGGATACGGCCGTCCGTCGTTCAGCGTATCCCGCTGTCGACGGTGAGCCCGACCGTCGCGAACGCGTGCGGCTCGACGCGCACGGTCCGCGGCCGCGCCGTGGGCGGACCCGCTCCGTCGATCGCCGGCGTGAGCGTCCACGTTCCGGGTTCGAGGTGGACCTCGAAACGCCCCGAGCCGTCCGTCGGCGTCTCGACGCGATCCCCGCCGTTCGACGCGACGACCGTGCCTCGCCATGGGACGTCCGGGCACGGATCGGCGGTTTCGACGGGGCACTGCGGTCCGACGACGACGACGCCGCGCACGCCCGAGTCCGGCCGCTGCCGGGCGCCGCCCGCGCCGGCACATCCGACCGCGGCGAGCAAGACCGAGCAGGCGAGGACGCGACGCACGTCGCTTGGACGGGCGCTCACGGCACCGCGTTCCCGACGATCAGACCTCGGCGTACGCCTCGGGTCGAAGCGTCGCGATGTACGGGAGGTTGCGGTACTTCTCGGCGAAGTCGAGGCCGTAGCCGACGACGAAGTCCGGCGGGATGTCGAACCCCTTGTACCGGATGTCGAGCGGTACCCGCTGGATACCCATCTTCTGCAGCAGCGCGCAGACCTCGAGGCTGGCGGGGCGACGGCCGCGAAGGTTCTTGAGCACGTAGTTGAGCGTCAGGCCCGAGTCGACGATGTCCTCCACGAGCAGGACGTGGCGCCCCTCGATGTCGTGGTCGAGGTCCTTCAGGATCCGAACGACGCCGCTCGTCTTGGTCGCGGCTCCATAGGACGCGACGGCCATGAAGTCGACCTCGACCGGCAGGTGGACGTACCGAGCGAGGTCGGCCATGACGACGAACGCGCCCTTCAGTACGCCGACGAGCAGGACGTCCAGGCCCTCGTAGTCGCGCGTGATCTGCCGCCCGAGGTCGCGCAGCGTGTCCTGGATCTCGATCTCGGAGATGAGGACGCGCTCGATGTTGCGGTCGTATTCCTCGGCGAACGGCTCCGCCGTCGGTCCGAGTCGAGCGGACACAACCTCGTTGCGATCGGACAGTGCGACCCGGCCTTCCATCTCGCCCCTCCTTCATACCCGGCTCTCGGGGGAAGAGCGAGAGAGGGAAACATACTCCCTGTCTCGAACGGCGTTCAACGCGAAGAACGCGCGTCGGCGCCCGGGGCGGCCGGCTGCGAGATCGAGGATCCCGTCGATCGTCTCGGCGCTCGGCTGGACGCCGCATCGGAACACCGCTTGCGACACCAGCCGGCTCGCGATCGGTCCGGTCAATGTCGTGAGGCGCGCGACATGGAGCCGAGCCCCGTCCTCGGTCTGCTCGAACACGTCGTCCCAGACGGCCGACATCTGACGTGTGAGCTCGTTCGCGTCCTCACGCAGCAGCGCCGCTGTGCGAGCGAGCGGTTCACGCACGCCCCGGCTCGTCGCTCGTTCGAGCGCGGGGAGCCCTCGAAGCCGGATGGCGTTGCGGAGCGCGTATGTCGGGTCCGTGTTCGTGGGGTCGCGCCGCGGCCGAAGATGCAGCGCGCGGCAGAACGACTCGACGTCGGCACGCGATACGTCGATCAGCGGCCGGATGAACGGGCCCGTCCGAGGATCGATGCCGGCCAGACGCGATAGGCCCGCCCCGGTCAGCGCCGCCATCAGCATCGTCTCGGCCTGGTCGTCCTGTGTGTGCGCCGTCGCGATCTTCGCCGCGTCGACGTCGCTCATCAGGTACATCGCGGCGATCCGTCGTCGCATGTGTGCCCACGCCTCCTTGGACTCGCCGCGCGGCGGCCGGTCCTCGGCCACGATGAGATGGAACGGCAGACGGAGCCGGTCGCAGATGCGCTCGACGTAGACGACGTCCTCGCACGAGTCCGGGCGGAGGCGGTGGTCGAAGTGGAAGACCTGCAGCCGGATCCTGAACAGCCGGCGCAGGTGGTACAGCGAGTACAGGAGACAGATCGAGTCCGGACCACCCGAGACGGCTACGAGGACCGTCTCGCCCGGCACGAACATGTCGTGCCGACGCGCCGTCGAGGTGACGCGTTCGAGGACCCGGGCGACAGCCGGCGGGCGCCTCAGGCGCCCGGTACGCGCCGAAGCCATCGATCCGGCTGCGCGATCTCACCGAGCGTGGGCAGATCCGCGTCGCTCCGCCACACCAGGTTGAACCCGCTCCAGCCGACGCGGTCGACCACGTCCCGCACGAAGCGCTCGCCGGCGTCGTACTGCTGAACCTTCGACTCGAGACCGATCGCGCGCTGGAACGCCTTCTCGGCGCCGCTCGAACGACGGCGCTCCTGCAATGCCCGGCGCATGTGCTCGAGGTCGGCGATCCGCCCGAGGGCCGCCGTGTTCATGACGTAGGAGGCGTGACCCTCCAGCAGCGTCATCAGCGACTGCATCCGGTGGAACAGGTCGCGCTGCTGCGGGTTGAGGAGCAACAGGAGCGCGTTGGGGCCACGCCAGTCGATGGCGCCCGATCGAACGTCGTCGATCGCGCGCTTGAGCTGCGCGATCATCTGCGACGTGTCCATCTGCACGGTGTCCAGGTACGCGTCGATCAGGCTCGACAGGTAACCGCGCAGCCACGGTGTGCCGCCGAACTGCACGCGGTGAGTAACCTCGTGCAGCGAGACCCACAGGTGGAAGTCGTGCGGCTCGAGACCGAACCGCTGCTGCACGTCGACGAGGTTGGGCCCGACGAAGTACAGGAGCCCGTCGTCGTCCGGAGGCAGGAACACGTCGTACTGACCGAGGACGCGCCGCGACACGTAGCCGAGCAGGATCCCGATCTGCACGCCCAACGCCTTCCGGCGGAGCTCCGACCTGTTCTTGTCGGTGAGCAGCCGTTCGGCGACCGGCTCGAGCAAACGCTGCAGAGCGGTGAGGTTGGTCGCGACCCACTCGCCGCGCGACATCACCCACGGCCGGGCGCGAAACCCCTCTACCTGCATGCCGGTCAGCTCCGTGACGTGATCCTGCGCCTCCGGAACGACGGCGGCGAGGTCCTCGCGCATCCGCGCGCGATCGACCGCCGAGATCGCAGGACCGGGCCCGCCCACGGTCTTGCCGACGTCGGCGGCGGTCCCCCAGTCGACGAGACGGGCCGCGTTGGACCCCATCGACCAATCGACCTTAGCGGTCGCCATGGGCGCCCGGTCGGGGCTAGCCCTCCGCTTTCTTGCGGGCGGCGATCATCGCGGCCCGGCGCGCCTGCCCCTCGGCGACGCGTCGGTCCGTGCCTTTGGCGAGGAGCTCCGTGAGCTTCGCGTCGAACGTCTCCTGGTCGAGCGCGACCTCCTTGTGCTCGCCCGCCGCCGGAGCCGGCGACGCCTGGGCGGCAGGTGTCGCGGCCGGCGACTGTCCGGCCGGCGGCGCAGCCTCGGCGGTCGCGGCGGGCCGCTCCTCGGGAGCGGCGATCGGCGCGGGCTCGGCGACGACGGCCGGACCCGGGGCGACAGTCGTGGTCGTCGGAGCGGCCTGGGCGGCCGGCGCCGCGGCGGGCGCGGCGGTGGCGGTCGCGGCGACGGGCGCGGACGTCGTCGCGGTGGTCGAGGCGGACGCGGCCGGCGCCGGGACAACGGCGGGCGACCCCGTTACGTTCACCGCGCGACGCGGCGTCTGTCGGCCGCGCTGCTGACGCGGCGCGCGAACCGATCGTGGCGCCCCTTCGTCCCGCCGGAACCTCGGTGCGAAGCGCATATAGCCGAACACGATCAGCAGAACGACGATCGTGCCGATGACGGCGAGCAGCACAGCCGCGCCGTACACCCAACCGCCGGTGTTCAGCGTAGGCGAGGCGTTGGGACTGAAGGAGAGCTGTGCAAGCATCGGCGGATTCTAGCAACGACGCTCGCCCGAGCCGCCGGTGGAAAACCGAAGAGAGCCGGAGGGGGGATTTGAACCCCCGACCTACCACTTACGAGGCGGTTGCTCTGCCAGGCTGAGCTACTCCGGCGGCGTCGGCGAGTCTACCAACCGCCAAGGTGGCCCCTAAAATGCGCCGATGATGCGCACCGACCGTACACCGTCGCTCGGCCCGATCTCCCGCGTGATGGTGGCGACCGACCGGTCGCAGACGGCCGAGCGCGCCGTGGCGTGGGCGGCGTCGATGGCCGACCGGTTCGACGCCGAGCTGTTCGTGATCCAGGTGATCCTTCCCGAGCATCCGGCGGACACCCAATACGGGGCAGCCGAGCGCACTCGGGCCGACGCTGCCTCCGACGAACTCCGCCAGCGCGCATACGACCTCGCCGGCGAGCGCTCGCGGTCGAGGGTCGTGATCGACGACGACCCTGCGATGGCGATCGTCCGCGCCGCGGAGGAGGAACAGGCCGACGTGCTAATCGTCGGGAACGCGGGCATGAGCGGCCGGCGGGAGTTCCTGCTCGGCAACGTGCCGAACCGCATCTCGCACAACGCGCGTTGCACGGTGATCATCGTCAACACGTTCGCCGACGGCGACGTCGCGGCTCGCGTCCTGCCGTCTACGCGCGTGACGCGCGGGGGCGAGCGGCCCGAGACCGAGCCGCACCTCGCCGCGCGCGGCACCCGCATCGGCGTCGTGATGGCCAAGCACGGCGTTCGAGCGCTGTTCGGTCGCGACGCCGAGGGCGCGACGGGCCGCCGAAAGCAGGCGAAACACCTCCGCGCCGCGCTCGAGGAGCTCGGCCCGACCTTCGCGAAGCTCGGACAGGTGCTCTCGACGCGCCCGGACCTGCTCCCGCCCGAGTTCATCGACGAGCTGGCGACGCTCCAGGACAACGTGCCGCCGCTCACCGAGGAACAGGTGGTGCGGGTGATGGAGCAGGAGCTCGAGGTCCCGTGGGAGGACGTCTTCGAGTCCATCGACCCGACGCCGATGGCGGCGGGCACGATCGCCGAGGTGCACCGGGCGACGCTCACCGACGGCGAGCGGGTGGTCGTCAAGGTGCAGCGACCGACGGCCCGCGAGGAGATCGAGCAGGACCTCGCACTGCTCGAGGTCTTCGCGAAGAAGGTCTCGGACCGGCCGGGTCTGAACCAAGTGATCGACATGGGCGCCGTGTTCGAGCACCTGTCGTCGTCGCTGCATCGCGAGCTCGACTTCCGGCAGGAGGCCGAGAACATCGAGCGGATGCGCGGCGTCATCGAGACGTACGACCGTCTCGCCGTTCCGCAGCTGTACGGCGATCTGTCGTCGTCCCGGCTGCTCGTCATGGAGGAGATCCAGGGCGTACCGATCTCTCGCGCCGCCGAGGGCGAGGCCCGGACGATCGCGGCGAGGCAGCTGCTCGAGTCGTATTACAAGCAGATCCTCGTCGACGGCTTCTTCCACGCCGACCCGCATCCCGGGAACCTGATGTGGTGGAACGACCGGATCTACTTCCTGGACTTCGGTATGGTCGGCGAGGTCGATCCCGCGATGCGCGAGCAGCTCATGCTGCTGCTGATGGCGTTCTGGCAGCAGGACGTCGCGTTCCTCACCGACATGACGCTGATGCTGGCCGGGGCGATCGATCGCTCCGAGCTCGACGTGAAGGGCTTCTCCGAGGAGATCGGCGAACTCGTCGCGAAGTACCGGACGGCGTCCCTGAAGGACATCCAGCTCGGACCAGTGCTCCAGGAGATGAGCGAGGTCGCGCTTCGGCACCAGGTACCGCTTCCCGCGTCGCTGACGCTGACCGGCAAGGCGCTCGCTCAGATGCAGCTCGCGACGGCGCAGCTCGATCCGGAGCTCGACCCCTTCGACGTCGCCGGCACGTTCCTCATGCGAAACCTGATCCGCGGGATGGGCGCGAAGCTCGATCCGCAGACGCTCTTCTACCAGTCGCAGCGGCTGCGGGTTCGGTTCGCACGCGTCGTGGAGGCGATCGAGCGGCTGATCGGCGCGCGCCCCGGGCAAAAGCTCGAGGTGAACTTCCGCGCGTCGACACTCGAGACGACGATCCGGCGGGCCGGCCGCCGGCTGGCGCTCGCGCTGACCGCCGGAGCGGCGCTGCTCGCGACCGGTCTCACCGCGCTGTCGACGCGGGTCGAGCTGTGGGTCCCGGTCGCCTTCGGCGCGGTCGCCGCCGTCCTCACGCTGGGGCTGCTGGTCGATCTGTTCCGCCGGAACACCTGACGCCCGCTCAGAGCTCGGCGGTCAGATCCGTCCCCGTGCCACTGATCGTCGTCGGCTCCGGTGGCTTCGGCGTCGTCGTTCCCTTCTTGATCGAGTGCAGCACCGCGCGCTCGATCACGAACGCGAGGAAGGCCATCACCACGCCGACGAGCCACCGCTCGACGCGGCGGATGCTCTTCGGCGCGGCACGGTCGCGGACGGGCACCCGGCTCATCCGTCCGGCTCCCGGTCTCGCGCGCGCGTGAGCACCGCGAGGACGGCCGTCGCGACGGCGGCGGCGGCGCTCGCCCACGACCACTCGACACCGGGCGCGCTTACGCGCGCGGAGTAAACGAGCCCGAAGACGCCGAACAACAAGAACGCGGCGGCGGCGATCCACGCGACGATCCGCCAGCCGCGGCCGGCGATGGATGCAACGAGCACGGTCGCGGGCAGCGAGAGCGCCGCGACGGCCACGCCGCTGTAGTGATGCGCGTCGCCGTGTGGATCTCCGGGCGGGGCGTGCCGCTGGAGCGCGGCCTGCGTGAGCACGTACGCGACGGCGGGAACGATCGCAACGACCCCTACGCCGAGGAGCGCGAGCCGAGGCGACCACGCCTTCCAGACGTCACGTCGGTAGGGATACAACGCGAGCAGGAGCGCACCGAGCACGACGCCGACGAACAACAGGCCCGAGAACAGGTCGCCGGCGGCGACGCCGACGAGGACCGAGACAACGGCCCCGGCGATGAACAGCTGCATCGCGGCGACGGCGTTCGGCCGCCACGCGAGGACGAACAGCGCCGCGGCGAGGATGAGCGACGGAACCGCCCCGGCCATCGTGTGGAACCTATGGATCGTCTGCATCGGGTCGTCGGACACGATGGCGACGATCGCGAACGGCACCGTCAGGCCGACGAGCAGCACGCCGATCGCCGCCGCGACCGCCCGGAAACCGCGCGGCCTGGGTTCGATGTCGGCAGACGTCGTCGCCGTGGCCTCGGTCATGTCGTATCTCCTCCGTGCGTCTCCACGACCGGCAGCGAGCCGAACATCCCGAACGCGATGACGAACGATGTCACGCGGACCGCGCGGACGGACGTGTCGACGGCGTCCATGGCGTGTTCGATCTCTGGAAGGCTCATCGAACCGGAACCCTCCCGACGACGGATGTGCCCGATCCCGGCGTCGACCGGACCTCGAACGTCCCACCGAGCGCTCGAAGCCGATCGGCGATCCCCTGGAGTCCCGTTCCGTACGACGTCGTCTTGGGCTCGAACCCCCGGCCGTCGTCGGCCACCTCGAACGTGAGGTCGCCGTTCGACTGCTCGAGCGACACGCGAACCGACGACGCGCCGGCGTACTTCGACGCGTTCTGCAGGGCCTCGAGGACCGAGAAGTAGACCGCGGCCTCGACGGCCTGCTCGTACCTGCCCACGCCGTCGGGCGAAACGGCGATCGGAACGGGCGACTTGCGCGCCTGCGCCTCGAGCGCTGCCGGCAACCCCTTGTCGACGAGGAGCGGCGGGTAGATCCCGCGGGCGAGGTCTCGGAGGTCCTCGAGCGCGTCCTGGGTCTCGGCGCCGATCTGCTCGAGGAGCTTCACCGCCTTCTCGTCGTCGCCGCCGACGAGCGAGCGCGCGAGCCGCGCCTTCACCGCGAGCGCGACGAGCTGCTGCTGAGCCCCGTCGTGGATGTTCCGTTCGAGCCGGCGCCGCTCCTGGTCCTGCGCCGTCACGATGCGCTTCTGCGCGGCCGTCAGCTCGTCGAGCCTCGCCTGGAGCTCGGCCGTCAGCCGGACGTTCCGAAGAGCGAGGCCCGCCTGCGCCGCGAGGTCGTCGATCAGCTTCTCGCGGACCGGGTCGATCGGATCGTTGGCCGGCATCGACACGGCCAGCGCGCCGAGGACCTCGCCGCGGTCCCGGACGTCGACGACGAGATCGTCCACCGTCTCGTGTCCGGCGTCCGGCGGCCACACCGCGAGCT
>Ga0126314_10001715_pt1 | contig 10658 bp, 6 predicted proteins | sample Plot105B_FD_92535 | JGI IMG/M metagenome (GOLD analysis project Ga0126314, IMG submission 92535) | Serpentine soil microbial communities from UC McLaughlin Reserve, CA, USA - Plot105B | ecosystem: Environmental > Terrestrial > Soil > Grasslands | place: USA: UC McLaughlin Reserve, Lake County... | reverse complement strand
GGACGGGCTTCTCCGGCGAATCGGCGAGAGGCTCGGGAGCCGGCAGCGCGCCTTTCATTACGGGGGGCACGAATTCGTCGTCGTTCTGGGAGGGTCCGACGAGGCCCGGGCTCGCCGGACGGCGCTCGGGATCCAGCAACTGGTCTCGGAAGAGACGAGAGGCCAGGGGCGTCCCGATTCGACCGCCGCGGTGGGCTTCGCGTTCACCGGGACGGATGAGAGAGACCCGGATCTGGTCCTGGGCGCGGCCCTGCGCGCCCTGAAGGAAGCCAGGAGCCGGGCGGAGGGTATCGCCGGGTTGTCCGAAGCACCGGCGCGCGGTGCGCGGGACGTGGAGACAGCCCGAGCCCTGATAGAGCCCCTGAAGTCTCGGGATCCGTACATAGGAGAGCACATTGAGGCCGTCTCCCGCCTCGCTTTGCGCATCGGCTTGAAGATGTCGTTGCCCTCGGATCAACTAGACACGCTCATCCTCGGAGCCCTGCTGCACGACGTGGGCAAGATCGGGGTCCCCGACCCGATACTGCACAAACCGGGGCGCCTGACCGCCGAGGAGTACGAGATAATAAAGCGACACCCGGTGCTGGGGGCGGAGATGCTGGCGCCGATGGAGGATCTGGCGCCGGCGGTACCGGCGGTCCGGCACCATCACGAGCGCTTCGACGGCAGGGGATACCCGGATAGGCTGCGCGGTGAGGATATACCGCTTGTGGCGCGCATAGTCTCCGTGGCCGACGCTTTCGACTCGATGACTCGCGGCCGCCCTTACGGCTACGAGATCTCCCGGGAGGTCGCCCTGGAGGAGATCGAGAAGGGCTCCGGGACCCAGTTCGATCCCCGGGTCGTCAGAGAGTTGTTGGAGGTGGTCTGGGAGTTCGGCGATCGGCGGGCTGGTTCCGCCGGTTAGGGGAGCTACTGGGCGTGTCGGATCTCTCGGCGCTCATGTAGGGAGACCGGCCCCGCCTCTCGGCATACCCCTCCAGGAAGCCCTTTCGGCGAATTTCGCCGGGTGAGTTCTGAAAAATGTCCATTTGTTCAAAAAAATAGTCCATTTGAGTGATACGCCGACCCCCGCCCTTGGTATATGCTTCCACCGCAGCGTGGTTGTAGGAGGCGAGCCCCTCGGCTCGCTGCCAGGGGAAAGGAGTTGCGACAGTTTACGAGACTAGGGTGCACGGACCGTCGCAGTGAGGCCAAGAATATTTTCGGGGCTGTTCGGTTTAGATCAGTGGGGTGGAGAAAAATGCAAGGATTATCATTGGAGTTGCCTACCGGATACTACCTGGAACGTGATCCGGACGTACTGATTCTACGCCGACTCGACGGCTCCATGGTCGGTGCGTTCAGCGCTCGGGGCGCCGCTCCCGAAGCCGTCTTGGGGACCATCGAGGAGACCGCTCATCGGGGGCCGTCTACCGACTGGGAGACACCAGCGACCGCTCGGTCTGCGGCGCTGCGGGCTTGCTTCTTTGGGCACTTCGAGATGTTTTGTGACGGCGAGACCGTCTCTTTAGGTCGCAACGGCAAGGCGCTGGCCATCCTCAAATACCTGCTGGCCCATCGAAGCCGCCCGGTGTCGCAGGATCACCTGATGGGCTGGTTGTGGCCCGAGTCCAGCCTCAAAAAGGCTCGCTGGTCCCTGAACTCCGCGATCCACGGCCTGCGCAAGATTCTGAGCGACTGTCCAGCGTCGACCCTCACGAGCTACATCATGCTCGAGGAGGGTTACTATCGTCTGTGCCCGACCGTCTGGGTGGTGACGGACGTGGACGAGTTCGACGAGTACTACGAACAAGGCCGCCGCCTGGAGAAGGCAGGCCGGACGGGGGAGGCGGCCGCCGAGTACGAGAGAGCCGTCGAGCTCTACCGGGGCGACTACCTGATCGAGGATCTCTACGAGGACTGGACGATGGTCGAGCGCGAGCGGCTGGCCAACGCCTACGTGGACATATTGGACCGGCTCGCCGCCCACTATATGGAGAGTGGGCAGCTCCGGGAGAGCATCCGGGCCTGCTACCGGGTCCTGGAGAGGGACCGCTGCCACGAGGACAGCTATAGGTTGCTGATGCGTTGCTACGCCCGGCTCGGCATGCGGGGCAGGGCGCTACGCCAGTACCGGTTGTGCGAAAAGATCCTCGGACAGGAGTACGGCACGGCTCCTTCGCCGGAGACCACTGCCCTCTACGAGAGCCTCCTGAAAAAGTAGTCTCGAGCGACCGGGCTTCGCACCGAGTCAGATATCTCACTGGATCCCAAGTTGAACCACGCGCGGATCGGAGCCCGTTTTTCCGGCCGATTCATCGAGATTTCAGTCTCTTGTGCTTTCCTGCTGGTAGAACAACGTGGACGCTTCGCGCAGGAAGAAGAGATAGATGCAGCGGGTGACTGCCGAGGTTCGCTTCCTCGAAGGTTGATGCGGTTCGTCGCGCCTCAGGACCACAGTTAGGAGGAGAGTCATGACCAAACCAACCCAGTTCCAGGATTGGCCCGAGAACCTGGGCGTCCCCTACGGCCCGTATCGCGCGGTGATCGAACGCGTGGTGGACGGCGACACCGTACACGCCATCGTATCCCTCGGGCTCGACGAGTACGCCTACAGGATGATCCGCCTCAGGGGCGTCAACGCCCCCGAGCTCTTCTCGGGTCCACCGGAGGTGAGGGAGAGAGGTGCGGCCGCAAGGGACTTCCTCGCTGAACTCCTACCTCCCGGAACCAAGTGCAGGCTTGCGACGGAGCGGGACGTCACCACCTTTGGACGCTACGTCGCGTACATCGAGCTCGAAGACGGCAGGGAGGTGGGCACCGTCCTGATCGAAGCGGGACACGCCGTGCCGTACGAATAAGGTGGCGTTCGACTCGGGCCGCCGACATCGGTTCTTACAGGTTGAGGTTCAATCTAGGAACCAAGGAAGGCCGTTCTACTCCACTGGCCCGCCGCGAACCGAGCGTTGGGAGCGTCAACGTCGGCGGCGCAGATGGACCGTAACTACCGGTGGGATCAAAGAACCTGACCTCTACCCTCCGATTCAAATTGCGTACGCTCTCAACGGAAGGCAGCGGGGTGTACCGTTCGATCCGGGGTTCCGGTACGGCGGGGGCGTACTCTCCGAGCGCGAAGGTGTGAACCCTAGAGGAGGTGACGCCTCCGATAGTCAGAGCGGCGCGCATCGCGTCCGCACGGTTCTGCGAGAGCTTCAAATTGTACTCCTCGGTCCCTTCGAGCGAGGCGTGGCCCGTTAGCATCACGTGGATGGTCGGAACGGTTTGCAACAAGCTCTGTATCAGACGGAACGTCGGGTTGCTCTCGGGGCGGAGGACCGTCGTGTCGTAGAAGAAATAAAGCGTGTAGGTAGGCAACTCGCTCGGCTGCGGACTCGGCTCAGGTGTTGGCCGTGGCTCCTCACCGGGTCTTCCTGTGTCGGTCGTTCTTTCTCCGGGAGTTGGTGGCGGGACATCTTCCGTAGGGGTGGTCGGCCTGGGGGTTGGTGTGCATTCGGGGGGAACCGCTGTGCTGACACCGGTGGCGATGGTCAGCGTAAACAGCACGGAGTCGAACCGGTTTCCCACAAAACCTATCGTTCCGTCGGCGTCGAACCGTACGCTGCCGCTGCGAAACGAGCCCAGAACGCCAACCTGCCAGGGATTACTCCCGAAATCGATGATCGGTCCTCCCGCCTGTTGGGTCTGTTGCAGGCTGACGAGCGCGCTCTGAAAAGCGGCGTTGCAACGGTTGTCGTATCCCAGCGAGAACGTAAGCTGGGAGGGAACGATGGGCAGGAAACTCACGCCCAGGAGGTTCAGCGGATCCGAGAGACCACCCGTGGCGGTTATCCGGTGTCGGCCTCGAAGGGCTTCGAAAGACAGATCGATAAGGTCCGGCTGCAGCCTGGGTACCACCCGCACGCCTCTCTCGCGATCAATGGGCGCCTCTTCTTGCTCTGGCTGTCGCTGGAGAACGCCCATGGCCGATGAGGTGGACGCGAGCGGGCATTGCCCCATCGAAATCCGCGCGGCGTTTGCTTCGGCTTCTCGCTCGCAGCCGGAGTCAGGCGCCTCCACCGTCAGGTTGTCGCCGGAACCAGGACGGGAATCTGCTTGCTGGGTCACGTGCGTCAATTCGTGCGCCAGCAATCGTCGCCCCGCGCTCGTTCCGGGCTGGTATTGTTCGGTCCCGAACACCACGTCGCGCCCGATGGTGTAGGCCGCCGCGCCCACCGCCCGTGCCGACTCGGCGGCTTTCTCGTCCGTGTGCACGCGTACCCGGCTGAGATCGTATCCGAAGCCTCCTTGCATGAAGGTGCGGGTGGCCGTGTCCAGCGGTCGACCGGGCGAGCGCAAGGCGTCGTGGACGATGGGTGGCACGGCGGAGGGCGTGGTCCGCTCCGTGGAGCCGCGCTGCAAAGCCAGCCGCTTCCTTCGACACCCGGCGCACTCGCCGTCCGGGCCGGGTGTGCCGCCGCAGGCGCACTTGCGTTGCAGGAGGTTGGTCCGTACCGGTGTCGAAGATGGCGTTGGTGCGGGTTTCTCCCGGGTCTGCAATCGAGGGCTCATCGCAACCTCACTTCCCTCAAAACCTGAACAACTCCAGGCGGATAAACTCCGGCGGAGACGGCTCGCGCTCGGGCAGCCCGAATGTCGGGCGTGGCTCGGGAAAGATTTGCAGGCCCGGTACTGCCAGCGGAACCACCTCACGACCGATGTGAGCGGCGGCACCTGTGGGGTCGTAGCGGCACAGACCTCCTGATTGTCGTCCGGCAACGGGCGAAATCGCATCGATATGGGCTGAAACGGTATTGCCGCTGCCTAGAGAAAGATGCAGGCTGTCGCCCGTTGATACCTCACGTACGGATGTAGCTCCCGGATGCAACATTCCGCCCGCAGCCGTGTCTACACAGAATCGAGCGCTGGACAGCAGGCTGCTGAGGAGACCAAGGTGGTCTTCGATGGTGAAGTGGGCGCCGCCCACGCCGCTGGTCCATATTCCTCCCACATAGAGCACATGGCTCCATAGACCGAATTGGCTCAAGCGGTTGTAGAGCGAGGTGAGGACGATACGGGCGCCCGCGTCTAACCGGTTGAAACAATCGGCGGCATCAGTGCCACCGGGACAGCCAAACTTGCGCTCGGCAAATGAGGCTTCCAGAACGCTCCGCAACTCGGCGGTCTGGTCATCGAAGGGGGGCCTCCGTACCGGTGGTGTGCCCTGGCGTTGCACGGTGGCGGCGTGTGTGCCATGGCCGTCACTCGTAGCGCCTTCCTGCTGCACTACGTGCGTCAGCTCGTGCGCCAGCAGACGCCGTCCCTCGGAAGTCCCCGGCGCGTACTGTCTCGCTCCGAAGACTATGTCCCGTCCCACCGTGTAAGCCGCCGCGTTCACCGCCTGCGCCGACTCCGCCGCCCTGGCATCGGTGTGCACCCGTACCCGGCCGAAATCGTGGCCGAAGCGCGGCTCCATAAAGGTGCGGGTGGTTGTATCGAGCGGCCGTCCCGGTGTACGCAGCACCTCATGACCGATGGGCGGCACGGCAGAAGATTCGGTCTGGTTCGTCGCGCGGCGCTGCAAGGCTAGCTGCCGCTTCTCGTGGGCCACGTATTCACCGGTCCGTGCCGGCGTGAAAGATGGCATATGACGTGTTCCGGTTTCTACGTGTTCTCTGATCATCGGCTCGATCTTCCGTTTGTGCCACTTACGCTAACAGGGGGAGATCACCTCCGCGTCGAGCTTTCGCGATGGTTGTTCCTCTCGCGATCCGGCCGCCAGGAGTTTCGCGATGGCTCGTCCGATAGGCTGAGCGGTTCTGCTCTCGTAGTAAGTGAAAGCCGGGGACGGGTTCACCTCGAAGCAATACCAGTCTCCCTCCGGTGTTCGCCGCAGATCTATGCCCGCGACCGGGAGTCGCGCGGCCGTCGTGATCAGCCTGCACCGTTCCTCCACCTCCCGAGGTAGCCGACAGGAACGTATTTCGACCGGGTGGCGGGCAGGGTATCGGTAGTCATCCGCTTCGGAGATCACCTCGCAGGCGAAGATCTCGTCGCCCACAACGTGGACGCGATGGTCTCGGCCGGGTATGTGTTGCTGAAACTGCGTCGGGCAGTGCGAGACGTCGGCCAGCCGTTCGACGTGCTCGGGTCGCAAACGCGAGACGATGCTTCGGACGCCGCCCACCGACTTGAAAACGACCGTTCCGTGGCGCTCCCAAAAGACTCGGGCTGCATCCGGGTCGGTGGTGATCAAAGTTTCGGGAACGGCGAAGCCGAACCTCCGGAGCTGTTCGAGCTGGTAGGGCTTGGAGCCGTTTGCGGCCATCGCCCCCGGCCGGTTCACGACGAGCGCCGGTGTGATCTCGGACCAGGAATATAGCGTTTCCTCGACCGCAAGAGCGTGGCGCCCCTTACCGGTCTCGATGACCTCGGGAAGCCGGCGAGAGTCGTAGGGCCGGATGTATGCGGCCGTGACGGTACGCAGGTCGATCCGCTGATCTCGCACGCGGATCGACCCGCTGACTTCGTAGCCGACGACCAGGTCGACCTCGGTCTCGAGCACGGCGTGCTGGTCGAGCACCAGCGTCGGGGCACCGAGGCGTTCGAGTTCCGCGTGCACCCTCTCCAGAGGGCGCTCCGCTGGCAGACCCCACAACAGGATCCTCACTAGCCCTCCTCGTTCAAGTACTCGAAGGCCGCATCGGCGATCTCGGGCGCCGATACGTCGGGCCACGGGTCCGCGCCGAGAAAGGCGGCGCCGGGCTCGGGCCCACTGAAGTGGACCGCGAGCAAATCGACGCCGACCGCTCTGGCGAAGCGCCGTGCCTGGACCGCGAGCGCCGGGTCCACCGGACCGATACAGCGCTCACCGACGACGGTGACGGTCAGGGGAGGTGGATCGGCGGCTGCCGGCGCGTCGTCCGCCAGCACGGTGCGCCGCCGCACCGGGCGTACAGGCAGGCCGAATTGGGCGGCGGCATACGTCCACTGCTCCGGCCACCAGTTCGGACCCGACAGGCCGGATGGCGTCGGCCGGTTGAGGACGGGGCATTCGAGGCTCGAGAGCCAGGAGAGCAGAAACGCCGTCATCTCCGATGCGACGTAGGCGCGGTCGGCGGGGACGATATGCCCCAGTTCCTGCTCGACGACGTAGGGCCGGCGGGTCAGGACGCCGGTGATCCCTTCGACGGCGACCACGCGACCTCCGACCACCGCCGTGGAGCGGCTGGCTGCGCCGATGGGATGACACCAGCCGGCCGCCGAGAGGTCCTCGCAGGTCAGGAGGGCGGCCTCGTGCACCGCCCAGCGGTCGGCGAGCCTCCTGGCAACCACGTCGTGACGACTCGCGATGATGACGAGCACTGTCCTCCTTTCCGGCGCCTCTCAGCCGAGCTCCGGACGATCCGCTGAGCTGATAAACGCGCGTCCGGTGCCGAAAGGCTCGACTGTGAACTCGCTAGTGTCGAAGGGTTCGACGATGGGACCGATCGGCCCGAGCGGTCCTTCCGTCTTGTCCTTGGCGTCTTTCTGCGGTTTGTCGAACTCCTTCTCGAACGGTATCACCGTCAGGGTGCGCGTCTGCTGCGATTCACCCGAGACCAGCGACTCTACCCCACTGTAGAAGGCCCTGATGGTGACGAGCCTGTTCTGCGTGACGAAACCGGTCGAGATGGTGAAGTCCTTCGTCTGCGTATTCGCTGCGACGTCCACACTCGACGGAACCGACGCGGCGCCCGTGTTGCTGCTGGAGAGCGCGACGTTCACGGTGAAGGGTGGCTTGCTCTCCAGGGTGACTGTGCCTGCTGAGTCCTGGCCGCCTTCGACCGTCGATGGGACGAGCTGGAGAGCCGTGATCTTCGGGAGCACCACCAGCGTCTCCGAACGGGGGTCCGAGCCCTCCAGCGAGGCGGTTATGCCGACCACCCCGAGAGCACCGGTCGTCGAGACGGTGAAATTCGCCGCCTGCGCGTTAGCCGGGACGACGACGTTCTGCGGTACCGTAGCGACGCTCGAGTTCGTGCTGGTGAGCGTGGCTCTCACTTCGAAGGGCACGGCGGCGGTCATGGTGACGGTCCCGCCCACGGTCTTACCGTGGATCACCTTGCTCGCTTTGAGTTGGAGCGTCGAGATCTTGGGGAGCACCTTGAGGTTCGCGGTGCGGCTCTCTCCGAGCGTGCCGGTTATGTTCGCCTGCCCGGGCCCGACCGCCGTCACCGTGAAGGTCGCGCTGGTTTGCCCGCCTGTGACCTTGACCGAACCCGGGACGGTCGCGACCTGGGTGTTGTCGCTGGACAGCTTGACGTCGAGGCCGCCCGCCGGAGTCCTGCCGTTCAAGGTGACCGTTCCGCCAACCGACTTCAGGCCGGTGGGGGCACTCACGTTGAGCTTGAGTTCGGACAGCCGCGGGGGCTGCACGGTGAGCGTGGCCGTCTGGTCCGCCGAGCCTTCTAGACCGGCGGTGATGGTCACGTTCTGGGATGTTCCTACCGGGCTGGTATCGATATCGAAGTCCGTGCTGAACGCCCCGGGCGGCACCGTAACGGTCTGCGGAACGGTCACCGCCGGATTGTTGCTCTGGATCGTGACCTCGGTTCCGTCGCTGCCCGCCCGGCCACTCAGGGTTACCGTACCTTTCAACTTCCCACCCCCCACGACCGCCGGCTGGCTGATGGTCAGCGACTTGAGGCCGGGGGTTTCCGGTTCCAGCCAGAACCACATCTCGAAGTCGCCGCCGCGTCGGTTGTCGCCGCTGGGCAGATCCAAGCCGACAGTGGCGCTCTCGGTCGGGACCCCGAACGCATCGCCATCCAGGTACAGAGCAGAGTTCTCCCTTGCCCAGATGAAGTTGCCCTTGAGCGTCAGGTGAGTCAGGATCCGGTCGCCCCGCTCCTGCTGCGCCATCCGATCGAAGAGCGTCTCGAGCAACCACTTTTTCATTGATTCGTCCGCCAGCGTCCAGACGATCGTCTCCTCGTCGGCCTTGACTTCTGCGCGCAGGATCAACGGCTGGTAGCCGATTACCTCCGCACCCCACAACTCCTTGTCGACATCGTTGAAGGGGAACGGAAGATCGAGCGTGACGAAGCAGGTCGGCTTGTCGCCGATGGTGACCTCGTCGATGGGCGTGTCGCACACGACGCGCAGGCCCTCCACCAGCAGGGGCACCGGCATGCTGGTGTCGTTGAGTAGAGGAGCATCCGGCTCGATGGTCCGCACGTCTTTGATGTGGATCCCCTGCACGTTGTTGCCCGTCTTGCACAGCTCGTCGATCGCTTCCTGGACGGTGGTAACGCCCTCCAGGTTGGTGCAGGCACCGCCGGGCGTATACCCTACCTCCTGAGCTACGCTCAGGCTGGCGCCGAAGTGGATGGGCAGGTGGAGGTTGGCGCCCGCGTCGTCGAGCAGGGTCGCCGTCACCTGCTGGCTCAACATCGTCTGGTCGTCCGCCGGGCGCCAGTAACACGCGGCCACCCCGTCTGCGCCGGTTTCGACGATCAGCTCTCGACCGGCATCGCTACTATCTTCTCGCTCCACGTTGCCGTTGTCTGTGCCGTTGGTTTTTCCCACGGTGAACCTGACCGGTGCACCGGCCACCGGCCATTGACCGTTGGCGACACCTACCTGCAAGGGGTTGCGTAACCTGTCACCGGGCAGGGCTTCCTGCCCGTCGCCGCCGACGTAGAAGAAGCTGGTTATCTCCGTCAGCGGGGGGAAGAGCTGGCGGCAGTCGCTCAGCACGGTGAGGTTATTATTTGCGTCCGCCGCGATCAGCGCCAGACGGCAGAAGTGGTGCTTGATCCCGTGCGGCACTCGCGCCGCCGGCTGCGCTGGCGGACCATCTTCCTGGGGCCACTCGATGTCGGTCTTGAGCGTGCGCGCCGGTATCTGCCAGTAGTCGCCGCTCCGGTAGTCTCCCGGCTCGAACCTGACCTCGACGCCGTCCTCCAGCGGCAGGTAGCCTTCGTTGGTGGTCGGCGTCTCGACGGTGAGCACGCCGGTCTCGGGCAGATCCCAGCGCCGCACCTTCGGATTGACCGGGAAATTCGTCCTGCTTATCGCGGTCGTGCCGGGATCTATGGTTAGGATCCGGCCCTCGACGTTGGTGAGCCGGACGAGCTCCCCCGGCAGGCCCTGCAACTCGCGCGTTTCATCCGTCAATTCAACCCACTGTCCGGTAATAAAGCCGAGGTGCGCGTCGCGTCCGGCGCTGCCCACGATGAGCCTGTTGCCGTCCTGGCCCAGCCACTCCGTCACGATGGCGCCGTTGTCTCGCGACCACTTGAAGGTGGCGGTGCCGTGCGGACCGCCCTCGTGGATCTCCACCCGGTAGAGCTGGTTCTCCAGACCGCGGTAGCCGCCGCCCGGCGGGACGAGGCACGGGTCGTCGCTCGCCTCCTGCGGCTGCGCCCGGGCGCGCAGCTCGCCGGTGCCGCCGGCGACCAAATCGTCCCATTCGGGGAAGGACGAGAGGCAGTTGACGTCGTCGGACTCGTCGCCGACCCGCAGCAGCAGCACGGCCGCGAAGACGCCGGCTCCGAGCAGGTCGGCGTCACCGTCGTTGCGGCCCAGCCGGTAGTCGAGGAACCAGGCGGTGAGCAGGCCCATCGCAGCTCCGTTGCCTCCCATCGCCGGCCATGTCTCGGCGGCGATCGCCAGGCCGCTGCCGACCGCGCCCG
>Ga0126314_10001712_pt1 | contig 10667 bp, 6 predicted proteins | sample Plot105B_FD_92535 | JGI IMG/M metagenome (GOLD analysis project Ga0126314, IMG submission 92535) | Serpentine soil microbial communities from UC McLaughlin Reserve, CA, USA - Plot105B | ecosystem: Environmental > Terrestrial > Soil > Grasslands | place: USA: UC McLaughlin Reserve, Lake County... | reverse complement strand
CTCTCCTCGGGCGCCGAGGTGAACGTGCCGGCCGATGCCGACCTCGAGGTCGTCGATATCTCCAAGAAGTCCGAGCTCGATCTGGTGATGGATCGCGTTCGGCCCGAGAGCATCTTTCATCTTGCGGCCCAATCCAGCGTGACCGTCTCTGTGCAGGATCCGCAGCGCGATTGCATGGTCAACGTCCAGGGTACCTTGAACGTCCTCGAGGCCGCGAAGCACCACAGGGCGCCGGTCATCTTCACGTCGACGGGTGGCGCGCTCTACGGGAACCAGGCGCCGATACCGACGCCCGAGGACCGAATTCCAGCCCCCCTGGCACCTTACGGCGCGTCGAAGTGGGCAGGCGAGGCGTACATCGTCACATGGCGAGCGGCGTCCGACCTGCCGCACGCCGTCTGCCGGCTCGGGAACGTCTACGGCCCTAGGCAGAGCCCGCACGGGGAAGCCGGCGTGGTCGCCATCTTGAGCTACCACCTGTGGAGCAGGACCTCACCGACGCTCTACGGATACGGTCGGCCGACGCGCGACTACGTGCACGTCCTCGACGTCGTGACGGCGCTGATGGCCGCGAACGGCACCGCAGGCGTATTCAACATTGCGGCGGGCGTGGAGACGGACGTGAAGACGATCTACGACCAGGTGCGCGCCGCGTCGGGCACGTCCGCTGAGCCAACGCTTGCGCCCCTGCGTCCGGGTGAGCTCGAGCGGAGCTGCCTCGACCCGAGCCGGGCGCGATCGGAGCTCGGCTGGGCAGCGGAGATTCCGCTCGATCAAGGCATCAAGGAGACCTACGATGCGCTCGCGCGCGAGTTCGCAGCGGCCACTTGAGACTGCGCCGTCCCGACGGACGTCGTATGGCAGCGCCTGACGTCTCAAGCGAGACTACTCGGGAATGAGCTCCAAGCCGAATCCGTCCGTGGCGCTTGCGGAGCCACGTGAGGGAAGCCTCATCGGCTCTGGCGAGGCCGACGTCCAGGCGCTTCCTCCGCTGTCGCAGATATCGAACGGCCTGACGCTGATCGGGGCGAAGTCGATCACGATGGGGCTGGGGTTTCTCTTCTGGGTCCTGGCCGCTCGCAGCTTCGCTCCGCGCGACGTCGGCCTCGCCGCGGGAGTCGTCTCCGCGATGATGCTCTGCACGCAGCTTGCGCAGCTGGGGTTCGGCTCAGCCTTCATCACCCACTTTCCCCGGTTCAAGCGCCGTCCGGCCGCGCTGTTGAACACGTCGTTCACGCTGGTCGCCGCGCTTGGAGCTGTATGGGCCGGGCTGTTCCTTCTCTTCGCGAGCGCGGCGTTCCGCCAACTCGATGTCGTGTCGGCGCAGATCGACTTCGCGCTGCTCTTCGTGATCGCCGCCGTCTTCGGGACCCTCGGGATACTCTTCGACCAAGTCGCGACCGCCCTGCGACGAGGCGATCAGGCGCTGGTGCGCAACGTCACCTTTGGGGTAGGCACCGTCGGCATACTCGCCGCGCTGCCGCTCGTCGCCGGGGGGCGCAGCGCCGAGGCGGTCTTCTTCCCGTGGGCCGTCGCAGGTGCGGCCGCCGCCGTCATGGGGCTGCTGCAGCTGCGTCGCACGCTTCCTGGCTATCGGCTGCGGCCGGCCGTCGACCGCGTGCTGGCCGGTGAGCTCGTGCGCGCGGGCCTGCCGAACTACGCCCTGACCTTGGCGGAGCGCACACCCGGGCTGATGCTGCCCGTTCTCGTCGCCGAGCTGCTGTCACCGGGAGCGAACGCGACGTGGTACACGATCTGGATGATGGCGTGGGTGGTTTACATCGTCCCGATCCAAGTCGGGATGACGATCTTCTCCGAGGTCTCTCACGATCCGGGCTCCCTGCGCCGCTCGATCCGGCGCGGCGCCCTCTTTTCGCTCGCGATCGGAGCCGCGGGTGCGCTCGTGCTCGGCATCGGCGCCAACCTCCTGCTGTCGATCCTGGGCGAGCACTACGCGAGCGGCGGGACCGCGCCGCTCCGCGTGCTGCTGCTCGGCTTCATCCCGCTGACCTTCGTCCAGGTGTACTTCTCGTCGTGTCGTGCGCGGCGCACCCTGCGGGAAGCGATCGTGACGGGCTGGGTGAGCGGGCTTGCGTCGATCGGCGCCGCCGCCGCCGCCGGCATTTCCCACGGCCTGATGGGCATGGCCCTCGCATGGGTGTGCGTCCAATGCGCGACGGGCGCGTGGTCGCTGTGGCGCATACGGATGCTCAGCTTGCATGCCCTCGCCGACGAGAAGCCCAGCGAGTCCTTGCCGATGGCGGCAACGCCCGGCTTCAAGTAGGGCGGGCTACTTGTGCTTGACCTGGAGCGTCGCGCTCGCGGCGCGAGTCAGGCTCCCGCTCGTGCCCGTGATCGTCAAAGTGAAGTTGCCGAGTTTTGTCGTGCTGGTAGTCGTCACTGAGAGCGTTGACGACGCCTGCCCGGACAGCACGCTGAGCGGGTTCGGGATGAACGTGCCCTGGGCGCCGGACGGCAGGCCGCTGACCGACAGGCCGATGCTCCCGCTGAACCCGTCGGAAGGTGACGCGGTCACCGAATAGGACGCGCTGCTCGGGCGCACGACGACCGCGCTCGAAGGGGATGCGGCCAGTGAGAAGCCGGACGGCGGCGGGCTCGCGGTGATCGTCCGGGACGCCGTGCTGCTCCCGTAGGCGTTCGTGGCCGTCAGGGTCACCCTGTAGTCACCGGCGACAGAGAACGTGTGCGCGGGGTTCTGGAGGGTCGAGCTCGTCCCGTCGCCGAAGTCCCACGACCAGCTCGTGGGGACGCACGTCGAGGTGTCGGTGAAGCCGACCGCGAGGGGGGCGACGCCGCTGGTCGGGCTGGCGGTGAAGCCGGCGATCGGCGGGCTCGACGGCTGCGCGGGCGACAGGCTCTGGTAGGCGTGCCAGTAGAAGCCCGTGTGAGTGTTCGACGCCAAGACCGCGATGCCGGTCTGGCTGGTGACGTTCTGCTTCGTCGACGTGACGTTGTGGACGTATGGGCTGTCGGAATCCTCTATGACGGTCGTGCCCACGCCGGGGGCGAACGAGATGTTGCTGAGCGGCGACGTCTTCTCGTGAATCGCCCCACCGGACGAGTTGCACGAGAAGCCGGGAGGCCCAGGATACGTCGCAAAGACGTGGAGCACTTGGTTCTCCTCGTCGATGAGGACCAGCGGACGGTTCGGGCAGTCCGCGACGCGAGCCACCGTGTAGCTGCTCCACTCCCCGCTGCTCGGGTCGCGGACCAGCAGCATGATCAGCGGCGCGCTCGACGTCGTGAACGACGTCTTGACCGCTGCGAACACGCGCCCGCTGCCATCCGCCTGGAGGGATTTCAGGTTGATGTGGTCGTCGGCTGTCTGGGGCCCCTGGATCGCGGTCCGGCTCGCCTCCCAGCTCGTGTCCGGCTGGCCGTCGGCGTGCACGGCGAAGTACATGGCGTCGCTCGCCGTGGATTGGTCGCTCCACATGACACCGATCTTGTTGCCGCCGAACGCGACCACCGAGGAGGTGTCGTCGACGGTCACGTTCGTGTGGTCGCCGGGCAGGACGAAGGGGGTGCCCCATGTACGGTCGTCGCCGACGGAGCGATTGACGTGGATCTGGTTGCCCTGCTGCCAGGTGGCCCAGAGCTTGCCGGTGGAATCCTTGTCGATGACCAGTGTCTCGGTCTTGTAGTTGTTGATCGCCACGGGGAACCCGGCGTCGAGGGAGTACGTCCTTGTCGACGCGTCGTAACCGAACCGGTAGAGGTAGGCGGGTGTGCCGGAGACGGCCGACTGCCCGTCGGCCACGAAGGCGTGCGATGCGACGTAGAGATGCGAGCCGTCCCAGAGCACGTCCGCGTGCGTGTTGGGACGCGTGTCGATCGGCTGCCCGGTGTCAACCCACCGCTGCGTCGGCGCGTCGAGCCGGAAGATGTGGAAGTCCTGGCTGGTCGTGTCCCACATGTCCGCCCACCATGAGCCGTCGTTCCACCACAGCAGGCTCTCGGCGCGCTTGGTGCCGGTCGGGGTGCTGGTGCCAGAGAAGGCCTGGTCCTGATAGCCGACGTCCGCCCACGCCCGCGCCCGCGCCTCGGCGACGAGCGGCACAGCCAGCGACAAAGCAAGCAGAAGACGCGCCGTAGCGCGGCCGAAGCGGCGCATGTACCACACTCCTTATCCCTTTGCGCCACAATACTGTGTTACGGCGGTTATGTCATCCCGTCGATGCCGAGGCGCGCCGCCAGCGCGGCGACCGCTCGCGGAGCGTCCCAGGAGCGCGGAAGCCTGACCTCGGTGATCGACGGACCTGCCAGCCATGAGCGAAGGACGCCCGCCTCTTTTCGCGCGACGTCGTCGAGCGCCGCACGCCAGGGCGCGCCGGCGGCGGCGGCGAAGCGCGCACGCTGCTCGGCGAGCACCTCACACGAGCGCTGGAGCGCCCAGTCCGCGTCGCGCGCAACCTCCACGATGTCGTCGACTTCGGCGGCGCGCTCCACCACCACCAGGCGTGAGGCCTCCAACGGAGCCGGCGGCTCCGACGCGGACAGCCCCGACACCGGCACCAGCAGCGACGGCGCCACGTAGCCGCGCGACCAAAGCCGCACGCGACGCCGCAGCTCCAGGGCGGTCCGCGTCCTCGCGCTCAGCCGCGCCCAGCCGGCCGGTGCCGTCTCGCGCAGGTCGGGATACAGGCGCAGGCGACGCGGGAACGGCCAGCAGCGCCCGGCAGCGTCCAGCACGATCTGATCGTCGCCCAGGATGGCGCGCCCTTCGGCGAGCGCGCGCATGGTGACCGAGCTCTTGCCGGTTCCCGAGCGGCCGAGGACGACGAGTGCGCCGGCGCCGGCGACGATCCCGGCACTCGGGAGCGCGACCTGGCCGCTGCGGGCGAGCGCGACGGCGACGAGCGGCTCGATGTAGAAGCCTTGGACGAGCGACAGCGCAAATGCAGGCGGTCCACCGGTGAGCTCGATGGCGGCGTGCAGCGGCCGCTGGTCGGGATCGCCCAGTGCAACGCGCCAGCGTGCCGTCTTGTGCCCGCCGGTCGCGCTGTGCGGCTGCGGTCTGGCCCGGTGGCGCCAACCGTAACGCACGTCCACGTCGACCATCGCCGGCCCGGCGGGCGCGACTGCGGGGCCGTACTCACGCTCGAACTGGGAGCGGGCAAACCGGGCTCCGGCGATCCGCAGCCGCACCACCGGACCGAATGCGTACTCGCGTCCGGTCACAGCCATCGGGTGACCGCTGCCGCCACCGTGTTGGGATCGACGGGAAACGGCGCGCGGACCTCGATCACGCGACGCCCCTCGAGCGCCGACTCGAGCACGCGCCGCTCCTTCGCGATCGCAGTCTCGACCGGGCTCTCGCCGTCGAGCGGGAACGCATAGCGGCGCCGATCCAGGACCGCGAACAGCTGGCGCCGCTCGAATGCGGCCGAGCGCGCCAACCGCGCGGCGGCCCAGACGGGATCGGCGGGCTCTGACGTCACCTCCGGCGGGGGCACCGTTGTGAGGAGCGCCACTGCCGCCAGCGGCAGCCGGCGCGCGGGTTCGTCGACCTGGCCGTACGCGGCGCGCAGCTGGCTGGGCGACAGCGCCGCCCGGTCCGCGAGCACGACGGCTTGGTCGGCGAGCGAGCCGAGTCGACCCGGGCGCGCCCTGTCGCGCAGCGGCCGCGAGACGGCGGCCGCGGCCGCGGCCACGCGCATCCGCGCCCGTGCGGGGCGCGGTAGCGACACCGCGAGTCGCGGCAGGTAGGACAGCGCCCAGCGCCGCACGCCGACACCGATCGGGAACGCCGACGCCTCGCCGTCCGCTCCGACCACCGTCCACTTGTCGGACAAGAAGCGTGCACCGCCCTCCATGAGCGCCAGTGCCGTCTCGGTCTTGCCGCTCTCCGACCAGCCGGCGACGAGCACGGCGCGCCCGTCGATCTCGACGGCGGCAGCGTGTACGGCGGCGCACCGATTGCGGAGCAGCACCAGCTGGAGCGTCGGTCGCACCACGGCAGCAAAGATGCGCGCCACCGGAAACTCCGGCTCGTAGGAGAACTTCGCCGGCTCCTCGCCCAGCGGATCGGGCATCGTGCACGCGAGACCGTCCACGACCCTGAGCAGACGCTCCCCGTCGGACGCCGTGACCATGCCGTCCCGCGCGGGATTGTGAACGTCGACGAAAGGGCGTCGCCCGCGCCGAAGATCGGGCGCCAGCCTGACGTCCCCCGCACGGCGCTCGACCGTCGCGCGGTGGAACGGGTCCATCTGCGCGTCGATGAACCGCTCGACCCGGCCGGCGTCGTCGACCTGCAGCGACACGCGGCCGGAGAGGTCATATACGCCGGTCACCGGGGCGGATCGTAGAAGACACCGAGGCGGCGGACCCGTCACTAATTGCGGCGGTTCAGCTAGCCTCAGCGGGCGTGACCGTGAGCGGCGAACAGCTCGAGGCCCTCTGCGAGGCCGCATCGGACGCGGCTCGTGAACGGGGTCACGAGCTGCAAGCCTGGACCGCGCCGCCGGACGAGGACCCACACGCTCGTGCTGCCGTGTGCAGCCGCTGCGATCGCGTCGCCTACGTCCGCGCCGAGTCCGGCTTCTTCGGCGCGGCAGGGGATGCGCTCATGCAGCCGTGTGTCGCCGAGCGCTGATTCGATCCGCCGGCGACGAAGCTGGTGGCACGTGCCGAGCCGGCGTCGGTGAACGAGTGGCCCCACTCGGGCACGAAGCGGAAGTCGTAGCGGTCGGTCCACAGCGCGAACGCCAGCACGCCGAAGGTGTCGTCGTTGCGCATGACGCTGTTCGGCGCGGGCGACCGCTGGACTCGTAGTGTGAGCGCCCGCCGGTTCCTAATGGCGATCGGTCGAATCGAGTCGGCGATCAGCGATGCGGTCGCCACCTGGCGACGGTCGCCCGGACTCGCGATGTCCCCCCGCCGCAACGATGGTCAGTGCCCCGCCCGCGGGGGTGGTGGCCGGCGGCACCGGCGCGGGCAGAGGCGCAGGAGGCGGCTCATCGGCCCTGTGCACCGTGAAGCCGGCTGTGCGTCTGCGCCCGCCCGGTCGACGACCGCGACGCCCGGCCTTCGCCTCGAGCACGTACCTCCTGGGCTCAGCCGTGCGAGCGTCGATGCGCGCAGGTGCCAGCGGATGCGTACCTTGCCTCCGCGCCGGAGCCGCAATCTGCGGACGACGAGCACGGTTCGAGAACGCGAGTCTGCAACGCGAGCGTGAGGGCTTGCGTCGGCGACACCCGGTGCCATCCCGGCGGCCGCGAGCAGGACTCCCGTCCAGGCGATCCTGCTCATGCGCCGATCCTAGCCACTCGCTGCCGGCGTTTCGGACCGGAAGTGGTGCAATTTCGACGCTCCTGAATCGTTCTTATTGTAGGTCGGTTGCGCAACACGAGGCGTGCAGGAGAGCTCACATGGTGAAGCGGCGAGGCGAACGATTCGCGGTCCCCTTGGTGGCTGCATGCGCGGCGGCCACCGCCGCGGCTCCGCTCGCGGGAGCGGACGCCGTTCCCGCGCTCACCGCGAACATCGTCTTCACCAGCAACGCGCCGGCCACCGGCGGACATTTCCGCATCACCGTCATGAACACCGATGGCGCGGGCACGGCGCTGAACCCCAATCCCAGCGGCGCCTACGACGACATCGATCCGTCATGGTCGCCCGACGGGACGCGGATCGCCTTCGCAAGCGATCGCGACGGCGACTTCGACGTCTATGTGATGAAAGCGGACGGCAGCGGCGTCACGCAGGTCACGAGAGAGCCCCGCAGCGACCGCTGCCCGGCGTGGTCGCCCGACGGCACGAGGATCACCTACCGCGGCTATGCGGGACCGACGGGAGGCTCCCAGATCTTCGTCATGGCGAGCGACGGGTCTCGCGCGACACCCCTTCCCCACACGTACGGCGGCGACCAGCCGACGTGGTCGCCGGACGGCGCCCGGATCGCGTACAGCGGCAGGGTCGCGAGCGGGTCGTCGCAGGACGGCGACGCGGCGGAAATCGACGACGAGCTCTACGTGATCGCCGCGGATGGCAGCGGCGCGCCTGCGAACATCACGAACAGTCCCAGCAACTCCGACCGCTACCCCGCATGGTCGCCCGGCGGCGGCACGATCGCATTCCGGCGGCTGGAGTCGGCGGGCCGCGAGCTTCGCGCGGTCGCGCCCGAGGGCGGGCCGGTAAGGGACCTCACCGCCGTGTTCGGGCCGGGCCGCGCCCCGTCGTGGTCGCCCGACGGCAAGAGCCTCGTGTTCGTGAGCTACCGCGACGGCGATCGCAATCAGGAGATCTGGCTGGGATCGCTCGACGGCGTGGCGAACCCTCCGCGGCAGCTCACGTTCAACACGTGGACCAACGACCAGCCGCGCTGGGCGAACGTACCAGTGACGGAATCGCCGGTAGCGCCCTCGAGCGGAGGCACGACCGGTGCCGGCGGCGGCGGATCGAACACGACGGTTGGCGGCGGGACCATCCCGGCCACGGGTCGCCCGGCCCTGGCCCTCACGATCGCGGCCCGGCACGCGCAACGGCTCGGCCGAAGGCGGAGCGTCGTCGTGAAGGCTCGCTGCAATCAGCTCTGCAGCATAGTCGCCCGCGGCGAGGTGCGGATCAGGCGCGCCGGCCGGACACGCATCCTGCGCCTGGCCTCTGTCGCACGGACGCTCAACCCCTCCGTTTGGGCGCGGCTCCGCGTGCCGATCCCGCACGGGACACTGCACCGGATCCGCCGCTCGCTCCGCCACCGCCGCGCGGTGCCGATCTCGCTGAGTGCGATCGCGCGCACGAGCTTCGGTGCGTTCACCCCTCGCACCAAGCGCACGTTGCGGCTGACGCGCTGACCACTCGCGCTCTACACGCCGCAGCCGCGGCCGCCGGCTACGGGTTCGAGACCGTTATCAACGCCGAGCGGGACGCCGCCCAGGTGCCGGCCCCGTCGCGAGCCTTTGCGATCAACTTGTGGGCGCCGTTGGCCACGCCGGCGCTGTTCCAGGTCGCCAGCCACGGCGGGCCATGGCTGTCGTGGGCGATCTGCACGCGGTCGAGGAACCACTTGACCCGGCTCACGCCGCTCAGGCTGTCCTGCGCGTCGGCGGTCAGCGTCACCGTTCCCGAGACGATCGCTCCTGCGATCGGTCCCGTCAGCACGACGGTCGGCGGCGTGTAGTCGACGAGGAACGTGCGCGTCGCTTCGGTCTCGCCGACCTGGCCCGCGGCATCGCGCGCGCGCACCGCGAAGCGATGCTCGCCCTCGGTGAGTCCGGAATACGTGACAGGTGACGCGCACGGCGCCCAGTCGGCCGCGTCGAGCCGACACTCGAACGTGGCGGTCACATCCGTCGAGGTGAACTCGAACGTGGCGCTCGTGCTCGCGGTCGGACCGTTCGGGCCGGCCGTGATCTCCGGTGGGAACTCGACGGCGACACGAGCCGCGTCCGGCGTGACCGACTCGACCGTCAGCCGCACGGCGCCCGCGATGTCGACGAAGGACTGGCCCTGGTCGAGCGTCGCGTCGAGGAAGTCGTCGAACGTCGATTCGGGCGCCATGTCCAGCAGGAGCGGACCGTTGTCGCCTCCCGGGAGCACGTCGCGCATGCTCACCTGGACGCCGTTCGTGGCCTCGCCGAACGCCGCGAGGTAGGAGTCGAGGCCCAGCGGCCGGCGAAACTCGACGAAATACGTGCGCGCGGGGGTGTAGACGACGAGCGCCTGCGGCAGCGAGCCGCCGGCCAGCTCGAGCGGTGCGATGTCCTGGGTGCCCGACGACGTCACCTGCAGCCACCGCCCGAAGAGCCAACCGAGCTCGATGAGCGGCTTCGCGCTGAACGTGCCCACCGCGCCGTTGTGATAGCCGGGCCGGTTATTGCCCATGACGTCGAAGAGGTTGCCGTACTCGTTGTTCGATGCGGACGTCTCCAGGCAGCTGCCGCTGACCGTGACCGGCCCGCATTCCAGGCCGTGCGAGTGCCAGCGGCCGAGGTTGTGGCCGAGCTCGTGCGCGGCGACGTATCGATCGGCGGCGACGTCGAGGCCGGAGAGGCCGTCGATGATCCACGACAGCCGGCCGCCGACTTCGCCGTAGCCGCTCGCGCCGCAGGCGCCGGCGGGGAAATCGACCATCACGTGGTCGTATCCGTCGGGGTCATAGCCGGCAGCCACCGCTGCATCGCGGGCGTCGGTCGCGATGCGGAAGAGGTCGCATGATCCGGGGTCGGGCACGGCCAGCACGGGCGTGACGTCTCCGCTCCATTCCAGCTGCCCGTATGACGCCTCGCGATACCAGCTGGCGATGGAGCGCGGGTCGGGGGCGAACAGGAACGCCGCCACTCCGGACTGCGTCGCCTGCACGCTCGCGCCCGGCCATGCGACGAGGATCGCGAGCAGCCGCGAGGCGCCCGTGGTCGTGGTCGCCGGCGCCGCGGCGGTGACGCTCGCCGTCTCCACCTGCAGCGCGCCTGCGACGAGCCGGCCGCTCACTTGGATCCGCGATTGCGAGCGGATCGCCGGAGCCGTCCCGAAGCGCAGGCGGACATGCCTGTGGCGCGTCTTGAGGTAGTACCTCGTGTGCTCGCCGAGCCGCGGATCGGCATGCACCGCCACGAGCTTCCCCGCGAGGCGGGCCTCGCGACCGCCGGCCCCGGCGGCGGGCGCCACGGTGGGCCGGGTGGCCCCGGTGGGCCCGCCGGCAT
>Ga0126314_10001711_pt1 | contig 10672 bp, 17 predicted proteins | sample Plot105B_FD_92535 | JGI IMG/M metagenome (GOLD analysis project Ga0126314, IMG submission 92535) | Serpentine soil microbial communities from UC McLaughlin Reserve, CA, USA - Plot105B | ecosystem: Environmental > Terrestrial > Soil > Grasslands | place: USA: UC McLaughlin Reserve, Lake County... | reverse complement strand
GCCGGGCCCCAGAGCTCTTAGCCAGGAAAACCCGCACCGGGCCGGTCCGAGGCGTTCCGGGTAGCCTTAAAGAGGGAGCGGCCCTTCGCCGGGTATTAGGGTTTCTTATGTACGTTGGTCTTTTACCCCCCCCGATACCTTACATAAGAAAACCCGCCGCGTAAGACCGAGGCAGAGCGGTATTCACCAGAGTGCATGATCATGCGCGTAACGGCTTGATACATGTCTTGTATACCTCATGTGGGTGCTCTTGGCCTCGGCCGCCGAGCCGTGACGGACCGGTTATGCAGGATCTCGTACATCAACTTCGGAGAATACCCCTTCCACGCACTCGGGTAAATATGCGCGCCGGCGAGCAATTTCCTCATATATTGGATGCAGACGACTGAAATCGGAATTTTTTTCGTTCATGAAGAATCGACGCATTCCACACTTTTCTTGTGCAAAACAGTCTTCTTACAGCTAATTACAACTCGCTATGTGCAAGAACGGCTTGTGATACAGAAATGTTCCAGCTTAGTCGGTTTGCCCCCTCCAGACCAACGTGCGAGACTTGGATGCGGAACTTAGCCCTACTCGAGGAGGACTGACTAACACACAATGCGCCGTTGGGAATACCCCATACTCGTTGACCAGCGCGGCCTAGCCCTGCACGGGGAGTCCCTCGAAGCGCTCATGTCGGCCACCGGCTTCGACGTAGAAGACGTAGAGGAGGACACGGACAAGGCTTGGCCCATGTTGCTCTCCGCGCTCAGGCGCCGCTCGACCGATGAATGGCGAGGCATCATCCGCGGGCTCGACTCCGACCATCTCCTCCCCTTCGCCGAGCTCTTAAAGGAGCACGCCAGCGAGGCCGTTTCGAGATTAGGGAAGACTAAGTACGTCCTCATCCGTGGCGAGGTGTTCCGGCACCGTCTGAGCCACCCTGCTGCCCGCTGGCGCTGCTCGCGTGAGGTTGCCTTTGAGCAGGCAAGGCTCCGCAATATCCGCGAGGATTGGCGGATGCGCAACCCACTCAAGCCGCCCATCCCCTACGCCAAGCGGGCGAAGATTATCGAGGTTACCGACAAGACCATAAAGAAGTGGGAGCAGGAGGGAGTCATGTAACATACGTTATCTTCTCGGAGTCCTCCGGGTGTCAAGGCTCATACTAGATGTAGATGAGGAATTTGGCACATAGCGCAGAGAGGCGGGTACGGGAGCTAGAGCTGCTGTCGGCCATCTTCGCTGCCGCCGCAGAGGTAACCCGAGAAAAGCAGGCAAAAGAAAAGGCCGGAGCCATCACAGTCCGGCCAGATCGAACAGCCCCCTACCGCTAAGAAAGGACCTGTTGCCAATGAGTATAGACGACAACGACCACCGGTGCATCCCCCGCTTCGGCGAGGAGGACGTCCTGCCCGCCCTCCGAGAGGCCTTCAGCCAGCGCCCCGAGTGGCGGGAGTTCTCTCCCCGCCAGCTCACCGCGGTGCTCTTCTTGCGCGGGTACCTATCGGCACCACCGGCCGACTTCGACGTCGAGGCGGCCTCGCCCTTCGCGATCGAGGCCCGGGAAGACGCGGCGTGAGTAGCACGACCCGGAACGAAGCCGCCCTCTACCACCGGCTCGGCTGGTCCCCGATTCCCGTCAAGGAGCGCTCGAAGGCCACGAGCCTCGTGCAGCTGGCACCCTACCTCAAGCGACGGGCGACGAAGGAGGAGCTGAACGCATGGACGTGGGGTGGCGTCGGCATAGTCACCGGCCCCCTCTCCGGCATCTTAGTCCTCGACGTGGACGGCTCGCGAGGAGAGGCGAAGCTTCAAGAACTCGGCCACCCGCCCACCCCGATGGTACGCACCGCCGGGAACGGATTGCACCTGTACTTCAAGCACCCGGGCGAGGACGTCCGTACGGGGATCCGGGTCGCGCCCGAACTCGACGTGAAGGCCGCCGGCGGCTACGTCGTCGCTCCCCCCTCTTTGGGGGCCAACGGTCGGCGCTACGAGTGGCTCGTCTCTCCGGAAGAGGCGGAGCCCGCAGACCCTCCGGAATGGCTTATGAGGCTGCTGGAGCGCCCGCGACGCAACGGGACAGCCTCGCCGGTGGGGAGGAAGATCCCGCCCGGCAGGCGCAACCAGGAGCTCACCAGCATCGCCGGGACGATGCGCCGGCGGGGGATGGAGGAGGCCGAGATCCTGGCCGCGCTGCGGACGGCGAACGAGCTGCGATGCGATCCCCAGCTCGGAGTCGAGGAGGTAGAGAAGATCGCCGCCAGCGTGGCGAGGTACGAGCCGGCCGATAACGTCGTGATCATCTCGGCCAACGGCCACGACAACCCCCAGCCGTCGCGGGGCTACAACCTTACGGATCTCGGCAACTCCGAGCGCTTCGTCGCCGACCACGGCAAGGACCTCCGTTATTGCTACCCGTGGCGCAAGTGGATGGTGCGGACCGAGGCCAGGTGGGAGCGCGACGATGCCGGACGGGTACACAGGCTGGCGAAGGAAAGGGTGCGAGGCATCTACCGCGAGGCCTCCGACGCTGAAGACGAGGACCGACGCAAGGCCCTGGCAAAGCACGCCACGGCATCGGAGTCAGAGACGCGAATCCGAGCGATGATCGAACTCGCCAAATCCGAGGTTCCCATCTCCCCCGACAAGCTCGACGCCGATCCGTGGCTTCTCAACGTCCTAAATGGGACCATAGACCTCCGCACCGGGGAGCTGCGCGAGCATCGGCGTGAGGACCTCATCACCAAGCTCGCGCCGGTCGAGTACGACCCGCAAGCCAAGGCACCGACATGGGAGGTCTTCCTCGGGCGGGTGCTGCCGAGCGAGGATCTACGTGGGTTCGTCCAACGCGCCGCGGGCTACAGCGCCACGGGGGACACCTCGGAGCAGTGCCTGTTCATCCACCACGGGCCGGGGGCGAACGGAAAGAGCACCTTCCAGGAAACCATCGCCGCGGTGTTGGGCGACTACGCGATGAGGACCCCGACAGAGACGCTCCTCGTAAAGCGTTCCGGCGGGGTGCCAAACGACGTCGCCCGCCTCAAGGGCGCCCGATTCGTGACGGCCTCCGAGACGGAGGAGGGCCGACGCTTAGCAGAGTCGTTAGTCAAGGACCTTACAGGCCAGGACACCATAAGCGCCAGGTTCATGTGGGCGGAGTGGTTCGACTTCAAGCCGACGCACGCGTTGCACTTGTCCACCAACCACAAACCAGAGATCCGCGGCACCGACCCAGCGATCTGGCGTCGTATCAGGCTCATTCCGTGGGCGGTGACGATCCCGCCCGCAGAGCAGGATCGTAAACTCGCAGAGAAGCTACGCGAAGAGCTGCCCGGCGTGCTGGCGTGGATCGTGCGCGGCTGCTTGGAGTGGCAGCGCGAAGGCCTCCAGGCACCCGAAGAGGTTCGCCAAGCCACGAAAGCCTACCGTACGGAGATGGACCTCCTGGCCGCCTTTCTCGCGGACTGCTGTCTGCGTGGCGAGGGCGAGGACGCCTTCGCCGGCGAACTCTGGGGGGCGTGGAAGCGCTGGTGCGAGGAGACCGGCGAGCAAGCCGGTTCGCAAAAGAGGTTCGGCGGTCGGCTCACAGAGCGCGGATTCCTGAACCATCGGGACAGCAGGACAGGCCGCAAGGTGTGGTCCGGGGTGTCTCTGCGGCCCAATTGGGAGTCGAGGGCCGGGATCTCGCTGAACCATTCGAATGTGCGTTTTGCAGGTAATTCTGAATCGTCTGAACCATCTGAACCGAAAAACAATAAAGTACCCATGGATTTATCTCGCGAAGAAACCCCTTGCGAAAAAGGTTCGGAAGGTTCGGAAGGTTCAGCCAAGCCCGTCTCGCGGGATCTCGTACCCGGCGAGTCGCCCACGGTCGAGCAGCTCCAGCGCATCCGCGAACTCGTGCGCCAGGGCTTCTCCGAAAAGTCCGCACGCATAGAGGTGCTGGCGAGAAATCACCCTCTCGGCTGCGAGTGCGAGATGTGCTCGTGAGCCTCCCAGCGAGCGTCCGGGACCTCTACTCGAGGCTGCCGGAGACCTACCACCTCGAGCCCTGGGAACTCCAGCACGTCCTCTTCTCGCTAGGCTACGTAGACGACCTGGCCGACGAGGCCGAGATCGCCGCGGCCGTCGAGGTGGCGCGGGGGGACTGGCCGCAATGGGGGGCGGCGGCGTGAGCACGGAGAAGGAACGCTACATGCGCTGGCTCGAGATGGAGTGGGAACGCCGCGTGAGCACCTCCCGCGAGGAGCAAAGGACGGCTGAGGTCCTCGAGGCACTGCGGGCCATGGCCGAAGACTCGGGGCGCCTGTCGGTGCCTCCGGGGTACGAGCCGGAGGGGTCGCGGTGGTGAGTACCGTAAAACGCCCCCGTTTTCGGGGGGCTGCGTGAGCCGGGAAGTGTGGAACGTCCTCGACCTCGCGCTGTGCCTGCTCTTCGCGGCGGGGTTCTCCTACTACTACGTCGTCGGGGTCCACTTCCGTGACCGCGCCCTCTCCAGGACGTCCGCGCTGGCGGCCCTCGCCTCCTTCGCGGCGGCGGTCGTGTTCCTGATAAGGACCCTTCGATGAGGGGCGGGTACTTGTCCAATCGCTCGGAATTTTTATTTGGCCGTCTCCTCATCGGCCTCACGAAGGACGCTGAAGGCGTTCCCGAAGGCGGCATAATGCAACTGCAAACATGCGTTTGCAGTAGGAGGCGATAGTTGATAGACGACAAACAACCGATAGAGGCGGCCCTGGACCGGAACATCGGAAGCCCGACGGCGCCGGGCGAAAGGGCCGAGCACGACATCGACGCCTTTATCGGCTCGCGCCACAACCGGCGCGTGAAGAACGAGGGCGAGCGGGCCATCGAGGAGCTTTGGCGTGCCTCGGAGAAGCGACAAGAGGCCAGGCGTGCCGAAGAGGAGCGCGTAGGGCTGGTCGCCTTCTACAGGCATCTACAGAACGTGTACACGAACCGGGCCGCGGAGTGTGGCCGAACGGCAGACACCTACGAAGGGAAATCGGCATGACCGAGAACACCACGAACATAGAGACGACGACCGGGCCGACTGGGGCCACGATGACCTCGGAGACCACGACCAAGGTCGGCGAGATACTGAGCGGTTCCCTGGCCGAACAGGTACGGATCATCACAGAACACCACGACCTGCGCGACGAGCTGCGCGAGCAACGCAAGCTCGAGGCCGACGATCACGGATACCACGAGCAGATGCCCGACGACGTCAAGGCGGACATGCTCCAGCAGCAAAAGCTACGGACCCTCGGCGAGGACCGCGAGCGGGTCGTGGGTGAGCTCACCGAGCTTGTGGCCGAGAAGAACGAGAGGTTGGAGTCCATGCGCGCCGAGCTGCACGAAAAGCTGTTCTCGGTGCCGAGCGAGGAGGTGTTGCTCAGGACCACGCTCGCATCCGACGAGGAGTTGGACCGGCTGGCCGAGGCCGGGATCCAGGCGGGCAGCGAGGGCCTGATCAGGGCCGTCCTGAACGCCAGCGTGCAAAGGGATCGGGGCGAGATCCTGGCCAAGATCTTCGGGGCTAGGCCGGAGCTCGAGGGCGTCTACCGCGAGTACCAGGAGATACCCTCGCCGGAGATCCTGCAGCGTCAGAGCGATCCCGCCAACATCGAGGCCTCGTCCCCGCCGTCGACGGCGACCGGCTGCGCGCTCGGCCGCGCCTTTCCCGCTAGGCGGACATCATGAGCGAAGAAACTATCCCCATAATCGGGGTCAGCCTCGGGGATAACAACGGCGAGAGCGGGATCGCCGTCACCTACAGAGAGGTCAAGAATATTGGCGACCCATACCCGTGGGTGCAAAAGGCGTCCTTGCGCGGCAAAGGGGGTGAGGGCAACGACGGGAAGGGCGAGGTGCAGACGCGCTCCGACGTCGAAGTGCACTACCTCGTTAGGCACCTCGAGCGTCCGTCCGGAACCCTCGTAGACGTAATCCGCCGCCTCGTGCGTCTGCTCGCGGACGTGCAAAAAGACGGCGATCCCGTCTGCCTCATCGACACGCGCGCCGCCGGGCATCCCGCCTTCGCCGAGTTCAGGCGCCTCGCCGACGAGGCCGAGCTTAGCCGGATAAGCGTGCGGGAGGTGGTGGTGAGCAGTGCGATGGGCGGCACCGGCGAGAACGGAGGTCGCGCGTGGGTGATACCGCGCAAGGACCTCATCACCTTGGGGAGGATCGCCTTCTCCACGGCCAAGCTTAGAGTTTCGCCTTTCCTCAAGCTCGCCCCCACGCTTAGGGAGGAGCTGGGATCGTTCGCCCGCAAGCCCGAACCGCCGGGCGTTCAAGACCCGTAGCGGCTCGGCCAGAACGAGGACCTCGTTTTGGCGGTGACCATCGCGGTTTGGGTCGCCGAGAGGCACCTGCCAGCGCCGCGCTACCGCGAGGTCGACTTCTGGCGCAACACGCCTTTGGCTGGTGGTTAGCATGGCCCAACAGTGCAGCGTCTGTTATCACCCTGAGGGCCACGCGATCAACGAGGCGATCATCCTCGAAGGTAAGAGCAATCGCGCTATAGCGCTACGGTATGGGGTCTCAAAGGATAGTGTGCAGCGTCACAAGACTCATATCCCTAACCTACTGCTACAGGCTAGGCATGATATGCAAGTGTACGACGCGAGCAACATCCTCGCGAAGATCGAAACCCTTGAGCGAGAGACACTAGACCAACTCGAAGCCGCAAAAGGCGAGAGCGATATCAAGCACGTGCTCGCTGCCGTACGCGAACAGAGAGGCAACCTAGAGCTTGCGGCAAGGATCGCGAAGCTTATCAACGAGGCACCGACGATCAACGTCCTAAACGCCCCCCAGTGGATCGAGGTAAGGAGCGCTGTGGTAGAAGCCCTCCAGGCGCACCCCTCTGCCCGTATGGCGGTCCTGCGGGCTCTGGAAGGGGTAGAGGATGCCTAGCGGAACGCCTAGCGTGGCAGGGGACCTCAGGATGGCCCTCCATCGCGTGAGCTTCGCCAGGGCGCTGGGATTCGAGCCCGACGAGTGGCAAGCCAGGCTGCTCGCCTCCGACTCGTCGCGCCTCTTGCTCAACTGCTCGAGGCAGAGCGGGAAGTCGACCATGAGCGCTCTGATCGCCCTCCATCGCTCGGTCTACCATCCTGGTGGGTCCTTAGTTCTCTGTTTGGCGCCCTCAGAACGGCAGAGCAAAGAGCTGTTCTCGAAGATCTCGGAGGCGTACCACGCGTTCGCGGGTGCCGAAGCCCCGAGCTCGGATCGCAAACTGGGCGTGCACTTGCCCAACGGCAGCAGGATCGAAGCTCTCCCGGGCAGCGAGAGGAGCATCAGGGGTTTCTCGGGCGTGTCGCTCTTGCTGTTGGACGAGGCCGCGCGGGTAGACGAGGCTTTGTATCATGCCGTCCGCCCGATGTTGGCAGGTTCGAATGGCACGTTGATGATGCTCTCAACCCCCTTCGGGCGCCGGGGGGTGTTCCACTCCGAGTGGACCGGTGGCGTGGGGTGGGAGCGCTACGAGATCGCCGTTTCGGAGTACCCGCGCATCCCGGCTTCCTTCCTCGAAGAGGAGCGTTTGGCCCTGCCCGCAGCCGTCTATGCCCAGGAATACATGTGCGAGTTCGCGGAAAACGGCGTCGACGTTTTCACGGAAGAGATGCTGGCGCCGACGTTCTCGGATTACAGCATCGAGCCCCTGTACCCCGAGGAGACGGAGAGCCGTGGCTTACGGCATCGGGGTGGACCTCGGGCAATCCGCCGACTACTCGACCGTGGCCGTGGTCAAGGATGCGGGCGAGGGCATGCTGCACGTCGTGCACCTGGAGCGCCTCCCCCCTTAACACCAGCTACGTCGAGGTAGTGGACCACGTCGAGGGGATGGCCAGGGACCCGCGCCTCGCCTCCCCTCCGGCTCTCCCCCGGTTCTATGCGTCGACCAGACGGGGGTGGGCGCCGCCGTCACCGACATGCTCTTGGAGCGCGGCCTCGCCTTCTACGCGGTGACGATGATCGTCACCGGCAAAGCCAAGGCGTACGCCGTAGAGGGCGGGCAGGTCTCGGTGCGGGTATCCAAGGGCGAGCTCATCGAGGCCCTGGCCGCCCCGCTGCGTGCCGGCCGGTTGAAGGTGGGCCACGACTGCGTTGGGGACCGGCCTTTGCCGAAGAGCTTTCCGCCTTCCGGCGCAAACAGGACGCCCGGACAGCCCACGTACGCTTCGAGCACGATCGTGCCACCGACAAGGACGACCTGATACTCGGTACCGCCCTCGCCTGTTGGGGGCCCGCTTGTAACACGCTTGACGACGCCCGGCGAGCCGCTAGTATGTCTCCTATCTGGTCGAGCTGGGGGAGGGGCCGTGCAAAGGGTTTGGCTTCGGGTAGCGCTTGCGGCGGGGGCCGGCCTCGGTTCCCTTGCGATCTGCTGCGGCGCTTTGGTGGTCATCGTCCTGCTCTTTTTTTACTCGGCCGACTTCGCCATACTCGGCCCTTCTTCGCCCCCTTCCCCGTTTTTTTGGGTGGGGGTCGTGACCGCCCTGATTTTCGCGTCGGCAGGCCTCTCACTACCGGCCCTGGCGCTGGGTGCCAGGGGGGGACACGTCATGAAAACCGCGGTGCTCTCGGGCCTCGGCTTCGTTGCGTTCGTGTTTTTCTTGTTCTTGTCTTTGGGTCCTGCCGCTTTTGCGGTGCCTGCCGCGCTGATGGCGCTGGTCGCAACCTCGGCCGTGGGGTCCCTGGTTGCCGTCCGAGAGGAAGGCCACATTACGGTTCGTCTGGGCCGGGCTACCGTGATCGCGGCGGTGGCGATATATTGGGCTTCGTTGTTCGCCTACTGGTTGGTTTATGGAGAAGAGAGCTGGCCCTATTTCTTCGCGCCGGTGATCGTGGCGTCCTCCTCGTGGCCCGTGTTGCCGGCTATCGTGGCGTCGCTACGCTCCGGTTGATGTTATCCCCCTTCCCGAAACCACGCTGCGCCACACCCCGCTAGGGGGTAGGCCATCTGGACCAGCTGAGAGCCACGAGGATCGATTCTAAGGGCCTGCAGCGGATCCGCGAGGGGGTTAGTATGGGCGTGTGGGAGAGTACCGGGACGCAACCCAGGACAGGGTAACCATACAAGAAGCCGCCCGCCGGCTCGGCGTCAAAGAAGATGCCATCCGCAAACGCATACAGCGCGGGAGCATTCGGCATGAAAAGGACGAGGACGGTCGCGTGTATGTCTGGGTGGACACGACCCAGGACGCTAGACGTACATCCCAAGACACGACCCAGGGCACGACACAGGACACAACCCAGGACGAGCGCCTTGAGGATCTAAAGGACCAGGTAGGCTACCTACGCCGCCAGCTTGCCGAGGAGCGTGAGGCACGCCGGCGAGCAGACACCATCATCGCGCAGCTCGCTCGGGCGACCGAGGAGCAGGCCCGTACGATCCGGGAGCTAGAAGCCCCGCAGGAGGCCTCAGACGCTGCCGAGACGGTCGAGGAGGCACCTGAGGGGACAGAGACACGGTCTGCCGCAGGAGGGGCTCAGGAGGGCGCACGGAGGCCGTGGTGGAGAAGGGTATTCGGAGGGTAGGAGGAGCATGCAGGACGATAAGAGTGCCCAGGACGCGAAGAGGTTACTAGAGGCGTTCAGCATAAACCATGCGGAGGCTAGGACGGTCAGCCCGCATGGGACGGACAGACCGTTCGTCCCAAACTGGGCCGATACGGAGCAGGCCGGGCTCGATCGGGCCCGCCGCGACAACGCGGTGGGGTGGCTAGTCGACAAGGGTATGTTGGAGCGCGACGAGGAAACCGAGAACCTGGTGGGCACGGGGGAGGGATTTCCGGAGTACGGTTTCGGTTCGGTGATCAGGATCACCGATTCTGGGCGGGAGCTGCTGGAGGAGATCTGGCACGAAAGCGGGCAGCAATAAGCACGCAGGACCCGGTCCTGATCCCGAAACAAGTGCTCGAGGAGTTGGAGTCCGTGCGCCGCTACACCCGCGCCGAGGTCTTGGACATACCGACCCTGCGCTACGTGGCCATGGAAACGGAGAAGCCCGCGCTGGTCTTGTGGGTAGACCGGCACCAGACCGAGTACGGTCGGGGGCTACTAGACGGGTTTCGGGCGGAGGATTAGGCTGTCGTAGATGGGACCACAAGACTCGAATGACGTTAGCAGGGACATAGCCCGCGACCTCACGGGTATCGTCGGAGAGCTCGCAGCCCTGAAGGGTGATGCCGCCCACTGGCTCACCTCTTCCGAGTACGCCGCCCTCAAGCACCGCCTGGAGGACGCGCACGCGGCGGTGGAGGCGGCGCCGGTTCGTCTGGCGGCTTTTTCGGACGCCGATAAATTCTCCCGGAAGTTCGTCGATAGCAAGTCGCAACCGCTTGTCTCACACATCCGGGTAACGGGTGTGGCTTGTGCGGGCGGTAGGACCGGCCGAGAGCACGCGTAGCCCTGGTCCGATGCCCCAGGCCCGCAGGATGGCGTGCGGAGGCCCTGGTGGCGTAGGATGTTCGGTGGGTAGGAAGAAAGGAGGTTGGCTGTGGATGACGGAGACGCCGAGAGACAGCACCGTGATCCTGACATCGCCAGAGAAGAGAGACGCACCTTGGCAAGACACCACCTGGCGGTAAGACTGGGAATAGACCCCAGGCTCGCGGAGTACTTACTTGAACTCCACGAGAGGATAGAGAAGCTAGAGGATAGGCAGGGTTCT
>Ga0126314_10001710_pt1 | contig 10674 bp, 8 predicted proteins | sample Plot105B_FD_92535 | JGI IMG/M metagenome (GOLD analysis project Ga0126314, IMG submission 92535) | Serpentine soil microbial communities from UC McLaughlin Reserve, CA, USA - Plot105B | ecosystem: Environmental > Terrestrial > Soil > Grasslands | place: USA: UC McLaughlin Reserve, Lake County... | reverse complement strand
GAGCGCAGATCGGGGAGCACCTCGACGCGGGTGACGGTCCAGAAGCCGAGCCGCGGATCGTCGATCTCGGAGCGGATGATGTCGACCACCTCCTCGCGGAGGAACTCGCTCATCTGTTGCGTGCGCCGGGTCATGGGAGGACTCCCGAGTCGTGAGTCGTAGGTCGTAAGTCGTGAGTAAAGACAAGACGACGCGCTTAGCATCGCAGCTCTATTTACGACTTACGACTCCCGACTTACGACTACGTTCGCGCTACCTCTTCGCGGTGGAAGAACTCGACCTGATCTCCGACCTGGAGATCGTTGAAGCCTTCCAGGCCGAGACCGCACTCGTAGCCGGCCGCGACCTCGCGGACGTCATCCTTGAAGCGCTTGAGGGATTTCACCGGCCCCTCGTGGACTACGGTACCGCTGCGCAGCACGCGGGTGCGGCTGTTGCGGGTGATCCGGCCGTCGAGGACGTAGAGCCCGGCGACCATGTCGCCGCCTGGCAGCTTGAAAGTCTCACGCACTTCCGCGTAGCCATCGGTCACATCCTGGAAGACAGGTGCCAGGAGACCGGTCATGGCCGCCTTCACCTCGTCCAGCAGGTTGTAGATGATGTTGTAGAAACGGATATCGACGCCAGAGGCGTCGGCCGCTCGCTTGGCAGCGACGTCCGGCCGCACGTTGAAGCCGATGATGATGGAGCGAGTCGCCGTGGCCAGGCTGACGTCCGACTCGCCGATGGCGCCGGTGCCAGCGTAGGTGATGCTCAGCTGGACCCCTTCCGGGACCTCCTCGTTGAGCTTGAGCAGCGCCGTCTGGATGGCCCCCAGAGAACCGGAGACGTCCGCTTTCAGGATCACGCGCAGCTCGGCCACCCCACCTTCGCTGACCTCCTTCGAAAACTCGGTCAGCTTGAAGGAGCGATCAGCGGATAGCGACTCGGCACGGCGCTCCGCGGTACGTCGCTCGGCAACTTCGCGGGCCAGCTTCTCGTCCGTGAAGACCATGAACTGATCGCCCGCCTGCGGTACTTCGAGCAGTCCCAGGATCTCGACGGGCATGCTTGGCTCGGCGCGACGAATCTTGCGGCTGCGGTCGTCGAACATGGCTTTCACCCGGCCCCAGGTTCCACCCGCTACGACTACGTCGCGCGGGTTGAGAGTGCCGCTCTGCACGAGGAGCGTGGCCACCGGGCCGCGGGTGCGGTCGATCTTGGCCTCGACCACCACGCCGGAAGCGGGTTTGAGCGGATTGGCTTTCAGCTCGTGCACGTCCGCGACGAGCGTGATGACCTCCAGCAGGTCCTCGAGACCGAGTTTGGCCAGCGCGGAAACCTCGACGAAGGGGACGTCGCCGCCCCATTCCTCAGGCATGACCTCCAGTTCGGAGAGCTGCTGCTTGACGCGGTCAGGGTTGGCGGCCGGGAGATCGATCTTGTTGACCGCCACTACTAGCGGCACCTGGGCCGACTTGATGTGCGCCACTGCCTCCCGCGTCGTCGGCATCACGCCGTCGTCGGCGGCCACGACCAGGACCGCGACGTCGGTCGCCTGCGCCCCACGGGCGCGCATCGCGGTGAAAGCCTCGTGACCGGGGGTATCGAGGAAGGTGATCTTACGTCCGTGGGCATCGACCTGGTAGGCGCCGATGTGCTGCGTAATGCCGCCGGCCTCTCCCTCCGCCACATTGGCCGAGCGAATTGCGTCGAGCAGCTTGGTCTTGCCGTGGTCGACATGTCCCATGATGGTGACGACCGGCGGCCGAGTCCGGGCTTCGGGGTCGAGCCCGGCCTCGGTGCGACGCGTCTCGAAGCTGTCGCCTTCACCCGAAAGATCCGACTCTTCCGGATTGGTCTCCCAGCCGAGCGCCTGCGCTACGCGGGCTGCCGTGGCGTAATCGACCTGTTGGTTGATCGTCGCCATCATGCCGAGCTTCATCAGCTCCTTGATGACTTCGACCCCGGTGGTCTCCAGCTTCTCAGCCAGCTCACCGAGCGTGAGTACTGAGGGCAGGCTGACCGGTTCACGCACGAGGGGCACGGTGCGGCGCACAGCAACGGTGCGGGCCCCGCCGCGGCCCCCCTTACCGCGACCACCCTTCCCGCCGGGTCGCCGGGATCCTCCCGTGGGACGCCGGCCTTGATACGTACTTGCCATTAGCGATGTTCTCCTTCTGTGCTTGCCAATATCGGTGCCGTGCCCGCGGCCGTCGAGGTCTCCAGGGGCAGCGTGGCCGCGTAGCGGCGCAATTGGTCGAGCGTCTCCGGGTCGATCTCTACATTCAACGCGCGGGCCAATATCTCCGATGCCAGCGCTTTTTCCCAACAGGTGCCCTGTCCACAAAGGTACGCGCCTCGTCCATTACGGCGCCCCGTGGGATCCGGCTCGACCTGTCCTTCCGGGCTGCGCACGATGCGGTACAGCCCGCGCTTGGTGTCATGCCCACGACAGGCGACGCACATCCGTTGCGGGACGTGCTTCGGGCGGGGGCCCTTGCGCTGATGCGTGGGAGGTGCCGCTGCCCTCACCCGTTACACCCCCTCGGCCGCCACGGCGACCGCCACTGGCTCGTCCTCGAGTGTGAGGGGTTCGCCGGTTTCAAAATCGAAGCGGTGGCGCAGATCGCGGTTGTAGAGGACTTCCAGCGTCGAGCCGACGAGATCGACGTCGACGCTCATGCCGACGAGATCGGGAGCGAGCGGACCGAACGTCTTGTCGCGTACCGAGATGGTGCCATCGGCGCGGACCAGGCGGGGTTGGCGTCCTTGCCAAGAGAAGTCGTCACTCTGCGAATCGGCCATGGCGGCCCGCGCCTGCCGCAGCAGCTCTTCGTCCATCTCCTGCAGTGCGGCCGGATCCTTGATGTCGATGCGCCAGCCGGTCAACTTGTAGGCGAGGCGGGCATTCTGCCCTTCCTTGCCGATCGCCAGCGACATCTGATCGGTCGGCACGATGACCGTGGCCACCTTGTTCGCCTCGTCTAACGTGACCGACGATGGCTTGGCCGGCGAGAGGGCGTTGGCAATGAACTGCGCCGTGTCCGGCGACCACTCAATGACGTCGATCTTCTCGCCGTAGAGCTCGTTGACGATGTTCTGGATGCGGACCCCGCGCACCCCGACGCAGGCGCCAACGGGATCGACTTTCTCTTGCCGCGCGGCGACGGCGACCTTGGAGCGGAGACCCGACTCACGGGCAACCTCCATGATCTCGACCGCGCCGGAGAAGATCTCCGGAACCTCCTGCTCGAAGAGACGGCGAATGAGTCCGGGATGGGAGCGGGAGACGATCAACTGCGGACCGCGCTGGTCCTTGTTGACCTCGACCAGCAGCACTTTGACCCGCTGGCCGGGTCGGTACCGCTCGTTTGGCACCTGCTCGCGAGCCGGCATGACTGCCTCGGCTTTCCCCAGCTCGACGATGACCGCCCGCGGGTCGGCGCGCTGCACGATGCCGTTCAGCACCTCACCTTGCTTGTCGTGAAACTCCTCGTAGACCGAATCGCGCTCGTAGTCCCGGATGCGCTGCAGGACGACCTGCTTCACGGTCTGCGCGGCGATGCGACCGAAGTTCTCAGGGGTGCGCTCGATGCGGATCTCGTCACCGACCCGCGGGTCGGGCGCGTACGTCATCGCCTCGGCCAGCGACATCTGGCTCAGCGGATCCTCGACCTCGTCGACCACCGCTTTGACGGCGAAGATGCGCATGGCGCCAGTGGTCTGGTCGACATCGACGGCGACCTCCTCTTCGGTATTCGCCATCTTCTTATAGACACTCTTCAGAGCATGTTCGACCGAGGAGAGAACCGCCTCTTTGGGGATTCCTCGCTCGGCGGCAATCTGGGCGATCGCCGTATAGAAGTCGCTCTTCATGCCCGCAATGCTCCTTTCATGGGGCGCCGGCTGATGGGCGGCCCGGTGGCGGGATGGCGTACCGCAACGTCGCGGCGCCGGAGCGCCTCATGGGCGCAGTTGACACGGACAGTGGGAAACGTGGTCTGGCCCCTGGCCCAGGGCGCTGGAATGGCCATCCCCGCGGCCGCAGGGCGGCCTTTGAACACAAAAGAACGCGGGTTGTGGTCCCACGTTCCGCGAGAGGCTTGGTTCCAACACAAATCATAGCATCGGGGCGTCGCCGCGACAACCTCTTGACGGCCTTGCAGCACCGTGCGCGTTCGGCGGCGCCGCGTATACTCCGGCTCCGGCGCGCCGGGTAGCCTCCCGTGCGGTAGGCACGAGACCCGGAGCCCAGTTCGCCGGTGCAATCGCTTTCCAACAGCAACAGACCTCGATCTTCGCGGCAGTCGCCGTTTCGATCGCCGCGCGTCTGGATCGGCATCCCGGTCAGCCTCTTCTTTCTCTTCCTTGCCTTGCGCGGGCAGCAACTCGACGAGATCCGCGACGCGTTCTCCCGGGTCGATTGGCGCATCCTACCCCTGGCTCTGCTGCTCCTCTACAGCGGGATCGCCGTTCGCGCCTACCGCTGGCACGTCCTGCTGCGCCCGGTGCACGACATCCCGACGCGTGACGTCTTCCCGGTCATGATCATCGGCTACGCTGCCAACAATGTTCTCCCCCTGCGGACCGGAGAGTTGGTGCGCGCCTGGGTTCTGGAGCAGCGCTACGGTGTGCGCAAGACGGCGGCGCTGGCCACCATCGCCGTTGAACGCCTCTTCGACGGGGTGACCATGCTCCTCTTCGTCGGCGGGGCGGCCACCGTGATCGGGCTCAATGCCGAGCTGCGACATGTCGCCCTGGTGGCCGCGGTCATCTTTGCCGCGGCTATTGCGGGTTTGATTTTTCTACTCGTCGGTGGGGCATTGCGCGAGCGGCTACTGCGGCTCGTTCTCGGACCACTGCCCGATCGCCTTGCGACGCGTGTCGAGCGCATGGCGGAGTCGTTCCTGGCCGGGCTGGGCGTCCTCACGCGTCGGGGCGATCTCGCACTGGTGGCAATCACCTCGGTCATGGCCTGGGGATTCGAGACGTCGATGTACTGGATGGTGGCGCGGGCCTTCGGCAACCCGCTGGCCGGAGCGATGGTCCCAGCCGCCGCACTGCTGACGACCGCCATCGCCAATCTCGCCACGCTCGTCCCCTCCGGACCGGGATACGTCGGCACCTTCGAGGCGGGCGTGTTGCTGGCGGTCAACGGGGCGCTGGGCATTGGCCGGGGGCTGGCCCTCTCCTACGCGGTTCTGCTCCATGTCCTGCTCTGGCTGCCGGTCACCGTTTGGGGCGCCATCGAGTGGTGGCGCCTCGGCATCGTGGGCAGCCGGCACATCAGCCTGGCGCACGCGGTTGAGGACGAGCTCTCCCCGGCTGCGGCGCCGCAGGTGGTCTCCGGAGGCGCGAGTCCGGGTACGGGTGGTCCGGGAGGAGGCGCGTGACCGTCTGGCAGGCAATCGTGCTCGGTATCGTGCAAGGGTTGACCGAGTTCCTGCCGGTCTCGTCCTCCGCGCATCTGTTGGTGGTGCCGTGGCTACTCGGCTGGGAGTCGCCGGGATTGGCTTTTGACGCTGCTCTCCACCTTGGTACCCTCACCGCCGTGCTGGTCTATTTCTGGCGCGATCTGCTAGCGATGGCGCTGTCCCTTCCCCGCGCCATCCGGCGTCCCTTCGCGATCCTGCACTCAGGCGACCCCGCCGACGTCATGCCTCGCCTCGCATTGCTGATCGCGCTTGGCACGGTGCCCGGATTGATCGCCGGAGTGCTCGGTGAGGGAGCGATCGACGCGATCTACCATCCCGGTGGCGTGGCGCCGGACCGGGTCATCGTCGCTGTCGCGGTCGCTATGATCGCGCTGGCTCTGCTCCTTCTCTGGGCCGAGCGCGCGGCCCGGCATGTGCGGGGCATGGCCTGCCTCACTGTCCGGGACGCGGCGATCATCGGGCTGGCGCAAGCCGCGGCACTGATCCCCGGTGTTTCTCGCTCCGGGGCGACGATCACCGCCGGACTCTTCCGCGACATGACCCGCGCCGACGCGGCTCGCTTCTCCTTCCTCCTGGGCGTGCCGATCGTCGCATTGGCGGGAGCGAAGGGGCTCCTCGATTTGCTCACGTCGGGTCTCGGCGCGGGTCAGCTCGGGGTCTTCGCCGTCGGGGTGGCCGTCTCGGCGCTGGCGGGGTTCGCCGCGATCTGGGGTCTGCTGCGCTATCTGCAACGGGCGAGCACCGCGGTGTTCATCGCCTATCGGATTGTGCTGGGTATCGTGCTGATCGCGTTGGTCGTAATTCGGTAAGGCGCGAGCAGGGGCCTGTCGCGTTTCTCTACACGAACCGTCGCCTATTTTTCCGGCGCATCAAGTATTTCAAGGATTTCGAGTGCAGCGAAGCGCCGGTTTCGCTGTCTGCCAGTTACTTCCTCCAAGATGCCTCGATCGACTAATTGTTGGACAAGCCTGCTTGCTCCCGGTTGCGTTACTCCTAGCCATTCCTCGACGTTGGAGATAGAGATCACTGGGCGCACCAACACTAGCTCAACCAAGCGGGCGAGGTTCGCTGAACGAGTCGTCGAGAGCGCCCAGGACTGATAGCGCTGCAGTAGATCCAGCAGTTGGTACGACCGTTGCACCGTATCAGTCGATTGCTCCGCCACACCTTGAAGGAAGAAGTCGATCCATTCAGTCCACGTGCCCGAGCGGCTTACGGCAAGTAGATGATCTCGGTAAGCGTCACGGTGATACTCGAAATAGGCGCTTAGATACAGGAGCGGCTGCGGCAAGTACGCTCGTTCTCGAAGCTGCAGGGCGATGAGTAGACGACCTACACGGCCATTTCCATCCATGAAGGGATGGATGACTTCGAACTGATAGTGCACCAATGCTAGTTGGATAAGGAACGGCAGATCGTCGCGACGCTCGCCTATATACCGTTCCAGGTCATGCAATGCCGCATGCATCTCCTTGACTGGGGGCGGCACAAAGCGGGCGGTGTCAGGTATGGCGCCGCGATGGCCGATGAGGTTGGGAATGTGACGGAACTCGCCAGGACGCTGCTCCTGGCCGCGGACGTCTTGCATCAGGCGCTCGTGGACCTCCCGAATGAGGCGCAGTGAGACGGGCAGTTTCTCCAGAAGGGAGAATCCAAGCTCGAGCGCCGCGACGTAGTTCGCGACCTCTCGCACATCGGAGTCACCGGGCTCGTCGGATGGCGCCGTCTCAAACAAAAGAAGCTGTTGGAGCCCGGTGGTTGTCCCCTCGATACGGCTGGAAAGCACGGCCTCGCGGCGGAGGAACGGGTTGATGAGTAAGTGGGGGTTGGGTAACCGCTGCCCTACCCCCTTTAGCTCTCCAAGTGCGCGTTCCGCATCAGCAAGAAGGTTGACGGTACTCAGTTCAAGGGCAAACTGGGGTGGCAGTGGATCGGGAACGTAGGCCAGATGGCCCTCAGGAGCCACGACGAGTCGCCCTGGTGCATCGGCGGTGAAATCTTCACGACGCATAGAGTGTGTCGCCTCGTGTTGCTTGGTACTGCCTCGTGCTGCCTTGTATTACCTGAGTATGGTTAGGGGTCACCTTATCAAACCAAACCAGCATTTCGGTATGGTAACGACCCGGACATGAGCCTACGACGAACGACGTTTGCCGTCCCCTATCACCCCATCACCCTATAACCCAATCACCACGTCATCGTTCCAAAACCCCGTGCGCCGCTTGCGCCGTGGCGGGGGCGTAGAACGGATCGGCGCCGCCGTCGAAGACGCCGTCCAGGGTGCACCGGATGGCAGTCGGTGAGGCGAAACCATGGGTGAAGAGTCGCTCGTCGCGGATGGCGACGCGGTGACCCATGGCGCGGAGAGCCTTGACCGTCTCCGCCGGGAAACGCCAGCTCAGGAGCAGCTCGGCGGTCGAGCAGTCGATGCGCGGGGCGGAGATCGCGGGCTGCGCGGCCAGCCGCCAGTCGGTCAGGTTGATCACCAGCTGAGCATTGCAGTTCATGATGCGCCGTCCACCGCTGGCGCCGAGCGAGATCCAGGGGCGGCCGTCCCGGGAGAGGATCACCGGCGCCATGTTGGAGAGTGGCGTCTTGCCACCTGCGACCGAGTTCGGGCGACCCGGTTCTGGATCGAACCACATCATGCCGTTGTTGAGCAGCACCCCGGTTCCCGGCGTGGTCACCCGGCTCCCCCACAGCGAGAGGAGGGTCTGAGTGCAGGAGACCGCCATGCCGTCGCGATCCATCACGCTGAGATGGGTCGTGGAGCCGTCCGCCATCTGGCCCGGAGCCGTGGGATTGGCGACGTAATCCGGTATCGAGGACGCGAGACCGTGCCGGATGCCGGTCCGCTCCGCGGTCGCGGCCGGGATCGGTTGCAGGCGGTCCTCCGGCAGGTCCCGCACTCGCTCCTGGGCATACTCCTGGCTCGTGAGCACGTCGACTGGGATCTCGATCTGCGTGGCGTCGGCGAGCCAGGCGAAGCGATCGGCAAAGGCCGTCCGGAACGCCTGCGCCATGCGGTGCAGGGCGAGAGGGGTGTGATAGCCAAGGTTGCGCAGGTCGAGCTCGGCCAGGATATTGAGGCTTTCGACCAGGGTGGTACCGCCGGTCCCACCGCCGATCGTGTGGACTTCGGAACCGCCGTACGACGTCGACAGCGCTGGGGAGATCCGCGCCTGATACGACGCGAAGTCCTCTCGAGTGAAGGGAGCGCCATTCGCGGCGAGATCGTCGGCGATGGTCTGTCCGAGCGATCCCTCATACATCACGCGGGGTCCATCGCTGGCGATGGTGCGCAGGGTGCGCGCCAGGTCCTGCTGGCGCAATCGGCGAGGCCGATCCTGCTCCTGAGTGACGGGCGGATTGCCGTCACCATCGAGAAAAATGGCTGCCGTAGCGGGAAACTGCTTCAGCGTGCCGAGAGCGCCAGCGATCATCAGCGTCGTGTGCCAGCAGACGGGAACCCCCTCCTCGGCCCAGCGGATCGCCGGTGCGAGGGCCTCGGCCAGCGAGATCGTCCCCCAGCGCTCCAGGGCAAGGGCGAGCCCCGCGACAGTCCCCGGCACGGCGACCGAGCGATAGCCCCAGACATTGGCGCTGTCGACCACCGCCGGCCAGCCGAAGAGCTCCGCGTCACTACCGGCGCCGCTGAGGGGGAACATCTCCGGTCGTGTCCCTGCTGGGGCCACCATCGGATAGGCGACGACCGCCTCCGCCTCCTCCGGCGCCTGGACGACCATGTACCCGCCGCCGCCGATACCGTTCATCCACGGCTCGACCACGCTGGCGGTGAAGGCGGTGGTCACCGCGGCATCGACCGCGTTCCCACCCCGGCGCAGGATATCCGCGCCTGCGGCAACTGCCTGGGGCGTCTTGGCGGCGACCATCCCGCCCCGCCCGCGCGCTTCCAGCCGGCTGACCTGCCACTCCGTCTCCACTGGCATCGCTCATCCCCACCCGTGGCGCCCGATTATCGCGGGCCGATCATAGACGACCTGCGGTCGAGACCGAATTGAGAAATGGGTCTTGACAACGGGGCACGTAGGGTGTACGTTCACTGTACGCCAAACGTGGACGGGAGCAATCCTGGAAGCGGGCGGCACGCAAACGCCGACGAGGCTCGCGCGCAAGCGCTGGACTTGTCGGCGTTTTGCTGTGTTTGCGAATGAACGACTTGCGGCGACTGGGGCGTCGCTAACTACTCTGCCGCATCTGGGGGCGCGTCAGGATTGAGTGGATCTGGCATCGGCTCCACGAAGAAATTCTCCAGATCGTCCTCGTCGAGCACCTCCTCCACGTCGACTGTACCGTCGATGGTATTCCAGGTAGAGTGCCGGTCCGGATCGCGTGCGGCGGTGTCGCCAATGTCCGTGGGATCGGTCGCACCCGGTCTGTTCGCGTCTGCCATGTCATCCTCCTCCATCGCGACCCTTGCAGAATCGGTGCCGGGATGGAAGTCAGATGATCCTCGGCACATATCGCTCTCATCATAGAGGGAGACCATGAGCTCCAACGACGGCGCCCGGGCGACACCGGAGCAGATGCAGCGACAGCACATCTTCGTCGTCAACGGCTCAGCCGCGTTTCTCGATGTGGTGCGGGAGCTGCTGCAGGATGAGCGCTACAACGTCACCACCACCAACTTCGTCCCGCAAACATTCAAGCAGATCGAAATCTCCCGGCCGTCGTTGCTGATCGTCGATCTGATCCACGGTGAGATGGCCGGCTGGGACCTCCTGACTGAGCTACGACATGAGGCGGCAACTCGGGATATCCCCGTGATCCTGGTCTCGACCTCGGAGCGGCTCCTGGAGAAGGCCGAAACCGAGCGGGTGATCTGGGGTGGCGATCGCTACTTCCTCAAGCCGTTCAGTTTCGATGCGCTGTTGCAGGCCATCGACGAGTTGATCGGCCCGGCCTGAATCCTCCAACTAGCCACAGGGCGACCCGGGCGACCATGTGCCAGTCCTGTTAGAGTGACGGAGCGAGCATCGGGCAGATCTGTGATGAAGACCATCACCGGGAGTCGGTTGCGGACACGTGACTATTCTCCGCAAAGATAGACCCTTCAGGGGCAGTTGCACGACTCGCAACCCCAGGTCGCGCCGGCTATCAGCGACGGGGAGGAGGCTGTCCTAGAGCGCCACACCTTCGGCATAAAAGTTGCGACAAACCATCGATGACGTGCAAGTAGGCTTGAGGTTGAGAAGGAGCACTGCACATGAGACGCTCGCTTGTCTTGCTCGTGCTG
>Ga0126314_10001709_pt1 | contig 10675 bp, 7 predicted proteins | sample Plot105B_FD_92535 | JGI IMG/M metagenome (GOLD analysis project Ga0126314, IMG submission 92535) | Serpentine soil microbial communities from UC McLaughlin Reserve, CA, USA - Plot105B | ecosystem: Environmental > Terrestrial > Soil > Grasslands | place: USA: UC McLaughlin Reserve, Lake County... | reverse complement strand
GACGCTGTCCTCCACGCGAGGGCTACGCTCCCACGAGCGGAGCCTGGTGCTGCGGCTGTCGTTCGCGGCGTTCCTCTTCTCGTCCTTCCTCATCGCGTTCGGTGTGTACGTGGTGCTGGCGCGAAGCCGCGCCGTGGCGCTCCAGGAGAGTCTGCGCCACGCGAGCCGCCTGGCCCACCTGCACGACAAGACGCAGAAGATCCTCGACCACATCCCCACGGGGGTGCTGGCCCTGTCGACGTCGGGACGCATCACCTCCGCGAATCGCGCGCTGAGCACGAAGATGCCGCCGGATGTGGTGGGCTCGACGCTGGCGACGGCGTTTCCGCAGGCGCATGCGCCCGTCATCCAGCGGCTGGAGGAGCTGGTGAACGCGGCGGGCGGAGACAACCGCGTGCGCAGCCTGCACGGCGAGCCGCTGCGGCTCTTCGCGGAGGAAGGGCAGTACAACGTCCACGCGGTGCCGCTGGAGCCACACCAGCCCGATGTCCGCACGCTGCTGGTGCTGGAGGACCTGAGCAACCTGCGCGCGCTGGAGGGACAGTTGCTGCGCGCGGAGAAGCTGGCGACGGTGGGCGTGCTGGCGGCGGGAATCGCGCATGAGATTGGCACGCCGCTGGGAGTCATCCGGGGCCGGGCCGAGTACGTGCAGGACAAGCTGGGCCCCGAGCATCCGCAGTCCGCGGGGCTGGGGACCATCGTCGAGCAGATAGACCGCGTGAGTCGCACCATCCGCCAGTTGCTGGACTTCTCGCGGCTGCAGCCCGCCGAGTCGCGGGCGGTGACGCTGCCGTCCGTCGTGAAGAGCGTGCAGGAGCTCCTGCGCGTCGAGGTGGAGCGGCGGCGAGTGGACCTGCGCCTGGACGTGTCGCGGCCGTTGCCCGCGCTGGCAGCGGACGCGGACCAACTCCAGCAGGTGCTCGTCAACCTGCTGCTCAACGCGTGTGACGCGTGTGAGCCGGGGGGACAGGTGCGGCTGACGGCGACGCCCGGCGAGGCGGACGCCTCGGGAGCCTGGGGTCGGGTGCGCATCATCGTCGAGGACGACGGGTGCGGCATCGCAGCGAGACATCTTCATCAAGTGTTCGACCCATTCTTCACCACCAAGAAGCGCGGACTGGGCACGGGCCTGGGGCTGACCATGGTGGCGCACATTGTCCGGAACCATGGCGGGCGCATCGAGCTGGACAGCACGCCCGGACAGGGCACGCGGGTGATGCTGCAATGGCCCGCCGCGGCCCCCGCGCGAGAGGAGCAACATGTCGGTTAGAGCCCGGGTTCTCGTCGTCGATGACCACGTCGAGATGGGACAGATGCTGCGCGAGCCCTTGTCGGATGCGGGCTACGCGGTGGATGTGGCCTCGGGAGGCGCGGATGCCATCGCGCAGCTTCGGGGCGGGGTGTACGACGCCGTCATCTGCGACTTGCGGATGCAGGACGTGGATGGCTTCGACGTGCTGGAGACGGCGCGCAAGCTGGACCCGGACCTGCCGGTGCTGATGATGACGGCCTTCGGCGGCGTGGAGAACGCCGTGGAGGCAATGAAGCGCGGGGCGTGGCACTACTTCGCCAAGCCCTTCCGGCTGGACGAAGTGCGGCTGTACGTGGGCCGCGCGCTGGAGGAGCGGCGGGTGCGCTCCGAGCACCGCACGCTGAAGGCGCAGGCCGAGGACCGGGGCCGGCTGGGGGCGATGGTGGGGCGCAGCGCGGCCATGCGGGCGCTGTATGCGCTGGTGGAGCGCGTGGCCTGGTCCAGCGCGCCGGTGCTGGTGCGGGGAGAGAGCGGCAGCGGAAAGGAGCTGATTGCCCGGGCCCTGCACTTCGAGGGGACGCGGCGCGCGGGGCCGTTCGTGGCGGTCAACTGCACCGCCCTGCCCCACTCGCTGCTGGAGAGTGAGCTGTTCGGCCACGTGAAGGGGGCGTTCTCCGGAGCGACGAGCGCCCGGCGCGGCCTCTTCGTGGAGGCGGATGGGGGCACGCTGTTCCTGGATGAAATCGGGGACATGGCGCCGGAGCTGCAGGCGCGGTTGTTGCGCGTGCTGGCGGATGGCGAGGTGCGGGCGGTGGGAGCGGACGGCTCGCGGACGGTGGACGTGCGGGTGGTGGCCGCGACGCATCAGGATTTGGAGGCCCGGGTGAAGGAGGGCCGCTTCCGGGCGGACTTGTTCTACCGGTTGAATGTCGTGACGTTGCAGGCGCCGCCGTTGAGGGAGCGGCCCGAGGACATTCCGGCGTTGGCGGAGCACTTCCTCCAGCAGGCGCGGGCTCGGAATCCGAGGTCACCGGTGCAGCGCTTCGCGCAGGAGGCGGTGTCGGCGCTGTGTGCGCAGCGGTGGCCGGGGAATGTGCGCGAGCTGGAGAACCTGGTGGAGCGGCTGGTGGTGCTGGGGACCCGGGACACGGTGGACCTGGAGCAGTTGCGCCCACACGTCAGCGAGGGTGGCGGTGAGCAGCACCCGTTGCTGGAGGCCCAGCGGGAAGTGATTCCCCTGCGCCGGCTGGAAAGCGAGTACATCGCATGGGCCGTCGCGCGGTGCGGCGGAAACAAGACGCGGGCGGCGGAGCTGCTCGGGATTGACGTCTCCACCATCCACCGTCGGGAGCGTTCGGAAGGCAAATAGCCAGAGGTGCCTGGGCGTTCTGCAAGGCCGCCCACCCACCGTGTCCACGGATACCCAAACACCCCATGCTCCGGTGGCAGTGAAACCGGAGTCGGAGCGCCCTCCTCCATGACCGAGAACCCAGACAAGGACCTGCTCCCCCTGGCGTTGGAGCCTGTCTATTTCGAGCTCGACTCGACGACGCTGCGCCCGGAGTTCCGGGACACGTTGACGCAGCTGGCGGACGCACTGCGCATGAGGCCGCAGGCCCGCGTCAACATCACCGGGCACGCGTGTGAATTGGGGACGACGGAGTACAACCTGGCCCTGGGCCAGCGCCGTGCCTCCGTGGTGCGGGATTACCTGCGGCGACTGGGTGTGGAGCCGGCGCGGTTGTCGACGCTGTCGTATGGCGAGGAGCGGCCCCTGTCGACGACGGAGCTGGAGAAGAACCGTCGGGCGGAGGTGATGGTTTCGACGGAGTGGATGAACTGATTGCGGGCGTTGGGCGAGGTTTCGCGCGCATATGAGGCTGCGGGAATCGAACCCGTAACAAGGCGAAAGCAAAACCCCAAGCAGGTCACGCTGTTACTGGCTAATGCCTCGATCTCACTTCGGATCGTCCTCTCGCCCCGTACCGTCCCGTTCAATTCCCCGCTGGAGGGTCACACTGGGGGCACATGCGGCCCAACAGGGGCAATCTGCTTGGACGCAAGCGGCCTGAGTTCCCAGTCTCCCAGGGCTCCCGCTAACATCCAAGAGGGATCCTGTCCTTCCCATGCTCAGCGCGAGGTGGGCATACCGCATGGCCACCTCGATGGTCGCGCGGACCAGCAGCGCCTGATGACCTTGAGCGGGATACCCCGCGTGGGAAAGGGGCGGAGAGCGGCAGCCGTTCGAGTAGGTAGCTCTTGGCCCCAGAGGAAGGCATCGATGGCCAGCAACGAGAAGCACATCCCAAAGAACCATCACTTCGTCGCGCAGATGCACGCCAAGCGGTTTACTGACGACGAGGGCAAGCTCTGGGTCTTTAACAAGAAGAGAGGGTCGCTCTTCCACGCGCAGCCCAAGACCGTGTTCGCCGAGACCCACCTCTACACGATCGAGGCAGCCGACGGCGTTAAGGACACCAGCCTAGAGTCGGACTTCTCCAACTTGGAGAGCGACGCCAACAGCATCATCAAGGAACTGGTGGCTGGCGCGCGATCCGGCCACGCGCTGCAACTGACGGTCCAGCAACGCGAAACCTGGGATGCCTATTTTTACCTTCAGTGGAAGCGGGTGCCGGATGTCCACGCCAAGGTCGGCTCCCTCACCCAGCCGGAAGCCTTGCTGGATGAGATCTTCGCGAAGGTGCGGGCGCTGGGCCCTAAAGCCGCAGCGGAAGTCGACAAGCTCAACACATCTGAAGGGCGCAAGCGCCTGATTCAGGGCGGTAAGGTCCAGGCCATCCGCTATTCCCCAGGTGAAGTGCCTGCGATTCTGGCCTCGCGCGGCTTGGCGCTGTTGCACATCACCACGCCGGGCGAGAGTTTCGCCATCGGCAGTCTTCCGATCGTGCAGCTGGGAAATTTACGTGAGACCGACTCCGAAGCCTGGCTTCCAATCGCGCCGGACGTGGCTGTCGGCCTCGGCTTTAAACCCAACACCATGCCCATCATCGATCTTGCCGACCCGAAGGAGGTCTGGCGGATGAACATGTGCACGGCAGTCCAAAGCACGACCTTCGCGGCGAGGTCGAAGGCGCTCATGGAGAAGTTGATCGCCGCCCTTCCGAAGCGATGACTGCCACTTTCGCCAGTGGTCATCACGACCGTGGTTGGCGAAGTCCATCACGGCCTTCATCACAACCGCATCGAGCCTCTTGTCCCGCTGGGCATGGGCTACAGCGCCGATGGCTGCGGCCTCCATCTCCAGACTCAGCGTCTTGCGCATAGACTCGGAGATGAAACTCCAGGCCTTCTTGTCCTCGACGACCTGATTGCCGCTGCCCATCGGTGCAACATGAACCTTGAAGGGCAGCACCGTTCCCGTTAGAGAGAGGTCAGGGAGACGGTTGCGGTGTTTGGTTAGTATCGGAGCAATGCGCTTGCGCCCTGGTCGGTGAGGGTGAGCGTGCCTTGCTGCACGTGGCCGGACTGCCATAGTGAGTCTTGACCTTCTCTCACTGAGGGCAGCACGCGTCGCACTCGGGAAGGGACGAGGGATCAGCGATTCCCTGGTGCAGCATGCGCTGGCGGACGAGAACCGGGCAGCGCTCACGGGGCAGTTCTCCCAGGGAAGTAACGTACGTGAAGGGATCAGGAAGGGTGAGAGCGATTGTGGAGCATCTGGGGTTGCCCACGGCAAGCGCACACCTAGCCCCCTGCGCTAGGGCCGCTCCAGAGCGCGTGGTGCTGAAGCTCAACCCGTTACAGCCAGCCAAGACAGCCAGGCACCTGCCGCGCCCCTCCTGGGAAGGCAGCTGGGCTGGGCAGGCGTGTGTCTGCTGAAGATGAAAGGCTGCTGCGCCGGCTCGGCGTGCGGCTCATGGGCTCCCCGTCAGCGTCCCCGCACCTCCCGCCCTGCTCCCACCCGCTACGCCCAAGAGGGCTCCTGTCCTTCATATGCTCGTCGTGGTCGTCAGAACCGGCCCGACAGGCCGAGCACGCTTCCCTTCGCGTCGACAGCCAGCACCGGCAGGAGGGTCACCTCGTCGGCGGGAGCCGGGGGCGCCATGTTCGAGGCGTGGGACACCTCGTAGCCGATGAGTGAGCCGGCCATGGCGAATGCCGGAAAGAGAAGCGGCGCGATATCCACGTGCTTCTGTGGAACCAGCGTCGAGGCCAGCAGCCCAAGGCCGCCACCGGTTCCAGCTCCCAGCAATGCGCCCCCGAAGGTCCCTCGCCCCTGTGCGGCCCGCCCACCCAGCCAGACGCCCAGCGGAGCACCTATCGCGGCCCCCACGAGAAACCCACGCCCTGCTCCATCAAGGATCAGGAAGTCGAGGCGGGACTGTGGGTCCTCCCGCAAGCTCGTTACGCCGATGAGCATCCCGGGGATGCCCGCCGCCATCGATGTCGCGGCCATGAGTCCCAACTCAGCCGCGATGCGCCCCACCTGCCTTCCACCACTCTCCCCCCGAGGCGCGTCCACCAGCGGGGCCGCGCTGAGAGGCTGTGGGCTTGACGTCATCGTACCGGGCGACGCCTCGGCTTCCGATGCAAGGCCAACCGCTAGAGTGAGGAGACCCCATCCGAGCGCCACGAACCACGGCCAGGTCGACAGCTGCTTGAGTGTTTTCATGCCCCTTCGCACAGCAAGAAGCTGGCCCCTGTCCCATTCTCCTCATCCTCGACGGCGCCCACGTCACGGCTGTGCAACTCCTTGCGCACCCCAGAGGTCGATGTGAACGGGGCTGCACAGCCTGGCGCGTCCACGTCAGGTCTTGCTCCGAAGCCCATTCCCCTCCCACGGCAGCGCGAGCTCGGTCATCCAGGAGGCGCCCTCCGGTGTGTCCACGCGCAGGTATGGGAGGTACGTCATGATCATCGCTGACCTCGAGCAGGTCATAGCGCTCGAGACCCACCTCCGTTGCCAGGGTTTCGAACCGCGCACCGGTGAGCCTCGTGCGGGCTGGGCCATTGGAGACCAGAGGGATGAGGCCATAGGTGAGACACGCCCCCTCCCCGCTCAGGGTCGAGCAGGCACTGTTGGTGTAGAACTTCACGCGGCACAGCGAGTAGAAGATAGGGATTCCCCGCATGGCCATGAGCAAACATTGGGTTCATGATGCGAATGAATCCGGATGTCCGGATCCAACCCCAGGAGTGCGCGTATGAATTCAAAACGCATGCAGGGACTGCTGTTGGTGGCCGCACTGGCGCTCCCTACTGGAAGTGCATTGGCCTTCTGTCAGGACGGAGACACCCAGGTGTGCTCCTGTCCGGACGGCTCGGTGAGCCTGCGCTACTGCGTCAACAGCCGTTTTGGCCCCTGCGAATGTGGAGGAGGTCTGGATGGATCGCCCTCTTTGACCGAGGACGCGCGCTCGGCGGAACAAGCGACGTCCGAAGGAGGAACCGCACAGGTATGCATCGAATCACTGACGCTCGAACAGTCGTCTGCGCCATCCGGCACGCCGGGCTGAGTCCGAATGACGGTTGCCAGCGGTGGGGCAGCAACTCGTCCAAACGTGATGCGAGGTGACTTCCACCCGGCCCCTGTCTGCCTCACCTCAATTTCCCGTCAACACCACCAGGTTCGCGCGCACCGTCTGGCCTTCAGCGCCCTCGACGGGCACGGGCTCACTGACGCGATTGAGCACCTCGATGGCACCGGCCCCGGGCGGAACCCGCAGGACATAGGTCCCATCCGTCGAGAGCGTCCCGAAGTGGTCCTCTCCATCGATTCGCGCGAGCACGCCGCCCGACTCCAGAGGCAGTCCCCGCGCATCCCTCACCACGCCTTCCAGCGTGAGCCCGGGCGACAGGCGCACGTGCGCGGCGTCGACGCCCGCGGGAATGAGCCGCCGCGTCCTCGGCCACTCGTGATGTTGGATCTCCAGCAGGAAGGGCTCATCGGGAACGCCTGAGAGATGGAGACTTCCATCCGGATAGGTGGCTCCGAAGCAGACATCCGGCCCTCCATGTCCGGGCAGCTCGGGCCATTTGCACCGCACCGTGGCCTCCCAGAGCCCCTGCCCGTTCGGTGCCTCCACGCGCCCCGTGAGCAGCCGCCCCATCCCCAGCTTGACGTCCCCGATACGGACCGTGGCCCCAGCCCGAGGCTCGAGCTTCCGGAGCGCGGGAGCGAACCCCTCCGCGGAGATGCTCACGTACAGGGGCTTGTTCCCTTCGGCGGGAATGGACAAGGAGAAGCGCCCCTGCGCGTTCTTGAATGACTGGTGCGCCACCTGGAAGGACGAGATGGGGCGGCCCCGAGCATCCACCACCCGGCCACTCACCCGGACCGCGTCGCGGACGCTCACCGTGCGCTTCGATACGAGCCGGACCGGCTCGGGCTGCTCATCCAGTACCTTCACCCGCCGCGACTCGTCATGGCCCTGCGCGTCCGCGAACACACTCGCCTCGCCCGGTGGAACGTGCTCGAACGCGAAGCTTCCGTTGCGCGACGTCGCCCGGCGAATCAATAGCTTCGTCCCTCCTGTCAGCTCCAGGTTGAGTTCCGCGTGCCCGCCCTGGATTGCCACGCCGCGCTCGTCGACGAGCCGGCCACGAAAGTGGCGAGCGCCCGAAAGGTCCAACGTGAGCGTCCGCGCTTCGCCCTCGAAGCGAAACTCATGGGAGACAGTCCGATACTCCTCCAGCGTGTTGAAGCTCAAGGACACGTGGTACCTGCCGGGAACCATCCCATCGAAGCTCACGCGCCCTGCTTCATCCGGACGCTGACCCCTGGAGGAGCCTCGGACGTCGCGGTGCCCGAGCGGCCCGTCCAGATGCACCCATATCCGATGAATCAATTCCTTGGGGAGCACGACGGCGACAGTCAATCGCCCACCCGCGGGCACCTCCCAGCGCACCTTCTGTGAGGGAATCACGACCTCGCCCAGCGCGGAGAGCCGGTCCTTGGGCTCGACCAGGAAGGAATAACGGCCCCGCTCCAGCTCCGGCAGCTCGAAGGAGCCATCGGCCCGCGTCTGGGCCGAGAGCGGCGGCGGCCAGAAACATGTCGAAGGGAAGCCCACCCGGCCGTAGTGCTTGAGGCGAATCCAGGTGCCGACCACGGGCTTCCCATCACTGTCGACGACCTCGCCCCGCAGCGTCTCCGAGCGCTCGAGGACCACGTCCAGCGGGGACACCACCGAGACGGGGGCGAGGTAGCGGGACACGTGCTCGGGGGCCTTCACCAGGACCGCGATGGGCGAGAACCCGGGCACAGGCACCTCGAACCCGCCGTCCTCGCCGGTGAGCACCTCCTGGTACTTCAGCAGCCCGAGTTGCTGCTGGATTCCTGCTCGGACCCGAACGCCCTTCAGGGGAGTGCCGGCCGCTCCGCGCACGCGGCCCTTCACGACCCGGGGCGGTGCCAGCTCGATTCCCACGGAGCGCTCGTTGTCCGACACCATCGTCACTGTCTGGGTCCCCAGTTCGGAGCCACGCGTCGCTGTCAGGACCCATGGCGCGCTGGCCAGGCCTCGGAACACGAAGTGGCCCCGCGCGTCGGTGCGGGTACTCAGGACGTGCTCACGGAAGGTGGCTCGCACCTCCACGCCGGGCGCTGGCCCCGAGGAGGAGACGACGAGCCCCTCGATGAAATGAGGGCCCTTGGCCGAGGGCTCCTCGGCCACCGCGGACGACAGGAGCAGGACCGACAGGACCCACGACGCGTGATGGAGAAGACGCAGGGGCATGCCACCTCCATGGCCACTCTACCTCTCCCTCAACAGTGCCCCCATTCCCCCCATGCGTTCCCGTGAGGAATACGGCCTCTGTGGAGGTGAGGTCGGGTCAGGCGCCTGCGCGTCTTCCGGTGCGCCGCGCGAGAAGCACGCGGCGCACCGATTCTCCTACCGAGACCGCGCTGAAGTCAGGGCACACCGCCCTAGCGCGGACAGCAACTCAGAGTCCGTTGGGGACCACTGTCACCGTGCTGGAGCCCCTGTTGGTCAGGATGAGGTCGGGGTACCCATCCGCGTCCATGTCCGCGGTGGCGATGGCGTTGAGGCCAGGCGAGGCGCCGGTCGTGACGACAGGGCCCGCGGTGAAGCCTCCGGTGCCGTTGCCGGTCATCGGGCGGACGCCGCCCGAGGCCGCTGTCACGAGGATGTAGGCGTCGAGCTTGCCATCGCCGTTGAAGTCACCGGCCACGACGCCCAGCGCCGAGTTGGGGCCCGTATTGGTCGCGGCGGTGGACTGAGCGCCGCTCGCGAAGGTGCCGTCGCCGTTCCCTTTGAAGAAGAAGAGGAACCGGCCGGCCGCGCCGTTCGAGAGGATGTCGAGCGTGCCATCGCCGTCGGCGTCGCCAAAGGCGAGGCCCGCTGTCTGGCCGCCGGCGGAATTGCTGTAGGCGACGGGTGCGGCGAACGTGCCGTCTCCCTGGTTGATGAGGACCGACAGGCGTGCACTGGCCGGGCTCGTCACCACGATATCGGAGAAGCCATCGCCGTTCAGGTCACGGCAGGCGATGCTCGACTGAGCGCCGCCGGTGCCCTGGATGCCGATGAACGTCGGCGCGCCGAAGCTGCCCGCGCCGGTGCCGAAGAGCACGCTCACCTGGCTCTGGGTCACGCTGGTCGTGGCGATGTCAGCCACCCCGTTGGAATCGAAGTCCCCGGTGCAGAGGTGGACGGAGCCCGGGGTGCCCGTGGTGAAGCTCGTCGGCGCGCCGAAGGTCCCGGGCGCGCTCGGGCCCAGGTTCTTGTAGACGCTGATGTTTCCGTTGATGAGGGGCAGGTTGGTCTGGCCGTTGACGGTGACGGCGTCGAGCCACCCGTCGCCGTCCACGTCCGCTGCCACGACCGCGTTGCTGGAGAGCGAGGCGCTCCCGTAGTTGACCTCCGACTGGACGCTGGCGTCGCCATTCCCCAGGAAAACGGAGAGCGAGCCAGAGGGCGTCTCGGTCGACCCGGATTCGGCGTTGGCCACCAGGATGTCGAGCTTGCCGTCGCCATTCACATCGGCGACCGCCGGGGCCAGCGGGTTGTGGTTCGCGGGGGAGCTGACCGGCGTGCCGGGGACCTGGCCGGGTGGGATGGCCTGGCAGGTGGCGTTCGAGCAGATCTGCCCCGTCGAGCAGACGATGCCGCAGGCGCCGCAACTCTCGGCGTCGCTCTGGAGGTTCACCTCACAGCCGTCGGACGAGTTCGCGTTGCAGTCCGCGAGGGTGCCGGAGCAAGACTGGCAGATGTTCCCCTCGTAGGTGGGAGCGCACTTGCAGGTGAAGCTACCCACGCCGTCGATGCAGGTGCCACCGTTCAGGCAGGGGCTTGCGGCGCACTCGTCGATGTTGGTGCAAGTCACCCCGTCGCCCTCGTACCCCGCATTGCAGGCGCAGGTGAAGGAGCCTCCAATGTTGGTGCAGGCGGCGTTTTCGTTGCAGTTGTCGGTACCGGCGGCGCACTCGTCGATGTCGGT
>Ga0126314_10001708_pt1 | contig 10675 bp, 12 predicted proteins | sample Plot105B_FD_92535 | JGI IMG/M metagenome (GOLD analysis project Ga0126314, IMG submission 92535) | Serpentine soil microbial communities from UC McLaughlin Reserve, CA, USA - Plot105B | ecosystem: Environmental > Terrestrial > Soil > Grasslands | place: USA: UC McLaughlin Reserve, Lake County... | reverse complement strand
GCCAGGTGACATCCTCCACCAGCGTCGATCCACCGCGAACGATGGTGACTCCAGCCAGCTCGACCACGGACGCCATGAGGAGAAACCTACAGGCGAGCTACCGTACGGTGGGTCGATGCAGCCATCGCTGGCACCGGCCTCGCCGTCATTGGCGATGGCTGCCAATCTGAACGCTATGCTCCACCGGGCACAGCGCCCGGATGACGCCCTGACCGCGATCGCGGGCAATGATGTCGCGCATCACGTCGTTGATCCCGATGACGTTCTTGATCTCGACCCGCTGAACGCCACGCGGCTCGATATGGCGCTTTCACATCTCATCGCCGCCGAGCATGAGCGCTGGGTGCTGGTGTTGCCAGTTCCAGGAGCGCTGGGGCCGTTACGGGGTCCGAAACCGCTCAACCTTGCTGCGCTCGATGTCGGGCAAGCCGTCGTGGCTGCGACTACCGGAGTTGCATTAGTCCCCTTTCGGGTGGGACGCGGGGTGCAGTGGCGTGTCTACGCCGGATCGAGACCCCTCTCTCCACCGACGCCGTACGAGGCAGAGCGAGCCTTCAACGAGGCGATTCTGTCCGCTAGCCACGCCCTGCGGCGACTTGACGTGGCCGCCGGCCAGCGACCACGGCAGGGCGCCGAGCCATACCTGCCTCCGGGCTATGGCGCTCGGGAGCGGGCCACAGTCGCACGAGCGCTTCGGCTGATCATCGCGTGTGACGAGGCACTCCGAAGCGATGGCCGCAGCATCTCCTCGTTCGAGGTCAGCCAGCGCGACCGCGAACTCCGGCGAGTCCGCTCGACGGCTGGCGACGTCTTGTGCGCCACTGTGACATGGCTCGACGTCGTGAGCTCGGTTCACGGCGATCGACGTCGTCAGTAATCGGCGAAGTCGGCCTCGAGAATCCTGCGGTCTTCCGGATCGGCGATCGGCACCGACGTGGCGGCGGTCCAGGCGGCGGCGGCGCCGGCCGGGTCACCGATGGCTCGCAGAGCCCGAGCTCGCGCCTCCTGTGCGTAGGCCAGATCAAAGTCGGTGAGTGCGTTGGCACTGCAGACGGCCAGGCATCGGTCGGCCGACTGCAATGCCAACTCCGGCTGACCGCTGAACAGCAGCGCCTTGGAAATCATGTAGTGAGCCCGGGCAGCGTTCCCCGGGGTAGAGCCACGCGCGCGTTGCCAGTGGTAGGCGGCCGCGTAGGCGCGGCGAATCATGTCCTCGTTCTCATCAGCCGTACGATCCGGCTTGTCGAACAAATCCCAGAGAGAATTGTTCGCTTCCACTGCCTGCGCCCGATGCCAATCCGGCTCTGTGAAGTCGTCGGGCTGCTCGTCATTCTCCACCGACGGCAGCGGGCGGCCGGTTTCCAGCAGGCTCTTCATGCTGTCGAGGATCCACACCCAGCCGTCTTTCACGCTCACCCAGGTGCGTGGACTCTGGGCCAGGTCACCATGCACCAGCCGGACCCGGGTCAGGCCGTTTCCGACCGCTTCGATGGTCCACTCCACTCGGCCAGGGGGCTCTGCCGACATCGCCGCGTCGTAGAGCACATGCCAGGTCTGGACGAATCGTCCGGCCCGGCCTTCGCCGGGCGGCTGCATCTCTTCGATCATGCCGTCGATCGCTGGGCGCGCATCGGCGGTCACCGTGCGGTAGGGCCGCCCGGCCTGCGGTGGATCGACGAACGAGGTGCCGTGAAAGTAGCGCCGAGTCCATGCTGAGTCAGTGATCGCCGACCAGACTTGATCAGGCGTGGCGGCGATGTAGATCTGGTAGACGTGCGCGGTGATGGGCATCGTTCCCCCTAGGTGCTGCTACTGATGATGTGCTGATCCAGATCGACCAGGGCGTCGGCATAAGGCGCGGCGTACTTGCTGACCCAGCGGTGCGCGATCTGTGCAATGGGCACCGGATTGAGGAAGTGCAGCTTGTTGCGACCCTGGCGGACGGTGGTGATCAGGTTCGCCTCTTCCAGGATGCCCAGGTGCTTGCTGACACCGAATCGGGTCATCTCGGGGAATCGCGCCCAAAGGCCACCGGCGGTCTGACCGTCGCGTTCGAACAGCAGATCCAGGATCGCTCGGCGAGTCGGATCGGCCAGAGCCTTGAAGACGTCGGCCCCTTCCCTCATGCCGCCATAATAGGTGACCAGATGGTCACATCTGAAGCCTTGTTGCTTTTGCTGTCGATCCTCAGACTGGGACAATGGACCACGACTGGCTGCGGGCGCTCTTCGATCTGTGGCAGCAACCCGATCACGCAACCGATCTGGACCTGGCCTTCGGCGCTTTCTACACCGATCCGGTGATCGTCAACGGCGCGGAGATATCCATCGCCGACATGGTGGTTCGGGCTCGCATCTTGAACGCGGCTTTTGAGGCCCTGACCGCCGAAATCTTGCAAGTGGTCGGAGGCGGTGACGCGGTCGGAGGCGGCGACGGCTCACTTGCCGTGGCATTCGTCATGCGCGGGCGGCACACGGGCCCGTACGCCGGACCGTTCGGCATCGTCGAGCCGACCGGGATCGACGTCGACATCAGGACAATCGACATCCTGACGCTGACTGACGGCAAGGTGTCGAAGATCTGGGTGAATGCCGATGATCTTGGTTTGCTGCGCCAGCTCGGTGCGGTGTCCGGAACAACGGCTGGCAGTGTGTGAGCGCCGTCGGCTGCGCGCTGCCGGCCGACCGCACCGGAACGAGATCAAGCACCGGTGGAGTGCAGCCCCCCATCGACGTGGATCATCTCTCCCGTCGTCTTCGGGAAGAAGTCGCTGAGCAGCGCCACGACCGCCTTGGCGGCTGGTTCCATGTCCTTGGGGTCCCAGCCGATGGGCGCCCGCTGCCCCCATACCTGGTTGAACTCCTCGGCGCCTCCGATGGCCTTCTTGGCCAGGGTCTCCAACGGCCCCGCGGCCACCAGGTTCACCCGCACGCCATCGGGCCCGAGATAACGGGCGAGGTATCGGCTAGTGCTCTCCAAAGCGGCCTTGGCGACTCCCATCCAGTCGTAGACGGGCCACGAGATCCGGGCGTCGAAGGTCATCCCGACCACGGCGGCCGACTGGGAGAACAGCGGCCGGCACGCCATCGTGAGCGATGTCAGGGAGTATGCCGACACCTGCAGGGCTGTACTCACATCGCCCCACGGTGTACTCAGGAACTTTCCCCCCAGTGCGGTCTCGGGATTCGCAAAGGCCAAGGAATGCACCAGGCCGTCGAGGGAGTCCACATGCTCGCGCAACGAGTCGGCCAGTCCGGTGAGATGATCATCATTTGTGACATCGACCTCGAGCAGGGGTGGTACTGGGTCGAGCTTTTTGATCACCCGTCCGGTGAGGCTCATCGCTCGACCGAAGTTCGACACGATCACGTTGGCGCCCTCGGCCTGAGCGATCCGGGCGACGTGGAAACCAATCGAGGTGTCCAGCGTGACGCCCGCCACCAGCACGTTCTTGCCCTGGAGAATTCCCACGCCGTCTCCTCTCAGTGCCCCATGCCGAGGCCGCCATCAACCGGGATCAACGCGCCCGTGATGTAACCGGCCCCATCACTGGCCAGAAACGCGGTCGTGTTGGCCACATCGTCGACCTGACCCATCCGACCCAGCGGGATCTGCGCCTCATACTTCGTGGTCAGTTGCTCCCCGAGCTCCGCCGTCATGTCGGTCTCGATGAAGCCTGGCGCAATGACGTTGGCGGTAATCCCCCGCGATCCCAGTTCACGAGCCAGCGAGCGGGCCATGCCCACCAGGCCCGACTTCGACGCGGCGTAGTTGACCTGCCCGGCCGATCCGAGTAACCCCACCACCGACGAGATGAAGATGATGCGGCCGAATCGCTTTTTGATCATGGGTCGAGCAGCGCGTTTCGCCACCCGAAACGCTCCCGTGAGGTTGGTGGCGATCACCGCGTCCCAGTCCGCATCGGACATCCGCATCAAAAGCGTGTCCCGGGTGATGCCGGCGTTGGCGACCAGAATGTCGACCGGCCCAAGCGCGGCCTCGACCTCACCGAACGCGCTCTCGACCTGCTCCGGATCGGTCACGTCACACCGCACCCCAAGTACGCCCCGGGACACTTCACCGCTGCGGTAGGTGACCGCCACACGGTGGCCGGCACCAGCCAGCCGATCGGCGATTGCCCGCCCTATGCCCTTGCCGCCGCCAGTCACCAGGGCCACCCGGGACGTAGCTGCCCGAGAGATTTCGTCGGCAAGGTTGGTGCTGGATGCGGTCACGAAGGTCACGCTATCGAGACCGACCATGCCGCGCGACGAGGCGTAGGCTGGCGGAGTGGCAGGCGGTGCACAGGTTCCGGTCAAGGCCCAAGGACAGCGGTCGCAGCCGCTGCTGATCACTGACGCCCGGTCCGGCGCCAGCAAGGAGATGTCGTCCCGAGTCCGGCGATATACCTACACGATGGCCTTCCGCACGGCCTGCTTCATCAGCATGATCTTTGTTTCCGGAGTATTTCGCTGGATCTTGTTCGCCGGTGCCGTCTTCCTGCCGCTGATCGCGGTCATGATCGCCAATCAGGCGAACCGACGCTCGGCTTCTCGTTGGACTTCCACGGTGGAGGCTCCTGGTAGCGAGGCGCCACAGCTGACCACCGGACAAGAACCGCCAACCGAAGCCGACGTGATTGCGGGCAATTCGGTTGAAAGTGACGTTCGAGACGATCGAGTTGCCTGAGGTCAACACCGACGACGCGGATCTGACCTGTTCGGCCCGAGGCTGCCGCCAGGTCGCGACTTTTGATCTGCGCTGGAACAATCCCAAGATCCACCCCGCCGAACGGCGAAAGCACTGGCTGGCGTGCGAGGATCACCGCGACTCCTTGAGCCGGTTCCTCGCTGCTCGAAGCTTCTTACGTGAGGTGGAGCCCTTAACCACCGATGGCTGACATCGGACGCTCAGGCTGCAGAAACGACGGGTCGTTTATGCCGTGTCCCGGGCGCTTGCCGGCGACGGCCGCCACCCACTGATCGGCGAGCTCCTCATCGCTCGCACCGGCCCGCATGGGCGAGCGCAGATCTGACTCGAGGCGGGAGAACAGGCAGTTGCGTACCTGTCCGTCCGAGGTCAGTCGCACCCGATCACACGACCCGCAGAACGGCTTCGACACCGCAGCGATGATGCCGACCGAGTAGTCAGTGCCGGCCACGCGGAACAGTTCGGCTGGTGCGCTCCCCCGAGACAAGGCCTGATCCGGGTCTTCCACCAGGTCTACGTGGCGGCTCAGCCGCGCGCATATTTCGTCGGCGGTGACCATCTCGGTTCGCTGCCAGGCATGCTGGGCGTCCAACGGCATCTGTTCGATGAACCGCAGGTGGACGTTCTCCGCCATCGCCCAGCGCAGTAGGTCATAGGCCTCGTGATCATTGACGCCACGCATCAGCACACTGTTGATCTTCACCGGTTCCAGGCCGGCCTGCCGGGCGGCCGCCACACCGGCGAGCACGTCGGGCAGCCGTCGCCGACGGGCCAACCGCGCGAACGTCTCGGGATCGAGTGTGTCCAGCGAGATGTTGATCCGATCGAGTCCTGCGGCAGCCAGTGCGCTCGCCCGCTTGGCCAGGCCGATTCCGTTGGTCGTCAAGGCTAGTGAGGGTCTCGGATCAAGCTTCGCGAGCTCGGCCACCAGTGCTTCGAGGTTCTTGCGCAGCAACGGCTCTCCACCGGTCAGCCGGACCGTGGTGATGCCGAGTAGCCGGACGCCGATACCGGCCAGGCGAATGATCTCAGCATCGTTGAGCACTTCCGCAGCCGGCAGCCAATCCAGTCCCTCCGCCGGCATGCAGTATGTGCAGCGCAGATTGCAACGATCGGTGAGGGAGACCCGCAGGTCTGTCGCCACCCGCCCATAGGCGTCATTGAGAGCTCGAGGCTCGCCACTGGTCGTTGCGGGCAGCACGGTGTCGGGATTCCGCCACCGCGGCATCGGCAACAAGGTGGTCATTCGGAGAAGTCTAGATCGACGTACGAACGGCCGGGTTTCGGATGCGTTCCGGATGCGTGTAGATGTTCATCGTCTGGCCACGGACGAAACCGACCAACGTCAGGCCGGCTTGGTGGGCGAGGTCTACGGCCAGCGAACTCGGAGCCGAGACCGCCGCCAGCAGTGGGATACCAGCCAACACCGCTTTCTGCGTCAGTTCGAAAGAGGCCCGACCGGAAACGACCAAGATCGAGTTCGCCAGCGGCAGGCGCTCCTCGCGGAGGGCCCAGCCGACGACCTTGTCCACGGCGTTGTGCCGACCGACGTCTTCCCGCACACAGATCAGTGCACCGTCGGTGGACAGCAGCCCGGCAGCGTGCAGCCCTCCGGTCTGATCGAAGCCGCGCTGCCGGGAGCGCAGCTGGTCCGGTGCATTCAGAACCACGTCTGGCGGAATGGTCACCATCGCCGGCAACCGAAATGCCGAGGCGCTGAGCACCTGCTCGATGGTCGTGGTGCCGCAGATCCCGCAGGCACTGGTCATGAGCACCTTGCGACGGAGCTCCGGAAGTGGGGGCATCATGTGGCCGGCCAACCGCACATCGAGCACGTTGTAGGTATTCCGTCCGTCTCTGCCCGCACCGTCGCAGTACCGCGCACCGGCGACGTCGGACCGCAAGCGGACGACCGATTCGCTGAGGAGTAGGCCGTGAACGAGATCGATGTCGTCCCCGGGCGTTCGCATGGTCACGAGCAACGGCTCGCCGTTGATCCGGATCTCCAGCGGCTCCTCCACGGCGAGGGTTTCCAGCCGACGACGTGAAGTGCTGGACTCCAAGTGCTGCACCGGGTGCCGCCGGGTCACTCGGCCCATGCCCAGTATCCTCACACGCCAGAGAAGGGAGCGACAATCGATGGACCTGGACACCTGGCTGGCCACCTGCGTGACCGAACTGGAGCTCGACGACTTTCGGATCACCAATGAGACCATGCACACGTTGCTCGACCTGGCCCGCGACTCGGCCCACCACGTCACCCGAGTTTCCGCTCCGCTGACGACATTCCTGGTTGGTGTGGCCGTGGGGCGCGGTGCCAGCCTCAATGCGGCCGCTGCCAGGACCACTGCGCTGCTGATCCACGACCAGCCTGAACAAGACAAACCGGAGCTAGCCTGACGGGATGCACCGCCTCTGGGTGCGTTGGGCTCTGCTCATCGTCTTCGTCGGCCTCATCGGCACCGTCTTTGTCAATCTGGGCGACTGGCAGCTCGACCGTCTGCGCCAGCGTCGGGAGCGCAACGCTGCGACGATCGGCAACGAGCAGGCTCCTGTTCGCCCCGCGGAGGATGTCTTCACCAGGACGATCACCGAGGCGGACCAATGGCAACGGGTGGAGGCCAGAGGCAGCTTCGACGCCGATCATCAGTTTGTGGTGCGCTATCGCGACAATGGCGGCAGTGACGGCTACGAGGTCGTCACTCCGCTGCGGATGCCAACCGGGACCCTGCTCGTGGATCGTGGTTTTGTCCGGCTGCCCGGAAACGCCCCGATTCCGGCGGCGGGGCCGCCTCCTCCGTCCGGCGAGGTCGTGGTGATCGGCCACGTACGGCGCAACGAAACCGGCCGACGAAGTGCGGTCACGCCCGTGGACGGCCAAGTCCGCTTGATCAACTCTGATGCGATAGCCGCGACGCTGCCCTATCCGCTGCTCAACGGGTACCTCAGCGCTCTTGCGGTTCAGCCACCCCAGGCCGGTGATCTCCAACCCGTTGCGCCGCCTGAGATTTCCGAAGGCCCGCACTTCTGGTACGCGGTGCAATGGTTCATGTTCACCGGCTTCGCGGTCGCCGGAATCGTCGTGTTCATCCGGAGCGACCTACGTGCTCGGCGCGAGAGTTCCGTAGGATCGGGTGGCTGAAATGGATCTTGGTCTGACGGGGCGCACATACGTGCTGACGGCGGCGAGCAGCGGGCTCGGCCGGGCAGTCGCGACCCAACTGGTGGACGAGGGGGCCAAGGTCGTCCTCGTGGCCCGGCGCTCGGCAGTCCTCGCGGAGGCGGTGGCGGAGCTCGGTGCCGACAACGCCGTTGCGCTGACCGCCGACCTGGCCGATCCGGGAACGGCGACCGTGGCGTGCCGCCTGGCGCTGGACGCCTACGGACGGCTGGATGGCGCGCTGATCAGCGTCGGTGGACCGCCCGCGTCGAAGGCCAAGGAGACCACCGAGGAGATATGGCGCGGCGCGTTCGACACGGTGTTCCTTGCGGGGCTCAGAGTCAACAACGCCGTGCTCCAGGCGGGCACTGCCTCCGACCTGGCGATCGTCTGGGTGCTATCGACCTCGGTCAAGTCACCGGTGCCGAACCTGGCGGCGTCGAATGGTTTGCGGCCGGGTCTCGCCGTATTGATCAAGCAGCTGGCCGACGAGGTTGGTCCGGCAGGCACCCGGATCGTCGGCCTAATGCCCGGCCGCATCGAGACCGAGCGAGTGCTGCACCTGGATTCGCTCGCCGAGGATCCAGCCGCAGCGCGTGCGGCCGGCGAGGCGGCCACGGCGCTTCGCAGGTCCGGCACACCACAGGAGTTCGCGCGGGTGGCGGCCTTCGTACTGTCTCCTGCCGCGTCCTACCTCACCGGCTGCGTCATCCCCGTCGAGGGCGGCGCACTGCGAGCGCTGTAAACCTCGGCATCCTCGGCGAACTGGGTGGCATAGAGCTCGGCGTATAAGCCTCCCTCGGCGAGCAGTTGCGCGTGTCGCCCGCCCGCCACGATCCGGCCGTGATCGACGACCACAATCAGGTCAGCGTTGCGCACGGTTGACAGTCGGTGGGCGATGACAATGCTGGTCCGACCTTCCATGGCCGTGTCGAGTGCGCGCTGCACGGCCACTTCGGATTCGGAGTCCAGATGGGCGGTGGCCTCATCCAAGACCACGATGGGCGGTGCTTTGAGGAGCAATCGGGCTATGGCCAAGCGCTGCCGCTCACCGCCGGACAGGCGATAACCCCGCTCACCGACCACGGTGTCCAAACCGTCCGGCAGTCCGGCGACCAGGTCACTGATCTGTGCCGCTGCGATCGCCTTGAGCATCTGCTCCTCGGTGAGGTCGGGACGGGCGTAGCCAAGGTTGGCCCGGATGGTGTCGTGGAACATATGAGCGTCCTGCGTGACGTAGCCGATCGAACGGCGCAGCGATGCCAGCTCGAGGTCCCGAACGTCGGTTCCCCCCACCCGCACGGATCCGTCCGAAACGTCGTACAGCCGGGCGACCAGGTGGGTGATGGTGGTTTTACCGCCACCCGATCGCCCGACCAGGGCCACGGTCTGACCGGCCTCGACGGTGAAGGACACGTCGTGCAGTACCTCGGCGGTTGGCCGTTGTTCGGCAGTCGCCACGGACTCCAGGCTGGCCAGCGATACATCGTCCGCAGTCGGATACCGGAACGAAACGCGGTCGAACTGGACCGATGGCGGGCCACTGACCGGCCTGGCGTCCGGGCGGTTAGAGATCATCGGGGGTAGGTCGAGCACCTCGAAGACTCGGTCGAAGCTGACCAAGGCGTTCATCACGTCGATGCGGAGGTTGGTGAGCGAGGTCAGCGGGCCGTAGAGCTGGGTCAGCAGGCCCGCCAGAGCGGTGAGAGTGCCCACCGTCAACAACCCATCGATCGCGAACAGACCACCCACGCCATAGACCAGCGCGGTCGCGAGGGCGGCAACCAGCCCGAGGGACGTGTAGAAGAATCGCCCGCTCATGGCCAGCCGCACGGACACGTCCCGTACGGCACCCGCATGGCTCGCGAAGCGGTCGTGCTCCTGGGGCAGCCGACCGAACAGCGTCACCAGCAGTGCACCGCTCACACTGAATCGCTCCGTCATGCTGGCCGCCATGTCACCGTTCAGCTGCATCTGCTGGCGCGTGAGGTCCGCCAGCTTCCGCCCGACGATCTTGGCCGGGATGAGGAAGATCGGCAGCATGACCAGTGCCGCCACCGTGAGCTGCCAGCTCAGCACCAGCATGGCCGCCAGCACGAGAACCAGACTGATGACGTTGGACAGCACGGTCGACAGCGTTGAGGTGAAGGCCTGCTGGGCTCCAATGACGTCGGAGTTGAGCCGGGACACGAGCTTGCCGGTCTGGGTGCGGGTGAAGAACGCGACGGGCATCTGGACGACGTGATCGAAGACCTGCGTGCGCAGATCGAAGATGAGGCCTTCACCGATCTTCGAGGAGCACCAGCGCTGTATCAAACCCAAGACCGCCTGGAGCACCGCCAACGCGGCCACCGCAGAGGCGAGAATGATCAGCAGCTGCCGATTGCCCTTCAGCACGCCCTCGTCGATGATCTGCTTGAACAGCAGCGGTGGAGTGACCGCCAGACCACTGGAGATGATCACCAGAGCGACGAAGACGGCGATCAGTGCCCGGTAGGGCCTGGCGAACCGCAGAATCCTGGGCAGCACACCCTTGGTCAGCTGATGCTGCGCCACCTCCGGATCCTGGCCAAGCCGGCGCATCATCCCGACACCCATAGGACGCATCGACGACATGGAGGGAGCGTATTCGGCGTTCACAACAGACCGGCCCGGACGCGAGGCGTTCGGGCCGGTCTGCAGGGGGCTTTGGTGTTAGCGCTTCTTAGCGGCGGCAGACTTCTTGCTGGCGCTCGATTTGCTGGTGGACTTGGCCGGCGTCTTGGCGGCGGACTTGCTTGCCGAGGTCTTCTTGGCCGGGGTCTT
>Ga0126314_10001707_pt1 | contig 10676 bp, 16 predicted proteins | sample Plot105B_FD_92535 | JGI IMG/M metagenome (GOLD analysis project Ga0126314, IMG submission 92535) | Serpentine soil microbial communities from UC McLaughlin Reserve, CA, USA - Plot105B | ecosystem: Environmental > Terrestrial > Soil > Grasslands | place: USA: UC McLaughlin Reserve, Lake County... | reverse complement strand
CGGACGGCGACCGTCCGGACCCGGGGCGAGGTCGAGCTCCGCGCGCTGGAGCGCGACGAGTTCATCGGAGCGGTGACAGGACATGCCGCCAGCGCCGAGGCCGCCGACTCGGTTGTCGGGACGCGGCTGAGCTCGCTGCGCCCCGGTCTGGCTTCGGTCTAGCTCGGGTCTGGCCCTGAGCGCGAACCCTCGGCCGCCCGGATGTGCCGCGGCGACGCCGGCCCTTCCTCTCGACGTCGCGGCGTGGTAAGCAGGGAAACATGCAGGTTCGCGTGGGACTCGCTACCGCCGTCCTCGCGATCTGCGCCGCCGCCATGCCGCAACTCGCGGCGGGCGGGCAGATCGAGCTCGTCCAGTGCCTGTACTCGATCCCGACGATCGTCGGGACGCACGGCGACGACGTCCTGCTGGGAACGCCTCGCGACGACGTCATCGTCGGCCTCGCCGGGGACGGCCCTGGAACGGATCGACTTGACGGCGGCGACGGTCGTGACCGCGGGGACGGCGGCGACGGGCGCGATCGCTGCCTCAACGCCGAGCTGCGCACGCGCTGCCAGTAGGTTGGCGTGATCGTCGCCATGCACGTCGCGACGGGTGCGGCCGCCGGCGCCTTCGTCCGTTCGCGGCTCGGCGCCGTCGTCGCCGGGGTGGCGCTGCACGCGGTCGGCGACCGCATTCCGCACGAGGACATCGACTCGGTGTCCTTCGAGCTCCGCTGCGGAGTCGCGGGCGTAGTTGCGTTGGCCGCCCTGCGCGGCCCGTTCGATCCGGCGACGGTGGGAGCTCTGGCATCCGCGGCGCCGGACATCGAGCACGTGGTCCGACTGCCGCGACCCGGCGGCCGCAAGCTCTTCCCGAGCCATCGGATCCCGGGCTTCCACCGCCCCGGCGGGATCTCGGCGTCTGCGCAGCTCGTTCTCGCAGGAGTGTTGATCGGCACCGTCCTCGCCTCGAGGTGGACGCGGGCGCACTAGCTCGACGTCGGCGTCGGCCCGACGGCGTCAGACCCGCACGTTCGCGAGGCGACCTGGCGGCGTTTGCCCGCCGCCCGATGCGGGAACGAGTGCGGGGCTCACGGTCGAAGGAGGTTCACCATGCCGGAGTGGGTGTGGATCATCGTTGGCGTTGTGGCGGTCGTTGTCCTCGCAGTCGTCATCTGGGCGGTCGTGGCTCGCCGCCGACGCGAGCGCCTGCGCGGCCGATTCGGGCCCGAATATGACCGAGCAGTATCGGAGAGTGAAAGCCGCCGCGATGCGGAGGCGGAGCTCGCGCGCCGGGAGGAGAAGCGTGAGCGTCTCGACATCGTTCCGCTCTCCCCGGAGTCGCGCGAGCGGTATCTCGGATCGTGGCGCCAGGTTCAGACCGGTTTCGTGGACGAGCCCTCACGGGCGGTCACCGAAGCGGACCGGCTCGTGACCGAGGTCATGCGCGAGCGCGGATACCCGATAGACGAATTCGAACAGAGGGTGGCGGACGTTTCCGTCGATCACCCCGCGGTCGTCGAACACTATCGGGCCGCTCACGCGATTCACCTTGCGAACCAGGACGGAGAGGAGTCAACCGAGGATCTGCGCGAGGCGGTCGTGCATTACCGCGCACTCTTCAATGAGCTCCTCGACACAGAAGACGGGGCATCAGAGGAGGCGACGTAGGCGTGGGAGAACGCAGCGATGTGCAAGGCAGCGACGTCCCGCAGGAGACCGAGCTGCAGGCCGGCGGCAACGACCAGTCCAATGTCGACGATGACAACGGCGAAGGCGAGCTCTTCGCCTCCGACGAGCGGGGTGAGCTCGAGAGTAGGTGGAACGACATCCAGGCGCAGTTCGTGGACGAGCCGAGAGCATCCGTCGAGGAGGCGAACGCGCTCGTCGAGGAGCTGATGAACCGGTTGGTTTCGACGTTCTCGGAGCAGCGAGCGCGGCTCGAGCAGCAGTGGGACCGCGGCGAAGACGTGACGACCGAGGACCTCCGGGTGGCGTTGCGCAGATACCGCTCGTTCTTCGGACGTCTACTCGAACTGCGACTCGACCGATGAATGGTGACCTCTGGACATACCCGGACGCCGTCGGGCGTCTCGATGTCACCGGCTTTGACGTCGAGGCCGTCGACGGTGACATAGGCACCGTCGCCGAGGCGACCATGGACGTCGGTGCGGGTTATCTCGTGGTCGATACCGGCCGCTGGATCTTCGGCAAGAAGGTGCTGATTCCAGCTGGTCTCGTGGAACGCGTGGATCGCGACGACGAGACGGTGTACATAGCGAGGACCAAAGACGAGATCAGGAGCGCCCCGGAGTTCGACGAAGACCACTACGCCGACGCCGCGTACCGTGACAAGGTCGGCGCCTACTACGCTGCGGGCCCCATGGTGCCCGAGCAAGGTGACGACACCTGACGAGAGTGCGACCAGTACAAGGTCGGCACGTGGGGAGCAAAGCAGAGAGAGCATAGGCCGCTCGTCTGCACGACGGGGACCCGCCGCAGTCACTTCTACTTCGTCAACCCGGACATGTACGCGACGGTCGCGAAGCCATAACCCATTGCAACGATGACACGAGGAAGGGCGCCTCCGGGCGCCCTTTTATTGCCGTCCACGTTGCGGGCCGCGATCGATGTCGAGCCAGACGCCGTCGATCCAACCGCGGCCTCAGATCGCGCGAATGCGGGTGAAGCCGCGGCGAATGAGTGCGCCCAAGGCGGTCGCGATCATCCCCGCCGTCGTCAACAAGACGAAGGCCGCGATCCATCCGTCGCCAAGTCCACTGCCCCACCATCCCGCGTCCAGGCCGACGAAGAAGACCGTCCACACCGCAGGAGCGACGAGCACCGCCGTAAAACGACCCGTCGCGACACCGAGCGCGAGAAACGTCAGCGCGGCGAGCGCAACGGCCATTGCTGTGCGCCTAAGGGCCGCAGGCGAGTGTGCCGTTCAACGCGCCCCGTGCCGGTGGCGGCAGAGTGGGTGCCGAAGATGCAAGCGCGTTCGCCCCACGGAGCGCCGCGGCGGCGCGCTGGATCTGCGCGCGGGCGAGGCCGAAGATCACAATCGTCGCCTTGCCGGTGTAGAGCTCGAGCCGGAGCCCATTCTCGAAGAACGCGGCGGGGACGCCGCGAACAGTCGCGCGTTCGTGCGGGAGCGCCTCGCCGGCCGGCGTCAGCTTGTAGTCAGCGAGCGAGCGAACGCACGCCGGCCACACCTGCACCTCGAGCGGCGGCGGGCAACCGTTCTCGTCGGACGCAAAGCAATCGCCATAGATGAAGCCAACGAAGTCCGCCCGTACCTTCTCGCCGCGGGCGAGCGGTTCATCCCGGCGCGTGGTCGCCTGCAAGGGCAGCCCTTCGAAGCGATCGCCCAACCAGTAGAGAGCGAAGCTCGAAAAGGATCGCGGATCAAACGGCGCGGGCCCGCCCGCCGGGGCCGAAGGGGCCGACGCAGCCTGCATGCTCCCGCCGGGATCCGCGGATGCGGAGAGGCCACCGAGGAGCGCGATCCCGATCGCGGACAGAAGAGCGATGCGACGTCTCAAGGGCAGCTGCCGCCTCCTAGTGGTAACCGTCGGGTATTCGCCACCAGCCAACATTCCCGTTGCTGCCGGCGTAATCGCCGTCGCACTGCTTGAACTCGCGCGTGTTGCCCCAGTACGTTGCGCCCGCGTACGCATGCGCGCCATAGAACGCGTCGTAGATCGCGCGGCGACCCTGATCGAAGCCACTCGAAAGACCATTCGAGAGACCGCCCTTGTCGACCGCATGACCGCAGTACCAGACGAAATCCTCGTGATGCGCGTCGCCACGCGACGTGATCCCCCAGGTTGCATCGTCGTCATACGTGCGCCGGACACGGATATGAAAGCGCGACTGCCAGCTCGCACCGCTCGCCCGCTGCCCGTACATTGCGCCGCAAACAGATTCACTCGAGAAGTACTGCGTGCTCCCGCTCGTATCCGACCAACCGGTGTGGAACCGGATGTGGTTCAGGACACGATCCGCAGTGCCACTCCCGAAAAAGACATCGTTGATCGGATCGACCTGGTTCTCATACGACGCCGGGCACCCCTTGAGCGTGTACGGGTAGGTCTGAAAGTGCCCAAACGCCGGGCCCGCCAATGCCGCACCAGCAATTGCCAGGACGCCGGCGAGTACGAAGCACGCCCGCTGCACCTGCCGAACTCTCGCGTGCTGTCCCACAGACTCGTTGTTGCCGACCTACCGCCGGCCGAAACAGAGCGCGAGCGCCACAAGAACGCAAAAGCAACGGCTTCGAGCGGATAACGCGGCCGGAGAGCGGGTCAACGCAGCGGCTGGCAAGGCGTGCGGATCCGGAAGGCCTGCCGGCGAGCACGACGTCAGCAAGAGCTCTGCCCGTGGCGCGTTCGGCCCGTCGCCTTGGGCCGCCGCGTGTTAGGCCCGCGCGGCGAACTCAGCGGCGGCCGTCGCGCCGCACTTGGGCGAGGACCTCCGCTCCGTCATTGATGCTGCCGACAGCATCCGCCAACCCGTTTCCGGCCGTGACTGCAGAGGGTGAACCGGTGATCGTTGCCGGCATGAGCACGACGGTAGCGTTGAGGCGCAACAGCGGGGAGGCCCAGGAGGCGGGCACGGACCGACGCCTGGACAAGCGCTCCCTCGGACAGGCGTCTGCTGCGATCAACCGTCAGTGCGACGGGAGGCGACGTCTTGATATCCCGGGCAGCACGACGCTGCTTCACGAATTAGCCTCCTGCCGGCGACGGATAGACGAGATGGCGGCGCTCCCCGCCGTCAGCGCGGCCGCGCCGCCGACGATCAAAGCGGCCTTCAGAAGCGCGGCCCTGTGCGCGCTGCCGCGCACGGCGGCAAGTGAGTCGGTCACCGTCTCGAGAAGCGCTTCCGGTCCGCTATTCGTGCGAAGAAGCTTCATGACCTTGCTCCTTGTGCCGCCCGTCGGCGGGCGGCCTTCGTAATGGCGTCGACGAGCTCAGTCTTCGTCATGTCCGTCCGATTCTCGATGCCGATGGTGGCCGCGAGCTCGACTAGCTCCGGCTTCTTGTACGCATCGAGACCGTCCGTACCCTCCCGATCCAGCTCGCGCGCCGTTTGCTTCGCCGCCGTCGCGGCGCGCGCCCGCAACTCCTCGGCCGCCTTCACGCGCGCCTCCGCCTCCCTCGCTTGCTGCTTGGCTTCGTTCTGAAGCTGCTCGGCCTGACGATTGGCTTCCTCGGCGGCCGCGCGCGCAGCTTCCGCGGCCTCATCGGCCAGCCGCCTCGCCTCCGCCAGTGCCTTAGTCGCGTCCTCGACGAGCTCCTCGGCACGTTGCTGAGACGCCTCGGCATCACTCTCGGCTTCGGCGATCTCGTTCTCGACCTCTTCCTCGACTTCGGCGCGCTGCTCTTCGGCGTCAGCCTCAGCGGCTTGGCGTTCGCGCCTCACGAACTCGTCCGCGGCCTTCTGAGCCTCCGCGACTCGCTGTTTGACTTCCCGACTGGTTTCGCGATCAACCTCCTTGAGGCGAGCGCGGCCACGGTCGCTCACGGCTCGAGCGCGGTCGGCGCCGGCCTTGGACTCTCGCGCCGCCTCGACAGCCCGCTCCTCGGCCTCGCGAGCGCGCTCGGCCGCGTCGTGCGCGCGCCTCGCGCGGATTTCGACGGAGTCGCCGACAGGGGCGGCGTCGACCACAGCAGCCTTCACCTTCCGCCCCTTGTCGCGAGCGCCGGCCGCAGCGTCTCCGATGGCGTCCACGGGCTTCACTACCCGGGACATCAGCCAGGCAGCGTTCGACGGCATCTCCCGGACCCCGGTTCGCGTTCGCTCAAACATCGACATCAGCCCCCTCGGAGGAAATGACAACGGAACGTTCTTTACGGCCCGGCGTTCCCGTGCGGAGCCGAACGAAACCTGTCTCGCGGGGCCGTGGCGACGGCTCCGGGGCACGCGGAGCGCACTAACCAGGGTCGATATTCGAGGCGACGTACGAATGTGTTCTCTCATTGAAGCCATTGGCTCGGGTCACGCCTTCGGCGGATGATTGGTCTGAGCAAAGCCGCGGCGCGTGGAGCAAACAGAGCAGTTGCATATGAGCGGCCGACGATTACTTCAATGCCCAAGGGGCTCAATCACGCCGTGTCGGCGGATAGCGTTCTCCGGCGGCGCGACCGAATGCGACGCCGCGGCGATTGCCTGGTTCAGCTCATCTCGCGGACGTCGCCTCGCGGCGCCGCTCAGCGCGCATGCGGCGGAGTTCCTCGAGCTCGTGGGTGTCGATGCTGGGCGATGCCGTACGCGACTCCTGCTTTTGTCGAGCGTCGCCGCGCTCGGACTCCTCCTGACCATTGGAACCGAAGCCGGCAACGTGCTTGACGCGATTCAGCAGGTCCATGTCGGGCATTGCGGCGGCGGTCTCCTGTGCTCCACCTATGACACTCGTCGAGCGGCCGCCGGCCGACGTACGCTTTGCTGCTGCGTACGCGGCAGCGCCGGCGGCGGGAAGGATCAGCCACCGGCCGAGACCCCCGGAGCGTTTTCTCCCCTTGCCGCGTGCCGCGTCAGACACGTCAGCGACGCGCTCGGCGATTTCGGTTACCTGCTTTGCGAACTTGTGAACATCAAACTCGGGCATCTGAATAGCCTCCTATGGACAACTCTCTCTACCGTTGATCAGCGCGCGACGGTCGATTTCTGCCGAGACGAAGATCGCTGGCCGTTTGCGCGGAAATCGTCGATGCGCGCCATCAGCGTCTGATTCATGTTCCCGAACGTTTCGGCGAGAGCATCGGCCTGTGCGCCGATCTCGTCGGAAATCTCAACCAGCCGGTCGAAATCTGCTTTCGACTGAAGCTCAGTCTTGAGCTGTCGTACGAGTTGCTCGAGCGGAGCAGTAAGTTCCTTCGCATCCTGGAGCTTGGGCACCGCGACCTCCCTCATTTCGTATGTCAGTGCCTGCTTTCCCGGTCGAGGCGTCCTAAAACACAGCATTTTGCAGGGAAGCGGGTGCCCTTTCGCGCCGACCGCAGCCGGTACCGCTACTGGCGACGCGCCGGCTTCGTTTGCACGTCGTCGCCGACGCCGGCCACTCGGACCGCGGCGACCACCCGCTTTTTGATGATGGCGTCCGTCCTGCGGGCGGGCGGCGCAACCGTTTCGCGTGCGGAGGTCTGCGCTTCTCCGTGCGTAATGGTTCCCCCTCCAGCTGTCGTTTCGAGCCTCGCGTCAGGAGCGACGTGCGTTCGCAGCTCTCGCGCCGTCAGCCGTGCGGTGATTTCGAAATCCTCTGGCGTCACGAAGACTTCCCGCGGTTCGTCTTGCTTGGCGAACGCGCGGAGCCGCGTTTCGAACCACGCTTCGTCCGGCGAGGTTTTCGTTCCTTGTGCGAACCGCGGCTCGCTCCGGTTGCGCCGTCGGCCCCCGTTGCCGTAGCGGTCCCGCTCGCTTCGTCTGCTCCTTGCAACTCCCGCCGACGCTGGCGGCGTTCAGCCCGCGCGCGACGGTTCTGCTCAAGCTGACCCGCGTCGAACGTCGGCTGATGCCTAGCGGGCCCGGCGTCGTCCCCTTGCTTGGAGTCATGGTCACCCCCAGCGACCGCTTTGACGCGCTCGACCAAGTCGGGCACAAGCTCCGAGGCCGCGGTCTTCGCTAGCCCGACGACCGCGATCGCGGAGCGCCCGAGTCCTGAGCTCGCTTGTCCAGCCGTTTGACCGAGACCGCTACCTACGTCGCCGACGCCTTCTCCGACCCCCTGCCCCAGTTGCCCAACGCCCTGTCCGAGGCCCTGCCCCAGCTGTCCGACCGCGCCGCCAGGCCCGAGCGCTTGTCCGGCTGCGTTGCCCAACCCGCCGAGCGCCTGGCTGGCCGCCCCTCCGGGTCGCACAGCTTGCTGTGCCGTCTGACCAACGTCGCCGAGCGTCTGCGTGACGGCGCCGCCCGGCCCGAGTGCTTTCTGGCCGAGCTCGCCGATGTCGCCAACAGCGTCGTCGACGGTATGCACGAGGCTCTTGAGGATCTCAGGGTTCCGATCGAGCGTGGTCAGCGCACGGTCAAGGATGTCGTAGAGATTCTCGAGCCGCACTTTCAACCGAGCCTGTGCCTCGACTCCCTTGATGTCGAGCTCCACCTTCCCGAGATGGACGTGGACGCCGGCAACGACCTGGAGCAGGTTGGCGAGCTTCGCCCGCAGTGCCAGATGCGCCTCTAGGTGCTCGACGTCGACGTAGACCTCGTCGACCTTCACCTTGTGAATGTCGACAAAGACGTCGGGGTCGTGGCTTGGCTCGCGCCCCTCGAGATGTGCCGAGTCCAACTCCGCCGCTCCGCCTGCGCGTGCCGCGGAGCCGGAATCTTTTCTGTTGTTCCCGCGACGGCTGCCGCCTTTGCTCGAACCGCGGCGAGCCTGTGAGCGCTGCTGCGCCATCTCGTTCTCCTTCCCGCGTTGAGTAATCAGGCCCTTCCCCCACGAACGTGCCTCCTAACTTTGAGTGCCGATCGGCTACGCGCGTCGGTCTCGGCGTCTTCTAAGAACGGGACCGCGGCCTAAGCTTCGTCGTCGCCTCGAACGCCACCCCCGAGAGCGTCCTCGTGCCAAGCAGGATCGTGTCTTCCGGCCGCCAAGTAAGTGCGTAATCGCAAATCGGATTGGGTTGCCGATGAGCCTTCGCAGTGACCACACGATGGATCAGCGCGGCCGCGGATGCGCCGGGGAAACAGGTCCGCGATGCTTCGGATTGATGAAGTTCTTGGGCCACCTGACCGCCTCGCTCGCCGCAGCCCTGGTGCTGGCCGGAAGCGCCTCCGCCGTCGATGTCGGCGTCGTCGATGACTACGGAATCGCGCCGGCGAACTCGCCCGGCTTTCTAGATACCGTCGTCGCCCTTGGCATGCGCGAGAACCGGCTCTCAATTCCGTGGGACCCTGCGGCGCCCACGACGATCCAAAACCAGCAGGCACTCGAGCAGTACATGATGCTGGCAACGCTCCGCGGCCTACGGGTCGTCTTCACCGTCACGCCGACAAAGGCGACGGCCATCACGTCGGATCCAGGCGCGGCCGGAGCATACGTCGCATTCCTGCAGCAGCTTGCGCGGAGTTTCCCGATGGTCAAGGACTTTGTCGTCGGAAACGAACCCAATCAACCCCGCTTTTGGCAGCCTCAATTCGGGCGGCGAGGCCAACCGCTTTCGCCGGCTGCCTACTACGCTCTCCTTGCGCGCTCGTACGACGGACTCAAGGGCGTGAACCCTGAAATCACCGTCATCGGACTGGGCTTGTCACCGCGCGGCAATGACCAGCCGAAGGCGCGGGAGAATGTGTCGATCTCGCCCGTCCGCTTCTTGAACGGCCTCGGCAAGGCCTACCGTCGAGGTGGGCGGCGGAAACCGATCATGGACGCACTCTCCTTTCACCCATATCCCGATCGGGATCGGGACAGCCTGATGAAGGGCTACCGCTGGCCGAACGCCGGAATCCCTAACCTCGGTCGGATCAAGCAGGCGTTCTGGGACGCCTTCCACGGCACTCCCCAGCCGACATTCCGCGAGGGCCGGTCTCGGGGTTCGCTGACCCTTCGCCTGGGCGAAATCGGCTGGCAGGTGGGCGTCCTTCCAGGCTCGGCCGGGGCCTACTACGGCCGCGAGAGTGTCCGCCCGACCGACGAGGCTACCCAGGCGGGAATCTACGCCCAAGCGGTCCGCTACCTCGCCTGCGATGCCTCGGTGCAATCGATGCTCTTCTTTTTGCTCCGCGACGAGCCAGATCTCGAACGCTGGCAGGCAGGGCTTATCCGGGCCGACGGCACAGCCCGGCCGTCATTCGAGTCGGTGAAGGCGACCATCGCCCAGACGAGCGGCCGCTGCGCCGGGCGGTCGCGCAGCTGGCGCCACTCAACCAAGGTCGCCGGCGCGCGCATCCGGTTCCCTCGAACACTTGTCTTCCCGGCCGGAAAGCGCGTACTGGCGCTCGTCGCGAACGCGCAGGAGGATGCACTCGTCGACGCACAACTGTACCGCGGTAGTCGCCGGGTTCTCCGACGGACGACCAGCGTCAAGGCCTACCGCTCGCAGACCATTCGCTTCTCCACCCGCCTTCGCCCAGGCCGTTACACCTTCCGCGTGAGATTTCGTGCGGCGGTGAACCCCTCTCGATCCGAGCGCTTCTCCGGGCCGCTCCGCATCCTTCGATAAGTAGCCAGTCGGCGGGTCAGCCAGTGTTCCCCTCGAGCTCGAGCCTGTAGGCGAATCGGAGCGCCATCGCTCTCCCTTTCGTGTCCGGCCAGACCGAGCTCAGCGGATCGGTGGGGTACGCCGGACCTCGAGAAACGCGTTTGCAACTCGTTGACGGCCAAGCGATGACTTTCGCGCCGTCGAGCAGTCATCTCCCAAAGAACCGGCGAACAGGAGAATCGAGATGGGCAACGTGCGTCGTCGCAAGGAGTTTGATGGGTCCGTGGACGAGAACCTGAGCGAGCTGCGGCGGTCGCTGGCGGGCGTCGTGCTTGCCCCCGGGGATGCCGGGTACGAGTCTGCGCGTCGCTGCTTCAACGCCTTGGTCGACCGCCGGCCGGCCGTGATTGCGCGCTGCCTCGACGCGGACGACGTCGCGACCGCATTCGATTTCGCACGGACGCACGCGCTACCGGTCGCCGTGCGTGGGGGCGGGCACAACCCGGCGGGACACTGCGTCTGTGAGGGCGGGCTGGTGATCGATCTCTCG
>Ga0126314_10001706_pt1 | contig 10678 bp, 8 predicted proteins | sample Plot105B_FD_92535 | JGI IMG/M metagenome (GOLD analysis project Ga0126314, IMG submission 92535) | Serpentine soil microbial communities from UC McLaughlin Reserve, CA, USA - Plot105B | ecosystem: Environmental > Terrestrial > Soil > Grasslands | place: USA: UC McLaughlin Reserve, Lake County... | reverse complement strand
ATAGCCCCACTCGATCTGGACCTCGTCGCCCGAGCGTCGCAGGTAGTCCTGGCTGGCGGCGCCGAGAAACATGGCCTCTGTCTGACCGGCGCGTTGCCGGCCCCAGACGATTTCGGTTTCCGCATCGCCAACGGCCCAGCGGGCGCCATAGTCGAGATAGACCGATACCTCGTGCGGCTGGCCATCCATGCTGCGCACGGCAAGATCGGCATAGGTGACGGGCCGGCCGATCAGTTCCAGATCGTCGGGCAAGAGGGGACTCGTGAAGGTCAGCACGAGGCCGAGTCCAGCCTCTTCGAACCGGTAGATGGTGCGCAATGGCGTGACTTCGCAGTCCACCTGCGTCATCGCCGGCAAGGTGTCCATCATGGACGCGTTGCGGCCCATGAACCGGTATGTCGCGCCATCGATGCGGATCAGGCCGCAAATCTCCTGCGGCTTGCCGGTCCAATGGCGCGGCGTCACCTCCGTCGCGACATCGGCATGCGACCACACGCTCATGAACGGATCGTGCAGGACCAGGGGTATGGCAGGCGCGCGAAAGGCTGCGTTGGGCATTGCTTGATGCTCTCCTATGGACGCGAACAGCGTCAGATATCAGAAATCGGCGCGGCGCAGGGGCAAGGGGTCGACGGTCCAGGCCATCCGGTCGGCGAGACGCCGGTACATGGCAAGCTTATCGTTGACCCGCTCGGGGTCCGACCAGAGATTGTGCCGCTCTTGCGGGTCGGCCCTGAGATCGTAAAGTTCGCCTTCGTCGGCGCCGTGGATGACCACCAGCTTCATGTCGTCGGTGCGCACCATGGTCGCTTGTGGGTGCACTTCTGGGGGGTGCCAGGGCATGGCGTTGTAGTATTCGCAATAGACATTGTCGCGGCCACCCGTGCCGGATCCATCGAGCGCAGGTGCCAAAGAGCGCCCCTGCATGCCGGGCTCCCGCTTGATACCGCAAAGCTCGAGCAGTGTGGGGGCGAGATCGACGAGTTCAACCATATCGCTGACACGCACGCCGGCCGCGATGCCGGGTCCGGCCATGATGAGCGGCACACGAACCGCCTCCTCGTAAAAATAGCATCCCTTGAGATAGATACCGTGGTCGCCGAGCATTTCGCCATGGTCGGACATGAAGATGACAATGGTATTGTGGCGCTGTCCGGTTTCATCGAGAGCATCGAGCATGCGCCCCACCTGGTCGTCGATCAGGTCGCACATGGCCCAATAGGCGGCCCGGACGAGGCGATGGTCGCGATCGCTCATGGAGTCGAAGGCAAAGCCGGCGCGACCGCCATAGGCGCCTTCGTGGTCGATGCCCTGCACCGTCGTCTTGCTCTGCGGCTCGGCGGGATCGACATTGGGCAGCGGAATGTCGTCGAGCCGGTCGAGATAGCGTTCGAGATATTCGGCTGGCGGGTCGAAGGGGTGGTGGGGGTCAAAGATATTGACCGAGAACATCCAGGGATGGGAGAGGCCGGCATTGGCCTGCATAAAGGAAATGGCCTTTTCCGCGCACCAGGTCGTCTGGTGCAGGTCGGCCGGCATGCCGACCTGAACGTGCTTCGACCCCTCGAAAGGCGGCGTTTCGTAGTCAGCGCCGCGCTCGCGCAGCCAGGTGTCATATTCGTTGGCGGCCCAATTGTTCATCGCGCCCTTTTGGGGCGAACGGGCCGGGTGGTGCGACCAATGGAAATTGATATAGCCATCATCGATGCGGCGCTCGATCAGTGGCGCCGCCGAAGGGTGGCAAGCCGACAGGTGGAGCTTGCCCGCGAGTCCGCAAGCATAGCCCTGATCGGCAAGAACGCGCGACATCAGCCGTTCATCGGCGGGTATGTCCTGCCCATTCTGCCGCGTCCGCGTGGTGCGCGGATAGCGTCCCGTCAGGAAGCTGGCGCGGCTGGGGGTGCAGACCGGGCTTTGCGCATAGGCGCGTTCAAAGAGTGTCCCTTGCGCCGCCAATCTATCGATATTGGGGGTGCGAACGAACGCGTTGCCATAGCAGCCCAGCGTGTCCCAGCGCTGCTGGTCGGTACAGATCCAAAGAATATTGGGGGCGCGATCCATGAGAAACCTGCGGAAAAGCGTTAGGACTTGATGGCGCCGGCGACGCCTTCGACGAAGTATTTCTGGACAAAGAAGAAGAAGGCGACGACGGGCAGGAGCGACAATGTGGCCGCCGCCGCCATGCCCGACCAGTCGGTTTCATTGGTGCCGACGAAGGCCAGCATGCCGACCGCAAGCGTGCGCTGATCGGGAGAGCCAAAGGTGAAGACCAGCGGCACGAGGAAAGCATTCCACGCGCCGAGAAAAGCGAGAACGGAGACCGTGGCGGTCACCGGGCCGGCGAGGGGCAGCATGATGCGCAGGAAGATGCGGAAAAAGCCGGCGCCATCCATGAGTGCGGCTTCTTCAAGCTCCTTGGGCAGGCTGCTGAAGAAGCCGGCATAAAGGAGAATGGCTGCGGCCTGCCCCCCTCCTCCAAGCGCCAGGATGATGCCGAGCGGCGAATTGAGCAGGCCCAGGGTCCGCGTCAGATCGACGATGGGGATGATGGTGAAGCCCAGGGGGATGACGAAGGTGCCGGCCAAGACGCCGATGACCACCTTGCGGCCGACGAACTGATAGCGGCCGAGGACATAGCCCGAGAGCGAGCAATGGAACACCACCAGCGCCACGGTTCCGGCGGTGACGATGACGGTGTTGAACATGTAGATGCTGAACCCGCCATCGGTCCAGGCTCGGACATAGTTGCCGAAATTGAACGTGCTCGGCCAGAGGTCGAGCCCCTTCTGGAAGATTTCCAGTGGTCCCTTGAACGAGGCGGAGACGAGCCAGAGGAAGGGATATATCCAGAGGAGACACAGCGCGGTCATCCCCAGAACCATCAGCGCATTGGCGCCGCGACGGCCGAAATTGAGGCGATAGGCCATCACGATGCCTCCACGGTCCGGCGTCGCACGAGAGCGATCAGGCCCATCTGCACCGCCGAGATGGCGATGATGCAGACTCCGAAAAACAGGGCCGCCGCCGAGGCATAACCGAGCCGCGGCACGTTCGAGGCGAAGGCCTGCCGATAGACATAGATGTCGATCACTTCGGTGGCGTAGAACGGCCCGCCATTGGTCAGTGTCAGCAGCAGATCGAACACGTTCGTCGCTTCGACCACGGTGATGAGCGTTATGATGATGGTGAAGGGGGTGAGGAGCGGCAGCGTGATATGGGTGAACTGTCGGAACGCCGAGGCGCCGTCGAGTTGGGCTGCTTCATAAAGGTCATTGGGGACAGTCTGGAGCGCCGCGAGCCAGTAGATCAGCGTAATCCCGAGCCATTTCCAGACCCAGACGCCGACCGCGGTGTAAAGCGCCAGGCCCGCCTGGCCGAGGAAGTTCAGGGGCTGGGTCAACAGCCCACTTTGCAGCAGGGCCAGGTTGATCGGGCCGCTCGTCGGATCGAGCACGAAGCGCATGACGACGCCCAGGATGGCCGCCGTGGTCACGACCGGCAGAAAGATGGCCGTGCGGAAGACCCGGGCAAAAGGAATCGCCTGGTTGAGGATGATGGCCAGAACAAGCGCCAGCAGCACCCTGATGGGCACGGCGAGGACCAGGAAGATGAACGTGTTCTTGAAGGCATTCCAGAACAGCCTGTCCCCGAACAGCTCCTGATAGTTGGCGAGCCCGACGAAGCGCCCTGCGGCTTCAAACCCGCTCCAATCGAGCAGGGAGAAGTAGATGCTCACCATGATCGGCCAGATCGTATAGAGCGCAAGGAGGCTCAGCGTGGGGAGCAGCAACAGGTAGATGTAGCGATCCCTCCACAGCTGCTTGAGCAGCTGTGGCCGGGACGCGTCGGAAACCGGCGAGGACATCCTTAGCCCGCGGACGAATATTGGCTGGGCGCAAAGTCGGTGCCGAGTTCCCAATTGTCGAAGACCCAGTCCTCGACACTGACCTGCGCTCCGTTCTCGACGGCCACGCCGATCGCGCGATCGCGCTCTGCGGTCCTGGCATCGGCATAGTCCTGCAACGCCTGGCGGATATCGGGCACGGCACCGGCAAAGACGCCCTGGATGATCTCGCCAAGGCCGGGACTGACCGTGCGCATTTCGGCATAGACCTTGGCAACATCGGGATTGCGGATGAGCGGTTCGGGCGCAAGACGCACGGAATCGGCATAGCCGGCGATCACTCTTTTGTAGGTCGGATGCACATTGGCCCGGTCGACGGCGCTGAGGTCAAGGGGTGGCTGATCCATCCGTTCGGCCAGCGCCACGTAGAACTCGTCCGACGTCATCAAACCGAGAATGCCGCTGGCGTCCGCCTGGTTCTGCGATTGCGCCGTGATCCAGAAGGTGCCCGGGGCGGGTGCAACCTGCACCGTTCCGCTGCCCGAACGGCCGGGATTGGGCTGCACGCCGATGCCGTCGAGAACGGCGGCATCGAGACCGAGCAGCACGCCGCTGTTCCACGGCCCGTCGGTGAACATCGCCGCTTCCCCGGCAGCCCAGCGGACGCGACCCTGACGCGCGTCGAGCGAGGAAGACGCCGGGTGCAGTGATCCATCGCTCTGGAAGGACAGCAGGAATTCCAGCGCCGCGACAAACTCATCGCTGGCAAAGGCATATTCGCCGGTCTTCCAGTCTATGTCCCCGACACCGCCGGCCATCTGCGCCAGGTCGCGCAGATGCGCCTCCATGCGGGCGGCGAACTGGATGGGCAAGAGCAGGCCGTAGCGATTGCCGGTCGTTGCCTTGCGGGCGGCGTCGGCGATTTCGTCCCAACTGGCGGGACCCGCTTCGGGATCAAGACCCGCCTCTTCCATCATCGCCTTGTGAAACCAGAGCGAGGTGGAGTGATAGCGGAACGAGAAGGTCGGGAAGGTGTGGACCTGGCCGTTCACCACATGCATGCCTTCGAACAGCGCTTCCTGCTGGAAGGGCTTGTCGAGCACGACCGTATCGGCGAGCGGCGCGAACCGGCCGGCCTGGAGCAATTGACTGACCACCGCGAGACTGTCCGGCACGGACGTGATGTCGGGCGCCTCGCCGCCACGGAAGGCTAGCTGCAAGGACTGCATCATGTCGGCGGGGTTCATCACCTGGTGATCGACCGTTACGCCCGGATGCGCCTCGCCATAGGTCGCGATCAACTGGTCATGGAGCGGGATCAGTGGCTGGAAGTGGTCCCACCAGCGCAGGGTTACGCTCTCTTGCGCCAGGAGGGCGCGGGAGCCCGCCAAGCCGAGAAGCGGCAGGCTGGCCATGCCTGCAAGCATATGCCGGCGATTGAATGAAAGGGGGGTGGTCGCGTCGTCCTTCATGCTCTTCTCCTCCTGAGCATCGGTTTCAGCAGCCCGTTTGTCCGGGTTATATATAACTTATTTGTGGACGTTATCGGTTGCGGGGGTTTCTGGCAAGCCATATATCGGACGGGAACAGGTGGGGTTGCCAGTGGCCGACAAGAACAACAAAGAGGCGGGCAAACGGGCGACGATGACGGACGTGGCGCGTCTTTCCGGCGTGTCCCAGGCGACCGTGTCCATGGTTCTCAATAAGGCCGGTGGCGTGCGCGTCAATCCAGAGACCCGCGAGCGGGTGCTCGAGGCCGCCGCAGCGCTCAACTATCGAGTCTGGCGCCGCACCCCGGTGGGCTCGGGCTCCATCCGTATCATCGGCTTCCTGATCGACGACATCGCCGCGCGACTGTTGACCGTCGCATCCATCGAAGCGGCCCGCGAAGCTGCCTGGGCCGCGGGATGCGTGCTGGTCGTCATCCCGATCCATGGACAGACCGACCTTGAACAGGCGGCGATAGAATTCCTGCTCGGCCAACGGCTGGTCGGGGTGATCTACGGCGCTTTTTACACGCGTGAAGTCGACCTGCCCAAGGCGCTGCGCACGGTACCGGTCGTCTTGCTCAATTGCTTTTCGAGCGATCCCAACCTGCTCGCCTATGTGCCTGACCATGAAGCGGGCGCCTATTCCGCGACCGCGCACCTGATCGGTCTCGGACATCGCCATATCGCCTATATCAATGGCTCAGCGACGATGCTGGCCTCGGCCTTGCGGCTGCGCGGTTACCAGCGGGCGCTTGCCGACCATGGCCTCGAGTTCGAGCCAACGATGATCGCCGATGGCGATTGGAGCCTGAGCGCTGCCCAAACCCTGACGACCGGGTTCGTCAGCCGCGCCGCGCCGCCGACGGCGATTTTCTGCGCCAGCGATCGCATGGCCATCGGCGCGTACGAGGCGCTGGCGGGGGCAGGCAGGCACATTCCAGGGGAAATTTCGGTCGTGGGTTTCGACAACGACCCCATCGCCCAACACCTTTCGCCCTCCCTGACTACGATCTACGTGCCCAACGCGGAGATGGGCCGCAAGGCGGGGGAGTAGCTGCGTGCCCGGTACGAGGGACGGGAGCCTGAACAGCTCAGTGGCGTGGTGTCCCTGCCCTGTCCGCTGCTCGACCGGGGATCGGCTATCGCGCCGGCGGCCGTTTCTGTCGGGTAGCCATCACCCCTACCCTGCCGACCGCTATTCAGGCGTCGCCATCGTAGGCAACCCTGAAGCCAGTATTGCTCGCCGACGAATCCGCGGTCAGCGCCGAGCGGGCGGCGATCCGATAGCGATAGCAATAGGAAATGTGGCACAGGAACGAGCCGCCCTTGAGCACCTTCTCCCCTATGCGCCTGGCCGTCTCGTTGCGCTCCTTGGCCTGCCTGCTGAGCGAGCGAACGCGAAACGTGTCGGCGGTCCATTCCCACACGTTTCCGGACATGCCGTAGAGCCCCGCGCCATTGGCCGGGAATGCCTTGACCGGGCTCGGCCCCATATAGCCATCGGTCAGGAGATTGGTGTGCGGGAACTGCCCCTGCCAGATATTGGCAAAGACCGTCTGGTCATCCGGCTCGTCATCGCCCCACGGAAACCGCGGATCGGCGAGACCGCCACGCGCCGCATGTTCCCACTCCGCCTCGGTCGGCAGGCGCCCTCCACACCAGGCGGCAAAGGCCCGCGCATCGGCCCATGACACCTGCACGACGGGATGGTCTTCCCGACCCTCGATGGTGCTGCCCGGCCCCTCGGGCTCAGCCCAATAGGCGCCGTCCACCTTGACCCACCAGGGCGTCGTCGTCGCCGAAGGCGGCGGCGCCTCGGGGCCGAGAAGCCCCCGAAACACCGGCGACCAGCCGAAGCGCTCGGCTTCCGAAACATAGCCGGTTTCAGCCACAAAGGCGGCAAAGCGGGCATTGGTCACAGTGGTCGCATCAAGCCAGAACGGCGCGAGATTGACCGAACGCCTGGGCCCCTCGCCATCCTGTGGCAGTTCCGGCTTGTCGGTGCCGACAAAGCTGCGTCCACCGCGAAACATGACGCGTTCCGCCGCAACGCCCACCCCCCTTTGGGGCTCAACGGCCATCGAGACCGGATTGGCGCCATCGCGGTTCGTCGTGCAGCAGGACACTGTGTTCTCCTCATCCGAGCACAATCCGAATGGCTCGGCTATCGTACTCAGGCCTATCATCTATTTGCGCCATATTGGCATCGAGTCGATCAGCATTGTCGAGCAAGAATGCGGATCGCGGGTGAGATTTTGGCGCGCGAAGCCAGCGCCGGGGGAACAGTAATCGCACGTTGCCTCTTGGCCCGCAGGCGTGGTGTAAATGAATCGCCACGTCACGGATTAGGCATCCGCCGAAGCATTTGCACTAATTTTGGGCGCTATCGATTTCCGCCTCTTAATTCACCATTGTGCGTTGACAAGCGGGGGTCAGTCCTTAGTCTGCGTCCCAGCCTCTCATGACCACTCTCAAAATCACTCCTGAGAATCTGGCGCTGACAGGCTCTTAGGAACGGAGAGGAACTATGACGCGCTTAGGTTCGCTTGCAGCCCTGTTGCTGGTAACGACCGCACCACTCGTCCAAGCCCAGGACGGGGACAGCCTAAAAACCCAACTCACCGAGTTGGTCGAAGGCAAGACCAAGCTCACTCAGGAGATCGTCGACTCGGTCTTCAGTTTCGCCGAAGTCGGTTTTCATGAAACCGAAACGATGCGCTACCTTACCGAAATGCTGGCCGCCGAAGGGTTTGAAATCGAAACCGGTATTGGTGGCATGCCCACGGCATGGGTCGCAACCTGGAGCAATGGCGAGGGGCCGGCGATCTCCTTCAATTCGGACGTGGATGGCCTGCCCGGTCAGTCCCAGACCCCGGGCCTCTTGGCACGAAAGCCGCTGGTCGAGGGTGGCGACGGTCACGGCGAAGGCCACAATACCGGGATTGCCGTCAGCGTGGTCGGCGCCCTGGCGACCAAGGAACTCATGGAGAGCGAAGGCATCACCGGTACGCTGCAGATCTGGCCGGGTATCGCCGAGGAGGCCCTCGCCGCCAAGCAGTGGTTCGTCAAGGCCGGCGTTCTCGACGACATCGACGTCGTTATCTCTAACCATGTCGGCAATGGCCTCAGCACGTCCTGGGGACAATCGAACTCCATGTCGATGATTTCGGCCGAGTTCAGCTTCACGGGCGTCTCCGCCCATGGCGCTGTCAGCCCCTGGTCGGGTCGCAGCGCGCTCGACGCGGTGGAGCTGATGAATGCGGGGTGGAACTTCCGCCGCGAACATCTCCATCCCGACCAGCGCTCGCACTATGTGATCAGCAATGGCGGCCTACAGCCCAATATCGTCCCGGACAATGCCAGCGTCTGGTATTATTTCCGCAACACCTCGCCCGATGCGGCCGTGGAGATGCTTGATATCGCCGACGGAATTGCCGAGGGCGCAACCCTGATGACCGGCACGTCCTTCGAACGCCGGATTCTCGGCTCCGCCTGGCCCTCCCATGGCAACGAGGCGCTTGCCAAGGCCATGTATGAAAACATCCAGGCGGTCGGCATGCCGGAATGGAGCGAGGACGACCAGGCCTATGCCAAGGCGGTGCAGGAAGCGATCGGCGCCGCGACCATTGGCTTGCGCACCGAGATCGGCGAGCTTTCCGGTCCAGTCGAGAAAGTCGGATCCGGTCCCTCGGACGATATTGGTGCCGTGATGTGGACCAAACCGACGGTGCGCCTGAGCTATCCGGCCAATATTGCCGGCACCATCACCCACAACTGGCAGGCTGCGCTCGCCGTTGCGACCCCCATTGCCCACAAGGGCGCACTGGCCGGCGCCAAGGTGACGGCTCTGACCGCCCTCGATATCCTCACTGATCCCCAACTGGTGACGGCGGCGGAGACCTACTTCACCGACGTGCAAACCAAGGACCTGCAATACTATCCGTTCGAGGGCGAAACCGACGTGCCCTCGACCCATCTCAATGCAGAGACGGACGCGCGCAATCGCCCGCGTCAGGCGGAGTTTTACTACGACCCGAGCCAGTACGAGACCTATCTCGAACAGCTGGGCATCGACTATCCGCAGCTCGAAGTGCCGGCTCCCGCGACCAATTGACCGCGTCGCCGGGGAGGAAAACTCCCCGGCGCCTCCTTATAATTTCTGACGGGTACCATGATGGCTGGATCGAACCCCCGCCTGCCTTTGGCCTTTGCCCTGGCAGCGGTCTGGGCGCTGCCACTTTCGGCGCAACCGCGCCATGTCGACGCCCATACGCACGGCATGGGAAAAATGACGCTGGTGATCGCGGGAAGCGCGGTCTCCATCCAGTTGACGATTCCAGGATCCGACATTGTCGGCTTCGAACGTCAGGCGCAGACGCCGGAAGAACAATCCGCCGTCGATAGTGCCATCGCCGCCCTGTCCAACCCGCTCGAACTTTTTGCGTTCAGCCCCGACCGGGCCTGCGCCGTCACTGCCGCCGATGCACATTTTGGCGCGCATGACGAAGCGGACACCCATGATCACGATGAAGACCATGCCGAGTTCACGGTCAACCACACACTCGACTGTCCGGACCTTGCCGCTGGAAACCTGCAGTTCCGAACCCGGCTCTTCGACGAGTTCGACGGAACCCAAAACCTGACGGTAGAGGGCCTGGTCGATGGCGTAGCCGTTCTCGGTACGCTGTCCCGGGAGCAAGCCGCTCTCGATTTGCGCTAGGTCAAAAATGGACGAGCCCCCAGCCATAGCGCTCCGCGACATGCATTTTGCCTGGCGGCGACGCAGCGGCTTTGCCCTGGTGGTCGATGCGTTCACCATGGCCCGCGGCGAACGGCTGCTGCTGGTTGCGCCCAGCGGCACGGGCAAGTCGACGCTGATCGGCCTCATCGCGGGGATCATGCGCCCCCAACAGGGCTCGGTCAGCGTGCTGGGCACCGATCTCACGCGCCTCTCTCAGGGCCGTCGCGATCGCTTCCGCGCCGAACATGTCGGGCTCATCTTCCAGAGCCTCAATCTCGTGTCCTACCTGAGCGCGCTCGAGAACATCCTCCTGCCCCTCTCCTTCGCGCCGCAGCGGCTCGAGCGAGCCGGTGGCGCCGGCGGGGCACGGCGCCATGCACTTGAGATGCTGGACGCAATCGGCCTGCCGCCAGCCGAGGTCGCGGGACTGCGCGCCAGCCAGCTCAGCCTTGGCCAGCAGCAGCGCGTTGCGGCGCTGCGTGCACTGATCGGCGCGCCGGAGCTGATCGTGGCCGATGAGCCGACCTCGGCGCTCGACCGCGACCGACAGGCGGCTTTCCTCGACATGCTGCACGCCCAGTTGAGCGGCACCGGGTCATCCCT
>Ga0126314_10001705_pt1 | contig 10685 bp, 10 predicted proteins | sample Plot105B_FD_92535 | JGI IMG/M metagenome (GOLD analysis project Ga0126314, IMG submission 92535) | Serpentine soil microbial communities from UC McLaughlin Reserve, CA, USA - Plot105B | ecosystem: Environmental > Terrestrial > Soil > Grasslands | place: USA: UC McLaughlin Reserve, Lake County... | reverse complement strand
GCGTGCAGCTCGACGAGCACGTCTCCCACGTCGGGATGCTCGTCCTCGGTGCCGGCTGCCACGGCGCTCACCTCACCGTCCGCCGCCATCGCCGCCGCGTACGGGTAGAACTCGCCGTGCTCCTCCAGCATCCGCTCGGCGAACGGCAGCAGGTAGTTCAACAGCTCCTGGATCTCCTCGGTTGGCTCAGTCATCCAAGTCGGGTGCCCAAGTCTAGGGCGGTCGAACCGCCTCGAACTCGCCGGTCTCGACCTCCCGGTCGATCTCGTGCTCGATCTCCTGCGGCGTCAAAGCGGGCATCTCGCCGGTCTCGACCTGCCGCCTGATCTCGGTCTCGCGGAAGCGGCGGAACTTCAGGATCTCGAGCACGGTGACGAGATAGATGCTCGCCCCGAGCGCGAGCAGTCCGAACGCGAGCAGCACCAGCGTCCACGGGGTGTCGAAGTGGCCCGCGTCGTCGGAGTAGGGCACGAAGCGGAGCGCCAGCGCGAGCGCCGCCAGCACGCAGGTCCACGCGTACAGGTACATCACTGTGCGCTGCGGCGAGAAGCCGATGTTCGAGAAGCGGTGGTGGAAGTGCGAGCGGTCCGCCAGGTACACCGGCCGTCCATACTTGATCCGCTTCGCGATCACGAAACCCGAGTCGAGGATCGGCACCGCCAGCACGATCAGCGGGAACACGAGGGCCACGACGGCGTTCGTCTTCAGCGCACCTTGAACAGCGATCGCAGCGAGCAGGTAGCCGAGCAGGTTCGATCCCGAATCCCCGAGGAAGATCGTCGCCGGGTGGAACCCGTGCCGGAGGAACCCGAGCGAGGCGCCCGCCGTGGTCGCCGCGAGGATCCCCGCCGGTCCGCGGTCGAGGGATAGCGCAATCACACCGAACGTGATCGCCGCGATCGTGCAGATCCCCGCCGCGAGACCGTCGACACCGTCGATGAAGTTGACGATGTTCATCACGGCGACCATCCCGGCGACGGTCGCGGGATAGGCCATGTCGCCGAGCTCCACGCGCCCGATGAACGGCAGCGTGAAGTCCTCGACGCGCACGCCGGACGCCACCGGGATGACCGCGGCGAGGATCTGGCCCAGCAGCTTCACGTCCGGCGACAGCTCGAGCAGGTCGTCGGCCGCGCCGACGACCGCTATGACGAGCGCCCCGCCGAGGATCCCGCGGGTCTCGTCGTTCGGGTCGAGGAAGATGAGGCCCGAGGCCGCCACCGCGGCGAGGATCGCGAGACCGCCGAGCCGCGGCGTCGGGAAGGTGTGCAGGCCGCGCGCTCGAGGCGTGTCGATCGCGCCGATTCGCCACGCGACGCGGACGGCGATGGGCGTGGCGATCCATGCGACGACGAGCGCCAGGGCGAAGGCGCCCAGAGCGGTGTCGAGGTCGCTCATCCCGGCAGAGGGTAGGGAACCTCCCGGCGGGCGCTATAGCGCTCGAGCCAGAGCCCGAGCGTCATGAGGCACCAGAGCTGGCGGCTGTGGTCGAGACGGCCCGATGCGTGCTCCGCCAGGAGACGCTCGACCGCCTCGGGCCGGAACAGGCCCTGACGGCGCACCGTCTCCGGCGCGAGCACGTCGCGGGCGAATGGCAGCAGCTCGCCGCGCAGCCACGCGGCCGCCGGGATCGAGAAGCCGCGCTTGCGCCCGTACAGGATGCGCCGCGGCAGGAGCGGCGCGGCCGCGCGCCGCAGCAGCCGCTTCCTCTGCCACCCGAGCAGGTGGCGGCTGCTCGGGACTGCGAGCGCCAGATCGGTCACCGCGGTGTCGAGGAACGGCACGCGCACCTCGAGCGAGTGCGCCATGCTCGCCCGGTCCGTCTTCACGAGCAGGTCGTCCACCAGGTAGATGTCGCGGTCCACGTCCTGGAGGCGCGCGAGCGGCTCCGCCCCAGCGGTCGTCGCGTAGCGCTCGCGGTACACGTGGACCGGGTCGAACCCCGGCACTCCAGGGACGGCGAGCAGCTCTGCCCTCAACTCCGGCGAGAAGATCTCCTTCCACGCGTGATGGCGCTCGAGCGGCGCCAGGGCGCCGCCGCGCGCGAAGCGCTTGGCCTTGTAGTCGAAGCTCACGCGCCCCGATGAGCTCGGCAGCCGCTCGATCAGCGGCCGCAGCGCGGCGGCCGGCCGGCCGACCCACGGCGCGATCGAGTCCGCCACGTAGGTGTAGTAGCCGCCGAACAGCTCGTCGCCGCCCTCACCCGAGAGCGCGACCTTCACATGCTGCGACGCCAGCTGCGAGACCAGGTAGGTCGGAACGGCCGACGAGTCGGCCAGCGGCTCGTCGAAGACCTCCGCGAGCCGCGTGAGGAGCTCCGCCACGTCGGGCTCGACGATCAGCTCGTGGTGGTCGGTGTCGTAGCGGCTCGCCACGAGCCGGGCGCGCTCGAGCTCGTCGAACGAGCGCTCGCGGAAGCCGATCGAGAAGGTGCGGACGCGCTCGCCGCTCTCCTGTGCCGCGAGCGCCGCCAGCGTCGCGGAGTCGATGCCGCCCGAGAGGAGGACGCCCACGGGCACGTCGGCGATCAGATGGGCCCTGACCGAGTCGCGCAGGCGCTCGCGGAGCTCGTCCGCCAGCGTGCCGGCACGCTCGCGGCGCAACCTGCCCTCCGGCAGCGGCGCCGGGCGCGCGTACGGCCGCACGTGCGCGCCGCCGTCAGGCGTCCACGAGAGCAGATGGCCCGGCTCCAGCTTTCGCACGCCCTCGAAGATCGTGAGCGGCCGCGGGATCGAGTTGAAGGCAAGCAGCGACTCGAGCCCGCGCATATCGAGCGCCGTCGGAAAGCCGGGAAGCGCCATCAGCGCCTTCAGCTCGGATGCGAACGCCAGCCCGCCCTTCGCCGTCTCCCAGTAGAACAGCGGCTTGATCCCGAAGCGGTCGCGTGCGAGGACGAGGCGGTTCTCGCGCCCGTCCCACAGCGCGATCGCGAACATCCCGCGCAGGCGCTCGGCGAACCCGTCGCCGTGCTGCTCGAAGAGATGCACGATCGCCTCGGTGTCGCAGCGTGTTCGGAACTCGTGCCCGGCCGCCACCAGCTCGCGCCGCAGCTGGTCGTGGTTGTAGATCTCGCCGTTCTGGACGACGACCAGCCGCCCGTCCTCGTTGGAGATCGGCTGGTGGCCTCCCGCGAGGTCGATGATCGACAGCCGCCGCGCCGCGAGGCCGACCGGAGGCGCGACCAGCTGCCCGTCGTCGTCGGGCCCGCGGTGCACGAGCGTGGCGCTCATCGCCGCGAGGGAGTCCGGGTCCGGCGCCTCCGCGCGCCCGGCCGCGATGCCGCAGATGCCGCACATGGTCAGCCGGCGCGGGCGCGCCCGGGGATTGCGGCAGCGGTCTCGGCCACCACGCCCAGGTAGAGACGCGGCGAGCGGTCCGCGATGTACTCGAGGTCGTGGGCGAGCTTCTCCTCCCAGGTCATCTCGCGCGTCATTCGAAGCTGGGCGAAGCCGGTCATGCCGGGCGGCACCACGAGCCGCTGCCAGTACTGCGGGATGCGCTCGCAGAGCTGCTCGAAGAACGCCGGCCGGATCGGGCGCGGGCCCACGATGCTCATGTCGCCGGCGAGGACGTTGAAGAGCTGCGGCAGCTCGTCGAGGTGCGCGGCGCGCAGCCGGCGTCCGACACGCGTCGTCTCGCCCTCGGTCAGCCGGGTCAGCTCTGCGCCGAGGTAGGGCCCGAGCCGCGTCTCGGCGTCGACCCGGAGCGTGCGGAACTTGAACATGGTGAAGACGCGGCCCGCCTTGCCGACGCGCAGTCCCCTGTAGACCGCCGGCCCTCGCGAGTCGAGGCGGATCAGCAGCCAGACCACCGCCAGCGCGGGCGAGAGAGCGACCAGCGCGAGCGCGGCGATGACCACGTCCATCGCGCGCAGCGCAAGGTCGACCCGCGCGGGCCGCCAGCCCTCGTGAGCCATGCGGCTGTAGCGCTCGGCGAGCGTCTCGCCCTCGTGAGGCCGGGCCTCCGGGGGCGGGGCGACAAGTCGGGTGAGGCGGCGCGCGCGCAGCCGGTCCCTGACCGCCATCACGCCACGACCCCGAGCGCGAGGTCCGCGAGCAGGGCGGGGTCGCGCCGCTCGCGCTCGCCGCTCGGCGGCCGCTTCTTCACCTCGATGGCATTGGCGCTCGTGAGCGGGCGGAGCCGGCCCTCGCGGATAAGCGCCTCGTCCACGCCGCCCAGGCGGCCGCCGTAGGTCGTGTACACGGGGATTCCGAGCGCGACGGCCTCGCGGTTCATCGTGCCGCCGGCCGATACCACGAGGTCGGCGGCCGCAATCAGGCTCTGCGCGTCGACGGCGCCGTCCGGGACGATCAGCGACGGGAACCGGAGGCTCTTCACGAAGCTGCGCTGCTCCTCGGTGCGCGGCACCACGATCGCGTGGACGCCCTCGTCCGTCCCCAGCCGCGCGACGACCTCCGGGAACAGCCGGTTGGCCCGCCGGTGGTAGAGCGAGACGTCGGGAGGCGGCCGAATGACGACTGTGACGCGCTCGGTATCGACCCCAAGACGCTCCATGATCCCTGGGTCCGGCTCGAAGTCAGCGAGGTAGTACTCCTCCTTGAGGCCCGGAAACTGGGCGAGCTTCTCCGGCCCGGCACCGTACCTTGCCAGGCGCTCGGGCGGAATCCGGTCCGGCGTCATCACGCGGCGCGCCAGCCTGCAGCCGATGTTGTGCTGCTGGACGGCGAACTCGTAGTCGAACATGTTCACCGCCGGAACCTTGAGCGACGCCGCGGCGAGCGCCAGATCGTTCGAGCCGTGCGCGAAGGCGAGGTCGAAACCGCCCCGCGCCGCGAACTGGCGCGCCTGCCAGGTCCGGTCCACGAGCGACGCGACCTTACGCGCGCGCGACGCGCCGCCGTGCCGCCCGAAAGCCGTGTGCGGGATGTTGTGCAGCTCGAGCAGCTGGAGCGTCTGGGCATAGTCACGCGCGGTGACGGTCACGTCGTGCCCCCGCGCCCGGAACACGCCGATTATCGGCCGGAATACGAGCACGTGCGCCGGCGCCGTCATGTCGATCCAGATCCTCACGCGCCTAACTCTCGCGAAGCTGGTGCGCGTCGGTGAAGAAACCGCGGTATCCCAGCGAGACGGCGATCAAGCCGGCGAGCGCCACGGCGCCGAGCAGGACCCAGAGCAGCACGATCTGGAGGCGCACGGCGTCGACCGGCTCGGCGCCCGCCACGAGCATGCCGACCATCGTGCCGGGAAAGAACACGATGCCGGTCGTCTTCGTGGAGTCGACCAGCGGGATCATCCCGGAGCGCAGGCTTCGCGCGAGCGTCGCGCGCGCGGCCTGGAACGAGGTCGCGCCGAGCGCCAGCATCGCCTCGATCTGGCGGCGGCCCTCGTGCATCTCGTCGGCCAGGCGGTTGAGCGCTACCGCGACGGCCGTCATCGAGTTCCCGATCACCATGCCGCCGACCGGCACGAGGTAGCGCGGCTCAGCCGCGAAGACGCCGAGTGCGAGCACGAGCCCCAGCGTGACCGTCGCGGCGACGGCGAGCGCCAGCAGGATAGGGCCCGTGGCGCCCGGCACCGCCTTCGCCCGGCCGCGGGCGGTCCAGGCGCCGAAGGCGACCATCCCGGCGAGCAGCGCCGCCACCAGCCAGAGGCTGTCCGTGTCGAAGATCGCCTGGATCACGTAGCCGACGGCCGTCAGCTGGAGGAACGAGCGCAGCACGGCGACCGCGATGTCCTGCTCCAGCTCGGCATGGCGCCAGAACGACACCGCGACCGCCACAGCGACGAGCGCGAGCGAGGCTGCGACCTCGCCAAGGGTTATCGAAACGGTGCTCATGCGGTTACGCCGATGCTCACTTCCGGACCTGCCCGTTCTCGAGCCGGACGATGTGGGACGCGAGCCGCTCCGCCTGCGCCGGCTCGTGCGTCACGACCACGAGCGAGACGCCCGGCAGGCTCGTCAGCGCGTCCTCGACGGCAGCCTTCGCGTCCTCGTCGAGAGCGGCCGTGGGCTCGTCGAGCAGCAGGACCTCGGGCTCGAGCGCGAGTGCGCGCGCCAGCATGACTCGCTGCTGCTCGCCCACCGACAGCCGCGAGGCGTCGCGCTCGACGAACGAGCTATCGAGGCCGGCGAGCCGCAGCGGCCGCTCGGGGTCCACCTCGCGGCCGTCGAGGCGCGGCCCGAAGCAGACGTTGTCGGCCACGCTGCCCGGTACCGGCGCCGGCAGCTGCGGTACCAGCCCGACGCGCCGCCGGAGCTCGAGCGGATCCAGTTCGCGCACGTCCGTGCCGTGGTAGCGCACCGTGCCCTGGTCCGGATCGGCCAGCCGGTTGAGCAGCCGGAGCAGCGTCGACTTGCCCGAGCCGGACGGCCCCACGAGGGCGGTCCGTCCGGAGGAAATGGACAGGGTCACGCCACGGAGAACCGGCCGGCCGTCGCGCGCCAGCCCGATGCCCTCGAGCTCAAAGATGGCTACGCGACCGCGGGCTCGGCGAGCTGCGGGTAGAGCGGGTGCTTGTCGGCCAGAGCGTGCGTGCGCTCCGTGAGCTCGCTGCGCTGAGCGTCCGTGAACTCGCCGGTGAGCGCCTCGCCGATCACCCTGCCGACCTCGCGGAAGTCGTGGGCCTGGAAACCGCGCGTGGCGAGCGCCGGCGTGCCGATCCGCAGCCCGGACGACACCGCGGGCGGGCGCGGGTCGAACGGCACGGCGTTCCGGTTGACCGTGATGCCGACCGCGGCGAGACGGTCCTCGGCCTGCTGGCCGTCGAGCTCCGACTCGCGCAGGTCGGCGAGCACGAGGTGCACGTCGGTCCCGCCGGTGAGCACGTTGACCCCGGCGGCAAGCATCTCCTCCGCCACAATCGCCGCGCCCTCGCGCGTGCGCCGCTGGCGCTCGCGGAACAGGTCCGACTGCGCGATCTTGAACGTGACCGCCTTGCCGGCGATCGCGTGCATGAGCGGGCCGCCCTGGTGTCCGGGGAACACGCGCGAGTCGATCTTCTTCGCGTACGCCTCGCGGCACAGGATCATGCCGCCACGGCCGCCGCCGAGAGTCTTGTGCGTCGTCGTCGTGACCACGTCGCAGTACGGCACCGGGCTCGGGTGCTCCTCGGCAGCCACCAGGCCGGCAAAATGCGCCATGTCGGCCATCAGGATCGCGCCCACCGAATCGGCGATCTCGCGGAAGCGCTGGAAGTCGAGCCGGCGCGGATACGCCGACCAACCGGCGATGATCAGCTTCGGCTTCGCGTCCTCGGCGATCTCGGCCAGGTCGTCCATGTCGAGGCGCGAGTCCTCCTCGCGCACGCCGTAGGCCACGATGTCGAAGTAGAGCCCGGAGAAGTTGATCTTCATCCCGTGCGAGAGGTGGCCGCCGTGGTCGAGCTTCATGCCGAGGATGCGGTCGCCCGGGTCGAGCAGCGCCATATAGACCGCCGAGTTCGCCTGCGCGCCCGAGTGCGGCTGCACGTTCACGTGGTCGGCGCCGAAGAGCGCCTTGGCGCGGTCGATCGCAAGCTGCTCGGCGATGTCCACGTACTCGCAGCCGCCGTAGTAGCGCCGGCCCGGGTAGCCCTCGGCGTATTTGTTGGTGAGCACCGAGCCCTGGCAGTCGAGCACGGACTGCGGCACGAAGTTCTCGGACGCGATCATCTCAAGCGTCCGCTCCTGGCGCGCGGCCTCCTCCTTCAGCACCTCGGCGATCTCCGGATCGACCTCGGCGACTGGCTTCGTGAAGTAATCCGCGCTCAGATCGCTCATCGCAGGGACCGTACCACCGCCTCCCGCCGTACCGCCCCCTCTCGGATGACGGTGAATACGCCGTCCTCCTCGTAGCCCGCGAGGTCGACCACGGTCGACGGTGTGCCGGGCAGCTCGCCGCCATCGAGCACCATGTCCACGCCCGTGCGCACGCGTTCGTCGATGTCCGTTACGCGACTGGCGTCCGGGCGGCCGGAGCGGTTCGCGCTCGACTGGAGCACGGGCCAGCGGACGCTCGCCAGCGGCGCGAGCGCGCCGTCGAGCAGCGGCACGCGCAGGCCGAGGCGCTCCGGCGAGGGCCCGCCGGCGAGCGGATAGCGCCGCGCCGGGTTGGCCAGCACCAACGTCAGCGCGCCGGGCAACAGCCGCTCGACCGCCGCGCGCGTGCGCTCGCCCAGCTCCGGAAGCGCCGCGAGCGCCGCGTCGAGCTGGAAGAACATCACGGCGGCCGGCCTGTCGGGTGGGCGCCCCTTCAGCCGGTAGAGCCTGTCGACGCCCTCGCGCGACTCGGGCTCGGTCGCCAGGCCGTAGACCGTGTCGGCGGGGAAGATCGCCACGCCGCCCACCGTGATGCACCGTTCGAAGGTCTCGACGTCCTCCGGCGTCACGGAGCGCGGCCGACGGTGATGCGATCCCAGTCCGCGACGTCGGGGTACGACAGAGGGTCGTCCAGCAGCTCGCGAACGGCCTCGCCCTGGTCGTCCGCGTGCTCGAGCGCCACGAGCGTGCCGGACCGGAGCGACGCCACGAGCTCGCGGATCATGTCGAGCCCGTCCTCGCCGCCCGTGAGCGCGACGCGCGGCTCGTAGCGGTTGATCTCGGGCATGAGGCCGTCCCAGCGGTCGTCGCGGACGTACGGCAGGTTCGCGATCACAAGGTCGTAGTCGCCGGGCGGAAGCCCATCCGCCACCTCGACCTCCAGTGGCAGGCCGAGCCGCTCCGCGTTCTCGCGCGCGAGGTCGGCCGCCTCGGGCGAGACCTCCGACGCCGTGACCTCGAGATCCGGCCGCTCGTCGAGCAGCGCCAGCGCGATCGCTCCCGAGCCGGTGCCGACGTCGTGGACACGCGCGCCCGCGGGCATGCCGAGCGCCGCCTCCACGAGCAGCTCGCTCTCCGGCCGTGGCACCAGCACACGCCGGTCCACCTTGAGCTCGATGTTGCGAAAGCCCTTCTTGCCGAGGATGTACGCGACGGGCTCGCGCTCGTTGCGGCGGCGGACGTGCTCGGCGATCACGCGCGCGACGCGCGGCGGAGTCTCCATGTCGGGATCGAGGAAAAGGCGCTCGCGGCCGACGCCGAGGGCGTCGGCGATCAAAAGCTCGGCGTCGAGCCGCGGCGTCCTGCAGCCGGCCGCCTTCAGGGCGGTGGTGGCGGCGTCGAGGGCATCGCGCGCGGTCAACGGCCCACCGGCTCCGCCGCCTCCAGCATCCGGCGCTTCTCCTCCGCCTCGAGTGCCGCGGTGAACTCGTCGAGATCGCCGGCGAGGATGGCCGGAAGGTTGCCCTTGGTGAGGCCCACGCGGTGATCGGTCACGCGGTCCTGCGGGAAGTTGTAGGTGCGGATCTTCTCGGCGCGCTCGCCGGTCCCGACCTGTGCGAGGCGGGCTGCCGCCAGTTCCGCCTGCTGAGCGGCCATCTCGCGCTCCAGCAGTCGCGCGCGCAGCACGCGCATGGCCTTGTCGCGGTTCTGGAGCTGCGACTTCTCGTCCTGCATCGAGACCACGAGCCCGGTCGGCTTGTGCGTGATGCGCACGGCCGAGTCGGTCGTGTTCACCGACTGACCGCCGGGGCCGGACGAGCGGTACACGTCGATCTGGAGGTCGTTCGGGTCCACCTGGACGTCCACGTCCTCGGCCTCGGGGAGCACCGCGACGGTCGCCGTGGAGGTGTGGATGCGCCCCTGCGACTCGGTCTCCGGCACGCGCTGCACGCGGTGGGTGCCGCCCTCATACTTGAACACGCTGTACGCGCCGTGGCCCTTCACGGCGAAGGTGAAGTGGCCGTCGCCGACCTCGATCGGCTCCGTCTCGAAGCCGCGCCGGTCGGCGTAGCGGTCGAGCATCCGGTAGAGATCGGCCGCGAACAGCCCGGCCTCCTCGCCGCCCGCGCCCGGCCGGATCTCGACGATCACGTCCTTCTCGTCGTTCGGGTCCGGCTCAACCATGGCTAGGCGAATTTCCTCCTCGAGCTCTGATAGCCGCTCCTCTGAGGAGCGCAGAAGCTCACGCAGCTCGGGGTCGTCCCCGTCCTCCGCGATCAGCTCGCGCGCGCCGGCGGCGTCGTCAGTCGCACGCCGCCACTGCTGGGCGAGCTGGTGCGCGGGCTCTAGCGCGCGATACGCGCGGCCCACCTCGGCATAGCGCCGCTGGTCCGAGATCACCTCGGGGTCCGACATCTGCGCCGACAGCTCCGCGAAACGGCCCTCGATCTGCTCGACGAGCTTCTCGATCACAGGGCTAAGGGTAGGGCTAGCGGCGACCCCAGCGAGCTCGCTCGGCATAGCTGACGAGGCGATGGAAGTAGCGCTCGACTCTCGGGCCGGGGCCAAGGCGCCTGTCGTCGAAGCGCACCCGCATCGAGAAGTACGGGAAGTAGACCTCCATGCGCCGCAGGCCGCGGTACTTCCGCCGCAGCCACGGATGCACCCAGCGCCGGTAGAGGCCCGGCGGCAGCACCACCGGCTCGGAGCGGCCGAGCAGCTGCGCCGACAGCTCGAGCAGCCGCCCGACCGTGGTGGCGTTCCGGCCCGCCACGAGGTGGAAGGTCCCGTTCGGCCCGCGCGTGGCGAGCTCGTGCACCCGGTCCGCCACGTAGTCGACGGGCACGATGTCGACCGGCGCCTCGCGCCGCGCCGGGATCGCGGGCACCCTCCCGCGCGCATACGCCTTCAGCGGCCCGTAGAGGACGTTGAACGAGCTGGTGCGGCCGGTCGTGCTGTCGCCGACCACGATGCTCGGGCGCAG
>Ga0126314_10001703_pt1 | contig 10688 bp, 7 predicted proteins | sample Plot105B_FD_92535 | JGI IMG/M metagenome (GOLD analysis project Ga0126314, IMG submission 92535) | Serpentine soil microbial communities from UC McLaughlin Reserve, CA, USA - Plot105B | ecosystem: Environmental > Terrestrial > Soil > Grasslands | place: USA: UC McLaughlin Reserve, Lake County... | reverse complement strand
TGTCAAGCGTGACTGGGAAAGGCGGCCGGCTCGCTGTCGAGCCGATCACCACCGACCGTCACTCACTTCGCCATGGAGGGAGCCGTCGCCACCGGCGCGGTGGTGGCCTCAGCACCGGCCAGCGGCAGGCCAACGTACTGCTGGCGAATCGAGTCGATGAGATGTTTCGCACGGATGGTCAACGCATCCGCCTCACCCTGGGCTCGTCGCTGCAAGCGTCCTTTGGTGACCAGCACGCCAAGGTCAGCGCCCTTCCAGCGATAGTCCCCGGCGCCGTAAATGCGCAGGAAGAAGGCTTCTGACTCGTTCTGGAGCTGATGCCAGTCCAGCGCTGCCCGCCGATACACCAGGGCTCCGGAGGCGTCGTAGGAGTACTGCCCGGTCGGTGGGGCTGCGGTGATCAACTGCACGACGGGCGAGGTCTCCTTGATCACCATCTGGCTCCACTGGTCGACTGCAGCCAGTTCCCGCCATCGTGTATTGATCTCATCGACATCGAGCTCGAATGCCACATCGAAGTACTCCAGCAGATGAAACACGAACAAGGGGACGTCCGCGTAGGCGCCTGCGGTGACATTGGTGATCGAGGATGCGCCGCTGATGCGAGGGTTGAGCTCCCCGAGGTAGACCTCGTTCGTGTCGATGTCCATCAGGACGTCCACCTCGAAAAAGCCTCGGTAGCCTTCGGCGCCGAGCCGGGCGCCCAGCCGCCGGATAAGGTCACCCGCCTTGCGGCGCAGCTCCTCGGTCAGCACCTCCGGGTACATTTCATTGCCGCACCAGCCGCCGCGGTACGGGGTGAGCTCTGGGTGCCCGGTCAGCTCAGACATGAACGGTCCCACGATGGTGCCGCTGCGGGTGAGAACCGCCTCCACCGCGACAGGGCGGTTGTTGATTCGCTTCATCACCTTGACCTCGTTCCCAACGATGTCGCTGCGGTGTCGCTTCCATCCTGTCTCATCCTCGATGAAGAAGGTGGTCTTCCCCGAGTCGCCGTACGCCGTCTGAACAACTAGGTCCGTCCCGAGGCCGGCGGCAGATGCGGCCTCGACCAACCCCTCGTACTCCTCCACCATAACGAGGACGTTGGGCACACTGGCCGCGCCAACCTCGTTGCCCAACCGCGTGGTAACGATCTTGGAGTCCAGCTGCGCACGCAGCTCCGCGGACGGGAGAATCAGGTCGTAGCCGAGTTCTTCGCAGATCCCTTCAGTCTGTGCGTCGAAGAACACCAGAGCGACCTTCGGTCGTTGGCCGTGCGGTGCTTGACGGGACATATAGGCCCGCACCTCAGGGTTGACCAGCAGCCAGTTATTGATCTCCTCCCCACTCTGGAATTCGATGTACGGCTTGTGCTTAGGAGTGAACACCCGCGGGTGGGCGCCGTCCCAACCGTCGTAGTAGGTGATGTAGAAAAAGTTGCGCACCCAGCGGTCGAGTCCCAGCAGATTGAATGGCGTCGCCCCGACGAAATAGACCGGCACTTCGTTGGTTCGAAAGAAGTGCCGCACCTCTGAAATGTTCCGGAGCGGTCGGCCCGTATGGGGAAAGGCCGGCGGTGCATATGCGGCGTCGGTGCCGACAGTGATCTCAGCAGCCGAGGGCGTCTGGAGCGACGCGTTTGATGAGCGGGCATCAGTGTGAACCTCTGATGGCGACGTATCGGTCATGGTGTGTTGTCACTGCTCCTGATCGTTGCCGAGGTGGGTGTGGTGATGGTGCTGGATCGCACCCCCCGGATCGGCGCTGCCCGCTCACTAAGCAGCGGAAGCATCGGATCGTAGTCGTGAACGGGCTCGTTTAACGGTTGGGGCACCTTTGTGATGGCATCCATGACTCTCCTTAGGTTCGGTTGTGGGACGAGCGACATCAATTGGGTTCCAGGCATTGACCAGCGACTGCAGGAAGAACACCGGGGTATGGGGTCGTCGGCGCTGCCGGGCGCGAAGCGGTGCACCGGCCGGTCTTACTGAGCCGGAACCGGGGTGATGCCGCAAATGTGTCTATCCGGTCCTCCGTGTCTGACTGGTCAGTGGCCGGCAAAGGCGCGCAGGAAGAACCGGAGGTTGGCGGGGCGCTCCGCCAACCGCCTCATGAAGTACGGATACCAGGCCGAACCGAAGGGGATATACACCTGTACCCGGTGACCGTCACGCGCCAGCTTCTCCTGGACGTCGCGCCGAATGCCGTAAAGCATCTGGATCTCGTAGTCGCGCGGCCCCTTGCCCAGCCTCCTCCCGGCCGCCGCGGCATAGGCGATCAGCTCGTCGTCATGGGTGCCGAAAGCGGGATTGCCGCCGTATTCGAATAGCCAGTCGGTGAGGAACTTGAACTGCGCCGTGACGTCCTTCTTGCCCTGCTCCGCCAGCTCGACCGGTTCGGCGTACGCACCCTTGACTAGTCGGACCCGCGGCTTAAGCGAGGCCAACCCCTCAAGGTCGAGAGGTGTCCGACGCAGCATTGCCTGTATGGCTACCCGAACCTGCGGATGCCGGGCCGCCGCTTCTCGGAAGTGCCCCAGCGTGTCCGAGACCAGGCTGCTGTCCTCCATGTCGATCTCAACCGGCACACCGACCTCTTGCGCCCGGTCAAGGATCCGACCCAGATTCGCCACGCAGGCATTCCGGTCCACCGTCGCAAGCTGGGACAGTTTGATTGAGATCGACGCGTCCAGGCCACGGTCGGCGATCGCCTCAGCGGCCTCGACGTACTCCTTGACGGCCTTGCTGGCGCCCGCCAGATCCGTGACCCCCTCGCCGAGCAGGTCGAGAATTCCCCCGATCCCGTGGGCGTTCAGCTGAGCAGCCGCCTGCAACGCCTCGTCGAGCCGCTCCCCCGCGATAAAGCGGTGCACCGCCTTGCTCAAGATCGGGTTCTCGGTGATCGTCCGCTCCAGCCGGGGATCAGGGCGGCCCACAGCAGCAAACGTCTGAGCATCGCGCCTCCTCATACGATGCGGCCGCATTGTTTCCGCTGTGTCGTTGATGGATGTGTCTATTGAGGAATCTCGCCAGCCCACATGAGCTTTCTACTCCACCGTCAGCACATCTGTACACCCGTCCTGGGCATCCCTCATGTCGTGCCCGGACGTGCTCGCCGAGGATCGTGTTCATCATCGATGAAAGCAGCGAACGCTGGCGCCGGTCGACGCGTAGGCACAGCTGATTATGAAACCCGAACGACTCCGTGGAAGCATCCTCGCCGCGCCATGTACGGAGAGGTACCAACTCGACGCCGCTGACTTCCTGAGCGTGCGATCGGACTTGGCATGACATCGACGGTATCTGGGGGCAAGTACGACAGCGAGTCGGTTGAGCAGCCGCCGACCGTCGTCCCCCTCACCCACCGCAGGTGAAGCGAGTGCCAGCAAGAATTAGCTACGCGGCCTCCGCGTCCGGGCCCGCTGGCAGCAGGGTGGTCGGGTCCTGGTGGGGCAGGCCGTGCGCCTCTGCCACCGGCCGGGAGACCAGCTTGCCGGCGAGCGTGGTCAGCCCCTTCGCCAGAACCGGATCACGCGCGGCCGCGCCAGCCACCCCGTGCGTCGCGACGCGGACCAAATACGGCAGGGTGGCACTGGTGAGCGCGAGGGTCGAGGTGCGTGCGACGGCGCCGGGGATGTTGGCGACGCAGTAGTGCACCACACCCTCTTCGACGTAGGTCGGTTGAGAGTGCGTGGTCGGCCGGCTGGTCTCGAAACAGCCGCCCTGGTCGATGGCGATATCGACCACGACACTGCCGGGCCGCATTTTCTTGATCATGTCGCGGGTAACCAGTTTCGGTGCCTTCGCGCCGGCGACGAGAACAGCCCCGATCACCACATCGGAGTCGGCCACGTACGCCGCAGTCCGCGCCCGGTTCGGAACTACCAGGTCGACCCGGCCGCCGAACACATCGGACAGATAGGACAGGCGGGCCGCGTTGGTGTCCAATACCCGCACGATCGCCCGCAACCCGACAGCCATCTTTGCGGCCTCGGTTCCGGCCACGCCGCCGCCGATGATGGTGACCTTCGCGGCCGGCGTGCCCGGGACCCCGCCCAGCAGCAGACCCGCCCCGCCGGAGGAACTTTCCAGGTGGTGGGCGGCGGCTTGGACAGCCATGCGCCCCGCAACTTCGCTCATCGGCGTGAGCAGCGGCAGCCGCCCATCCGTGGTCTGCACGGTCTCATACGCGATCGAGTCGATGCGCCGGTCGAGGAGGAACTCGGTGAGCCGGCGGTCGGCCGCCAGGTGCAGGTAGGTGAACAGCTGCTGGCCGGGGCGGAACCGGTCATATTCCTCAGGTATGGGCTCCTTGACTTTGACGATCAAGTCCGCAGCGGCGAACACCTCGTCCGCGGTGTCGACAACCCGAGCGCCGGCCGCGCCGTACTCGTCGTCGGAAAAGCCGCAGCCGGACCCGGCACCGGCCTGCACCACCACTTCCCGGCCGTGATAGGTCAGCTCAGCAACGCCATCGGGCTGCACCGACACCCGACCTTCCTTGTCCTTGATTTCCTTCGGTACACCAACCACCAACATGGCCATACCGGTTCTCCCTTGTTCTGGTGCCACGCAGCTCGCTCCGCGAGCCACACTACGGTGCGGCGCAGCCTCTTCAGATCACGCCGCGTTACATATGGTCGGGCAGACCGCTCCCGAGCTGAATTTCATCCCTTTCGGCCGTGCGCTGGCTGTTGGCCTCAACGATCCAGGAGAGTTCGCATACGTAGTGATCAGCCGAACCGGCCAACAGACAGTTCGATGACCCTCAGGGCACCCCCTGAAGGCGCGATGGTCAATGTGAAGACGTGAGCTAGGCCGCCAGGACCGTTTCGGCGATGAGCCGTGCGAATTGCATTCCGAGCGTCGTCATGAGCGGCATGCGAGGGATGCGTGCCGTCGCTACTCACGTAGACATCACAGTTGCCACTGTTTGCGGGGCACCGACTCGCCCGGTCCTAGACGAAGGTGGGATTCGAGCGCCGGACGAGGGCACGCCACGAGAGCGGTGACTATCGCGTCGTCGGCTTGCCTCGCCGCTCGGCCCAGGACCGGTCCAATACCTCGCGCGCCCGGCGGGGCACCACCCCATTCGGCCCACAAAGGCTGCGCTGCTCGGATGATCACCACCAACCCTGTTTGCGGGCCCAGCGCAGCAAGATCAGCGAGATGATCAACATGATCAATAGCAGGATGGCTAGCCATACCCAGTGGGTGGATTCGTTGACGATCACGTTCATCCCGACCACCGAGGACAGCGACGTGATAGGCAGGGTGACAGCCGCGATGACGGCGAGGCGCTCGGCGGCGATGGTCATCTTGGTGTCGGTACGCGCGCGATAGAACTCAGTAACGCCTATCAAAAACCGCAGCTGCGAGTCGCTGATATGGGCGACGGTCTCGTACTGGTCGAACACGTCCCTCATCAGGTCTAGCCCATCGGCGGGTGCAAATCTGGTCAGCTTAATGGCCCGCCGATAGATCTCGCTGCCCTGCTCGGCCATGGTCTTGATCGTCAACAGCTCATGTCGAGCCGCGAACAGCTGGCTCAAAAACTCCTGCGGATCCTCGTCCGCCTCAGCCATGACCCGCTGCTCCATTAAGCCGACCTCACGGGCGATCTCGGCGACCATTTCAGCTTCCCGGCGAGCGATCGAGGAGACGATCGCGTACGTAAGTCCGAATGGCGAGGTAGGGTGCAGCCGGCCGCTGTCCATCCGGGCCGCCACTGCCGTGGTCTCGCGCAGCGCCGACTCCAAAGGCACCTTTGGGCTCAGCGGGCCGTGCACGGTGACCAGGAAGTCTTCGCCAACGAACTGGTCCAGCTCCAGATAGTGCACGTGGCCGCCTGCGCCGATCTCAGGTGCATGCACGAGGATGAACACGTGGTCCGGATACGCATGCATTCGGGGAATGTGGTTACGGTTCTTGGTCTTGGCGATCGACATCGGATGGAACTGCAACTCATTGGCCAAGATCGCCTCGGCCTTGTCGCTCCACTCTGGAATATCGAGCCAGAGAAATCCGTCGGTGTGCTTCCGGAGGTCGGCCAGGTCGGCCAGGTCGCGCTCGCTCACGCCGTTGGAGTCGATCCATCGCAGCTTCATGGCCACTTTTCCCTTCCACATTTTTCTCCACCACTACACCAGCGGCCGGGACGCTCTGCGGCGCGGGAAAGCGACACCCGGGCCAGCACGAGCCTGAACGCGGAATATGTCGTGATCAAGAACACTGGCACAACCACGTCTGGCACAGCATCGGCGACAAGGCCATATTGCGCGGTAGCAGCGGTACCCTCAAACACCTGCATCTGAGGTGACGGCATCGGCTACAAGTACTGCCAAGAAGCGATCAAGACGGCGCTACCGAGTGCTGCTCGGGTGCAGCGATCTTGGTCCAGATAACCAGGCAGCGGGGCTAGGTCGCGTATAGCGATTGGCTGAAGCTCGGCGGTGATGCATGCAAACTCGCGGAATGGACCTCTTTCAAGTCGCACAGCACGTCGACGACCTTCCTCGTGCAAGGGCCTTTTATGAGCGTTCAACGCACCACCAGTCGGCATCTTCGATTCGCCCGCCATGGTGTTCTTTCAGGCGGGCCCCGTACGCCTGCTGCTCGAATACGGGCGCAACGAGCGCCCTGATCTACCTCAGAGTCGATGACGTGCATGCGACGATCGAATCGCTGCGTGCGGATGATGAACCGCACGGTGATGCAGGGTCGCAAGGAGAGCCTGTGGAGCCAGCTGCTGGGTGTCACCTACGCGCTGACCGTGGTCTTCACCCCCGGAGAGGGTCAGCTGAGCATCAGCGTGGGGGGTCACGAGTGGGTCGATGCGGCGGTGAGCGGGGCGATCGGGCTGGTGGCGGTCCCGCCGGTGCTGCTGGGGACCGCGTACGGCATCTGGAAGGAGAACCGGCTGGATCAGGAGGTCTGGCAGGTGATCGACAAGGCGGTCAGCGCCACCGAGCTCTAGCTGGAATACAAGATCGTTTAAACCTGAACCTGCCCCAACTGACAACAGCAACGGTGCCGCCTCGCGGTGTCGTTGCCGGTCCCGCAGACTGCGATGGGTCCATCTCGAGATGAGGGCTAGAGCATCCCCCGGAGGGGGCGCCGCCATTACGGCTAGGGCAGGCGGCTGCGCCATCGGTCGTGCGCGGCCCCGGCTGTCGGTGGCGTGGGCTACCACGAGGCCGGTTCTCCGGGCGTCTCAGCCGCTTTTGATTGGATCGTCTTGCCTTCGGCGCGAGCGGTCTCGTCGGTGGCGTTCGTCGGACCACGTTCCGGCGACGGTGCGGCCGCCGGGCAGAGGGCCCGGCGGCGTCAACGGATGCGGGCTGCGCTCAAGCTATCGTTCGGCCCTCCGCGCTTTGGATGTGGAATATCTGATCGTGAGGTGGCCCCAGCGGATCACCTACCGCCGCAGCGACCCCTCGACTCTCGTGGAGCGGATCACCTCGAGAGCTCGTGAGGCGGTTGGCTTGTGGCCGTCAACTGAGGCCCATCAGACTGCACAGCCGCGGCCGGGCCATGATCAAGAATGAAGCGCCCGTGCCCAAGGGGCAGATATTGCTACTGGCGGACGGGTGCGGGTGTTACTGCGGCGCACGCGTTCCGGTATCTCGAAGTTAAGTGATCTTGTGGTCGTGGCGTCAACGTCACCCCATGGCGCTCAGACTTTGCCAGCTTGCCGCTCGTGCAATCGGGATCGATGGCAGGGAGTCCGGTTTCTGATCACGAATCTCACCGGACAGTGATCTGCCAGTGTCACGACCCCAAACCCAAACTGAAGATGATCTTGGCCGGAGCTTCAACATCACCCTTGCCGGAGTCCGTTACTGACCACGTTTCATGACCGGCAACGCGACCCCCCGACGAGCCTGCCTCACCTTTGCAGGTGATGACGCGGACCAGCGCTGCGGCCACAGGACGGCTCGACGAGAATCTTGATCTTGTGAACGTGGCAGAACCCGGCGGCTACCCTCGTGCCGCCGGACTCGATCTTGGTGTCAGTTGATCACTGATCTCGAACACCTCTGGCGCGGGATCTTTTCTGCGCTGTGAGCTTCGAGCAGGCCTTCTGCTTCGCCAGTGTCCAACTTGGACGCGATGTAGGGCTCCCAAGGTTCCTGAATCACCTTGATCATGTCGAGCAGTGCGAGGTATCTCTCAAGCATGCGCTCGATCACTTCCCTCTGCTTGGGCGTGATCACTTCCCTCTCGCCGACTGAGATCTCCACATACCCATCCCGCAATCTTGGGGAGCCGCTCGACCTGCTCATTGAGGTCTCTTCTGGACTGCTCGATGGTCCAAATGTCGCTCTCGATGCTCGCTTCAAGACGAGGGAGTTCCTGCCGCTCTTTGGCGCTGAATGGGGTGTGTGGCACATGACAACTTGCAGAGTTCAGGAGGTACGTCTCGCGAGGAGTCGTTGAGGTGGTGACCGCTCAGCCGGACCGAAGTGTCGCAGATGTGTGCGAGATCGTTTGATAAAGAGTCGATAAAGGAAGGGTGGTCATGCACGAGCAGACCGTAAGGCAGGCGGCCTGGCTGGCACCATCTTAGGTACAGGCCAGGCGGCGTAAAGGGGCTGAACCCTGACGGCCGCCTAGAAGGCTGGCGGCCGAGGTAACTGGCCCCCTCGTGGCGTGAACAGCGCGCGTGCGCAGCATGGCGAGCAATGATCACCGACCACCTGACCGGTATCGAGTCGATGCAATGACACGCTGGAGCGATCAGTCGCCGGGAGGCGAACCCGCTTCGCTAATCGATTAGCGGGGCCAGCTAACAGGCGCTCTCGAGAGTCGAACCAGCCGAGCCGCGGGCGTTCATCAGCGACACGCGGAAAGCCCATTCCCTTAAGCGTTCCCATTTTGGTCGGGGAGGCAGCTGTGCTGTACGCGACGGCCTCAGGGCCGTCGATCTTGAATACGGTACCGGGCCTAAATAGTGACCGCCGAATGTGACATTTGCCGAGAAACCGTCCGGCATTTCCTTGCGGACTCTGACGCGGGTCAGACGAGGCGGCCGCTCATTTGGCGAACGGTAGCGGCCGCCGGAGGCGGCGTCGGCAGGCCGCCAGCGGTCGCGGCCCCGACGAGAAACTAAGACCACGCCACAGTCCTGTCTGACCGCTGGCGCGTTCAGCCATCATCCGCTCAAGGTCAGCACCGCTCAACGTACTGACACCGCTGAACCCCAAGCTGTCGCACAGTCCCTTCGGCACCTCTTCCGCATGTCTCGCGTCCGGCTACACCACTCCGGAATGGACTCTGCCGGATCACGACGGTTATGCGCATAGCCCCGTTGTGGACAGGTATCTGTCCACCGAAAACCGCCGGGCTTGTGCCCCGCCCTGGGACGAAGCACGGTAGCTTCTGACCAAGCCGAAGGCGCAGGCTAAGTTGCTTGCGCCGGAAGCGGCAGGGAGCCGGTGATGGTGGATTCCTTATGCTCGTGTTGATCATTGCGTCGGTCATGACGGCGCACCGCTGACGGCGCTTCGACGTTTCCTGGATGACCTCAGGAGGCTCTGTGTCGACCACGCGGACGCCCCTTGCCAGCCACGAAGGCCGGCGCTCATCGCGGCGCCGCCCGTGCTTCCGGCTCGGCGACGAGGACCGGCTGGTTGTTCACAAGCCGGCCGAGGCGGAGCCACGTGTCGACCACGGTGTCAGGGTTCAGCGACATGGAATCGATCCCCTCCGCCAGCAACCACTCGGCCAGGTCGGGGTGGTCGGAGGGGCCCTGACCGCAGATGCCGACGTACTTACCGCGGGCCTTGCAGGCGGCGATGGCTGCCGAGAGCATGAACTTGACGGCCGGGTCACGTTCGTCGAAGCCGGCAGCGACGAGGGCGGAGTCCCGGTCCAGGCCGAGCGTCAGCTGGGTCATGTCGTTGGAGCCGATGGAGAAACCGTCGAAGTGGTCCAGGAACGCATCGGCAATAACCGCGTTGGACGGCAACTCGCACATCATGATCACCTGCAGGTCGTTCACGCCGCGCTTCAGTCCGTGCTCGCCGAGTATCCGGATCACCCCCTCGGCCTCGGTGAGGGTGCGCACGAACGGGATCATGATCTTGACATTGGTCAGGCCCATCTGGTCGCGGACGTAGGACAGCGCCTCGCACTCCATAGCGAAGCAGTCGGCGAAATCCGGTGACAGGTAGCGGGAGGCGCCCCGGTAGCCGATCATCGGATTCTCCTCATGCGGCTCGTACAGCTCCCCGCCGACCAGGTTGGCGTACTCGTTCGATTTGAAGTCCGACATGCGCACGATCACCGGGTGCGGTGCGAACGCCGCCGCCAACATGGCGACACCTTCGACGACTCGGGTGACGAAATAGTCCCGTGGCGAGTCGTAGGCGGCGATCTGATCTGCGATCTGGCTTCGGAGCGGTTCCTCGAGGGTGTCAAGGTCGAGGAGGGCCTTGGGATGGATGCCGATTTGCCGGTTGATGATGAACTCCAGCCGGGCCAGGCCGACCCCGGCGTTCGGGAGCCGGGAGAACGCGAACGCCTGTTCAGGGGTGCCGACGTTCATCATGATCTTCACTGGAATCTCGGGCATCGTGTCCAGCTCGGTGGACTCGACGGTGAAGTCCAGGATGCCGTCGTAGACGAACCCGGTATCACCCTCGGCGCAGGAGACGGTCACCGACCGACCGTCGGCCAGCTCGCGGGTCGCGCCGCCGGTGCCCA
>Ga0126314_10001702_pt1 | contig 10691 bp, 14 predicted proteins | sample Plot105B_FD_92535 | JGI IMG/M metagenome (GOLD analysis project Ga0126314, IMG submission 92535) | Serpentine soil microbial communities from UC McLaughlin Reserve, CA, USA - Plot105B | ecosystem: Environmental > Terrestrial > Soil > Grasslands | place: USA: UC McLaughlin Reserve, Lake County... | reverse complement strand
TACCTCGGGTTCCTGGCTCTGTACGACCTGATCTTTGCGATCCTCTCCTGGGCAAGCTTTGAGTACGTCGTTACGGAATAACGGCGCCGCTCTCCTCTCGCTGCTGGCGGCGGCCCTTCTGGTCGCGGGCTTCGCGCTCGCCTTCTTCTGGGCTCCCGAAGCGCAGGGCGACCCGGCGTTCCGGATCTTCTACCTCCACGTTCCGGTCGCGCTGACGGCGTACGCGGCGTTCGGCTGGGGCGGCTGGAAGGCCCTGCGACTGCTGTGGACGAGGGACGACCGGTACGACCTCGAGAGCTACGTCGCGATTCACATGGGCGTGATCTTCGGCCTCCTCACCCTCGTCACAGGCTCTGTCTGGGCCCGCTACACCTGGGGCGTCTGGTGGACGTGGGACGAGCGTCAGCTCGTGCTCTTCCTCGTCCTCTTCCTGTTCTACTCCGCGTACTTCATGCTGCGCTTCTCCACCCCCGCCGGACCGCGCCGGGCGCGCACGTCCGCCGTCTACGCGCTTTTCGGCGTGGCGCTGATTCCCGTCAGCTTTCTCGCCATCCGATTGGCCGAGCGCTATATCCACCCTGTCGTCCTGACGCGGGACCCGAAAATCGAGAGCGAGATGCTCCTCAGCTTCTTCGTCTGCCTGGGCGGGACGCTCGCCCTCGGCGGCGCGCTGTATCTCGTCGAGCTGGCCGGCAAGCGCGCGGACGCGCGACTTCGGGAGCTCAGGGAGCTGCTCGCGTGAGCACGGGAGAGAAGTACGTCGCCGCCGCCTACCTTGTGCTCTTCGGGACACTGCTCCTCTACATGGCGTTGATCGCCCTGAAGGTTGGCCGCATCCAGCGAGAGCTCGACGAGCTCACGCGCACCGCACGGGAGAGGGCCGGTGGCTGAGCAGCTCGTATGGCCGGTTCTCTTCGCCTACGGCGAGGCTGCGGTTGCGTACGCGGGGAACGCGAGGACACCGGGTGCGTTGGGTCGGTTCGCGACGTGGGGCGTGCGGGTGGGCTGGCTCGCGCAGACCGCGCTCCTCGTCGCGCAAGCTGCGCGTGCGGACGGCTTCCCTTGGAGCACCTGGGCCGGGTCCCTCAACCTGTTCGTCTGGCTCGTCGTCGGCGCCTATCTGATCTGGGGCTGCAGCCCGCGGTTCCGGCTGCTGGGACTCGCGGTGATGCCGATCGCCGCGGCACTCCTCGCCGTGTCGTATGTGGCCGGCGGCACCGAGACGAGTACGACGACCGCGTGGCACGACGTGCTTCTCGTGGGGCACATCGCCTTCGCGCTGGCCGCGCTGGCCGGCTTCACCGTGGCCGCCGGGCTGGCCGCGCTCGAGCTCTGGGAAGAGCGCCTCCTCAAACGCCGCCGCGCCGGCATCTTGCAGCTACGCCTGCCGTCCCTCGTCGCGCTCGACCGGCTGACTGTCACCACCGTCGCCGTTTCGCTCGGCGCGCTGACGATCGCTCTGCTGGCCGGAGTGGCGCGGATGCCCGGGCACAGCTTGGACCCGCTCATCGCCGGCGCGGTCGCTGCTTGGCTCCTCTACGCCTCCGTCCTCTATCTCCGGCTCCGTACCGGCCGTCGCGCCCTCGCCGCGCGCCTGGCCCTCGCCGGCGTCGGGGTCGTCTTCGTCCTCCAGCTCGGGCTGATGCTCACCCACGTCGCATGAACGTGCTGCTCGTCGGCACGTCGCACCGGCTCGCGCCTGTCGAGGTCCGCGAGCGCGTGGCCGTGGATGCCGATCGCGCCGCGGCGCTCGCCGAGCAGCTCGCGGCCGACGGGGAGGCTGTCTGCCTCTCGACGTGCAACCGGACGGAGCTCTATCTGGCGACAGCTGAGGGCGACGAGGCGGAGCAGCGCGCGACGGGGGCTCTCGCCGACCTCGCGGGAGTCTCGGAGGCGGAGCTCGAGCCGTACCTGTACCGCCTCGAAGGCGAGCCGGCCGTCGTGCACCTCTTCCGCGTCGCCGCCGGCCTCGACTCGCTCGTGCCAGGCGAGGGCGAGATTCTCGGGCAGGTGCGAAGCGCCTACGAGGGAGGCGCCGTCGGTCCGTTGCTCGACCGCCTCTTCCGCGACGCCGTGCATACGGGGAAGAGGGTCCGGACTGAGACGGCGATCGCCGAGAGCCCCGGGACCACGTCGTCCGCGGCCGCGGCGCTCGCGGCTCAGGTCTTCGGCGATCTCAGCGGCTCACGGATCGCCATCGTCGGGGCGGGGAAGATCGGTGCGCTCGCCGCTCGTCGCCTGATCAAGCGCGGCGCGGAGCTGTGCTTCGTCGCCAACAGGAGCGAAGACCGAGGGCAGCACGTTGCGGCGGAGCTCGGAGGAACGTCGGTCCCGCTTGATCGAATCCGTCAGGCCATCGCCGCGGCGGACATCGTCGTTTCGTCCACGAGCGCCGCGAACTACGTCGTCGCGCCGGAGCATGTCAACGAGCGCCGGGGGCGCCCGCTGCTCCTGATCGACCTTGCCGTTCCCCGCGACGTCGATCCGGTGATCAACGAGTTGCCGGACTGTTACGTGTACGACATCGACGACCTCGAGGCCGTCGTCCAGGAGACGCTTGCCGGTCGCGAGGCCGAGTTCGCAAAGGCGGAGGCGATCGCCGTCGCCGAGGCATCCCGCTTCCGCGATTGGCTGGCGACGCGCGACGTTGTTCCTGTGATCGCGTCGCTTCGCGAGCGGGCCGAGCAGATCCGGTGTGGCGAGCTGGCGAAGGCGAGCGGGTGGCTCGGTGGGCTTTCGGAGCGCGAGCGGGACGCGGTCGAGTCGTTGACGAGCCAGATCGTCAACAAGGTCCTGCACGAGCCGATCGTGCGTCTGAAGGAGGCGGCTGTCGCCCAGGAGCGACGTGGTCCTGAGAATCGGGTCGAGGGGTAGCCGCCTCGCGCTGACGCAGGCCGAGCTCGCCGTCGAGCAGCTGCGGCAGCCGGGGGTGGAGTTCGCCCTCGTCCCGGTCACCACCGCGGGGGATCGGGACCGGAGCAAGCCGTTCGGCGAGATCGGGAGCCGCGGCGTCTTCGTCAAGGAGCTGGAAGAGGCGCTGCTCGCCGATCGGATCGACGTTGCCGTCCACTCCGCGAAGGACATGACCTCGACGGACACGGAGGGGCTTGCCGTCGGCGCCTACCTGCCGCGGGAGGACCCGCGTGACGCCCTCTGCGGCGCCTCGGAGCTCGGCCCGGGGATGAGAATAGGCACAGCCTCCATCCGCCGCCGCGCGCAGCTGCTCGCGCTCGAGTCGGACCTGCGGATCGAGCCGCTCCGCGGCAACATCGACACCCGGCTGCGCAAGCGCGGCGAGCGGGGCCTCGACGCCGTCGTGCTCGCCGCCTGCGGCCTCGACCGGCTCGGGCTCGGCGGAGAGATCGGTCGCCGCTTCGAGCCGGAGGAGCTGCTTCCGGAGGCCGGCCAGGGCGCACTGGCGTTGCAGGTGAGGGCGGGCGAAGAGGAGCGGGTGGCGTACGCCGACGACGCCGAAACACGTCGACGCGTCGAAGCGGAGCGAGCGTGCGTCGCGGTCATCGGCGGCGGCTGCCTCGCGCCGGTTGCGGCGCACCACGACGGGGCGACGTTGACCGCGCTCGTCGCGGCCGAGGATGGCTCGTGGCTCGAGCGCCGCTCCGGCGACGATCCCGCCGCGCTCGCCGCGGAGCTCCTCGCGCTGGCGCATTGAGGATCCTGCTCACGCGCCCCGCGGGCCGCAACGAGCGGCTGGCCGCGGCGCTGATGGAGCGCGGGCACCAGGTGGCGATCGAGCCGATGATCGCGGTCGAGCCCTTGGGCGACGATCCGATCGACCTCGACCATTACGACTTGCTCGTCGTCACGAGCCCGACAGGCGCGAGCGAGATCAGGCGCCGTGCGCGTGGTCGGCCGAAACGGGTCGCGGCGATCGGCCAGGCGACGGCTGATGCCCTCGGCGGCGCCGATTTGATCCCCGCTGTCTCGACTCAGGAAGGGCTGCTGGCGGAGGTGCCCCGCCCGGCCGGCCGTGTGCTCTTCGCCGGAGCCGAGGGCGCGCGGCAGCTGCTCGTCGACGAGCTCCATGCGGACTTTCTCCCTCTCTACCGCACCCGCGAGCTGCGTCCGGAGCGTGTGCCCGAAGCCGACGTCGTCGTGCTCGCCTCGCCGTCGGCCGCGCGCGCCTTTGCGGCCGTCGGGCGTGACGTACCGGCGGTGTCCATCGGCCCCGAGACGACGAGGGCGGCGGAGGGCGCCGGAATCCGCGTTGTCCGCGAGGCTTCCACCCACGACGTCGACGGTCTGCTCGACGCGTTAGCGTCCGGCGGATGGTGATCACCTTCCTCTCGGACTTCGGCCTCGGCGACGACTTCGTCGGGACATGCCACGGCGTGATCAAGCGCATCGCGCCGAACGCGGACATCATCGACATCACGCACGGGATCGAGCCGCAGAGCATCCTGCAGGGCGCTCTCGTGCTCGCGAACACGCTGCCGTACATGCCGCAGGGCGTCCACATGGCCGTCGTCGACCCGGAAGTCGGCACACCCCGTCGCGCCCTGGCCCTGCGTACCGGCGACGGCCGCGTGCTGGTCGGGCCCGACAACGGCCTGCTGATCCCCGCAGCCGAAGGGCTCGGCGGCGTCGGGTCGGCCTACGAGATCACCAACCGTCGCTACGCGCTCGACCCGGTGTCGCCGACCTTCCACGGACGCGATGTCTTCTCGCCGGCGGCGGCGCACCTCTCGCTGGGGGTGGAACCGTCGGAGCTTGGTGGCGCCCTCGCGATCGGCGAGCTCGTCCGGCCGGAGCTGCCGCAGCCCGAGATCGGCGAGCGGCGTGTGCGCGCGAAGTGCCTCTACGTCGACCGGTTCGGAAACATTCAGCTGAACCTCCATGCGACGCAGGTCCAGCCGCTGGGGATCGTGCCCGGGCAGCAGGTGGAGGTCGAGCTGGCCATGGACCGGTTCTACGCACTCGCGGCACGGACGTTCGCCGATGCGCGAGCCGGGGACATCATCCTCTACGAGGACGCCTACCGGAACATCGCGCTCGCGATCTCGCGCGGCAACGCGGCGGAGACCTTTGGCGTCCGCCCGGGCATGGACGTCCGGCTGCGGGTCGCCTAGGCATGACCATCGGGCAACGCCTGATCCGCCTGATGACGAACCTCGTCGTCCGCTGGCCGCGGCTCTGGCCGCTGATGAGGCCGATCGTGCGCCGCGTGTTCGACCGGATCGCGCCGGCCTGGGAGGCGATCCGGATGGAGGACACGTTCGCGCCCTTCGAGGCGGCACTCGACCGCGTCGGCGCTCCGGTCCGGCGCGCGCTCGACGTCGGGACCGGCACGGGCGCCGGGGCCCGGGTGCTGCGTCAGCGCTACCCCGAGGCCGAGGTCGTCGGCGCCGACGTCTCTCCGGCGATGCTCGCCGAGGCCCGCAAACACGCGCCGGACATCGAGTTCGTGGAGGCGGACGCGGCGCGGCTTCCATTCGACGACGAGTCCTTCGACCTCGTCACGCACGCGAACATGATCCCCTTCGTCGCCGAGGCGTCGCGCGTCTTGCGTCCCGGCGGCTGGACGCTCTTCGCGTTCTCCGCGGGCCCGGACACGCCGATTTGGGTCGAGCCCGCCATCCTGCGGCATGAGCTCGGGCGGCGGGGTTTGACGGACTTTGCGGAAATCACAATGAGCCGCGGAAAAGCGGTAGTTGCCCGCAAGCCGGAAGCGGATTAATCTCCGAGCCAACAGAGGCGTTCGCGACGCGGTAGCACCGGTCCGGACGTCTCTTTTTTCGCGAGCGCCTGGCTACACTGACCGCTCCGGGCGAGGTAGCTCAGTTGGTAGAGCACACGGCTGAAAACCGTGGTGTCGCCGGTTCGATTCCGGCCCTCGCCATCTCATCTCGCTTACGCTTACGCGCGTCGGCATGAACCGCGTGAAGGAGATCCTCGACGACAAGGGTGGCGACGTCCTCCAGATCGAGGGCGACGCGTCGGTGCTCGATGCGGTGAAGCAGATGGTCGACGCCGGTGTCGGGTCCCTGCTGGTGACCGACACGGGCACGATCGCCGGGATCTTCACCGAGCGCGACTACCTCCGGCGGATGACGCTCGAGGAGCGCGACGCGAAGACGACACCGGTGCGCGAAGTGATGTCCGCGCCCCTGATTGTCGTCACGCCTCAGACGGAGATCGACGAGTGCATGGCGTTGATGACGGATCGCCGCATCCGGCACCTTCCCGTGGTCGAAGAGGGCAGCGTCGTCGGCGTGGTCTCGATCGGCGACGTCGTGAAGTTCAAGTCGAAGCAGCAGAGCTTCGAGATCCAGTACCTGACGGACTACATCACCGCGCGCTGACGCTCGCGCGCAGCGAGGATCTCGTCCGTCAGGGCGTCGACGAGGTTGCTGTGCTTGAGGACTACGGCGTCCGCGCCGGCCTCGGCGACGGCGCGATGAAGCTCGGGCGTACGATCCCCCGTCATCGCGATCAGCGACAGGCCCGGGTGGTCCTGACGCATGCGTGCGACTGCGGTCACGCCGTCGAGTCGCGGCATGTGCAGGTCGATCACGACGGCCTCCGGGTCGAGCTCCTCGACGAGCTCGATTGCCTCGAGCCCGTCGCCTGCCACACCGACCACCGACAGGCGCGGCTCCTCGTCCACCATCTTCCTCAGGGAGTCGACGAAGAACCCGTCGTCGTCTGCCAGGAGGACCTTGATGCGCCGTTCAGCCGGCGATCTCCGCAGTTCGGTCACCCGCCGCGACACTAACGCATCAGCTAGAGAATGGAACCCACGTGTTCGCGGTCCTCTACGACATTCACGGAAATACCGCAGCCCTCGACGAGGTGCTCCGCGAGGCGGACGATCTAGGCGCTGATCAATATCTGCTCGGCGGCGACTACGGGACGCCGAGTCCGGCGCCGCTCGAGGTTCTCGAGCGGCTGCGGGCATTGCCGAGCGCCACGTGGATCCGGGGTAACGGCGAACGGTGGCTCCGCGAGCCCCCTGACCGGGTCGAAGTGCGGGAGGCCTACGAAACCTTCCAGGGCACGATCCCCGAGGAGGAAGTCGAATGGCTCTACCACCTGCCGCCCCGTGCTGACCTTGACGGGATCCTCTACGTCCACGGCTGCCCGATCGCAGATGACGAGAGCTTTCCGCCGCAGCCGAGCGCCGAGGACGAACGCCTGCTCGGTGACGAACACGACCGCACGATCGTGTTCGGTCACAGCCACCAGCAGTTCCGACGGGAAGGCCCACGGAACACGGACCTCGTGAATCCTGGCAGCGTCGGCATGCCGCTCGACGGCGACGTCCGCGCAGCATGGGCGACGTGGGACGGCGACTTCACTTTCCGCCGGACCGAGTTCGACGTGGAGCGGGCCGCAGCCGCCTACCGCGCGCTCGGCGGCGAGTTCGGCGAGACGGCGGCGAGCCGGATACTCAAGGGTTCCGACTAGCCGAGCGACGTATCCAGCGACAGCTCGACGTTCCCTTCCAGGGCCTTCGAGACCGGGCAGTTGTCCTTGGCGTTCTGGGCTGCCTCGCGGAACGCGTCTTCGTCGAGGCCGTCGACCTCGCCGTGGATCCTCAGGCGCATGCTCGTCAGACGGAAGCCGTCGTCGGTCTGGTCGAAGCTCGCGGTCGCCTCGCTCTCGATTCGCGACGCCGGCGTCCCCGCCTGCGCGAGCTCGTGCGCAAGCGCCATCGAGACGCAGCCCGCGTGGGCTGCCGCGATCAACTCCTCCGGGCTCGTGTTCTCGTCGGCCTGCTCAGCTCGCGAGCTCCACTTCACCGTCGCGTCCTGCACGACGCCACTTTCAGTTGAGACCTGCCCCGAGCCACCCATCAGGTCGCCTTCCCACGTCGCCTTCGCCGTCCGCTCAACCGCCATCGTCGTCCCCCTCTTCCTCGCCGGAACCGGACGGGCGATAGTACCGCCGCCCCTTCAACTCGTCGGGCAAGTTGTCGACCTCGAATCCGCGCGCGTCGGAGTGGGGGTAGATGTAGCCCTGGCCGCGCCCGAGCTTCTTCGCGCCGTAGTAATGCGTGTCGCGCAGCGCGTCCGGAGGGCGGAGATGCCCGTACTCGCGGACATCCTTCTGCGCTTCCCGCAGCGCCGCGATCACGGCGTTCGACTTCGGCGCACGTGCAAGGTAGATCGCGGCCTGCGCGAGGTTGAGCTGCGCTTCCGGTAGCCCTACGTGCTCGACGGCATGCGCGGCGGCCACGGCGACCTGCAGCGCCCTCGGATCGGCGTTGCCGATGTCCTCGGACGCGAGCACCATCATCCGCCGCGCGATGTAGCGAGCATCCTCGCCACCCTCCAGCATCGCCGCGAGGTAGTAGAGGGAGGCGTCGGGATCGGAACCGCGCATCGACTTGATGAACGCGGAGATGAAGTCGTAGTGGGCGTCGCCGCCCTTGTCGTACACGAGGGGCCGCTTGCGCGCGGCGTCCTCGACCTGCTCCTCGGTGATCGCGCCGCCCTCGGCGCGCGCCGTCTGCGCGGCGAGCTCGAGGATGTTGAGCGCGTTCCGGGCGTCTCCCCCGGCGCGACGTGCGATCAACTCGACGATCTCATCCGACGCCTCGGCTTCGAGCTCGGAGACTCCACGGCCCGCGACGACCAGGAGCTCGTCCTCCGACAGAGGCTCGAGCTCGTAGATCTGCGTCCGGGAGAGGAGGGCCGAGTTCACCTCGAAGTAGGGGTTCTCCGTGGTCGCGCCGATCAGCGTGACGATCCCCTCCTCGACCGCAGGCAGGAGCGCGTCCTGCTGCGCCTTGTTGAAGCGGTGGATCTCGTCGAGGAAGAGGATCGTACGCTGGCCTGATGCGCCGAGCCGCTCGCGGCCTCTGGCGATCGTCTCGCGAACGTCTTTGACGGACGCTGACACGGCGGAGAGCTCCTCGAACGCCGCGCCCGTCTGGTTGGCGACGATCCGGGCGAGGGTCGTCTTGCCGGAGCCCGGGGGGCCGTAGAGGATCATCGAGCCGACCCGGTCCTCCTCGATCGCAAGCCGCAGCCCGGAGCCTTTACCGAGGACGTGCTCCTGGCCGACGAAGTCCTCCAGGCGCTGAGGCCGAAGGCGCAGCGCGAGTGGGGCGACGTCGGGCAGCCGCTGATCGGCTGCGTCTGAGAAGAGATCGCCCAATGCAGCGAAAAGTATGCTCCCGCGGTGGCGAGTCCCGAACTGGCGGTGCGATCCCTTCGGGACGAGGCCGCGACTCTCCTGCAAGAGCTGATCCGGCTCGACACCGTCAACCCGCCCGGCAACGAGTCGCTTGTCGCGGAGCATCTGCGCCGGTACCTCGAAGCCAACGACGTCGCATGTGAGCTCTACGCGAAGGTGCCGGAGCGCGCGAACCTCGTCGCGCGGATCCCCGGGAGCGGCGACGGCCCCCGCCTCCTGCTGCTGTCGCACACCGACACGGTGCTGGCCGACCCTGGTGAGTGGCAGCTCGATCCCTGGTCGGGCGAGCTTCGCGACGGCCAGGTCTGGGGGCGCGGCGCGCTCGACATGAAGGGCCAGGTCGCGGCGAGCGCCGTCGCGATCGCCTCGCTGGCGCGCGAGGGATTCCAAGGGCCCGGCGACCTGATCTTCGCCGCCTGCGCCGACGAGGAAGTCGGCGCCGGGTTCGGCCTCCAATGGCTCGTGGAGGCTCACCCGGACGCCGTCCGCGCCGAGTACTGCATCAACGAGGGCGGCGGTGACCGGCTGGTCCTCGGCTCGCGCGCCTTCTGGGTGTGCTCGACGGCCGAGAAGATGAGCGCGCCGTTCCGGCTCACCGTTCACGGGCGCAGCGGGCACGCGTCCCGCCCCGGGATCGCCGACAACGCGCTCGTGAAGGCCGCTCCGCTCGTGGAGCGGCTGGGCGACTTCGAGGACGAGCCCGAGGTCGGGCCTGAGGTCGAGGCGTTCCTCCGGGCGGTCTGCGGCACCGTCCCGTCGCCGCGGGAGGCGATCACCGCGGCACGCGGCGTCCACCCGTTGGCGGGCGACATCGTCGAGCCGCTGCTCGGCACGACCCTCACGCCCACGATGATCTCCGCCTCCGAAAAGCGCAACGTGATCCCCAACCGCTGCGAGATCACGGTCGACTGCCGGATCCTCCCGGGCCACACCCAGGCTGAGGTCGAGGCGAAGGTCGCCAGTCAGCTCGAAGGTGCGGCGTACGACTTCGCGTGGATCGAGGGTCAGGGCGGCACGCGCTCGCCCGTGGAGTCGCCGCTGTGGGACGTGATCGAGTCCTTCGTCGACGAGATCGAGCCCGAGGCCCATACCGTTCCGTTGCTGCTCTCGGGCTTCACCGACAGCCATTGGGTGCGGGAGGCTTTCGGAACCGTGGCCTATGGCTTCTTCCCGATGCGGACGATGGAGCCCGAGCTTGCGGCCCGGCTGATCCACTCGGCGGACGAGCGCATCGAGCTCGACGACCTCGAGCTCGGCGTTCGCTTCCTCCGGCACGCGGCAGCCCGAATGTCCTCGCTACCGTAGTCCCGTGCCCGAGGAGAAGGTCAGGCTCGGCGGCATGGCGCTCGCAAACGGCGTGCTCGTCCACGGGCCGAACGCGTGGGCGTGTGCGGTCCGTCTCCCGGACGGGACGCTGAAGCACGCCTCGGCGCTCAAGCGGTTCCGCGCCGCGCGCGTGGAACAGCCCCTGCTCCGGGGCCCCGCGCGCGTGCTCGAGGTCTTCGCGCTGCTGCCGGAGGTCCGGCGGCGGC
>Ga0126314_10001701_pt1 | contig 10696 bp, 9 predicted proteins | sample Plot105B_FD_92535 | JGI IMG/M metagenome (GOLD analysis project Ga0126314, IMG submission 92535) | Serpentine soil microbial communities from UC McLaughlin Reserve, CA, USA - Plot105B | ecosystem: Environmental > Terrestrial > Soil > Grasslands | place: USA: UC McLaughlin Reserve, Lake County... | reverse complement strand
TGTGCGCTCTACCCACGAAAACTTCGTGAAGAGCAGCGTTCTCTAAGATGGGTTTGCGTGATGCTGTTGGTCGATGTCCCTTGGGCTTCTCGGGTATGGGCCTTGCCCTTCCTCTCGGCGCTGGCTCCTTCCGAGCGCTACGCAACAGAGGCCGGCCAAAGGCACAAGAGCCTCACCGAATGGGCCTGGCAGCTTCTTCTGTTGGTGAGGCGCTGGTACCCAGAACGCGAGATAGTAGCCGTAGCCGACAGCACCTACGCTTCCTTGAAGCTCCTCGACCGATATCGGGGGCTCTCCAATCCGATCACCTTCATCAGCCGCCTGCGCTTGGATGCCGCCCTCTACGAGCCAGCCCCACCACGCTATCCTGGTCAATTAGGGCGACCTCGCCTCAAAGGCGATCGACTTGCGAACCTCTCCGTTGTGGCAGAGAATCCCGAAGCCGAGTGGGAACCGATCACGATCACCGGCTGGTACGGTGGTCAACAGCGCACCGTCGAGGTGATCTCGGCAACGGCAGTTTGGTACAGTACGAGCTTGCCCGCTGTGCCGCTGCGCTGGGTGCTGATCCGTGATCCTAACGGAGAGTTCGAGACCCAGGCTCTGCTATGCACCAAGCTCGATGCAGATCCCGAGCGGATCATCTCTTACTTTGTTAGGAGATGGCAGCTGGAGGCTACTTTTCAAGAGGTGCGTCAGCGCCTGGGCTTCGAGACCCAGCGGCACTGGTCTGAGAAGGCGATCCGAAGGACCGCCCCGGCGCTGTTGGGGCTGTTCTCCGTGGTCACCCTCTTGGCTAACCACCAGATGGCTAATAATGAGAACATGGATGCCGTTCGCCGAGCGGCCTGGTACGACAAGAGCCGTCCGACCTTCTCCGACGCTTTGGCGTTGGTGCGAAAGGAGCTGTGGGCCCAGGAACAGACTTTTTACGGGTCGCCTGCACAGACCGACATGGTAAAAGTCCCACGGGTCTTCATGGAACGGCTGACCGATGCGGTTTGCTACGCAGCCTAATGGCCAAAGTCCAGCTTAGAGAACTCCGGAGAACTCCGTAAAGCGGAAGTTCAACTTCGGATAATTCTCCTTCCACGCACTCGGGTGAATAGACGCGAAGCGGTACCGGAACGGGTACGCTATCGCCCATAGTGAGCCTCACGGGATATTTTCGAGCGCTCCCTATCCGAGCGCTTAGCGACCGTATTGTTGCCAAACCACAAACACAGGCGGGTTTAGGTTTCGTGCGGTACTCACAGAAAACGGCACGCGGCGAGTAGAATTGGCCAGAGCTTAGAGAAAGGAGGCGCGGCGCGGGCATTCTCTATGCTCCCACCAGAGTCAGAAACCCGCGCCACACTTTCATGAAGCGTCTACCAAAGCCGGTTAACCTCGAGATCAAAATAGACGAATGGCAGGCGGCGCAAGGCAACATCGAAGCAGTCAGAGTGGGCCTTAGTTGGAGGAAGGCGAGAACCGATCCTACCCTAGAGCCCTTACTGGCTGCACTGCCTCCGACATCTGGGTTTGTCCCCATCAAGCTGTCAGACGGCAGGACTGAGATGGCGCCAAGAGCGTGGAAGGGCCTGCGGTTCGGGAAGGGGCCGCCAATATACGAGTCTGCGCGCAAGCACTTTGAAGCTTGGGCTAGCGATGACTATTTCGAACGTGCGCGCGATTCAACCATGGTGACGATGATCAGGCGACTTGTTCCCAACTTCGACGATTACTCAAGAGAAGCACAAATCGACTTCATAGATAGGACACAGAACAAAATCGAGAAGGTTCGAGAAAGCGTAGAGGACTTAGTTAACCACCTTACATACGCTGCACCAGATAAGGGCAAAGCAGTGCCTCCAATTAAAGAACCAGGTCTGAAGGTTAGAGCCGCCGTATTCTCCGCGCTGATGGGCACACGACGTGCTGGCGAGCTCTTGGGCATCCCTCATAGTGACAAAACTAGATACGAGAACCAAGCTGTGCGGAAGATGACAGAAGTTGGGCGTCGCTTGCTATGTGATTACTATGGAGCAGTGCAGTTCGCTACCAAAATCGAGCGTATGCAAGGATATCATGAGTGGTGGACTTGGTTAAACTCCAAGGCTCCCAAGAAACAGATGTACGTGCTTCTCGCCAAGGCACGGCGTACTTCAGCCGAACTCGAAAAGCGCCGCGCCGAGGAAGACGGTTTTGATGAGAAGCTTGGTGAATGGGTGCATGTGGTGGAACGACGCCTAGAGGCTAATGAAGCCTATGAACGAAGTGCGGACCCTGCCACTAAAGAGAATGCACGGCTGATGGGAAACCAACTGGTAAGTCGCCAGATAGAGATTGAAGGAACCGACACCCGCTTTAAGGAGGCGCTCGACGCAATAGAATCGCCGCCTAGCTTAGCGTAAACAATAAAGCTCTTGTGTTTACGTTACATTCTTAGCTTATAGGTTTTCTAATGTCCGTATGCTCGGGGAGCAACGGACACTCAGCATCGGCGAAGCCGCAAATGAGCTAGGCGTTAGCGCGGGCTGGCTCAGGTTCGGCGAGCGGCTCGGGTCGTTGCCCCTCGCCAGAAGAACTGCCGGCGGGCACCGATTCTACACACCAGAAGACATAGTCAGGCTACGGCGTCTCGGCGTCGGCGAGCGTAATCGCCGTCTGGAGAGCGACAATCGATAGCTCTCACCCCATCTCGCATTCGTCTCTTGAAAGCAACCCACAGCAAGACGCCCGCGCCCGAGCGCGGGCATGGGCGTATGTCTTTGACTGTTACCGCAAGAAAGAGGCCACCGGGGCGGGTGGCCCCAACGACGGAACCAAGTCTTCTAAAGGAAATTCCGCCTATGAACGCATTATACAGTAAGCATTCCCCAGACCCTGTAGCGGCTCTTCGTGCGTTGGTTGATCGCTACCCCGAGGCTATTTACAAAGAGTGTAGCGAGCTAGCCCAGATCCTGGGCCATCCCGAGGCCGGGATCGAAGAGGCTCGTCGGTGGATGCTCGAGGACGAGTTGGAGATCCGGGCGTGAGTACCGCAGCGCGCAGGAAGGCCGCCAGCGGTTACATCAAGCGCGGCGCCAGCGTAATCCCGGTCCCGGCCGGCGAGAAGAATCCCGGACGCCCGGGCTGGGAAGCGCTTAGGATCACCGAGGAGGAGATACCCGACTACTGGTACAACGGCCAGAACGTCGGCCTGCTGTGCGGCGAGCCTAGTCAGTGGCGCGTGGACGTAGATCTGGACGCAGACGAGGCGGTGAAGATAGCTTTCCGCTTCCTGCCGGCAACTCTGACAAGCGGGCGACTCTGCCGCCCACATTCACACTGCTGGTACGTCGCTCCTGGCGCAGAGAGCGCTGACTGGAAGGATACGGACGGCAAGAAACTCGTCGAGCTGCGCTCCACCGGACGGCAAACCCTGGTAGCGCCTTCAACACACCCCGACGGCGATGAGTATGTATGGCACTCCGAGGCTGGCCTGAAGATGGCGGAGGTCTCCGCATCTGAACTGAAAGAGCGCTGCCGAGAGCTCGCTACCGCCGCGCTCTTAGCTCGCCATGTCCCACCAGAGGGCAGTCGCCACGACTACGCGATGGCCCTCGCTGGGTTCGTGTTGCGAGTCGGTCGCATGGAGACGGATCTCGCGCTCAAGATCTTGAAAGCCGCCTGGCACGTGGCCGGTGCCGACAGTAGGGAAGCGCTCCGAGACCTGGAGGGCATCGTCTCCGATACCGCGGAGAACCTCGAAGCCGGGGAGCCCGTTGTAGGAGGGCCGACGCTAGAGGAGTGCGCACCCGGCATCGTGCGGCTGCTGTGCAAGTGGTGGGGATGGGAGCGGAAGGCTCGAGCAGAGACCTGGGAGGAGAAGGAGGAGAGGCGCAACCAGGCGGATAGGCTCATCGGGTACGCACTGGACGACGTTCAGGAACTCTTTGTGGACCAGCACGGAGTGCCGCACGCCCTGATAGACGGCGATCCTGTGCCGCTGACGAGCCGATGCTACTCGTGGCTCAGGCGCCTCATGTGGGAAGAGGAGGGCCGCTCCGTGAGCGGCGAGTACCTCAAGATGGCCGCCGGCACGCTCTCGGCGCACGCCGAGTTCTCCGGCGAGGCGAGAGAGCTCTATACCCGCGCAGCCTGGCACGAGGGTGTGCTCTACTACGAGCTCAGGCCCGGCAAGGTGGTTCGGGTAGGTCCGGGCGGGTGGACCTTCGAGGCGAACCCTCCGGTCCTCTTCAGGCGTTACGTGAACCTTAAGGCCCTGCCGCACCCCAGCGAAGCTGCGGGCGGCTCGCTCAAGGTACTAGACGAGCTGGTTAACCTCAAGAGCAAGCGGGACCGCAGGCTCTTCAAGGCGTACCTCGTTACGCTTCCGCTGGAGCACGTCGGGCGGCCGATCTTCAACGCGTCAGGCGCGATGGGCTCGGGCAAGACCACGATAGGGCGTGTGGCGAAGAGGATCTGGGACCCGACGGCGCCGGAGACCGTACGATTCGACCCGCGCGACTTCCTGCAGAAGTCCATGCACGCCTACGTCGTCATGCTCGACAACCAGAACACCATTCCCGAGTGGGCGGCGGATACTACGTGCCGGCTCGTCACCGGAGAGGCCGACTCAAAGCGGCGCCTCTACACCGACGATGAGGACGTGATCATCGAGCTCAGACGGGCCGTGATCCTAAACGGCATCAATGTGCCCACCGAGCGCTCCGACGTCCTGGACCGTTCGCTAGTGGTGGAGCTCGAGCGGATATCGGATGGAGACAGAAAGACGGAGGATGAGATATGGGAGCGTTTCGCACAAGAGCATCCCCGCCTGCTCGGCGCCCTCTTCGACGTACTTTCAAAGGCGATAGCCCTCAAGGGGTCCATCAAATTGTCTCGGAGGCCCAGGCTGGCCGATTGGGGAGAGTATGCGGCGAGCGTCTACGAGGTGATGGGGTGGGGCGCAGAGACGTTCCTTAAGGACTGGGATGAGGTGGTGCGGGTACAGAACCAGGCCACGCTCGATGGGTCTCCCGTGGCACAGACCATCATCAAGTTCATGGAGGATCGGGAGAGCTTCGAGGGTTCCTCTACCGAACTGCACAAGAAGCTAGAGAGCATAGCCGAGGAGATCGGCGTCCAGGTAGTCCGCGATAAAGCCTGGCCCAAGTCCGCGCGCTGGCTGTGGCGGCGTATCAAGGAGGTTCTGTCCTTGCTCGCGGCCGCCGGTATCGAGGCAGGCCGGACTGAGGATAGAACCGGCTCGACCATAGCCTTGCGAAACGTTCCCAGAAATGATGCCACTAATACCACGGAGGACGAAACCCGCACAGGTAAGGCAAATGCTCGTGGCAACACAGCCGCAGATGATGCCACGTCTAATGCCACACCGCCCTCTAATGCCACGGCTAATGCCACGCCAAACCCCGCTGATAGAGCGGAGAGTGGCAACAGTGGCAATAGTGGCAACAGATCTGGAGACTTCGCAGAAAAGGCCTGCACGCCGGAGCAGGCGGAGCGCATCCGCCACCTTGTCAAGGAGGGCACGTCCGAGACGTGGGCACGGCGGACAGTTCTGGCAAGCGATCATACGCTCGGCTGCGACTGCGAGGTGTGTCTGTGAGTGCCACGGAAGGCGGCATTACGGTCGCACGGAAAGCGCTTTTCACGCCATGGCGTGAAAAGCTGTCGGACGGCTTCGTGCGGTACGAGGTCGCACAGGCAAGAGAGCACGACCGCGACAGTTACTACGGTCCCTACGCCAGGCTACAGACCACCACACCCGACTTCGAGCGCTGGGGCCGACGCTACGTTCGCATGTTTTCACTAGACGTTATGGCAGAGGAGGCGGGTGCTCCTCGGGGCGGGGCTATAAGCATAAAGCCTAGCGAAGCTACCGAGTACCGCATGTTCCTAAAGGAGTGGCAAAAGGTTCAGTGGGCACGGGAAGACGCCTACGACGATGGAGATGGCGAAGACGTACCGCTTCGCGCCGTTTTAGGCGGGATGCAGCGTTTCACGCCATGGCGTGAAAACGAGGATGCCGAGGACTGGGATGACTATATCCGCGAGCTCAAGAAGGAGACGCACAGGCGCCCCAAGGGCTACGCGCCATACCGCCCGCAGAAGAAAACCGCCCGCATCCTCATGCGGGTCAAGGAGGTACTAGAAGAGTACAAAGACTATCTACCACTCACCGCGAGGCAGATATTTTACCGGCTCGTTGGCACACACAGTTACCCGAAAACGGAAGCCGCCTACAAGAACTTGTGCGAATACCTCAACCGGGCCAGGCGAGCGAAGCAGATACCGTTTGAGCACATCCGTGACGACGGCATATCCGTCATAGACCACGCCCACTACGCCGACGAAAACGCCTTCTACAAGCACATCCACGATGAGGGTAAAGCCTACAAGCGCGACAAGCTTACCCGCCAGAAGGTAAACATCCGCGTCTACTGTGAGGCGGCCGGCATGATGCCGCAGCTGGAGAGGGTCTGCGAGCCCTACAGCATCCCCGTCTACAGCTGTTCGGGCTTCGACAGCCTCTCGGCCAAGTACAAACTCAAGGAGTTCTGTTGGCGACAGTTCGTCTACAAGGGCCGCCCCACGGTCATCCTACATCTGGGCGACCACGACCCGAGCGGCGAGAGCATCTTCAACGACGGCCTGGTGCAAGACATCCACGCGTTCCTGGCCGAGGACGTGCCGCACAAGGACCCGAGAGAGGTCGCGGACTTCGAGCGGGTCGCGCTGGTAGAGGAGCACGTCGAGCGCTACAGCCTTGAGACGGAGCCGCCAAAGGCCACCGACAGCCGCACCGCAAACTGGAAGGGTGCACGCACTGGCGCATGCCAGCTTGAGGCACTGCCCCCGGATAAGCTGGCCGTGCTGCTAGAGGCCGCCATCAAGCGGCAGCTCGACATGACCGTCTACAGGGAAGACCTGAAGGCCGAGGAGGAAGAGCGACGCCGTATCACCAAGGCGCTGCCGTCGGCGGGTGGTGCAGCATGAGCGGCGCCATACCGCCTCATAGCCACAAGCCACTGCGGTGGGTCACACCGCTTGTGGTCGAGCTTGCACGAGGCAACCTGGGATCGAACCTGGCCTTAAGGCTCCCACGTAAGCCGAAGAGGGCTAAGGAGCTGCCTCCCCAAGCCAAGCTAATGCTCATGCACGCGGTGTGTGAGCTATTGGTGCGAAACAGCACCTTCGTAGAGACTGACCGAACGGCCGGGTGGGTTCCCGGCCGGGGGGCATGTGGGGCGGGGCGTCGCAGTTCCAAGAATGCGGCCAAGAAACCCCGTCCTGCTCCGAACTGAAAAACCTAGTGAAAACAAGACGAGTGAGAAGGAGTTAGTAACTTGACGGAGATCATTCAAGCGATGACCCGCCCGGACGCGAACGGCGCGCCCTCTTTACCCAAGCGGGGCGGCCCGAAGGGGCTGTTGCCCTCCACGTGGTTGGATCGGACCCTAAAGGTAGAGTACACGGACGCCTCAGGCGCGGGCCAGGAGATGAGTGGCACCTTGCTCGACCTCTACCCGGCCGGCCCCGTGCTGAACATCGCCGGCGCGAAAACGCTCGTCGCGTGGGAGCGGCTCGCACTAGTCGAGCTGGTCGAGGACTAGATGGAAAGCAAAAAATACCGAACGGTCGCTTTCGGGGCGACCGGGGGCATATGGGGCGGGGTTCGTTGTCTCCCGCCCCGGCCGAACCTACGTAAACCACTAGAGAGTTAGGAGACGCACTTGAGTAGGACCGTAGCCGAGATTCAGGCAGAGCACAGCCTAAAGATTTCAGAGATTATGAACTCCTACCTGGACGTAAAAGACGAGATCAAGGCGACGAGGCAGCCGGAGGCGGGAGCATACTTGGATAGGCTCTCCGGAGAGCAGAGGATGGCCGCCCTGCGCGAGCAGGCCCTAGGCAGAGTCCGCGAAGCCTACGAGAGCACCCTTACCGCCTACACCTCCGAGGTAGGGCGCTACCAGGAGGAAATAGCGAGGCGGCGTACCCACCTCAAGGAACAAGTCTTCAAGGTAGAAGACGCTGGCGCCCTCGCCAGGGCGGCGCTGGCAACCGATACCGAGCTAGGAGTGTTGCTTGAACTCGCAGCGAGATCTTCTAATGCCGAACTAGGGCGGGCGGTGTTCGTGGCCGCGGATCAGAGGGGCTCGGGAACCTCATGGCCTCCTACTTCAACAACCTTGCTAGCGAAGCTGCCCGCGGTCTCTACGAGGAGTGGCCGCAGTTGCCCGACAAAAGCACCCTGCAAAAAGAGCGTGATGACATAGAGCGTGTGGTCGTGATGCCTAAAGTAGAGGAACTGATGCCGTGGGCTAGAACGATGAACTTTGCGCTAGGGCAGCGAAGCTAGGGGGTGTATAGCTACCTTGAGTGACGCAAAAGAAGTCGCCAAGAAGAGTGGACCGAAGACTAAGGCGGGCAAGCTCGTCGTCAGCCGCAACGCGTCCAAGCACGGCATCTTGAGTGTACGCCCCGTCGTGGCCGCCTTTGAGAGTGAGGCGGCCTGGAAATCCCACAGAGAAGGAATAATAGACAGCCTCGCCCCGGAGGGTGGCATGGAGCAGGCTCTAGCAGAGCGGGTCGCTCTTTGCACGTGGCGTCTCAATCGGGTTACCGCCTACGAAACGGAGAGCATCGCCGAATCTCAGGCGGGCGTACAAGAGGAGGTAAGAGAAGACCGTGAGCACACGCTGCGGTTCGCCAGCATCCACACCAAGGAGGCCAAAGACATCGTCGCAGGCAGCACGCTAGGGGAGTTGGTTACAGACCCCAGAGAGCTCTCGGATTACGCTATCGAGCTGCTCTCTGAGCCGGAGGTGGCGCTAAGGGCTCTAGAGAGCTCACGCGAGCACTACGAGGCGGTTCTGAAACTTTTCGACGGCTCCCCGGAGGACACCATAACTACTGCTGAGGCGGGCTGGATTCTTGAGAAGGCCCCTAGACTCGCGGCGGAGTCGGCGGCCATCGACGTAGAAGACGATAACGAAAATGAGATAAACGAAAAGGAGATAGGTAAGCAGGCTTTGGCCCTCACCGACATGCTCTTCGAGCGCATAGAGGGTAAGGACGTTTTGACAATTAGCGAGCTGCACTCCCACCTTGAGTGGTTGGCCCACGAGGCTGGTATGCAAGACTCTATTGGTGTGGACGGAACGGTGGCATACACGCCACTGGAGGCGCTCTTAGAGGTGATGCACACGGTAGTTCATGGCAACCTCCAAACGAGAGAAGAAGGGGCCCACAAAGTCGAGAGGCAAATGCTTAAAAAACGCCGAGAGCGCATCCTGCCGAGCGCGGAAGATATAGGCAAAATCGGACGTTACGAGGCGCATATCAGTAGGGAGTTATACCGGGCCCTCCACGAACTCGAAGCCTTGCAAAAGCGCCGCTCGGGCGAAGGCGCCTCAGCCCCACTAGGGCGCCTGGACGTGACGACCTAAAAATGCGAAACAATTTCTCCTTCGACCCACATCTTCGGCTAGCTCCCCCGCAGACGAGCGAGGATGGCTTCTTCCCGTGGAGGACGCCCTAGCCTAATTCGTCAACACGCGCCATGAAAATAGCAAGCAATCTCTCGTCTATATCCGAGAGGGTATCGGTTGTTACGGTTTCACCTGATCCAGGAAAATCGAAGCGGTACCTCGTGTCTGTTCCCTCCCGGAAGTTCAACAGCCTTCCCTTCCGATCCTGTTTGTAGGAGACCGCGAAAGTGCCCCTGAAGTCTTTGAAATAGACGTTCTCTAGCTTGCGGAACAGAGAGTCGTCGCGGGCAATAAGGAAGGGCAATCTTTGCTTGACGTAATGGTACACTTCCCTCTCTACATCAGTAGTTACGATACTCGGCTCTTCCGCCTCCCGCTGTTCTGGCGCCGTTTCCTGTATGGCAGCTGATCGCTGAGAGTCCGCATCGGGCACCTTGACAATATCGTCCCGGTCCGCAAAGCCTACGCGCTCGAGTAGCTTCTTATCGAAGAAGACGTTCATGGCTTCACGTATGTACAGAGTGTGCTCTTCGAGTAACCTGGGCATCCTGCGGCCTTCGATATGTGCCATATCCATTAAGACTCTAACAAAAGTTTCGTCAGGATCTTCGAATGCTTGCTCTAGCACCCCTACGTACTCGGAGATATAGATCTTGCGCCGCGCGTCAGCCCCAATATCGGCTGGGTCAAATACGCCACGGCGCAGCTTCACGAGGGCGTCGAAGGAATCATCGGCGATCTGTTCTTGGGCTACTTGCGCGAGGTCTACGACTGCGAACGGCTCGTTATCCATCAGGTTTTCTTCTTCGGTGTCGCTGAAGAGCTGATACATTAGGCCGTCAGTCAAGATGCCTAGTTTCACGGTTGGCACCGCGTTATAGTAGCCTTTAAGTTCGCCTCTGTTGGCTTCCGAGAGGCGACCGACTTTCTTTGCTTCGACGGCTATAACGGGTACGCCTTCTTTGGAGATCGCGTAATCAACGCGCTTCTTGAATTTGTCTGAGAATGAGGCGTCTGCTTCAGGAACGACTTCGTCAGGATCGAGGGGATTGTAGCCAAGGAGTTGAAGAAATGGGAAGATCAGATAGTGCTTAGAGGCTGCGCGGATAGGCGGGTAGCGAATGTATCAATGGGTGATGAAGAGCCCACTTAATCGTTCGGAGAACCGACAAGTATGAAATGTAGCGAGCCTATCCGCGCAAGCTCTTAGT
>Ga0126314_10001700_pt1 | contig 10700 bp, 6 predicted proteins | sample Plot105B_FD_92535 | JGI IMG/M metagenome (GOLD analysis project Ga0126314, IMG submission 92535) | Serpentine soil microbial communities from UC McLaughlin Reserve, CA, USA - Plot105B | ecosystem: Environmental > Terrestrial > Soil > Grasslands | place: USA: UC McLaughlin Reserve, Lake County... | reverse complement strand
TACTAATCTAAACATATATAAGCCTATTGAGGCTGTATCTATATAGATACAGCCTTTTTTATTTATCTGTGTATGTGTAATAGCCAATGATCCTGATATTATTTTTCTGCAGTTGTGGGATTGGTAAGACAATAATAAGTGTCAGCCGGCTGATTTCCACGTTGTATTCGTCATCCTAGCACACATGAGCAAGTTGCCTGTAGCTTTCGTTAAATCAAATTCTACTTAATAATAAACAGATAGAACTAAAAACAAAAACATCCGGAAATGTCTCCGGAGGTTAGAAAGAACTTATTAGCAGAATTCGTCTACCAGAAAGCACTATACAGTGCCACGAGCATCGCTACAATAATTAGCGAGCCAACCAAAAACGACGTAGAAACCTTGAACATACTGGAGTCCACTTCGAGTCCATTGGTAACAACTCCTTTTTTGTTTTCATAAATGCTGATAATGTACATACCGATCACACAAATCGCAAAGACGATTAGCATCCTATCCATGAAAGGTATTTCAAAAACACCCGCCGAATTGGCAATTGCCCATCCATACTCATTTAAACCAGAAAGATCAACCCATCCTGGAAGGAATTTAAGAAGTACAGAAGCGATGAAACCCCCTATTGTAGCAAATAACGCTGCATTTGAAGTAGTTTTTTTCCAGAAGAAACCCAGAATAAACATGGCGAAGATACCTGGTGATACAAAACCAGTATATTCCTGTATGTACTGGAACCCTTGTTTACCTTCTCCCATTAAAGCCTCTCCTACAATGAGTGAAAGCACAACCGCAAGTAACATAGAAACAACCACAGCTATCTTGCCCACATTGACCAGGTTCTTTTCGCTCGCACCTGTATTGAATGCTTTCTTGTAAATATCCAAAGTAAAGATGGTTGCGATGCTATTTGCCTTACCTGCCAGTGATGCTACAATAGCAGCCGTCAATGCGGCAAAGGAAAGACCCTTTAGCCCAGCAGGTAGCAACCCTAATAATGCCGGGTAAGCTTTATTAGGATCCTGTACGCCTGAGGAAGTTAACAGGCTATCTGGACTTATGTCAGGAATCTTATTTTTGATAATGTAGTACACTGCAATACCCGGAATTACAACGATTACGGGCATTAGCATCTTTAAAAAGGCAGCAAACAATAGACCTGATCTTGCCACTGGTAAAGACGCCCCTAGTGCTCTTTGTGTAATGTACTGGTTACAACCCCAGTAACTTAGGTTAGCAATCCACATACCACCGATCAGGACACTTAGTCCGGGTAAATCCATATAGTTAGGATTGTCTTTCTTAAAAATAAGATGAAAATGCTCGGATGCGCCATCTGTTAAAATAGAGAACCCTTTAATGATACCTTGCTGACCTGATATGATATTTAAGGCAATATATGAAGCAACCAAACCACCCAGTACCAGGAAGAATACCTGGATCACATCGGTATAACCTATTACTTTCATGCCTCCGAGAGTGATCAGAATGGCGAAAATCGCAAGTGCAAAGATACAGAACGTGATGTCCAGACCGGAGATTCCGCTGATGGCAAGTGCACCCAGGTAGAGGATTGACATCAGGTTTACAACAATATACAGCATCAGCCAGAATACAGCCATAATCATTGCTACCGTTGAATTGTAACGCTGATTCAGAAACTGAGGCATGGTAAAGATCTTATTTTTCAGGTAAACCGGCATAAAAAATACCGCTACAATGATCAGGGTAGCAGCCGCCATCCATTCATAAGCCGAAATCGCTAATCCCAGCTTAAATCCCGACCCGCTCATACCAATCATCTGTTCGGCGGAAATATTTGATGCGATAAGCGAGGCACCGATTGCCCACCAGGTAAGTGAACCTTCTGCTAAAAAATAGTCTTTTGAATCGCTTGTTGCGGATTTCTTTTTGTAATAAATCCAGAAGCCATAGGCTGATACGATTATAAAGTATATAAAAAATACAATGTAATCGCTACTGTGGAGTGTGCTCATTAGTTATATTTAGGTTATTGATTGAGGGACTGAAAGTATAAAAAAAAAATGGGATAACCATTCAATAAATGAATGACTATCCCAAATAATTTATAGGTCAGAACACAACGTTCTATTTTGCCAGTGAGTTAATCCAGGCAGCGATCTTTAAACCGTCGGCTTTTGTAACCTGTGGCATTGGAGGCATCTCGGTAGCATATCCAGGCCAGTTTTGAGGCTGTGGATTATGAATCAGAGAAAGAATCTTCTCTGGCGCATACTTACGTTTTGCTATATCAACGAAGGCTGGGCCTATTTGTCTTTTTGTAGGGTTATGACATGCTACACAAGTGTAGTTGGTCAGTAAACCTTTCACCTGCGCATAGGTAGGTGCAGCCGTCGAAATTGGTTTATCGGTTCCTTTTCCGGCATTAGGATCGTCAGGAGTTACCCTGGTTACTTCTTCCTTATTTTTAGCGGATGATGAACCTGTTTTTGCAACATTTCCTGAGTTTTTAGTACTTACTTCACTCATAGAAAGTTTAGCTCCTGTAGGGATACTATTTAATGTGTAGTAAGCAATCGGATGAATCAGGGAAGAGTTACTGTTCTTCTCGCGTATACCATCTAAAGTAATCGTGTGAATATAATACTGACGCATATTATCAACAACGATCCTTGCCCTTAAACCATCAGCAGAAAGTTTTACACCTTTTACTTTGTTTGGCTCTTTGTTTACCGGAGGTGATCCGTAAACAGGATGGTATTTATAGATATAACTCTCTACATCATAAGATGCCAGGTCTTCAGCAGTTTTCTTATCTACAGCTTGTGTAAATTCGATCTCGAAACCATCAGGCATTGCTCTCACTGCTTTCATCTCAAAAGGTGTCTTGTCAGCGTTATATACCAGACGCTCCAAACCTTCATTGGCATCACCAGCTGATCCCCATCCACGATTGGTTTCACCTACAAACAATGAACCATCTGTACCCCAGCCCAATCTCAACACGCCGGAACGGAAACCACTTCTAAATAAAAAGGATGCGCCTTGCTCTACGCCGTTCACTGTTTCAAGAAACACCCTTGAAATGATGCTCATACCCTGATCTCCAATTAACAACTGGCCAGAAAAGGGACCAAATGCACCTTCAGGAATTTTGGTAGGTTCTGATGTAGAGATACCCAGAATACCGTATGGCAACCATACCGATGGCAATCTCAGTTCAGGAAAATCCTTTTTCATTTGGAATAAAGTCTTAAATTCTTCATTCACTCTATTTTCAGGTTTTATTGCCCTTCCGTTAGCATCTACATTTCTCCTCTCGTCGATTTTAGACCTAAAATATTCTTCAGTCATTTTAACCGGAGAATCAGATCTGCCAGTCCATCTCAAACCGGCAGGATGGCCTATAAAATCGCCTTTATTCACTTGCCAGATGGCTCCTGAGCCAACCCAGTCTCCTTGATTGTCTGTATAGTACAATTGTCCGTCTATTACTGCAGGTCCTGCAGGAGAACGCATACCAGTTGCCCATGGTTTCATCACGCCGTCTTCTGAGATATTCATGGTCCATCCGCGCATCGGAACACGGCTTTCGCCACGATACCACATCTCGTCACCAAAAGCAACGTTACCTGTTACAAAAAAAGTACCGTCCTTCGCTATCTTCGGCCCAAAGCTATATTCATGATAGTGACCACTTAAAGGCCATGCATATACGGTTTCATACACGTCGGCCTTACCATCCTGATTCCTGTCGATTAACTTGGTCAGTTCACCTCTTTGCGCACAATATAACGCACCATCTTTATAAGCTAGCCCTAATATCTCGTGCAGGCCTGAAGCAAATTTGCGAAAATAAGGCCTGTTGCTTGTAGGATTTTCTACAATATATACGTCACCTCTTCTTGTAGAGATACCGAGGTCTCCGTTTGGCAAAGTAGCCAGACCGCCTACCTCGAGTATCATTCCTTCTGGTGTCCTTACCTTATTAATTTTGTAAAAATCTTCTTCTTTAGGTGTTTCCTGAGCAAAGCCAGCAGAAAAACTAAAGCTTAAAGCCAGCATTGCCAGCGTTTTAAAGTTGTATTTCATTATCTAACCCTTCTTAAAATAAAATAGAATAATTTAACTTGGTGCGAACAAGAACTACTAGTTCTTTTCTTCCGTTTACATCCCTGATTACAGGTTTGTCTTTCACATCGTCAAATTTTAAATAAAAAGATTGACCATCTAATACATAAAGACCTTTTGAAACCTCTTGTATGTCTGCAGCATTAGCTACCAATGCGTATACGTTATCTACTGCCTTATCTAAAGTGATCTCTCTCCAGAGGCCCTGACCGCCATCAATTACTTTAATGGCGTCACTTACTTTAGTGCCGTACATATTGTAATTAAATGTCGGGCGATCTTGTCCGTCTAATGTATATCCTTTTGTTTTAAATCCCGTGCCGGTTGTATCAGCCAACCATGCTGACTGTGCGTTTGCCAGTTTAGCCAGTGCCGGAACCGGTTTTGTAGAGAAAGTAGTTACACTTCCCCGTGGCCTTGAAGTACCATTACCCCTGTCATGCCACATCGGTGTAGCATCAACAAATTCACCATGCCATGCCTGAAATAACAATCCATTATCAAGGTCGTAGCTGTAGTGTACCTGTTGTTTACTGCCTACAGAGATAGCATGAACTACCTTAGGTCCGCCATTGATGTCTACAAAACTTCTGATCAAAGGTGTATTGGCAACATCAGGAAAGATAGGGTCTGTATCGCCACCTCTTTGTCTTCCGTTTGCATCAGCAGGAAGTTTAGAAATTTTAATGTTTTTGAAGGCTACAGCACCGTGATCACCTTGCAAACGCAATGGAGCAAGTGCTTTTTCAGGCCCGTTAGCGCCTCTGGTGGCACCAAATAGTTCTACGTTGTCATGGATCACGACGCCATTTAATTCAATTCCTACTATAACTGCATTCTGAACTTTTTTACCGGATGCATCAAATTTTGGTGCCTGAAACGCTATTTTAATGTGCTGCCACAATCCAGGCGCTTTAGAAGCGTTCTGACGTGGTGCATAGCCTTCATAACCTTGCTGACCTTCCGGTTTCGAATCGTCCCAGCGCGCATAAATCCCACCGTTGTTAGCTGAAGTAGGTGCTGTATTGCCCCATGAATCTTCTAGCTGAATCTCATATACTCCTTGCAAATAAATTCCCGAATTGGCTCCTTTTGCCATTAGAAAATCGAGCTCAAGGACCATATCACCATGCTCTGCGACGGTCAAAAGATCGATACCGTGAGTTTTTTTTGTTGGCGAATTCAATAAAACTCCACTGCCCTTGGAAGTATTCAATGTATTCTGCTCATTCAAATTTGCCGTTACACCACCGGCTATTGACCATGTTTTTCCCGGATTTTTGAATCCGGAAAGATCATTCAGGCCAATTTCTGGCTGGTCAGTAAGTTGCTGACCGGCCACAAGTGTAGTTCCCAACAGCCAGACAAAGGCAGTTGTTCCAAACCTTAAGTAATTAAGTTTCATGTTGTGGTTTTTTGGTTATTAAAAAGTTAAAAGTAACGAATTCATATTTGATTAAAGGAATCGCAAAATAATGATTTTGTTACAAAAAACAATAACACCTGTAAATGAATAAAATAGAGCATAATTTATCTGCTAAAACTATTTACCAACTCATCAAAAAGGCATGAGACGAAGACAGATTGCAGCACATTGTTTCATTAAAGGAAGTATTTAAAAGTTAAAACTCTTTTTTTTAGCAATTGTTGAAACTACAAGTAATAAAGATTGATCAAGTTTTAAAACAAAAAGCTAACCTCTTATGAAAACTGAAGAAGAACAAAACATCAAACCAAAACAACATCAGAACCGGCAACCGGGCATTGAAAACCAAATGAATCCTTTACCTCAGTTTATGCCAAAAAAGACTAGTTTAAAACTAGATGGTAAAGTTGCGCTCATTACTGGAGGTGATAGTGGTATTGGGCGCGCTGTGGCTCTTGCATTTGCCAAAGAAGGAGCGGATGTGGTAATCAGCTACCTTGATGAAGAAAATGATGCAAATGAAACGCTTAAGGGAATTGAATCATTCAATAAAAAAGCAGTGGGAATTGCCGGGGACATATCCAAGGAAACGCATTGCCAATACCTGGTTGATCACACCATCCAGGAATTCGGCAAGTTGGATATTATTGTAAATAATGCGGCTGTGCAATATCCGCAGGAAAGTATTACTAATATCACCGAAGAGCAGCTAAATAAAACATTCAGGACAAACATTTATGCTCATTTTTTTATTACTAAAGCCGCTATGCCGCATCTCAAAGAAGGAGCCAGTATAATTTGCACAACATCTGTTACGGCCTACAAGGGAAGCGACCATTTGCTCGATTATTCTGCTACTAAGGGTGCAATAGCAACATTTGTCAGATCTTTGTCTGCTGCATTGGCGGAAAAGAAAATTCGTGTAAATGGTGTGGCTCCCGGTCCGATATGGACGCCTCTTATTCCTGCAACTTTCCCTGCTGATCAAGTGGCAGTATTTGGTTTAAATGTGCCGATGAAAAGAGCAGGTGAGCCTAATGAAGTCGCTCCATGCTATGTATTTCTGGCTTGCGATGACGCCAGCTACATTACCGGACAAATACTGCATCCAAATGGCGGTGAAATTATAAATGGTTAAACTGCGTTAAAATAATACACAAAGTATTTGAAATATTACTAGGAAATCGATTGCAAAGCTGTATTTTTGAATCTAAACATACATGGATAAACCAAATACCGCACGCAAAACCAAGACTCCTAAATGAAAACTTCTTTTGTACTATTGCTTTCGGGAATTGCCTTAACGGCCGCAATTCCTTTTTCACAAAATAAAAAAGCAAACACACCCGGCTATGCATTGCATAACCAAAAAAACACACTTAGAATTGATACACCAGACCAGGATAGATTTGTGAAGGTAAATCTGGTTCACGGTGTGTTCACAGAACCCACTGAACTGGCTGTATTGCCAAATTACGACATCCTCGTTTCACAGAGACGCGGAGAATTTATGTTGTATAAAAACAGTACAAAAACAGTTGTTGAAGCAGGTAAACTGGATGTTTATGCCAAGACAAGCGTACCAAATGTGAACGCTGAAGAAGGTCTGCTTGGTCTGGCAGTGGATCCTGACTTTGCTAAAAATCAATATGTGTATGCTTTTTACAGTCCTATTGATAAATCTGTAAATCGTCTTTCAAGGTTTAAGCTGGTAAATGACAAGATCACTACTGCTACTGAAAAAGTAATCCTTGAGTTCTATTCCCAAAGAGAAATTTGCTGCCATACCGGCGGTTCTATTGCATTCGGGCCAGGCAGAACACTTTATGTATCTGCAGGTGACAATTCCACTCCTTTTGATGTGCCTGACCAACAATATGTAAATAAGGGTTATGCGCCCATGGACAACCGTAAAGACCTGCATCAGTACGATGCCAGAAGATCTGCTGGTAACACAAATGACCTTAGAGGGAAAATTCTTAGAATAAAAATGAGTGAAGACGGTACTTACACTATTCCAGATGGTAACTTATTCCCTAAAGGAACTGCCAAGACAAAACCTGAGATCTATGTAATGGGTAACAGAAATCCTTACAGGATCTCTGTAGATCAGAAAACAGGTTTCCTGTATTGGGGAGAGGTGGGTCCTGATGCACAGAATGATGATCCCAGTCGCGGCCCTCGCGGATATGATGAGGTGAACCAGGCGAAGAAGGCAGGTTATTTTGGCTGGCCGCTTTTCATTGGAAATAACTACCCATACAAAGCGTATGATTATACAAATGGCACCAGCGGTGATCTTTTTGATCCTAAGGCACCGATTAATAATTCGCCGAACAATACCGGCCTTACAACACTTCCTCCTGCACAGCCTGCATTTATCTGGTACCCATATGGCGCATCTGCTGAATTTCCTCAGGTAGGCACTGGTGGCCGTACTGCTATGGCAGGTCCGGTTTACTATACAAAGCCAAAGGCGTCCCCTTATCCAGCCTACTACAATGGCAAACTGCTCATCTATGAGTGGATCAGGGGATGGGTTAAAGCTGTTACAATGGATGCTAACGGTGACTATTTGAGTATGGAACCTTTTATGGACAACATTCCTTTGGCTGCACCTATAGATATGGAGCAAGGTCCGGATGGAAAGTTATATATTCTTGAATATGGTAAAGGATGGTTTTCTAAAAATCCTGACGCGGGTATTGTAAGAATAGATTATCTGGAAGGAAACAGGCCACCTATAGTGAAAAACTTTACCATTGACAATACCAGTGGATTGCTTCCATATAAAATGACAGCAAAGGTTGACGCCTCAGATCCGGACGGAGATGCACTTACTTATGTTTGGAATCTGGGTAATGGCGTTAAAAGAACGACTACTACTCCTGAATTGCAGCATACGTTTAGCAAAGCTGGTGCATATGCGATCAGTGTGCAGGTACTTGACAAAAATAAAGCTTCTTCGAAAAGCCAGAACATTAGCGTATCTGCAGGCAATGCACAACCTGTCGTGGATATCATAATCAACGGAAACAAAAGTTTTTATTTTCCTGGACAACCAGTGAACTACCAGGTTAACGTTACGGATAAAGGTGCTGTAATAGGCAAAAGCAGAATATACGTATCCAATACTTATACTGAGGGTATGGATCTTGCTGGTGCACAACTAGGTCATCAGCAAGCTGCACAAACGCTTGTAGGAAAAGGCCTGATGCAGAAAAGCGATTGCAGTACATGCCACAAGATTGATGCAAAATCTATAGGGCCAATGTTTAAACTTGTGTCTTCTAAATACCAGACTAAATCTAACGCTATCGAGTACATTTCAGGTAAGATCATTAAAGGAAGCAGCGGTGTTTGGGGGGAAGTTCCTATGCCTGCGCATCCTACTATGAAGGATACTGAAGCAAAACAGATCGCTGAATGGATTCTTTCATTGAGTGCGAAGGCTTCGAATGCGCCTTCATTACCTACTACAGGCAAGATTGTTCTGCCTGCTGATATCAATAAGAAACAGTCTGTCCTTTCTTTAAAAGCCAGCTATGCTGATCTTGGAGGAGCTGGTCTGAAACCATTAAGTGCTACTGATGTGGTTAACCTGAGGAGCAACGCCATCGATGCTAAAGACATACAAGAGGTTTCGGAGTTCGCCCGTCGTGACAAGGATGGTGACCAGTCCCTGTCTTTCCCTGAAAAAACAGGTTGGATCAAGATCAGTAAAGTAGATCTTACCGACGTGGCCGCTCTGCGACTAGGACTCGTTAATACTGAAGGAAAATTCACTATTGAAATCAGACTGAATGAACAGGATGGCAAAGTACTGGCTTCTTCTACAACAGACAACCTTAATATTCCAATTGAAACAGTGGCCGACGGTAAACTACATGACTTATATGTGGTTGTAAAAAACACAACAGAGAATTCTAAAAACAAACCATCGTTAAAAACAGTAACTTTCAATGCTAAGTAACTAAAGTAAATCATAATAAAAAAGCCGGTTCAAAAACCCGGCTTTTTTATTTTACTTTACCACCCAAGTTTACTACAGCGCCTATTGTGAATATAGAATTTCCAGCATTCATATATTTCCTGCTGTTCAGTCCAAAGGTTCCGCTGGTGGTATATTGTAGCTGAAACTGATCTGTAAGCTGCATTCTGGTAAAGAAGATTGGCTCAAGGAACAAGTTGCCTTCACGCATCTGCCCTATTCCGTTGATCATAAAAGTTTTCATCTCCACAGAGCTGATACGCAACGCTGTTCCATAATTGATTGGAAAATCTCTGCCAAACAGTTTCAGATTATTTGACTTTTTTGAACTATAGTTTACCTGCAAAAATGTCTTGTTGTAAGTCACTTCCTGCAGCTCTGAGTCAGTCAGGACATTATTATCATCGTAATGCCTGTATACCCTATCTGTATTTCCCGCCCCGTAGCCTACATAGATTTCTATAATACGGTTGTTTTCCGGGCCAAAAGAGTTGAAATAACCACCTCCTGCCTCGATCAACTTATGTTTGTAATCCTTCTTTTCCCATTCTCTGTTCATAACAGACCCACTGAACAATATTCCGAAATGATCAGAAACTGCATAAGCACCGTTCAGACTCGTGTTCCCTCTCAAGGATATATGTGCACCTCCACTAAATTCTCCCTGCTGGCTTAGCATTGGTGTGTTCGGGACATTGGGCATATACATGGAAGAGCAGGAACTGAGTGTTAAAGCAGACAAAGAAAGCGCAAGTAAGCGGTTTATGATCATATATAAGATGTTAACAAAACTTCGTTCAGGCCAAACAAATTTAACGCCAAGATATAATCGTACTGTGCTTCCCGACCGGTCAAAACTGCACTAAGTTCATTCTTTTGAAAACAATTATTCCCTGCTGGGGTTATTTTAGTGCAATATGGCAACTAGAAACAAAACAATAATTATATCTAATCGCCTCCCCGTAAAAATTACAGAACAAAACGGAGAGTATATTTTAAGACCAAGTGAAGGCGGACTTGCAACAGGATTGGGCTCGGTCTATAAAGATGGTAACAATGTCTGGATCGGATGGCCGGGCATTGAAATACCACCAGAACGTCAAAGAGAAGTCACCAAAAAGTTGGCCTCACTTAACCTGATTCCAGTTTTCCTAACAAATGAAGAAATTAACT
>Ga0126314_10001699_pt1 | contig 10708 bp, 11 predicted proteins | sample Plot105B_FD_92535 | JGI IMG/M metagenome (GOLD analysis project Ga0126314, IMG submission 92535) | Serpentine soil microbial communities from UC McLaughlin Reserve, CA, USA - Plot105B | ecosystem: Environmental > Terrestrial > Soil > Grasslands | place: USA: UC McLaughlin Reserve, Lake County... | reverse complement strand
GGAGATCCCCCGCGAGAGCACGGTCGTCGCGTTGAGGTGCGCGAACACCGACGCCGGCGCCGGGTCGGTCAGGTCGTCCGCCGGCACGTAGATTGCCTGCACCGACGTGACGGAGCCCTTGCGCGTCGAGGTGATGCGCTCCTGAAGCTGCCCCATCTCGGTCTCGAGCGTCGGCTGGTAGCCAACCTGCGACGGCATCCGGCCGAGCAGGGCCGAGACCTCGGAGCCCGCCTGCACGAAGCGGAAGATGTTGTCGATGAAGAGGAGCACGTCGGCACCCTCCTCGTCGCGGAAGTACTCCGCCATCGTGAGACCCGACAGCGCCACGCGCATGCGCGCGCCCGGCGGCTCGTTCATCTGGCCGAAGACCAGCATCGTGTTCTTGATGACCCCGGACTCCGTCATCTCGAGCCAGAGGTCGTTGCCCTCGCGCGAGCGCTCGCCCACGCCGCAGAAGGCGGACAGGCCCGAGTGCTCCTCGGCGATGTTGCGGATCAGCTCCTGGATCAGGACGGTCTTGCCAACACCGGCGCCGCCGAACAGGCCGACCTTGCCGCCGCGCGCGTACGGCGCGAGCAGGTCGACCACCTTGATGCCGGTCTCGAGGATCTCGCGCGTCGGCGTCAGGTTCTCGACGTCTGGCGCGTCGCGGTGGATCGGCCAGCGAGTCTCGACCTCGACCGGCTCGCCTTCGTCGATCGCGTCGCCGAGCAGGTTGAAGATGCGGCCCAGCGTCACACGGCCAACCGGCACCGTGATGGGGCCGCCGGTGTCGACGATCTCGGTGCCGCGCGACAGACCATCGGTCGTGTCCATGGCCACCGCGCGCACGCGGTCGTCGCCGAGGTGCTGCTGTACCTCGCAAACCAGCGTGCGGCCCGAGTCGCTGCCGGGCTTCAGCTCGTGCGAGCTGTCCTCGCCGTGCGCGATCGTCACCTCGAGCGCGTTGTAGATCTCCGGCAGCTGCCCTTCCTGGAACGACGCCTCGATGACGACGCCGGTGACCTGCTCGATGCGGCCGACATTCTTCGTCGTGTCGTCCCCCTGCGCCTCGCGTGTGCTTGCGGTGGTTGCCAAGGTGGTTCCTCCGTATCAGCGGAGCCCCTCGGCCCCGGCTACGACTTCCATGATTTCTTGTGTGATCTCCGCCTGCCGCTGGCGGTTCATCTCGAGGGTGTAGTCCTCGATCAGCTCGGACGCGTTCTCCGACGCGTTCCGCATCGCGGTCATACGGGCGCCGTGCTCGGACGCCGTCGACTCGAGCAGCGCGCGGTAGACGCTGATCTCGAGGAAGTCGGTGACGAGCCGGCGCAGGATCTCCTCGGGGTCGGGCTCGTAGATCCAGAGAGCGCGCTGCCCGTCCTCGCCCTCCTCCTCTTGCCCCGCTTCCACCCTGAGGACCTCTTCCATCGCCTGGATCGGCAGCAGGACGTTGAGCCTGACCGTCTGCACGAGCGGCGACTCGTAGTGGTTGAAGATGATCTCGACCCGGTCGAGCTTCTCGTCGGCGTAGCCGGTGATCACGTCCTGGGCCACGTCACGCGCGTTCGCGAAGCCCGGCCGGTCGGTGAAGCCGGTGTACTCGCCCTCGATCTCGAAGCCTCGGAAGCGCAGCGACGAGACGCCGCGGCGGCCGACGGCGAAGAAGTGCACCTCGACCCCGTCGGCGCGCAGCTCCTGCCGGCGCCGGTTGGCGGCGCGGATGATCTGCGAGTTGAAGGCGCCGGCCAGGCCGCGGTCGGCGGTGACGGCGATGATGCCGACGTTCTGGACGTTCTCGCGATCTTCCAGCATCGGCATCCCGGGGATGTGCTCGGCCGCATGCACCGCCCGCCGAGTCATCAGCCGAATGCCGCGCGCGTAGGGGCGTAGTGCCTCGATGCGCTGCTCGGCACGGCGAAGCCGCGCGGCTGAGACCATCTCCATCGCGCGCGTGATCTTCTGGATGTTCTTGACCGACGCGATGCGGCCCTTGATGTCCTTCTGGCTGGCTATACCCCACCCACCGGATTCGCTTCGGCTGACTCGACGGCGGATGCCGACGGGCTCTCACTCTCGGCCTCGGTGTCTTCCTCTTCGACGTGCGCCGAAGGAGTAGCGCGCTCCTCCTCGCTCCTGATGCGGTCGGACTCGCCCTCCTCGAGCGGCTGCCCCTCTTCGTCGAAGTCGCAACCGAAGTCGTCGATCCCCTCCGCGATCGTGTTGCCGAGCTGCTCCTCCATCGAGTCGTCCCACTCGCCGTCCTCGATCTTGCCCATCAGCTCCCCCTGCTCGGCGTGCAGGCGCTGCATCAGGAACTGGTGGAACTCCCGGACGCGCTCGACCTTGATGCGGTCGAGGTAGCCGCCGGTGCCCGAGTAGATCGCGGCGACCTGATCGGCCACAGGCCACGGGTGCAACTCGTTCTGGTTGAGCGTCTCGACCAGGCGCTCGCCGCGGTTGAGCGACTTCTGCGTCTCCGGGTCCAGGTCCGAGCCGAACTGCGCGAAGGCCTCAAGCTCGCGGTACTGCGACAGCTCGAGCCGCAGGCGCCCGGCGACCTTCTTCATCGGCTTCGTCTGCGCCGACCCACCCACGCGCGACACCGAGATGCCGACGTTGATGGCTGGCCGCACGCCCTTACGGAACAGGTCGCCCTCGAGGAAGATCTGGCCGTCGGTGATCGAGATGACGTTGGTCGGGATGTAGGCCGACACGTCGCCCGCCTGCGTCTCGATGACCGGCAGCGCCGTAAGCGAGCCGCCACCGAGCTCATCGTTCAGCTTGACCGCGCGCTCGAGCAGCCGCGAGTGCAGATAGAAGACATCGCCGGGATATGCCTCGCGGCCCGGCGGGCGGCGCAGCAGCAGCGACATCTGGCGGTACGCGTACGCGTGCTTGGTCAGGTCGTCGTAGATGCAGAGGGCATGGCTGCCGTTGTAGAGGAAGTGCTCGCCGATGGCGCAGGCCGCGTAGGGCGCCATGAACTTGATCGGCGCCGCCTCGTCGGCCGGCGCCGCGACGATGATCGACCGATCCATCGCGCCGTGGGAGTCGAGCGTCTCGGCCACCTGGACCACCGTCGACATCCGCTGACCGATGGCGGCGTAGATGCAGACAAGGTCCGAGTCCTTGTTGTTGATGATCGTGTCGATCGCGATCGCCGACTTGCCGGTCTGGCGGTCGCCGATGATCAGCTCGCGCTGCCCGCGGCCGATCGGGATCATCGAGTCGATCGCCTTGAGGCCGGTCTGCATCGGCTCCTTCACGGGCTGGCGCTGGACGACGCCGGGAGCCTTGAACTCGGCCGGACGCGTCTCCGTCGTGTTGATGTCGCCCTTGCCGTCGAGCGGGTTGCCGAGAGGGTCGACGATGCGGCCGAGCAGCGCCTCGCCGACCGGGATCTCGAGCAGGCGGTCGGTGCGCTTGACGTTGTCGCCCTCCTCGATCTTGTCCCACTCGCCGAACAGCACCGCGCCGACGTTGTCGGCCTCGAGGTTCAGCGCGAGCCCGGTCACGTCGTGGGGCAGCTCGAGCATCTCCATCGACATCGCGTTCTCGAGGCCGTGAACGCGCGCGATGCCGTCGCCGATCGAGAGAACCGTGCCAACCTCGGCGAGGTCGGCGGCGGCCTGCTCGATGCCCTCGATGCGTTCCTTGAGGATCTTCGTGATCTCGTCAGGGCGGATCTGCATGGTTGCCATTCGGTCTGTCTCTCCTTACGCGGCGCGCGCGATCTGCTTGCGAAGTCGTTCGAGGCGGCCATGGACACTGGCGTCAAGCACCTTGTTGCCCACGCGCAGCACGAGGCCACCGATGATGTCGGGATCGACCCGGCTGGTCAGCTCGATGCGCCGGCCGGTCCTCTCCTCGATGCGCTCACCTATAGAGCCTACGAGGCCTTCGTCCAGCTCCACGGCGCTGGTCAGCTCAACCGGGAGCATCTTGTGCTCCTCGCGCCAGAGCTCGTCGAAGGCCCTCCGGATACGGAACGTGACGGGGAGCCGGTGGCGCTCGGCCAGCAGCTCCAGGAAGTTGATGAAGCGCTCGTTGCCTCCATCGATGATCCTGCGCACCGCGTCCTTCTTCTCGGCGGACGAGAAGCGGGGCGAGAAGAAGAAGGTCTGCAGGTTCTTGTTGTTGCCCAGCTCGTCGCTCCAGACGCTCAGCTGCTGCTGGATCTCGTCGAGCTCGCCGCGCTCCATTGCGGACTCGAACAGCGCGCGGGCGTAGACCTGGGCGATCTCCTCCATCAGCGGCGGCTCGCGTTCCCTTCGGGCGCGAAGGCAGAGAAGTCGACCTCCGCCAGAGCCTCCTCGATCAAGCGCTTCTGGTCGTCCTCGTTGAGCGACTTCCGCGCGACCTTCTCGGTGGCGATGATCGTGAGGTCGGCGACCTCCTTGCGGATCTCGTCGAGTGCGCGACGGGTCTCCGCCTGGATCTCGCGGCGCGTCCGCTCCATCGCCTCCTGGTGGTCCTTCTGCGACTTCGCCTTGGCTTCGGCCTCGAACTGCTCGGCGGCCTTACGCGACCGCACCAGGATGTCCTCGGCCTGCTCACGCGCCTCCTTCAAGCGGTGGCGGTATTCCTCGAGCAGCTTGTCGGCCTCCTGGCGCGTCTGCTCGGCGTGCTGAATCGACTCATCGATCGCGCGCCGGCGCTTCTCCAGCGCCTCCTGGATCCGCGGGAATGCGAGCTTCCGCAGGATCCAGAACGTCACCCCGAAGGCGATCAGCGTCCAGATCATCAGGCCGAGCTGTGGCGTGACGAGGAAGTTGCCGCCACCTTCGTCAGCGGCAAGTGTGCCGAGCGCCGCCATCGCTACGAGAGGAAGAACGCGATCAGGCCGAAGATGAAGGCGTAGAAGACGATCGCTTCGGTAAGCGCGAAGCCCAGCCACTGGATGCTGGTGATCTCCTGGCGCATCTCCGGCTGCCGCGTGACCGACTCGATCACCTTTCCGAAGATGAAGCCGACGCCGATACCGGGGCCGATGGTCCCGAGGCCGGCGCCGACGCCGAGTGCAATCGCCTTGCCCGCCTTGCGCGCAATGGCTTCGTTCTCGGCGGTGGTCTGCGCGAGGACGTTGATGAATCCGAGGTCCACGATTCCTCCTAGCTCCTAGTGATGCTCGGCGGTCGCACCGCCGAGGTAGATGGACGTAAGCGTGGCGAAGATGAAGGCCTGCAGCGTGGCCACCAGGCCTACTTCGAAGATGTAGAAGCCGATCGCCATCGGGGCCGTCAGCCAGCCAATCGCGGCGAGCCCGAGCAGCACCGCGAGCCCGCCGCCCATGAACAGGATCAGCAGGTGGCCGGCGAGCATGTTGGCGAAAAGACGGACTGAGAGAGAGATCAAACGGACGAAGTGCGAGATCACCTCGATCACGAAGATCGGACCGGCTGCGAAGCCCTCTACGCCTTCCGGGATCCAACTCTTCAAGTAGCCGACGACACCCTTCGCGCGGATGCCCTCCCAGTGGTAGCTGAACCACACGAAGAGCGTGAGGATCAGCGGGACCGAGATGTTCGCGGTGGCGGCGTAGATCGCGAAGGCCGGGAAATCGATCCCGAAGATGTTGATCTTCTCGTGCGAGGTCGGCAGCGGCAGGTACCCGAGCAGGTTCGAGAACCAGATGAAGAAGAAGAGGGTCGAGACGGTGGCGAACCACTTCGTCGCCATCCGCTCGTCCATGTTCGTGGCGACGATGTCGCGGCGGGCGAAGTCGTAGACGGTCTCGACTGCTGTCTGGACCACGTTCGGGCGCTGTTGCATGCGCCTAGCGATGAAGACCATCGCCCAGCAGGTCAGCGCGCAGGCAAGGAACAGGTAGAGGACGGCGCGGTTGATGCTGAGGTTGAGCGGCCCGATGTGGATCGGGATCCAGTCGTGCAGCTTGAACTCGTCCTGCGGCTTGAACGCCTCGTTCTTGCCCTCGTTGCCGAACGCGATCAGGATGACGATCGCGCCGCCCACCCACAGGGCGAGCCCGGCGAGGACGTACTTCTTCATTCGATCCCCCGGAACATCATGCGCGTGGAGAAGTAGATCGTGAACGCGCCGAGAAAGACAACTGCCGCGCCGAGCCCGGCGTCCGCGTCTTTGACGCCGACCAGGAAGATTGCGATGGCCGCGAACCAGCCGCGCAGGAGCAGGCTGCCTGCCATCCAGCCGGCGATGTCGCGCGGATTGTCGGCCGCGTCCGCCTTGCGGCGGGTGTAGCCGGCGAGCAGCTTCTGGGCGACGTAGGCGCCGCTGCCGACGGCCCAGCCGGCAATCGGGAAGCCGGCAGCGATGAAGACCGCAAGGGCAAGGACCAGGAACGCGATGTCCAGGTTCTCCATGAGCGTGGTCATGGCGCTGTGGTGACTTTCAGAGGTCTTTGAAGCGTGTGTAGACAAGCCGAAACCCGACGAAAATTCCAATGAAGCCGCCGGCAAAAGCCAGCGGTACCTCTGCCCCGAACGCCGACCCGACTCCGAACCCGATCGCGGCTCCTGCCACGAGCGAGCTGACCAGCATCATTCCCGCTAAAGCGGCGTCGCGGGGACCGGTCAAGGTGAACTTGATCGTTCGACGGGCGCGGGAATCTAGCAGCGTGCGGCGTTTCTCAGGGCGCGCGCAACAAGGCTGAACTGCGACTGCTTCAGCGGCGCCAGCCGAGGTCCATGTCGATCGTCACGCTGTTGCTCTGACCGATGCCCGGAGCCGGCCAGCCGCGGGCCACGCCGATCCCGACCATCGTGTACCCGGGCTCGAGCAGATTGCGGCGATGGCCCTTGCTGTTCATCCAGGCGGTGGCGATCGCCGCCGGTGTGCCTTGCGTTCCGCGCCCAGCTGCCAGGTTCTCGCCGGCCCGCCATCGACCTGAGCTCGGGATGAACTTCGCGCGGACGAGCCTGTCGACGAAAGTGACGCCGTCGGGGGAGGTGTGCGCGAAGTAGCCTCCAGCCACCATCGCCGACGCGTGCCGGGTGGCTGCGCGCCTCAGATTGCGTTGCGGCGTCAGGTCGTGGCGGCCGAACTGGTGCCGTTGCTGGTTGACCACGCAGAGCAGGCTGGCCTCGTAGCCGGTGACGCTGACATCGCCCGGCTGCGCGTCCGCCCCCGGACAAGCGGCGGAGGCTGCGGGGACGGCGGCGAGGCCGGCTCCACCGACAGCGAGAACGGCAATGGACTTGCAGATGAGCCGTGAGCCTGGGGAATGCATGTCACTCCGGCCGAGTCCAGAACGGCCAAGCCCGACCCTAAACCGCCAAGCATGACGAGTAACTCCCCCGTTCGGGTAGGTAGCTTGAACGGGTGCTAGCGGCGGTCACGCGCGACGACACGGGCGCCCCGCTTCGGGGCCAGCACGATCGCCCTGCGCCCGACGTGCTCGGCCTCGGGATCCGCCGGCTGAAGGTCGACGGTCTCGGCGATCGTCTTCATCACCACCGTCATCTCCAGCTGAGCGAAGGCTGCGCCTACGCAGCGGCGGGTGCCGCCGCCGAACGGGAGCCAGGCGTAGGTCTCCGGCCCCTTGTCGAGGAAGCGCTGCGGCTTAAACGCGTACGGCTCCGGATACGCCTCCTCGCGCCTGTGCGTGAGCCAGATGCAGGGAGTGAGTGTCTCCCCGGTGGCGATCGTGTAACCGTCGAGCTGGAAGTCCTGCTTGACCACGCGGCCGACCAGTGGGAGCGGCGGTCGCAAACGCAAGGTCTCGTTCACCACCGCCTCTGCCCAGCGCTCGTCCGTCCGCAGGCGCTCGTACATCCCGGGGTGGCGGAGCAGCCGTTCGAACGCCCACCCGAGCGCAGTCGTGGTCGTTTCATGACCCGCGACCAAGATCGTCATGAACTCGTCGCGCAGCTCGCGGTCGGTCATCTCCGTCTGCAGCAGCATCGAGAAGACGTCCTCGCGCTGGTCGAGTCCGCCTCGCTCGCGGCGGCGCTGGATCTCCTCGTAGAGCACGCGGTCGACCCGCTCGCGCACCGCCATGAACATGCCCATCGGGCTGTAGCGGCCGAAGTCGTCGCGCAGCCACGGGATCATTGCGAGCTTGTTCTGCCCAGCGCGCGCCAAGTCCGTCATCGCAGTGGCGAGCTGCTTGAGCCGCTCCGGCTCCTCGTCTTCGCCGAAGACAACGCGCATGATCAGCTCGAGTGTGATGGCCTGCATCCTCGGCACCAGGGCGAACGGCTCCCCGCGCGGCCATCCCGCAATCTGCTCGCGCGCGACCTCCGCGAACATCCCGCGGTAGCGCTCGAGCCGTGCGCCGTGGAACGGCGGGAGAATCAGGCGCCGCCGCTGCAGGTGCTCGCGACCGTCGAGCAGCAGCGTCCCGCGCTCGCCGAGCATGGGGATGAGGGGCCAGTTGGCCTCGCCCGCGCGGAGCTGCTCAGGCGGCGCGGTGAAGATCTGCTTGATGAGCATCGGGTCGCTGACGAAGACGAAGCGACCAACCCCGGCGAAGCGGACCGTGAAAACGTCGCCGTACTCGCGGCGCGTCCGATTCATGAAGTCGGTCGGACGCGCTATCCAGCGGGCCACCTGAACGACCGGCGGCACCGCCGGGCCAGGCGGGAGCGTGGGCCTCATGAACGGAACCTACCGCCCGCATTCGAGGTGTGGTCAGAACGCGATCTGGCAATGTCTATCCCGATGCAAGGAGGCCAACTCGATCACGTAGCGCTGTGGACCGACGAGCGCGACGCGCTTGCGGATTTCCTCTGCGAACGCGCCGGGATGCACGTGATCGACAAGACCGACACGTTCACGCTCGTCGGCGCGGACGCCAAGAAGGGCAAGCTCACGCTGTTCGAGGCCGACGGGCCGCGCGCGCCCGGCACGCTCGGGCATGTGGGGCTGACTGTCCACGACGCCGAGCTCGCCGGAGATGTCTCGGCGCCTGGCGGGCTAGAGCTCCAGTTCGTCGACCACCGTGAAGGCGACGAGTGGGATCTACATCACCTCCGGCTGCGGGTGCCGGATCCGCGCCACGCGGTCCAGGCCTTCCTCGCGCTCGGCTTCGAGCCCGGCGACGGCCCCGAATCGGTGACGGCTGGCGACAAGACGATTTACTTCGTTGAGGGCGACGACGGCGCAGTCGAGAGGCCACTGTTGAACCACGTCGCGCTGCTCGTCGATTCGTACAAGGAGCACGTTGAGGACGCGAAGGAGCGCGGGCTCGAGTACGAAGAGGTCGATGCGGCCAACACCTGGGCCGTGTTCGTGACCGGTCCGTACGGCATCCGCATCGAGTACGTCGAGCACAAGCCCGGTTTCGCCCTCGAGTGACCGACCTGATCGTCGCCGGGGCCGGCATGGCTGGTCTCGCGGCGGCGGCACGGGCGCGCGAGCTCGGCGCGCACGTGGTGGTGTTCGAGCGGTCGCCGGAGATTGGCGGCTCGATGCGACTGTCGAGCGGCGTCATCTGGCGCTATGCGTCATTCGAGGAGTTCCGGGCGCAGTGCCCCGATGGCGATGCTGCGCTCCAGCGCGCGGTTCACGAACGGCTCGACCAGGACCTGGATTGGCTCGTGTCTTTGGGCGCTGTCGTGTCGGAGGGGTCGACGGGGAATCCGCTCACGGTCGGCCGGCGGTTCGACACGGACGCGCTAGTCGCGGTGCTCGCGCGCGGTCTCGACATTCGGCTCACAACTCCCGTGACATCGGTCCCCGATGCGCCGTCAATCCTCGCCACCGGCGGCTTCCAGGCCAACTCGTGGCTGGTGCGCGAGTGGATCTCGGCGGAGCCGCTCCTGCTGCGATCGAACGACGGCAGCCGCGGGGATGGGCTGCGGATGGGGTTGGAGGCCGGCGGGGTCTACTCGGCGGGAATGGACCAGTTCTACGGACGGGCGATGCCCGCGGTGGAGTCGCTTGATCGGTCGCAGTGGGTGGAGACGGCGCAGCTGTATGCGAAGCATGCGGTGGCGATTGAGAACGGTTCCGGGCATCGCTTTTCGGATGAGGTCGATTGGGCCGAGCTGCGGGTGGTGCAGTGGATCGCGCGGCAGAAGGGGGCGCGGGCTTGGTTCGTAGTGCCTCCTGACGCGCTCGATACGCCTGGGCGCTACGGAACCGTTGGTGAGCAGATCGACCGTGCGCGCCGGTTGGGCGCGCGTGTTGAGCGGCGCGACCAAGGGGTGGCGGTCGAGGTGGCGGCGGCAATCACGCAGACGCTCGGTGGCTTGCGGATTGATCCGGACGGGCGCGTGCTTCGCGGCGACGGATCGGCTGTGGAGGGTCTGTGGGCGGCGGGCGGCGACGTCGGCGGCGTGGCGACCGGCGGCTACATGTCCAACCTCGCCGCCGCCCTGGTGATCGGCAAGCGGGCGGCGGAATCGGCACTCGGCTGAACCACTGTCCAGTTAGCCGTCCATAGCGCGGGTAAGTGGACAGCGGCTGCACCGGCGGTCTGCCATCGTGTCCCGGTGGGCATGCCGCGGCAGCTTCCATCGGGGCAATCGGGCTCCGGGCACGGTCCCTTCGGCGACAAGGCGTTCAAGGGCGCCCTGATCGGATGCGTGGTGCTGTTGATCGTCGGGCTCACGATGGTGCTACTCGGCGGTGACGCCGCGGGCGCGGTCGGGGCGTCGTTTCTCGTCCTCGGCACGCTCGGGTTGGTCGTCGGGGGCGCAGGCCTGCTTGCGGAGCGCGTCTCCAAGCGCCGGCCGCCCCCGCCACCACATATACGCGCGGGTGATGGTCACCGCCCCTAGCCGGACCCGCGCGTAACGGTTTC
>Ga0126314_10001698_pt1 | contig 10708 bp, 7 predicted proteins | sample Plot105B_FD_92535 | JGI IMG/M metagenome (GOLD analysis project Ga0126314, IMG submission 92535) | Serpentine soil microbial communities from UC McLaughlin Reserve, CA, USA - Plot105B | ecosystem: Environmental > Terrestrial > Soil > Grasslands | place: USA: UC McLaughlin Reserve, Lake County... | reverse complement strand
GGCATCGACGGCGCGGCCTTTCCAACGACGTGGTTGGTGCGGAACCACTCGCTTCAGGTCAGCTACATGTTTGAGCCGGGTCACGAGCGCGACGGGGTCAGCGTCGTCATCCCGGTCGAGCTGCTCAACCAGATTCCTGCAGCGCCGTTCAGCTGGCAGGTGCCGGGACTCCGAGTCGAGCTGGCGATCGAGCTCATCCGGTCGCTTCCCAAGCAGTTGCGCAAGATCTTCACGCCCGCTCCAGATGTCGCCCGCCGGGCTTTGGAGTGGCTGGAGCAGCACCCGGGCAGCGACGGCGAGACCCTGCCTGAGGCACTCGGGCGGGCGCTGCTTGCATTGACCGGCGAGGTCGTGAGTTCAGAGGACTGGCGGCTCGACCGTTTGCCGGCCCACTTGCGCATCACTTACATGGTCCGCGCTACCGGAGGGGTGGACCAGGAGCTAGCAGCAGCCAAGGATCTGCAGGAGCTGCGGGATCGGCTCAGCAGCCGGATGCAGCGCGCTCTCGATAGTGCGGCCGCAGACCTGACCCGATCCGGCGCACGAACCTGGGAGTTTGGAGAGATCGCGGCCCGGGTCAACTTCGAACGCGATGGCCACCAGGTCGTCGGCTATCCGGCGCTCCTTGACGAGGGCTCCAGCGTCGGCCTGACGATCTGCCCTGCCGCCGATCAGCAAGTGGTGACTCACGCGCTTGGCCTACGGCGGCTTGTGCTGCTCAATACACCGGATCCGACCAAGTGGGTGGTCGCCCATCTTGGCAACGCTGAGAAGCTGGCACTCGGTACCGGTCCGTACGCCTCGGTGCCCACGCTGCTCTCCGAGACCCGTCTGGCCTCGGTCGGCGAGCTCATTAGCCGGCACCAGTCCGGTGCCGTCAGGGATGTGGGATCCTTTGCCGATCTCTGCGATCGAGTACGGATGGGCAACGCTGAGATGATGCGGGAGATCACCCGGATCGCCGCGGAGATCTGCAGCCTGAGAGGCGAAGTGCTGGGAGCGTTGCCACGCCTGCATTCGACGAGCGAGGCTGCCGCGGCGGACATCGCCGAACAGGTCGGCAACCTGGCTTTCGCCGGCTTCCTGGGAGCCACATCGTATGAGCATCTGACCGATCTACCACGCTATCTGAGAGCAGCTCGAGCCCGGATCGACACATTGATCCAAACGCCGGCTCGCGACGGGCCAGGGTTCGCGGTCATCAACCGGATTGAGGATTCCTACGCGGAACTCTGCGAACAAGCTCCTCCAGGTCGGTTGCCCACTTTCGTTGATGATGTGGGCTGGCTGATCGAGGAACTGCGCGTGAGTCTGTTCGCACAGTTCCTGCGAACCCGGGTACCTGTGTCTGAAAAGCGCGTGCTCGCTGCCATCGATGCGGCTCGCTCACGGCTGCAAATCCCGCCGACCGGTTGAACCTGCGCTCGCTCGAGCAATAGGGCGAGAATGGAGCGACGGTACATTGGGTGCCATGACGGTGCGGGAGCGCAGCGACGAGCAGCCCCAGCGGCGAGCTGTGTCGTGATGGATCCGCGGCTGCTGTACACCCTGAATGAGGGCGTTTCGGCCAAGCTCAAGGACCATCGGCCCGTGCTGATCCACCAGATGGACGGCTTCGTCGACGCGGGCCAGGCTGGCCGGCTGTTTTCCGCCCACCTGCTGGAGCAGCTGGATCACGAGGTCCTCGCCGAATTCGATCATGATCAACTCCACGACTACCGAAGCCGCCGGCCGGCGATGGTCTTCGACACGAACCAATGGAAGTCCTACGCGGACCTGCACCTCAGGCTCTACCGGGTGGTCGACGAGCACGGGGAGGTCTTCCTGCTGCTGAATGGTCCCGAGCCTGACGTGCAATGGGAACGGCTGGCCGCCGCTGTCATCGGGCTCATCGAGCAATTCGGCGTCCGGCTGACGGTCAGCGTCCACGGCATCCCAATGGCGGTGCCGCATACCCGTCCCATCACGCTTACGGCCCACGCAACCGACACCGGTTTAGTACGGGGTTATCGCAGCTGGATCGACCGGGTTGAGGTGCCGGCCAGCTTCAGTGGGCTGCTGGAATTCCGGCTCGGCCAGCGTGACCGCAAGGCGATGGGGTTTGCAGCGCACGTCCCGCACTACCTGGCCCAAGCTGCGTTTCCGGAGGCCACTCTCACGCTCACTCGGTCGCTGAACCAGGCCACTGGCCTCGCCGTGCCCCTTGATCCACTGGAAAAGGCTTCCACGGTTAACCTCGCCGACATCGCCGAGGAGATGGCCGGATCGACCGAGGTGCAAGAGCTGGTCGCGACGCTGGAGCAGCAATACGACAGCCTGCAGATCGACGACTCGGAGCGGGTGCCGAGCGCTGACGAGATCGCTGCCGAGTTCGAGCGTTTCCTCGCCGAGCGGGACAAGAACGACGACGGATAGCGGCGCGGAAGCCTGGGCCAGATTGGACCAGCGTGAGACTTGTCCGCTGGATAAGCTCGCGCCGTGCCGCAGTCCGTAGCCGAGCTGATTGATTTACTCGAGCTCGAGGAAATCGAGATCGGATTGTTCCGGGCCCGCCAACCCGACACACAGCTTCAGCGAGTTTTCGGCGGCCAGGTTCTCGCCCAGGCGGTGATGGCTGCGTCGCGTACCGTCGCTGTGACCCGGGTGATGCACTCCCTGCACGGCTACTTTCTGATACCCGGGCGCACGGACATCCCGATCGTGTTCGACGTGGAGTCCGTACGCGACGGTGGCTCGTTCAGCTCCCGCCGGGTCGTGGCGCGGCAGGGCGGCAGGGTGATTTTCTATCTCTCCAGCTCCTTCCACGAAACCGAGCAAGGCTTCGAACACGCCGAACCGGTCCCAGGTGAGGTGCCGCCTCCAGCCAGCTGTCCCCGGCTGAGTGAGGTGCTGGCACGGGTGGCTGGACGGGAGCCCTCGTTCTGGGAGCGGGAATGGGGTGCCCTCGACGTGCGCTATGTGGGCGATTCCAGGCCCGGTGGTGCGCTGGTTGATCCGAAGCACCCAGCAAGGGCGAGGGTGTGGATCAAGGCCAACGGCGCGCTGCCGGATGACCGACGGATGCACCAGGCAGCGCTCGCCTATGCCAGCGACCTGACACTGTTGGCGGCCAGCGCCGTGCCGCACGGGGTGTTCGTCGGGCTAAACGTGCAGGCCACCTCCATCGATCACGCGATGTGGTTCCATCGGCCCTTCAGCACCGACGACTGGCTGCTGTTCGACCAGATTTCGCCGTCCGCCTCCGGTGGCCTTGGGCTGTCCACCGCTCGGCTTTTTCAGGGCAGCGCGCTCATCGCCAATGTGGCACAGGAGGGACTAATCCGCCCCCTGCGTTAATCCGGCCAGGCGGGTAACCACCTGCGCGTTGCTCCATAGGTGAGGCGACACAGGCGAGCTGCAGCAACAAAAGAAGGGCGATCCGGAGGGGGACATCCGGATCGCCCTTCTTGAGTGCTGCCCGAGGCAGCACCGGGGGTCAGGCGGCGAGCACAGACTTACCGCGCAGCTTCGCGATTGCGTGCCGCTCAATCTGTCGCACTCGCTCAGCGGTGATCCCCCAAAGAGCACCGATATCTGACAGCTTTGCCTGACGACCGTCGATGAGGCCGTAGCGACGGCGGACAACGTCAGCCGAACGCTCGTCCAGCTGGTCGAGCAGCGCCTCCAGCCGTGCATGCTCCTCCGCATCCAGGAACACCTCGTCCGGGCCCGGCATTGGCTCCCGAGCAATCAAGTCGCCCAGCGCGGTGTCCCCGCCCTCCTCGACAGGGGCATCGAGGCTGACGTGGTCGCGGCCGAATCGGATCAGGTCCAGCACCCGCTCCGGCTCCAAGTCCATCTCGTCGGCGATCTCCTCGATTTCCGGGTCACGACCCAGGCGCCGCTCCAGCGTCCGGCGAACTGCGCCGACCTGGTTGACCTGCTCGGCCACATGCACTGGCAGCCGCACGATCCGGCCCTGCTGGGCGATCCCACGGCTGATGGACTGCCGGACCCACCAAGTGCCATACGTGGAGAACTTGAAGCCCTTCGTATAGTCGAACTTCTCGACCGCCCGGATCAGGCCAGTGTTGCCTTCCTGTACCAGATCCAGCAGCGGCATTTGAGAGCGTCCGTACTTGCGGGCAACAGAGACGACCAAACGCAGGTTTGCTGTGACAAAGCGCTGCATCGCGCGCCGACCGTCTTCAATCAGGAACTCCAGCTCCGCCTCGCTCGGCCGCTTGGCTCGCTTGCCGCGCTCCGACGCCGGAATCTCGCCCGCCAACAGCCGCTTGGCGTACAGGCCGACCTCGATCCTCTTGGCAAGCTCGACCTCTTCCTCTGCGCTGAGCAGCGGAGTCTTGGCGATACCCTCCAAATACAGGCCGACGGCATCCTTCCCGTCGATACCTTCGGAAACTCGCGTACGAGCCGTGGTCACATTGATCCTTTCGTTGCCCCTCCGCTAAGCAGAACGCACCGGGGCCCCAAAAGGATTCCTCGACTGCCCTGAAGAAACCCTGAACCCTACCCAGGAGTAACCCCGGCTTGCAAGAGGAATTCGCGGCCGAAGAGGGCTGCGGATGCAGCCACCCTGACCCCAAGCTGACTAACGACTGATCTGGTCGAAAACCCAGGCGTACTCGAACGCGATTTCGTGCCAGCTCTTGTAACGGCCGCTCACCCCACCGTGGCCCGCCGACATCTCGGTCTTCAGCAGGATCGGCCGGTCGTGGCCGTTGGTTGCGGTCTGGCGGAGTGCCGCTATCCACTTGGCAGGCTCCACATAGAAGACCCGGGTGTCGTTGATGCTTGTCGTCGCCAGTATTGCTGGATAGCTCACCGCAGTCAGGTTCTCGTACGGGGAGTAGGACTTGAGGTAGGCGTACACCTCAGGGTCGTGCAGCGGGTCACCCCACTCCTCCCACTCGGTGACCGTCAGCGGCAGGCTCGGATTCAGGATGGTTGTCAACGGGTCAACGAACGGCACTGCTGCATGAATGGCTCGGAACCGGTCCGGCGCCAGATTCATGACGGCGCCGATCAACAATCCGCCGGCACTGCCGCCTCGACCGGCGAGACGGTCAGCGGAGGTGTAGCGGTGGTCGATCAAGTAGTCGGCGCAGGCAATGAGATCAGTAAAAGAGTTCTTCTTCGACAGGGTCTTGCCCTGCTCGTACCAGCTGCGACCCAATTCACCACCACCGCGCACATGGGCGAGTGCATAAATGACGCCGCGATCCAACAACGACAATCGCGCTATCGAGAACGTCGGATCTAAGGAGATTTCGTATGAGCCATAGCCGTAAAGCAGCGTTGGTGCCTGCCCGTCCAGGGCGATGTCGGAACGCCGGACGATCGACAGCGGCACCCGCACTCCGTCCGGGGCGGTTGCCCAGGCGCGCTCCTGGATGTAATTGCTCCGGTCGTACGGTCCGAAGCTCGGCTCATCCAGGACCGGTGTCGTCTTGAGCAAGGTCAGCTCGCGGCTGTTGAGGTCGTAGTCGTAAACCGAGTCGGGGGTGACCAGGGAGCCGTAATGCACCCGAATTGTCGACGTTACATACTCCGTACCGCCGGGGGAGTCCACGGTGTACAGCGGTTCCTCGAAGTCGACGTCGGCCCCGGGCAGAAAATTGCCGCGGTCATCCCGCGGCAGCACATGCAACGCCAACGAGCCGTTGCGGCGTAGCGAGACCACGCCGTGGCTGGAGTAAGCGCTCACCGAGAGAATCCTGACTCCCGGCTCATGCCGTAGCACCGGCACCCATTGCTCCCAACTCGTGGAATCCAGGGGCGCCTGCGCGAGCTCGAAATCTTGCGCGCCGTCGTTATGCACAACCAGCAGCCGGTCACCAGCTGGCTCGATGTCGTACTCCACACCCTGGCGCCTCGGAGCGACCAGACGCGGCTCGCCCTCCGGGTCCTCGGTGCTGAGCAATCGATATTCCGAGGTCAGCTTGCTGGCGCTGCCAAGAATCAGCCAGCGATCGTCCCGGCTGGCGTCTACTCCCACCCAAAACCGTTCATCCGGGTCGTTCAGCACCTCAACGTCCTCGGCCGGGTCGGTGCCCAGCCGGTGCCGAAAGACGGCGTACGGCCGCCACGCTTCATCGACCCGGGTGTAGAAAAGGTGGCTGCTCTGAGCCCAAGTGGCTCCGTATCCGATGGCGCTGATCTCATCGGGCAGTAGCTCGCCGGTCTGCAGATTCTTGATCCTTAGTTGGAACCGTTCGTCGCCGGTGTGGTCGGTGGAGTAGGCCAACAGCCGCCCGTCAAGGGACACACTCAGCGCGCCGATGGAGAAGAATTCGGAATCCCCGGCCTCGAGGTTGCCGTCCAGCAACACCTCCTCGCCGACGATCTCGCCCTCAGGATCAGGCGGGGTGCGCGGATCAGTGGCCACGACTCGGCAGTAGATCGGATACTCCGAGCCCTCTACGGTCCGGTCGTAGTACCAGTACGCAGGTCCGCCCGGATGCGACGTGTATGTCGGGACGCTGAGATCGGTCTCCTTGGTCCGGTTCTTGATCTCGGCAAAGATCGACTCTGACAATTCCTTCAGCTCGGCCGTGCGCGATTCGGTGTAGGCGTTCTCAGCCTCGAGATAGGACACGACTTTGGGGTCCTCTTTGTTTCGGAGCCATTCATACGGGTCCTCGAACACATTGCCGTGATGCACCCGGCGGTGCATGCGGCGATCTGCGACAGGTGGGGCAAGCTCCGTCGACGTCTCAGCGGCCACGGCCGTCAGCGTAGTCCCCGCATCTGCATGTGGCAGATCGTGATGGGGCTTGGAAGCGCGATCGCGCGAGCGAGACAATACCGTCATGGGAGCAGAGGTCGAACAGACGACCTTCACCCGAGAGGCGAGAAAGCTGCATCGGGAAAAGGTCCGGCGAGGGCTGGATGTGTTGGCCAGGATGCTCACCGAATCTCGGTTTGACTTCGCACACCCGATGGCGGGTCTGGAGATCGAGCTCAATCTGATCGATGACGACCTACAGCCTGCGATGCGCAATGCTGAGGTGCTGGCCGCGATCGCCGACCCGTCCTTTCAAACCGAGCTCGGCCGGTTCAACATAGAGATCAACGTTGCGCCGCGCCCGCTTGCCGGCGGCGGGTTCACCTCGTTCGAGCAGTCAGTGCGCAAATCGCTGAACGACGCTGACTCGCGGGCTCATGAGGTTGGCTGCAAGCTCGTGATCATCGGCATCCTGCCGACCCTGCGCGCCGACCACGTCACGGTTGCCAATGTCAGCGAGAATCCTCGCTATTCACTGCTCGATCAGCAGATCGTCGCTGCCCGTGGGGAGGACCTGGAGATCGTCATCGACGGAGTCGAAAGACTCCAGATGTTCTCCGACACCATCATGCCGGAAGCAGGATGTACCTCCACTCAGGTGCACCTGCAGGTCAGCCCCGACGACTTCGCCGGGTATTGGAATGCAGCTCAGGCGATCGCCGGCGTTCAGGTTGCCGTTGGTGGGAACTCGCCGTTTCTGTTCGGCAGAGCCCTGTTCGCCGAGTCGCGCATCCCGCTGTTTGAGCAGAGTACCGAAACGCGTCCCGAGGAACTGAAGGCCCAGGGAGTACGGCCGAGGGTGTGGTTCGGCGAGCGCTGGATCACCTCGATCTTCGATCTGTTTGAAGAGAACACACGGTATTTCCCGGCGTTGTTGCCGATCAGCAGCGACGAGGATCCGATGGCTGTGCTCGACGCCGGAGGAGTGCCACGTCTTGACGAATTACGGCTGCACAACGGCACTGTCTACCGTTGGAACCGGCCCGTCTACGACATCAGTGGCGACGCCCCGCACCTTCGGGTGGAGAATCGCGTGCTTCCCGCCGGCCCCACGGTGGTCGACACCATGGCGAACGCGGCATTCTTCGCCGGTTTGGTTCGCGCACTCGCTCAGCAGGAACGGCCCGTCTGGACACAGATGTCCTTCTCGGCTGCAAGCGAGAACTTCAGCGCAGGTGTCCGCGACGGCATCGCCGCCCAGGTCTATTGGCCGCAAATCGGCCGGGTACGTGTCGTGGAGCTGGTCGTGCGAAAGCTCCTGCCACTTGCGGCCGAGGGGCTGAGACTGTGGCAGGTTGACGAAGCAGAGATCGGACGATTGCTCGATGTGATCGAACAGCGCTGCGTGCAAGAGGTAAACGGGGCAACATGGCAAACTGCTGATGTAGCTCGCAGAGAGAATGACGGCGCTGACCGCACCGAAGCGCTAAAGGGAATGCTGGAGGCGTACGTGGATCGTATGCACACCAATGAACCTGTGCACACCTGGAAGGTGGGGTGATGTCCCAGGCTGCACCGGCGGCGGGCGTCTCGCCGGACGATGGCAACCGACCGGCGGCATCCGTCATCGTGGTCGGCTACTCGATAGCGCCCGAGGGCCGGGCAGCCTTGTCCCGGGCCATCAGTGAGGCCCGGATCCGGCAATCCGAGCTGGTCGTGGTCGCGGTCTCACCGGACGAAGGCAACGCAAGCCTGGCCGCTGAGCTTGCCGTGACCGGCATTCCGCATCGGATTCAGGACACCGATGGAACGCTCGAACCAGCGGAGGAACTGATCAATGCCGCGGAGTCCCTGGATGCCGACTTCATCGTTATCGGGCTCCGCCGCCGGTCGCCGGTCGGCAAGCGTCTGCTTGGCAGCAATGCCCAGCGAGTGCTGCTCGACGCCTCGTGTGCCGTTCTGGCGGTGAAGGCCGATCCGAACATCTGACGTGCTCGGCGCGCCAACCGACCCGACACGGCTTGCCTGAACAAATCTGAGGAGATTTGGAGGTCCGTGTCAGAATACGCGTTGGAGCGCCTATTGACATCCGATGGGCGTTGCTCGCCCTTGTTTTATTTGCCCAGTCAGGCACTCGCTAGCCCGAGAGGTAGTTTGTGACGCCCCCCTCCAAAGCACAGCCATCTGCCCCTGTCGTTGGAGCAGCACCCGTACGAGCCCGTCAAGCAAGCGCCCCCGTCGGCAAAACGTCACCCAGGAAAACGTCCAAGACGCCTGCTGCTGGAGCAGCAGTATCCAGTGCACCAGCGAAAGCTCCAGCCAAGAAGGCGCCGGCGAAGAAGACGGCTACCAAGAAGCCGCAACTATCGGCTGTCGAGGAGCCGACGCCGAAGACTCCCAGCAAGCGGGCTGAGAAGAAGGCTCCGGTCGAGCCCGTCGAGCCCGTCGAGCAGACGATCCCAGTCGCTGTCGACAAGGAGCCGGATGTCATCGTCGAGGACCTCGAGGATGTCGAGATTTCAGTGGAGGAACTGGTCAGCGAAATCGACCTCACCGCTGATGTGCTCGTTGATCTGGAGAGCGACGAGGTCGTTGTCACCGTCGGGAAGAAGCGGTCGCTGGACGATGTCGACGAATCGACGTTCGAGCCGGCCGAGGAGGCGAAGCTCGAGGTTGAGCTGACCGAGGATGAAGGATTCACCCTCTCGGAGGCCGATGACGCCGACGAGCCTGAGCAGCAAGTGCTCGCCGCCGGCGCGACGGCCGACCCGGTCAAGGACTATCTGAAGCAAATTGGCAAGGTCGCCTTGCTGAATGCTGAGCAGGAGGTTGAGCTCGCCAAGCGGATCGAGGCAGGCCTTTTCGCTGACGAGAAGATCAACGACGAGCGTTCCAAGATCAAGAATTCGCAACTCGACGACTTCGAGTGGATCGGTGAGGACGGCCGCCGCGCGAAGAATCACCTGCTGGAAGCCAACCTGCGCCTGGTGGTTTCGCTCGCCAAGCGCTACACCGGCCGCGGCATGCTCTTCCTCGACCTGATCCAGGAAGGCAATCTGGGTCTGATCCGTGCGGTCGAGAAGTTCGACTACACCAAGGGCTACAAGTTCTCCACCTACGCGACCTGGTGGATCCGGCAGGCGATCACCAGAGCCATGGCAGATCAGGCCCGGACCATCCGGATTCCCGTACACATGGTCGAGGTGATCAACAAGCTGGCTAGGGTGCAGCGGCAGATGCTGCAGGACCTCGGCCGGGAACCGACCCCGGAGGAGTTGGCCCGAGAGCTGGACATGACTCCGGAAAAGGTCGTCGAGGTGCAGAAGTATGGCCGCGAGCCGATCTCGCTGCACACTCCGCTGGGCGAGGACGGCGACTCCGAGTTCGGCGACCTGATCGAGGATTCCGAGGCTGTTGTCCCAGCGGACGCGGTGAGCTTCACCTTGCTGCAAGAGCAACTGCACGACGTTCTCGACACGCTCAGCGAGCGCGAGGCCGGGGTTGTCTCCATGCGTTTCGGCCTCACGGACGGCCAGCCGAAGACGCTCGATGAGATCGGCAAGGTCTACGGAGTGACTCGGGAGCGCATCCGCCAAATCGAGTCCAAAACCATGAGCAAGCTGCGCCACCCCTCCAGGTCACAGGTCCTGCGCGACTACCTGGACTGAGGCCTCAGCCGGTTTCAGGCCGTTCACGCGTAAAAACGGGATTTGGTGGCTCAGATAGGTACGGCATAGCGCTCGAGTCCGAGACATAAGGGGAAGGCGGCCTGCCAGACAGCTGTCGTGACCACGCCTCGACGAGCCGACTGGGGCAGCCGAGGTCTGGGTTTGCGGCACGGTCGATTGGGCTCGGCAGCTGTTGCGCCGCCGTTTCGAGGGGGCAGCGCGGGTTGAGTCTCGATGGGGACACCCTGTCAACATCGCCTAGCCGTATTTGTTGCCGTTTGAACCTGGCCAGCCCAGCCCGGGCACACCTGGG
>Ga0126314_10001697_pt1 | contig 10711 bp, 12 predicted proteins | sample Plot105B_FD_92535 | JGI IMG/M metagenome (GOLD analysis project Ga0126314, IMG submission 92535) | Serpentine soil microbial communities from UC McLaughlin Reserve, CA, USA - Plot105B | ecosystem: Environmental > Terrestrial > Soil > Grasslands | place: USA: UC McLaughlin Reserve, Lake County... | reverse complement strand
GTAGACTACGAGGTCTTCGGGGCGCTCGGCTACCTCGGGGTCTAGGTTATTCATGAGCATTCTCAGAGCTGCTTCCTGGTGCCAGCCCTTGCAGGAGATCTCCGTCCCCCTCGGAGCCCGGATTGTTGGAGGTTTTTTCGTGTCGGTCATTCGTGGCTCCTTCCCGCGCTGTAGGTCAGTCTTGCACCGGGCGTTGAGGAAGTCCAGGGCGGAGGAGTAGTATTCGCGGCGAGAGGACGGAGGTTCGGTTTGGCTCTTGCGCCTGTCAGAAGCGGCCCCGTGACGCTCACGGGGGACGATCTCTCCATAGAGGACGTCGTGCGCGTCGCCCGGCGCGGAGCGCGGGTGGAGGTCTCACCCGCGGCGCTGGAGCGCGTGAGGTGGGCGCGGGACGTGGTGGACAGGGTGCTGGAGCGCGGGGACCTCGTCTACGGTGCTAACACGGGGGTGGGCTCGCTCTCGCGCTATCGTGTACCCCTGGAGAACCTTGAGCAGTTCTCCGCCAAGCTGGTGAGCCGTCACACCACCCACCAGGGAGCCGAGGTACCCGCCGAGGTCGTGCGGGCGATGATGGTCACGCGCGCCAACGGGATGGCGAAGGGCGGCGTGGGGGTACGGGCGGAGCTCGTGCGGGCCTTCGCCGACGCCCTGAACGCCGGGGTGCACCCGGTGGTGCGACTCGGGGGGTCGGTTGGGCAGGCCGACCTCGCCGAGATGGCCGAGATCGGACAGGTCCTCATCGGGCGCGGCGAGGCCGACTACGGCGGGCGCCGGATGCCGGGCGACGAGGCGCTTGCGGTGGCGGGTCTCGAACCGGTGCGGCTCAAGGCCAAGGAGGGGCTCGCGCTTATTAGCGCCAACGGCGTGACGATGGGGCACGGCTCGCTCGTCCTGGCGGACGTGGCCGGGCTGTTGGACGCCTTCGACGTCACGGCCGCGCTCTCGATGGAGGCGTTCGGCGGGAACCTCTCGACGGTGCACCCCGAGGCGGCCCGGATGCGGCCCCACCCTGGCCAGGCGCGGGCGGCGGACCGGTTGCGGGAGCTCCTCTCCGGGAGTTATTTGTGGCGGCCCGGGGCCGCGCGAAACTTGCAGGACCCGCTCTCCTTCAGGTGCGTCCCGCAGACCCACGGCGCCTGCTACGACGCCCACGCCTACGCGCGGCACGATGGAAGTCGAGATCAACGCCGCCAGCGACAACCCGCTCGTCCTCCTCGACGACCAGTCCATAATCTCCGTGGGCAACTTTGATGTGGTCGCCCTCGCCGTCGCCTTCGACCTCTTGCGGGTGGCCGTGGCGCAGGTCATCCACCTCGCCAACGAGCGGATCCAGAAGCACCTCTGGTCCCAGTTCAGCGGCCTCCCTACCGGTCTCGCCGCCCGCGACGGCGACGAGGGCCTGCGGCCGCTCGGCTACAACTCGGCCTCTCTGGCTGCCGAGGCGCGGGTGCTCGCCAACCCCGTCTCGCTGGAGTACCGGGGCCAGATCGCTGAGGGGATCGAGGACCACGCGAGCATGGCCCCTCTGGGCGTCCGCAAGACCGAGGAGCTCGTCGGCGTGGCCCGCCGGATGGTCGCGCTGGAGCTCACGGTCGCCACCCGCGCAGTGGACCTCCGGGGCTGTCCTCGCCTCGGTGCCGGGACGGGCGTCGCCTGCGCCGTGGCGCGTGGCTTCGCCGCCGCGGACCCCGAGGAGCAGTGGCCGGAGGTCGAGGGGCTCGCCGCCGTGATCTCGAGCGGCGAGCTGCTGGAGAGGGTGGCGGCAGAGGTCGGGCCCCTGGAACCCGTCTCCGCGAGCGGAGAGGCCGTGGGGCCGGGGGAGTAAGCACTTCAGCCAATCAGCAAGCCGCCTGTACCAGGCGACTTGTCGCTGGTCACCCACGTAGAGCAGGACGCTGTTCCACAGAGTCTGCAAGACCTATTGCCCGGAAGCTGCTCTAGCAAAGCCCCGGCAGGGTAAGAGCGGGGAGCTGTAGCGAGCTGACACGCTGACAAGCTTAAAGAAACCTGCCGAGCCAGGATAAGGTCTCTTCGATCCAGTACGCCCCGACGTGGTGACCCTCGCCCGACATGTCCACGAAGCGCAGCCGTTCGGGGACTGCGGAGTAGTGGGGGACCAGCTCGACGTAGAAGCTGCAGGCGTTCGGGTAGGGAGCGACGCGGTCCTCGGTCCCGTGCATGATCAGGAGCGCCGTCGGGAAGCATGCCGCGGGGTCGGGGGCGTAGACCGCCTCCTGCCTCATGGCGCTCCCAGGCCTCGGCGTGGCCGGCATGAAGGCGACGGCGACCTTGGGCGCGAGGGGCCGCTTCTGGCACGAGATGTCTAGGGCCACCGCGCCGCCCATCGAGACGCCCACGGCTCCGATCCTGTCAGGGTCCACGTCGTCGCGGTTCGCTACCCAGGCGAGAACGTTATGTGATTTGCCTACCGTCCCGCGGAGCGAGTCCAGGAAGAGGCCGTCGTTGTCCTCCTGGAGCCGGAGAGCGAAGTCGTCCGGGGCGCGCTCCCCGTGGAGCGCCGCGTCGGGCATGACGGCTACGCAGCCCGCGTCGGCCAGCGGGACCGCGAGCCGCAGCAGGTCGTCCGTCTTGTTGCCGCCGAAGCCGTGGAAGACAATGACCGCTGGCATGGAACCTTTCGCGCCGGCGGACCGCACGGCCGCTAGCGGCACCCCGCTGGCGAACCAGCGTTCTATGCTGTAGTCTCCCGTCCCCCTGAGCATCCCCGTCCTCCCCGGAACGGTGCGAAGGGCGGGCGGTCGCACCTCTCTACGCGACGGCCCTCCTGGTGCAGGTTTCCCGGCGCCTTACTCTACGATGCCCTTCTCTTGGAGGAACTCCGCGGCGACATCTTCGGGGTCCTCCTGCTCGAGATCCACCTTGCCGTTGAGCTCGCGCATGGTCTCGACGTCGAGGCTCCCGGAGACCTTGTCCAGAACGCCCTTCATCTTGGGGTTCTGCTCGAGGACGTCGCTCCGCACCACCGGAGCTGGGTAGTAGAACGGGAAAATGTTCTTTGGATCCTCCAGGACCACCAACTCGTCGGAGTTGAGCTGCCCTTCGGTGGTGAAGCCCACCCCCACGTCTCCGTCGCCCTGAAATACGCCTTGATACCTCAGGCCGAGCTGGTTTACGATCTTAATGTCCTCGAAGTTGAGCGCTGGGTAGTTCTTCTTCATGTTCGGGAATCCGTCGGAGCGGTTCTGGAACTCTGAGAAAGAGACGAAGGTGAGCTTTGGAGAGGCCTCCGCCAGATCTGCAAAGGTTTTGAGGTTGTACTGCTCGGCTACCTCCTTGCGGGCGAAGATACCGTACGTGTCGTTAAAGGGAGCGGGTGTGAGCATCGTGTCGGCCGGCTCCCGCTCCGCGTAGAGTTTCTTCGCTACCTGGTAGGTCGCCTCGGGTGTGTCCGGGTATTCTTTTTTCTGATAAGGAAGTATCGAGACGAGCGCCGTGCCCGTGTACTCGGGGTACATGTCTATCTGGCCGTTCTGGAGCGCCTTGTCGGCTATCTGCTCGGAGCCGAGGTCGAGCTTCTTCTCCACGTTGAAGCCGTTGGCCTCGAGCGCCTGGGCGTAGAGCTCCCCAAGGATGTACTGCTCGGTGAAGTTCTTCGAGCCGATGGTAATCGTCGGGCCACTACCGCCGCTGTCGCTTTCCTGGCTGCTCCCCCCGACATTGCCGCAGGCGGAAAGCAGGACGAGCGCTAGGGCGGCGAGCACCGCCGGGACGGCGCGGATCAACTTCGTCTCGTTCTTCATCTCTTTCCTCCCCTTGTCCTACTTGCTTGCTTAACGGCGTCACTTCTGCGCGATCCTGAGCCCTTTCGGAGTGAGCGCCCTCTCTATGCCGCCGAAGCCGAGCTCCGTGATGATCGAGAGGACGGCCACCGAGAGCGCCCCTGCGAGTAGTATGGCGGTGTCGCCCCGCTGGAACCCTTCCACGATCAAATCTCCCAGGCCGCCGCCCCCGATGAAGGTCGCCAAAGTTGCGCTGGCTACCACCTGCACGGCTGAGGTGCGGATGCCGGCGAAGATGACGGGGGCGGCTATCGGGAGCTGTATCCGGGAGAGGACCTGGCTCTCCGAGAGCCCCATGCCGCGCGCGGCGTCGATGACCCCAGGGTCGACCTCGCGCAGGCCGGTCGAGGCGTTGATGAGGATCGGGGGTATCGCCAGCGCCGCGAGCGCTAGCAGCGCCGAGGTGAAGCCGAAGCCGAAGAACGGCAGGGCGAGGGCGAGCAGCGCCAGGCTCGGAACGGCACGCCCTATGTTCCCGACGTTGATAGCCAGCGTCGCGCCGATCGGCGTGTTCCTGACGGCGATCGCGACCGGCACGGCTATCAGGATCGCGATAATGAGGGCGAGGGCCGAGAGCTCCACGTGCGTGAGGAGCAGTTGCGAGAAACCGGGTCGTCCGAGGACCTCGAGTATACTACCCACGCTCTACGCCCTCCTCCGCCGGGCCCACGGTCTCAGGTAGCGCTCGAGGCCGAGGAGCAGCAGGTCAGCCAGGATGGCGAGGGCGGTCGCCAGGACCGCCCCAGTGATGACCATGGTCGGGAAGTTCCGGTTAATGCCGTCGAAGATGAGCTTGCCCAAGCCGCCGCCGCTGATGTAGGCGCCGATCGTCGCTATCCCGATGATCGTGACGGTCGCGATGCGTATGCCGGCCACGATCACCGGCAGCGCCAGCGGCAGCTCGACCCTGAAGAGGATTTGTCCCTGGGTAAGCCCCATTCCGCGCGCGGCGTCGATGGTCTCGGCCGGGACCGAGTCAATGCCGGCGACGACGTTGCGAATCAGGATGAGAAGGGAGTAGGCCACGAGCGCGATGATGACGGGGGTCGCCCCGATGACTATCCCGGGGACGGAGATGAGGATAGAGAACAGCGCGAGGCTCGGGATGGAGTAGAGGATCCCGGTCACAAAGGTCACGGGTGGGTAGATCTTGCGGTACCGCGCCGCCAGTATGCCAACCGGCAGGGAGATGGCGAGCGCGATCGCCACCGAGACGAACGAGAGGTAGATGTGACCCTGGATCGCCGGCACTATGTCTTCCCAGAAGTTCTCGGCAATCCAATCCCACTCTATGAGCCTGGGCTCCTCGAGCGAGAGGTCTTGCAGGAGCGCCAGGGCTTCACCCACGCGGGGCTTCCCCGGAGCGCGTGAGGGCCTCTATAGCCTCGATTGTCAGCAGCCCCTTCTTGCCATCGTTCTCTACGACGGCTTCGCTGTGCCCCGAGCCGATCAGCTCGGAGAGCGCGTCCCTCACGGTCAGGTTCCCGCTTATGCGAGGGAGGTCTGCGGCGTTGCCGTTCGCCGGCTCGAGCTCCATATCGCCGACGCGCACCAGTGAGAGCCGCTTGAGGATCCGGTCGGTGCCGACGAAGGAGGCGACGAACTCGGAGTCGGGGTTCGCGAGGATGTTCTCTGGGGTGTCGTATTGTGCCAGGAAGCCGCCTTGCTTGAGGATGGCAATCTTGTCGCCCATCTTTATGGCCTCGTCTATGTCGTGGGTGACGAAGACGATAGTCTTCTTGATGTTCTGCTGGATGCTCAGGAACTCGTCCTGGAGACGTTCGCGCGTGATGGGGTCCACGGCCCCGAAGGGCTCGTCCATGAGCATGATCGGGGGATCGGCCGCCATCGCGCGCGCCACCCCGACGCGCTGCTGCTGCCCGCCCGAGAGCTCAGCCGGGTAGCGGTCACGGTAGTCGTTTGGCTCGAGGCCGACGAGCTCGAGGAGCTCGTCGGCGCGCGCCGTTATGCGCTGCTTGTCCCAGCCAAGCAGGCTCGGCACGGTGGCGATGTTCTCCGCGATGGTGCGATGGGGGAAGAGGCCTATCTGCTGGATGGCGTAGCCGATCTTGCGCCGCAACTGGGTACCGCTCATGGCGGTGTTCGGCTCGCCGTCTATGAGGATCTCACCCCCGCTAGGCTCGATGAGCCGGTTCACCATCCGCATCGTCGTGGTCTTGCCGCAACCCGAAGGACCCACCAAAACGCAAATCTCCCCTTCGGGGACTTCGAAGGAGAGGTCGTTGACAACTGGTCTGTCAGAGCCGGGGTAGGTTTTGCTTACATCCTTAAACTCGATCATTGCATCTCCTGTGCGCCCAGGGATAGTACCGCTGCCGGTACGTGCAACCAACCCTTAACCAGACCACCACTCCTCCAAACCTTAGAAAGAACAGTTCGGGGAAGTATACGTGATTCGCCGCCTCGATGGGGGTGTTGATAGCGAACCACACGGGTATGGCCGCTGCGGCGTAGGCGGGCCACTTGATCTGCTGTCGCTCCTCGCTCGCGGAGCGACGGACACGGACCACGAGGCTCGCCGCCGCGGCGAAGAGGATCACGAAGTACGCCGGTATTGAGGCCACGCCGAGCAGGTCGAGGACCGGCCGAAGCGCCTCGACGCCGAGGGGATTGATTGGGTCATGGTTCCTCGCATCGCCCGGCAGTAACGCGTCGGTGACCGCCATCATAGTCTAGAGGAACAGGGAGAACCTCGCGACGCACCTCCAGCGCGGTGACACCAGACGTCCGTTTGGGAGATTGAGGGGCAACAAGCGAGGAAGAACCAGCCTATCGGGTTTCGGGCCGGTAGGAGGCGACCAGGCCGCCGACCGCCACACACGAGATAGGATGACGAGGAAGAACGAACCCTCGGCCTCTCCGGTTGAGGAGGCTCAGCGCGACGGTGCACACGATCATGACCAGCGTGAGCTCGGACGCCGACCAAGCGAGCCATGCCGCGACGCGCCCGCTCATCCCGGTGGTCCGTACCTGGGATCCGTCTTCCAGCAAGCGTGCTCCTGATCTCCTCTAAACGTCGCTTCTACCCACCACCGGACTTCGCCGCATGAGGTTGAGGAGGTCTCAACCTCTGTACCGCTCCCACTCTGCGCCGCTACGGTCTCCGGATAGTTACGGAGCATCAGTTCCCCGTTTTGTCGAAGCGGGCAGGCTCATGACCGCTCGGGCGCAGCATGTGTCATCTGCATGCGGATGCTCGCGGTTCCGGGGCCCTAGAGGGTCTTGAGTTGTTGGGCGATCAGTTGGGCGTAGACCTTCTGGCCTTTTATCTGGAGGTGAACCCCGTCCTCCACGAAGTACTCGGGATGATCCACGCTCGCGGAGTACCAGTCGACGAGCACGGCCCTGTCCGGGTAGCGCTGTACCCCCTCGGCGATGACGGCGTTGTTGGGCTGCTCCCAGGGGCGCGGGACGTTGACGTTCACGAACACGACCCTGCGCACCCCCGCGAGCTCCCGCATGGTCTGGTCGAACTCCTCGGCAGTGTAGACGCCGTTGTTGCCTATGTGGACGACCACGACCTCGCCGAGCTGGCCCGCGGCCCGGCGCGCGGCGAGGACGTCAACGGCGGTGTAGGCCTGCATACCAACCTCCGCGTCGATGACCGTGAGGGTCGGTATGTCCTTCTCGAGCTTCCCGGCGGCCCCGAGCATCACGGAGTCCCCGACGGCGCTGACCGGGCCGACAGGCGCCGCTGCTGTGGCGCCCCCCGACCCCGACCTCTTCTGCGCGGCCCCGTCCTCCTCCTCGGACCCCTGCTTCGCCGCCGCTGCCGCGGCGGACCGCCGGGTGAGGGTCAGGTTCTCGCCGTCGGGCACGCTGGTCGGGGGCCCGGCATCTGGGGCCGTTTTCTCTGCGGTCCTGGACGCGATCGGGTGACTCTCGGTGTGGATCGCCCTCACGGAGGGGAGGTATGAGGGTCGCTCCGGCTCCTGGGCCTGCGAGACGGCGACGCCGAGCGCCGCGCAGACCGCCACGACGGACACCGCTACCCCGGCCCACGCCAGGGAGAGCTGGCGGCGCCGGAACCCCCGCGCCTCGCGCAGCTCGCGCCATGCGCGCCCCAGAGCGCCACGCCGGATCGGGGTCTCCACGTAGCGGTAGGAGAGATCTGCTAGCACGAGCGTGGCCGCCAGCCGCAACGCCAGCAGCGGCAGCCCCTCGATAGGCACGTCGAGCTGGGGGCGGGTGATCATAAAGACGGGCCAGTGCCACAGGTAGATGCCGTAAGAGCGCAGCCCGATCCAGCGCAGCGGCTGGCGTCCCAGCACGCTCGCGCCCAGGTGGGTGTAAGGATGGGCGCACGCCATGATCACAACAGCGCTGAGTAGCGAGACTGAGGCCAGGCCGCCGCGGTACAGGAAGGGCTGGAACTCGCCGAGGCGGAGGCAGAAGAGGATGAGCCCGCCGAGCGCGGCGAGACCGGCGACGTCCAGCAGCATCGGGGCGGTCCATCCCCACCTGCGCTGCAGCTGGCTGCGCTGCTTGACTCGCCGGAGCCGGAGGCGCCTGACGGCGGCCGAGCAGGGCCCCGCGCCCAGAGCCGCCCGCCAGGGCGCCCACACGAAGGCCAGCGAGGCCCCCACAAGGAGCCCCGTGGCCCTAGTGTCGGTCCCGAAGTATATCCGCGAGGGATCCACCTCGGGCCGGTAAAGGACGGCCATCAGGAGGGTCGACGCCGCCGCGCCGGCGAGCGTCACGAGGAGGACGCGCCGCCGCCGCCAGCGCGTGGCCCCGACGCTCAACCCGAGGGCCAGGACCAGCGGCCACACTAGGTAGAACTGCTCCTCGACCGCGAGCGACCACAGGTGCTTGAGGAGCGAGGGCCGGCCGATGGCCTCGAAGTAGGACTCGTGGCCGAGCACGAGATACCAGTTGGTCACGTACCCCAGCGCCGCGAGCACGTCGCCGCGCAGGCCCGCGACCTCGCCGGGCAGGAACACGATGGCGTAGGCGAGCGTGGCCACGAGTACCAGGTACAGCGCGGGCAAGAGCCTTCTCGCACGCCCGAGCCAGAAGGCCTTGACGTCTATGCGTCCCGACTGCCGCCACTGCGCCAGCAGCAGCGCGGTGATGAGGTAGCCGCTGATTACAAAGAAGACCTCGACGCCCAGGAAGCCGCCAGGGATCCAACTCAGCTCGCCGTGGTAGAGGAGCACCGCGATGACGGCGAGCGCGCGCAGCCCGTCGAGGCCGGGCAGGTAGGGAAGGCCCCCGGTCCCGCCTATGCGCCGGTCTGCCCGCCCCTGGAGGACGTGGCGTACTGAGGCCCGGCCGCCATGGGGAGTGGAGGCCTGCCGGGCGTCCGGCGCGTGGCGCGTAAGTGTCCCCCTCCGAGTCATAGAGGAAGCAAATGATAACATGGTCGTCGTGGTCGTCTCGCCCCTGACGCCGTCCAGTGCGCCACTCCGGGTGGCAGGCTGGTCAGCAATTCGGCTAGTCAGCTTGCGGGCTTTCACCGACCCACGCCTTTACTTATAAGCCGACGAGCCGTCTGCCAAGGCGGCATGCTGACCAACCGAAATGCTAAATACTAACCGTCCCTGCCGACGCCGAGCAGCAAATACAGGACGAGGTAGCCGGCCGCCGCGGTGAGGGAGACGACGGCGAAGCTGCTCGTGTCCAGCTGTACCTGGCCGGTGGAGGAGACGGCGTTCAGCAGCAGCGTCGCAGGGGCCTCCAGGAGTTTGCCGAGGCCGTAGATGGCGTCGGTGACCTGGTTAGTGCGCTGTCCAACGTCCGCGTAGACCAGGCCTGCGTGAACCAGTATCAGCAAGATGACAAGGACGAGTATGGTGCGGATGAGCCCCAACCGTCCAGCTCCTTTCCTCCCCGGCCTGCGCGACGTCTCACGCGGCGTCCCGTGCCACGTCCCAAGATCCGGGCATCCTCCAAGCCATTCTCCGCGCCCAGTATACTAGATCCCACGTGGGCTCAGCCCGGGCTCTAGGAGGCCGCCCTGTTCTCGTCTTTGGTCTTACCTTTGGTCTTACCGGAGGTACCGCGACCTCCGCGCGTGCGCTTGACCCCAGGCTTTCGCAGCGCTCCCTCCTGGAGGGCAAAGACCGCCCCCGCCACCAGGAAACACAGGGCTCCGACGGCGAAGGTGACGACGTCCCGCATCAGCACACCGCTCGCCGCCGCCACGCCCGGCACCCACCAGACGGCGAAGAAGTGGCCCGCGTCGCGGTTCTTAGGGTCCATCCCCATGAACAGCCCGAAGCCGACGGCCGCCAGCGCCGCAAGGAGCAAGAGGACCCCGATGGCGGTAAGGATAAAGCTCACCCGACTATACTACCGGACCGGACCACCGTTTAACAAACCTTCCGCCGCTTGCGGCAAAGATTAATACTCGGGCGACCCGAGCGGTCAGCGCCGGCTCATGTTGCGTCGGTAGGACTTCATAGCGGAGAGGAACTTCTCCCAGGTACGGGCGGGACACTCCAGGCGGTTGCCGTAGAGGGAGAACTTGTGGACGAGCTCGTGCAGGGCCGACTCGGTATCGGAGACGCAGCGGGGGTGGGCGACGACGAGGACCTCCCAGTCCTCCAGCTCCTTGACGTTGTTTATCGCCGCTTTGAGGCCGGGGCGACGGTAGAGGAAGTTGCCAGGCGCGTCGGGGTCCTCGTAGGCCGCGACCAGCTCGTAACCCTTCTCGGCCGCGTATGCCGCGACGGCGGCCCTCTGCTCCTCCCGAGTGGGGAGCTCGCCCTCCGGATCTGTCCTTATGTAGGATGCCGCGCGCTCCACACGCATCGATGATAACACGGGGCTTGTCTGGTATGATTGGGGCGGAAACAAGGCGCGTCGGGACGTGGCGCAGTCTGGTAGCGCACTCGGCTGGGGGCCGAGTGGTCGCCGGTTCAAATCCGGCCGTCCCGACTCTTCGC
>Ga0126314_10001696_pt1 | contig 10711 bp, 9 predicted proteins | sample Plot105B_FD_92535 | JGI IMG/M metagenome (GOLD analysis project Ga0126314, IMG submission 92535) | Serpentine soil microbial communities from UC McLaughlin Reserve, CA, USA - Plot105B | ecosystem: Environmental > Terrestrial > Soil > Grasslands | place: USA: UC McLaughlin Reserve, Lake County... | reverse complement strand
TATATCACGTTCTGTAAGGATACCAATAATTTCCCCTTCATCATCTGTTATAGGAATTGAGCTAATATTTTCTGCTAGCATCTTTTTTGCAATATCCAGAACACTATTCCTAAAATTCATAGTTGCTGTTCTTATGGTCATATAATCCTCGACCCTGATATCATCAACTGTGTTATTTTTGTGGCCCATATACTCAATACATTTGCAATTATAATATATGTTGATGGAATATTATGCATTGCACTATGCTGCCTTTAGATTTGAGGTAATCACTATTCTGAAAATGTTGGCGAGCCTAATCATTATCCTGACAACATTAAAGAACCTGATGCTCATCAGGCTTCACATTTTTTAAGTTTAGCAGGTTGATATAGAAGGAACAAATTTAATTTCAATTTTACCAAAAACACATGCATGATAAATGCGGCCTCCTGTGACCTGCCAAAAAGTCGTAGTATCGTACCACATTTTGAGATATGGTTTTTTCCAATCCTTGAGTCTCATTTCTGAACGCTTTTCTCTCCGATCCCTCTGGGCCCTCTTTTCGTATCAGTAAGAATCAATGGATGAACGAATAAATCTAAATGAACTGCTAAAGGCTTGTTCTCTTCTGCTAGTAATTGTCTCTCATTATCTAAGAAAACTTATCTACACGTAAATATCCATTATTTATAAAATTGACCCTCTTTCGAACTTGGCCTACCACCGCAGAAACCTTTTTAGCTCCTTGTTGCATTCAAAGTCTAACAGAGAATCCTCCTTCTGGAGCGATATCACTTCATGGCCCGATGGGCCCGCTAATCATACGGGTTCTAATATCGGTGCTGTTGTATACAGGTTGTCCAAACTGTACTGTAAATAAAAAGCAACTTTTGAGATCATATAATAGCTAATTTTGTCGAATCGCCATCAACCAAAAACTTCAATGAAATAGATAATGGAATGCAGAGTTGAGCGGTACAAACGTGCATGTGCTGCACACAAGACTTTTTTATTGCTATCCAAGATTGTTAAGATTGATTTTTTGCGAATATTTTTGCTGTCTATTTCTTTTATTATTAATCTTTGTAGGAATCGCCTCTAAAACTGTGATAATTAACTCACAGACAGCAGAAGAGGTCCGCGTTACATCATCAGCAGAGCCAGACGATATCATAAGCTATCTATTAGATGACCCTGAACACGGTTTTGAGAAAGTGAGTAGAGAACAATGCTATGATTTTAAGGATCAAGATGGGCAGACTGTCTCGCCCTTGCCCTCACAAGTTCAAGCTCCTAAATTAGCTCAGTCCTCCAACACCACCAGAATTCAATTAAATGTAACAGGATTTGGACAAGTACAACAGATTGCCCTGCCTATCGATGTGGTCATTGCAGTAGATAGCTCTGGGAGCATGAAAGATAATGATCATGACAATATCCGACTTACTGCTGCTGAAGCATTTGTCAACATGCTTAGTCCAAAGAGAGGAGATCAATCAGGAATTGTAAGTTGGGATGATGATATCGACTTTGCTTCTCCACTTACATCTAACTCTTCAGTAACTAAAATGAACATACGGAATATTTCCGCAGTTTCCAGGCATTTTCAAAGATGTGCAAAGTACTAGACTGCATGTTAATGACGATGTTTTCAATGAAAATGACTACCTGCAGACAGATATTGAGCGAGTAAATGCAAGGGATGCAAGGCTCTTGTACTCAGAGACATACCTCAACGCAGTACCTGGTGGAGGACACCTTGATGCATTGGGTGATGGATACACAGCTAGCGAGGTCGGCTTTAAGATATTTTTGTGGTGGCAGGTTTTCTTTACAGATGGAACCGACCAGACATACTTGGCGATTGTCCATTTACAAGGCGACCCGTGTGAAGAGCATGGATGGGTCTACTCAAGAAGTGGTACTACATGTATCAACCCTAACTTTTAACCACTGCGACTAGGACAGCAATGTTGATACTTAGGGCAAGAAGATGCTTCTTATCGATCGTAATAAGACTAGTAGTAAAGGTGGCTACCGCGTAATGAACATGTTCGCGCCTAAAGGAAGATAGTTGCTTGTCAGACTAGCATAAACTTTTTTGTTGCTTTTGATTCGTTTATCGTATTTATTTTATCCCAGAATTATTATTCTAACCAAGTATGCCAAGCAAAAAGAATGACAGACTATCTGGATTAACAACGTCTTTAATCAATTCCTTGAAGACTTTAACGCAGACAGAGGTCGGAGATGAAGAAAAATAATAAACTATAATCTATCCATTAAAAATATTGCCCAAACTATATAGACCAAAAATCCTATTAGCCTCCCCGATAATGTAAGAAGATATTGTCAGACAACGGAAATACTTCCAGTGAGAAGATAGTTGTAAAGATCGTTCCGTTCGGACCCAATGCCAAAAATATCAATTCTATTACAAATAACCTTCTAAGTAGTCCAAAGGTACAAAGCTATCTGAAAAATAGCAGCAGTGAAGGACTCAGAAAAAAGATACAAGACAAACAGGCAGTTAAGCTATTGTCTTTTGAGCTCCTACCGGAAACTTCTATGACTATCAATAAGCGTACTCCATTATCACGGTACTACGTATCAAAATACTATGATTACAAAAATAATCGCTGCATTACTGTGAAAGGAAGGCTTGGTCAGCGTGATCCTACAGAAATAATAGAATCAAAGCAACAACCATTGCCAAATAATGAAGAATTTGAAGAGGCTATAGGAATTCTGCGACAAAAGGAAGAGGGCATATCTGAAGCAATCCAGAACAAGACATTAACTCTATATCGACCAATGCCTCCGATATATGTACAAGAAAGTCCAGATGGCGATATAGAAAGAACACTTTTTGTTGGCCTTAGACCTGCTAATCCTGATATAACTACTAGTAACAGCAATTCTAAACCTAGACATGAGATTATTGGTGTAAATATGATTCAAGAATCGGTTATTAGATTTGATAACAGAGCACCTGAAAACTCTAGAGCTGAAGAATCACTTTGTGGTTCTCCCAATGCTGGTCAACCTACTGCAGATAGAGGAATACCAGGAAGTGCTAAGGTCACAGTTAAGCAAGGAAATACCTTGTTATGGGACTTTATAGTAACAAGACCGGCTGCTTCTTCAGGAACAAATGGTTCTGGTATAGAACTTCAATTTGTAAACTATAAAGGAAAAAGGGTACTTCGTCGTGCAAATGCTCCAATCCTAAATGTAAAATATGATGAGGACGCTTGTGGCCCTTATAGAGATTGGCAATATCAAGAAAGCATGATTGAAGCAAATGGCAATGATGTAGCAGCGGGTTTTCGACTATGTCCAACTCCTGCAAAGACGATTCTTGAAAGTGGAAACGACCATGGAAACTTCCTTGGAGTGGCTGTGTATGTGGACGGCCCTCAAGAAGAAGTAATACTTGTTAGTGAGATGGAGGCAGGATGGTATCGCTATATAAGCGAATGGCGTCTTCATCAAAATGGAACGATCAAACCAAGATTTGGTTTTGCTGCAGTAGATAACTCTTGTGTTTGCAGTCCTCATCACCACCATGTATACTGGAGACTTAACTTTGATGTGAGTAATTCAAAGAAGAATACGATAGAAGAATATAACAACCCCCCGTTATCAGGCGGACAATTAAATTGGCATACCATCAAATATGAAACTAAAAGATTAAAAAATCCATCAACTAATAGAAGATGGAAGATTAGAAGACAGCAACAATCTGACGAAGGCTATCTAATCATTCCTGGTTCCAATGACGGCATCGCTGATAGCTTTGGGGAAGGGGATATCTGGTTTCTTAGAAATCGCCCCAATCAGTTTGATGATGGAGTTGTAGCCATTGGTCCTCCTTATGAAGCTCAAATCGATCGCTTTGTGAATCACGAACGAATCAAAAACGAGGATATAGTTGTGTGGTATGGGGCGCATTTTACTCACATTACAACGCATGATGATGATGGAGCTACCGGACACATAATTGGTCCTGATTTAGTGCCAATGAGCATAGGAGAATAGGCTCGTTAGATCAGTCAAAAAAGTAATTAGTTAACCAGTCTCCTAGAATAGGATTCAAATGAATTTTTTTATTCAAATCCCTCAGGCCTTATATCGCAGAAACCTTTATAGCTTCCAGTTCCAATGATTAGGAAGAATCCACTTTTAGAAGAGATATCACTTCACGGCCCTACGGAACCAGCATTTCAATGGATCTTTGTATTAATATATTTGCCTAGACAAAATTAGACAGATTTCGCATCATAAACTTCTCTAATCCATATAGCCGCGCTAATTTTTCAGAATACAATTAAAAATAACCTTCATTTCTGCTCAATATCGGGCCGGGGTTACCCTGACCCTGACATATGAATGCACTCCAATAATACGGGTCATGATATTTTTCTTTCATTGTTAATTGCGCTTCATGTATACAGATGAATCGATAGTTTTCGAGGAATTATGGATTATAAGCCTCTAGTAATTACTTATTAATCCTAACTACTGACAGTTAGCAATTTTTATAATGAATTACTAGTACCAAAAGATATACCTCAATGTTGATAAACAAACTAGCAATATTTTTTTGCTTATTAATAATAGCATCACTGTTTTTACTATTTCCTAATGCACTCGCAACTCATAGAACAACTCCTATTGTATCAGTAAATTGCTACTGGATATGGTGGACTGTAGTATATCGCTGCGGTCCTTATACAACCACTGGAGATATAAGAGGCTTAGAAATTGGAAATTGCGACAACGAAATTGCTGTGTATGTTCATGGATATTGGGAGTCACGCGAATCTGCAATCAACAAATTCAACCTCATAAAGAAATCATTACAGTCAAATGGTTATGCAGGTCCTATTATTGGATTTAGCTGGCCTTCAATGACATTTAGTTGGTTTAGCGTAGAAAGCTGGAATAGAGCAAAAATATATGCAGAATTAAGTGGCGATAGATTAGCACAGTTTATTCATGATTTTAATGCTTCATGTGAAAATACAGAGGTAAGGCTTATCGGCCATTCTTTAGGAACAAGATTGATACTTAGTTCCTTAGAATATCTGAACAACAATCATCCAGCATTAAGAATTACATCAGTACATGTATTGGGAGCAGCTGTTGATGACGGAATAATATCAGCTCGATCCGGTTATGGAATTGCAATAGAAGAGCAAGCAAATGAGTTTCACAATAAATTCAGTCCAGAGGATGATATTCTAGAAGGAGTTTATTTTGATTCAGATCATGCGCTTGGAGAAAATGGAGATGCCAGAAGAGTACTATGGCCGTCAACTTACGATGAAGAGGATGTCTCCGATGAACTAATTAGGGATTCAGACGGTGATGGTAGAGATGATTTCGGTAGATGTGGAGATAATCACATGGGATATATTGGAGTTGAAGACGCAGGAGGAAGATTGATTGACGATGGAGCTATAGATGAGATAGTTAGTGACTGGACTGGTAGAACTGATATAGTTACTCCTGGTGATTGTATCTAAGAACGTATGTAGTCTCAGCTGTAAAATACAAGCCTTATGGTGGCTCCTCTGCCAAGAAGATTTTTTGTTATCTCCGTGCACATACAAGATCCTTCACCAAAAATAGCATCTACGATCTAGATCAAGACCAACCCTGAAACAGTTGATACATAAATCTTAAAACTTGGTTGGTAGAACCCGATTAAGTGCAGGAATCTAATCCCAACGGGCCCGCAATGAGATCACCCCTAAAATAGGATTCTTGTAAAAAAGGCGTGAAATTAGAAAAGATGCAAAAGGAAGAAGAAACATCCTCGTCATCAACCATGATGGATCCCTGGTCAGTATTCCTTTACGGAATGAAGGCTCCAATATTGCTAATTGTAATCAGTACAGGTAGCTGGTACACGCCAAGCTAAGGAGTTTTTCGATAGGATGATGGAGAATGAAAAACCAATATGGTGGTCTGAAATGGACAAGAGCGATACTTTCTTTTTTTCATATGAATACTGGAATTTTTTAGTTCATTCCTCATGCACAACTACCGCATTGAATGAGGGCAGTTGTATTGTGTCATCTAACACGCTTTTTTTGCAGTTAACTACTAAAGATTTAATGTTCCTTCTCGATCCTTATATTATGGTAATGTGAGTTTTTAATCTGATTGCCCAGTGGATCAGCATTTCACAGCGAGTTTTATGATTTATACCAACGATTTACTACATTGCTAATGAAATTATGAGAATCCCTTATCATTAGAGGCATGTTTCTTTCTAAGTGAAGGTGAAAGAGAATAGAGAACAGATTAAGGCTAAGAAAAGTTAGAGCTCTCACATCATCATTATTACTGCAATTTACGTCACTGGTGGTAATAGCAATAGTGCCATCAGCAATAACAACTGCATGGGCTGATAATTTCTTTGGTACGTCTGGACCAGACACAATAGCTGGGACTGACGATGACGATAATATCTTTGGGGAAGAAGATAACGATGATCTCAGTGGTGAAGGAGGAGATGATTACATTGAAGGAAATGCTGGAAATGACGAAATTAACGATGGTCTAGGAGGTGACAATATCTGGGCTGGGACTGGACGAGACACGATAGAGATAGAGGGAGGAAGTGAGGATGATGATGTTGATGAAGTCCATGGCGGAAATGGCAAGGACAATATTGATAACCTTGGTGAATCTGGTTTCAGATTGATTTTTGGAGAAGATAACGACGACATTATTACTGCAAGTAGTTCTGAGTCTTTTGAAGGCAGGATGTATGGAGGCAATGGAAACGACGAAATCACAGCAGCTGGTGAAGTAGATTTCGATGCCTGGGGCGGTCCTGGAAATGATGAGATCTCAGGATCTAGCGAATGTGTTTTAGATCGTGTGTTTGGCGGATCAGGAAGGGACACAATTGAATTCGCAGGAAGTTTCACAAGAGGTGGTTCTGGAAATGACGTCATCGAATTCTTTGATTGTGGTGGCACAGCTTACGGTGATGATGGAGATGATCGCATAGCGGGAGGTGACTCTGGTATTGAAGCTCACGGTGGGGGTGGAGATGATAGATTGGAAGGCGGTGATGGAGAAAATGAACTATTTGGAGATAGAGGAGATGACGAGTTGACTGGCGTTGAAGGAGAAGCAGATTCATTTGATTGTGGTCCCGGAAGCGATACTATAACTGACTTTAACGCAGCAGAAGGAGATACTAAAACCGGAGATTGTGAGAATTTCTAAAGTAGAACAGGAAATTTCTTCTTCTTCTACCCCTTTCTATTTTTATATGCCACAAACTCGGCTGCGCGCTCGTCGCTCCAGAGGATGTCATTATCATCATCGTTGTGGTTCTCTGAGTAGGAGCGTGAGCAATTGTAATTATTATTATTATTATTTGCCGCTGCCGTGCTGCATCCTATAATCAGCAATTTTGCTCTTTAGGCTTAGGGTCGACTGCTTATGATTACTATATTGCGGTTGCTACTATACTAGTCATTCCTAGGATGATGATTGTGTTCCCAGGGCTTGGGTGTGCCATTAGGACGTCTCTCTTCATCATTTGTGTCTTAGCCGAGCCACAGCTAATACCGCAGCCACCAGAATTCCTGTTGAGGAAGACATCCGGGAGCGTCATGGTATCGGGTCGTCGCGCAGGACCATGGTGACGGTGCTGCCTCGCGCGACGACATGCCCAGCAGTGGGCGATTGGCTGAAGACCCAGGAGTTGGTGTTGTTTGGACCAGTGAACTTTGGCACGAGCCCCGCAGCGATGACAGCATTTGCAGCGACTGCTGGGCGTGACTCACGGACGTCCGGCACGATTACCAACGCAGCTGGGTCGTCAACGTGGACGGTGAAGCCATCCGGACGCTCGCCGGTGACCGTCAGCGTCGCGCCATTGTCTAGCGCCGCTGACTGTCCAGGCTGCAGCGCCGCCAGAGTCATTAGAAAGAGAGGCTTCTTGTTGCCTTCCCGCTCTTGTACGGTCGGGTTGCGGGTCTGGACGCGGTAGGCGATGACGCCCTCGTTGGCGATGCCCCTCTCCTGGGAATCGTTGGTGGTTGGCATGCCGGCCTCAAACTGATCGGTCATCTTGCGCGCTTCGACTATCACGTAAGGAAAGTCGGCGCCGATGCGGACAGCGGCCACCCGCCCCGCCAATGGCGGCTGGGCTAGGCCGATGTATTGCAGTGCATAATCTGCAGATGCACCAACATGAAGCGGGATCGCTGCTGCGTCGAGCCAGCCGAGTTCATTCTTGGTGAAGGCAGTAGGATGGGTCTGGCTGGATGCCGACATCTCGTCAAAGGTGTCAATGGCGCGCTCGGGTGGATCGACGTCATTGTTAAAGTGATAAAGATCCTTGAAGCCGGTTAGGCCGTGGATCATCTCCATCAGCCACACGCCGTTGCTTTCAGCCATCACCACACGCGACCAGAAGCCTCTATTGGTGCCTGCCCCTCTTCCGCCGAGCATCACTAGCACGGCGGCCTCCACGCCTTGATTGCGCAAGCTGGCGCCGAGCGTTCCCTCGAGCTCGTCGGCCTCGACTACCTGCTTGTTAATGGTCTGCATTGGCAGCACTAACGCGTCGATGTCTGCTCGCCCCGAGGAAGCGGCACGCAACCACGCGCGCAGCGAACGATCTGCGCCATTGGCCTCAGGACGAGGGTCATACACCACCCGACGTAGGATGACATTTTCCCAATCGGGCGGGATCTGATCGGGTGGCTGAGCGTTAGAACGAAAGAGGGGCACGAAGGCAACGCGCTTGACTCCGAGCCAAGGTGTTGAAAAAGTCGTAGCTGTAATTAGATCGTCAGTTTTTTGCATGAAACTAAAAGAGTTAGCTAGGGTTTATCCTTTTATAAAGGAACATGAGAGAAAACAATAAATAAAGAGAAAAGAAAACATAGATTTTTTATTTGTAATTTGCGTTATTCTGAACAAAATAACCGTCCAAGGTATTAAATCGAAGGAGAAAGGAGAGGGACATACACAGACAAAGACACTATAAGCCACATATAGGTAGGGCACCGGCTTTAATAGCTGACTATTCAACAAAGTTAACAGAGCGCTTTGTGTAATCACTTCTTTTTATTGCTTGATTGGTATTAATTAGTAGACTATAATCCTACGAATTCATTCCAATTTCTTTCTTCATCCTCATTTATAGATTTGAGCAAGTTACCGGCACCACTTTTCTTATTAAAAAGAGTAGAATAACTCTTTGGATTAAATATGCTAGATGCGCTTTTATCATGCTGTATCTTCCTCTGTACCAAGTCGCTCCACCAATCAGGAAAACAAATCTTTCCAATTGCTTCAGGAGGAACAACAAGTTTGTACTGGGTTCCATACCCATGTCTTCCCTTAGAGCTCGTATGAGAAATAACCAAACCCATATTTTCTAGCTCAGTTAAAAGCTCAGCTATTCGCCTATACGTTAGCGGCTTGGTACCATCTTCTAGGATGAGACGATATTGATTATACACAGTAGAAGTAGAATGCCATGCTTCTTGTGTTAAATACGAAATCCTTGCAAGTGCTGTGGCTGCGAGCTTCAAGTGATAGGAGGCAGATGATAACGTTGTGCTAACCCTATCTCTCTGTAGTCGTGCTAATGCTGCATCTACATGCATCCTGCTAATTTTCTCTCCTCCTCTTTTACTAGCAATTTCAGCAGCCACTCGCAACAAGTCAATAGCTCTTCTGGCATCTCCATGTTCCTTTGAGCTTTGGTCTGCGCAATATTGCAGTATCTCAGAATCTACGGGTTGAGAAAACGCTCTTGCAGCTCTATCCTTTAGTATTGCTAGTACAGCCTGTTGGGTGTAAGGTTCAAAGAACACTTCTGATGAGCCAATTCTTGATCTTACTCTGTCATCTATTTCATAGTCGGACATTACATTATTTGAGATTGCGACGATGCACATCAAATACCCCTGTTCCCTGAGCTTTTCTTCCATCACCAAAAGTTTGTAAATAAAATCAGATGGCTTGCCACGTTTATCGTATAATAGGACATCGAATTCATCTAGCACAAGGACAAAGAGTTTAGCAGTATTATTATCATTTTTCTTCTTGTTGTTTTTGCTTAGGTGTTGCTCGATAGCATTGCTAATATGCTCAATTGCAGTATTGATTCCTTGTGCGCTCTTTAGACTCGGTTCGCCAAGCTCTGCCAAAATTAAATTTGCACATCCAAAAACGGTCCTAGCCTTTCTGAGGTTAACAAATGCATAAGATATATTGTTGTCCTCATCGAGGTTTTCGCAGACAAACTTGACAACGGTGGATTTCCCTGATCCGCTCCTACCATACACAGATACAAATGGCACTACAAGTCCTTGTTTGTAACCTAGCAAGAACCGAACAAGCTCCTTGGCCTTCCTTTCTCTTCCAATTATTTGAGATGGAAGCGTCAAGTTATCCAGAAAATTCTTGTTTGCAAAAAGCAGATTTTCCTTCTCCACTTCAGCATAAATGCGCCTGAGGTCTTGCTTATCCAATATACTTCCACTGGAAACGCGTATATATAATTATACTCCTTCATGCTGAAGCCCATACCGCCCTTAAGAGCATTTCTAACATTCTTGTGCGTTCATCCTTCAGATTGGATAATATCAAAAAAGCCATAAACTCTGTCTTATTGACTATCTGAAACGTAACATTTTCCACAACTTTTCCGATGTTCTCCTGTCTTACGCTGAGAAGG
>Ga0126314_10001695_pt1 | contig 10716 bp, 9 predicted proteins | sample Plot105B_FD_92535 | JGI IMG/M metagenome (GOLD analysis project Ga0126314, IMG submission 92535) | Serpentine soil microbial communities from UC McLaughlin Reserve, CA, USA - Plot105B | ecosystem: Environmental > Terrestrial > Soil > Grasslands | place: USA: UC McLaughlin Reserve, Lake County... | reverse complement strand
GTGGCTCATGCGGCTGCAGCTCGGATTCCCGGGCACCTTCTCCTTTATCGATCCGAGCCAGTACCTTCAATATATCACCATGCACGGGATGATCATGGTGATCTACCTGCTGACCGCGCTGTTTCTCGGCGGCTTCGGCAACTACCTCATCCCGCTGATGGTCGGCGCTCGGGACATGGCGTTCCCGTACCTCAACATGCTGAGCTACTGGGTCTACCTCCTGGCCGTGCTGGTCCTCGTAGCGGGTTTCTTCGTGCCCGGCGGTCCGACCGGCGCCGGCTGGACGCTCTATCCGCCACAGGCGATTCTCCCCGGCACGCCCGGATACGAGGGCGGCATCATTCTGATGCTGCTGTCGCTCATCATCTTCATCATCGGCTTCACGATGGGCGGGCTGAACTACGTGGTGACCGTCCTCCAGGGAAGGGCGCGCGGGATGACCCTGATGCGCCTGCCCCTGACGGTTTGGGGCATCTTCACGGCCACCGTCCTCGCGCTTCTGGCCTTTCCCGCCCTCTTCGTCGGGGCGGTCATGATGCTCTTGGATCGGCTGCTTGGAACGAGTTTCTTCATGCCGGCGCTCGTGTCCATGGGCGAACAGATGAGCTACGGCGGGGGAAGCCCAATTCTCTTCCAGCACCTTTTCTGGTTCTTCGGGCATCCGGAGGTCTACATCGTGGCGCTGCCGGCTTTCGGCATTGTATCCGATCTCATCAGCACCCATGCCCGCCGCAACATCTTCGGCTACCGCATGATGGTGTGGGCGATCGTGGCGATCGGGGCGCTGAGCTTCGTGGTCTGGGCTCACCACATGTACGTGAGCGGCATGAATCCGTGGTTCGGCTTCTTCTTCGCGACCACGACGCTCATCATCGCGATCCCGACGGCCATCAAGGTGTACAACTGGGTCCTGACGCTTTGGCATGGCGACATCCACCTGACCGTGCCGATGCTGTTCGCCCTCGCCTTCATCGTCACCTTCGTGAACGGGGGGCTCACCGGGCTGTTCCTCGGCAACGTGGTCGTCGACGTACCATTGTCGGACACCATGTTCGTGGTCGCGCACTTCCACATGGTGATGGGCGTGGCGCCGATCCTGGTCATCTTCGGAGCCATCTATCACTGGTATCCGAAGATGACCGGGCGGATGCTGAACGAACGGCTTGGGCAGTTCCACTTCTGGGCCACCTTCGTCGGCGCGTATGCGATCTTCTTCCCCATGCATTACCTAGGGCTGCTGGGCGTGCCTCGCCGATATCACGAAATCGGGCAGACGAGCTTCGTCCCCGACTCCGCCCATACACTGAACGCCTTCATCTCGGTCGCGGCTCTGATCGTCGGGTTCGCGCAGCTCGTCTTCCTGTTCAATCTCATCTGGAGTCTACGTCACGGCAAGGACGCCGGCGGCAATCCCTGGCGGGCGACGACACTCGAGTGGCAGACCCCGGAGACCCCGCCCGGCCATGGGAACTGGGGCAAGGAGCTCCCGGTGGTGTACCGGTGGGCGTACGACTACAACGTGCCGGGAGCGAAGGAAGACTTCGTGCCGCAGAACCAGCCTCCCGAGCCACGACCGGCCTGACGACGCGGCCATGGGAGTCACGGTCCTCTTCTTCCTGGGACTCGCGGCGATCGCCGGGTGGTGGCTGTCGACGCAGCGGCTCCACTCGAAGCCCTGGCTCGAGCAGGGCGCGGCGGGCGAGTCGCCCGCGACGGGGGTCTCGTCGGTTCCCGCCGCGAAGATCGGTCTGGGGGTCCTGCTCGCCGCTCTCGGCGCTTTGTTCGCCCTGTCCATCAGCGCCTACCTCATGCGGATGCAACTCGCCGACTGGCGGCCGATGCCCAAGCCGACCCTTCTGTGGTTCAACACCGGCGTGCTGATGTTGAGCAGCGCAGCCCTGCAATGGGTCCGGACCGCCGCGGATCGCGACGACCTGGGGGCCGTTCGGGTGGGCCTCCTGGCCGCCGGAGGCGCGTCGATCGCCTTCGTCGGCGGGCAGCTCCTGGCGTGGCAGCAGCTCGCCGGGTCCGGCTACTTCTTGACCTGGAACCCGGCCAGCTCGTTTTTTTATCTGATCACCGCGCTCCACGGGGTGCACGTCCTCGGAGGAATCGTCGCCCTCGGGCGCAACGTAGCCCTGGCATGGCAAGCTCGCGATCTCGCGAAGCTCCATCTGGGTCTCGATCTGTGCAGCCTCTACTGGGACTTCCTCCTTCTGATTTGGCTCGTCCTGTTCGCTCTTCTCTTGCTGAGCTAGGAGAACGCTCGATGGCTGACACTGCCTTGAGGTCCATGGAGCCCGCTCATACCGCGGACAGCCGGTGGCGATCGATCGCGACCGACTGGGCGTCGGACCAGAGCGCCTTCAAGAAGGTGTCCTGGGGGAAGGCCATGATGTGGATCTTCCTCCTCAGCGACACCTTCGTATTCAGTTGCTTCCTGCTGTCCTACATGACGGTACGCACGTCGACGAGGGTCCCGTGGCCGAACCCGAGCGAGGTCTTCGCCCTCCACCTGTTCGGGCACGACGTCCCGCTGATCCTGATCGCGATCATGACGTTCGTGCTGATCACCTCGAGCGGCACCATGGCGATGGCAGTCAATTTCGGATACCGCCGTGACCGAAAGAGGACGGCAATTCTGATGATCGTGACGGCCGCGCTCGGTGCCACTTTCGTCGGAATGCAGGCGTTCGAGTGGACGAAGCTGATCCTCGAGGGAGTGCGACCCTGGGATAACCCGTGGGGTGCGGCCCAGTTCGGTTCCAGCTTCTTCATGATCACGGGGTTCCACGGCACCCACGTCACGATCGGCGTGATTTTCCTCCTCATCATTGCCCGCAAGGTCTGGCGGGGCGACTTCGATGCCGGGACGCGGGGCTTCTTCACGAGCCGGAGAGGCCATTACGAGATCGTCGAGATCACAGGCCTCTATTGGCACTTCGTCGACCTGGTGTGGGTCTTCATCTTCGCTTTCTTCTATCTTTGGTGAGGCAGCATGGCTCACGCGACCGACTATCCTGCAGCGACCGCCCACCCGCCCGCCGCACACGCGGAGGGGCAGCAGCACCCGATCAAGCTTTATCTGGTCGTCTGGGCATGGCTGTTCATTCTGAGCACCATGTCCTACCTCGTCGATTACTTTCACCTGCAGGGTTATCTCAGGTGGGCCCTCATCCTCCTGTTCATGACGCTGAAGGCGGGCCTGATCGTCGCGGTGTTCATGCACATGGCCTGGGAGCGCCTCGCTCTGATCTACGCGATTCTGCTCCCGCCGGCCGTGGTCCTCATCTTCCTCGGAATCATGATCTTCGAGTCGAACTACACGCTCTTGACGCGCATGGTGTTCTTCGGGGCGGGTTGACCGCAAGCCGCCCCGCTGCGCTCACATGAAACCGGGAGCCCCACCTCGAAGGCCATCCCGAGACGACCTTGCCTCACCGCGGTCCCGCTGCGCTCACATGAAACCGGGAGCCTCGCCACGGCCCCGCTGCGCTCACATGAACCCGGGAGCCTCGGCTCGCCGCGAAGCCGGCGGGAGATTCACGGGTTCGGGAGCATCCACGATGCGCCGATAGAGGTGCCAGCTCGCATGGCCGAGAATCGGCATGACCAGAGCCAGTCCGACCAGCAGGGGAGCGGAGCCGACGATCAGCAGCGCGGCGATGATGATCGCCCAGAGCGCCATCGGGCCGGGGTTCGTCATCACGGCCCTGATAGACGTCTGCACCGCGCAGGCGACGCCGACATCGCGGTCCAGCAGCAGCGGGAACGAGACCACGCTGATGCAGAATACGGCCGCTGCGAACAGGAATCCGATAATGTGCCCGAGGATGATCATGGACCAGCCGCGGGGCGTGGTGAGCACCTCGCCCAGGAAGGCTCCGTACGAGTCCGGTGCGTTCGGGCCGTACAGCGACTGGTAAAGAGCCTGGGCGGCCATGAGCCAGACCACGAGGATGACCATCAGCACGACACCGAGCGCCAGGATGGCAGGCAGCGAGGGCGACCGCAGCACGTCGAAGACGTGCACGAGGGAGGTGTCCTCGCCGAGCTCGCGGCGGCGGCTCAACTCGTAAAGGCCGATCGCCGCGACCGGGCCGACGAGTGCGAAGCCCGACACGAGAGGGAAGAGCAGAGGCAGGGCGTTGTTCGTGAACGTGACGGCGCCTAGGCCGATCCCAAAAAGCGGATAGATCAGCCCGAGGAAAGCGAGGTGCGTCGGCATCGCGGTGAAATCGTCGAAGCCTTTCAGCAGAGCGTGCTTGATGTCCTCGAAGTGGATTTTACGCACGTTCACGTGCCCGACCGTTGCATCCGGGCCGGTAAGCACATGGAAAGTCGCCATGTCCGCTCCTCCTGAGCCGAGCTCCAGATGATCGCGTGTAATCTGAGCCGTTGCCGCGATCTTCACCCAGCGTCACTGTACGCCGTTCCGCAGGGTTTGTCGCCCCTGCGGGCCTCCATCCGCCTTTACACCACGGCACCGATCAACAACAGCAGGGCCCCGAGCCCGACGAGCGCAAGGCCAGGCCAGTTCGCTCCCAGACGCAATCCGCGGTTGCCGCCCCGAGGCTCAAGGGTATCTGCGGCCTCCCCTGGTCTCGCCTCGCTCAGGCGACCTCGCCCCAGTGCCTTCGCCGCCGTGAACAGGACTCCGCAAAGCACAAGGATGGCCCCCGCCCAGACGAATAAGACTCCCGCCTGCATGTACGCTCCTGATCGAGACCGGCCGCTCGAACCAAAGTCCTTAGGCCCGATAGTACCGCTGAATCAGCGCTCTGTGAATGTGAAGACTCGCGACCTCGAACCGACTCTCACGATCGGACCCGTGGACCGGGTCCGTCGGCCGATGAGATGAGAGGGAGCCGAGAGTTCAAGCCCCTGTTCCAGGCTGCCCGGCAGTATCGCGGTCGTCCCCTTAATACCAAGTCCCGGTCAGGCGGACTCGTGGTTGAGAGGTGATGGTGGGGCGAGCCGAGAAGGGTCGTCCGTTCCGATCACCGCGACGCGGTATAAGAGGCCAGGTTGCGGTTCCGGAGTTTCAGGCGCCAGGAGGAAGTCCCACCGCCTCGAACCGGACTGAGCTCATGCGCTTGGGAGGGGGCCGGCCGCGCCGCTCGCCGGAAACACCAGTCTTTGCGGTATCTGGGAGGGTTCCGGACAGCAGCCACACCGGCGCCAACGGCATGGCCTCCCATCCGCCTCCGCCCGACCGGCAAATCTCCACGGAGTCTCAAGGAAAGGATAAGGCGGCCTGAAAGTCTCGCGAGCCGCAGGAGCGTAAGACGGGTCATGGGCTGCCCTATGGCAGCCGAGGAGGAAGTCCATGACACCGATCGCTGTTCTATGGCCGGGCCGAGGAGAGTTCCAAGGCCGCGAGGGCTTTTCGGCTTCGCCGCGGCGCGCCTTCCGCATGCTCCGCAGGATGGTCTCGCGCCGGCGCACCTATACGCAGCTCAGCAGCCTCGACGATTGGACGCTGAAGGATCTCGGGCTGCACCGATCCGAGATAGCCGCGGTCGCCTTGGACCCGACACGCGGTCGCTCATCCTGAATCCCGCCCACGCCTACGGCGGCGACCGCCGCCCCAGAAAGGAATCCCAATGGCGACCAAGACGTACATCCACCCCCAAACCCTCGCCCTGCACGCCGGCCATCGCAAGGACGCCGCTACGAATTCTGTAGCGGTGCCCATCTACCAGACCACGTCCTACCAGTTCGAGGACACGGCCCACGCGGCTGACCTGTTCGGGCTGAAGGCTTTCGGCAACATCTATTCGCGGATCATGAACCCGACCTGCGACGTGCTCGAGCAGCGAATGGCGGCGCTCGAGGGCGGAGTCGCGGCCCTCGCGGTGGCGTCCGGCCAGGCCGCCTCGGCGATCGCGGTCCAGAACATCGCCCATTCGGGCGACAACATCGTCAGTTCGACGGACCTCTACGGCGGCACGTGGAACCTCTTTGCGAACACATTGAAGACCTTCGGCATCGAGGTTCGCTTTGTGGACCCATCCGATCCGGAGAATTTCCGACGGGCGACCGACGCTCGCACGCGGGCCTACTACGCCGAGACGCTGCCGAACCCGAAGCTCCAGGTTTTCCCGATTCGGGAGGTCGCGGCGATCGCGGAGGAGCTCGGGGTGCCGCTGATCGTCGACAACACAGCCGCGCCCCTGATCTGCCGGCCCTTCGACCACGGCGCTCACATCGTCGTCCATTCCACGACGAAGTACATCGGCGGCCACGGGACCTCGATCGGAGGCATGATCATCGACGGGGGCAAGTTCGACTGGGAGGCTCATGCCGAGCGCTTCCCGATGCTCAACACGCCGGATCCGAGCTACCACGGGGCCGTATGGACCCAGGCCGTGAAGCCGCTCGGGCCCATCGCCTACATCATCAAGGCGCGGGTGACCCTTCAGCGCGACCTCGGCGCGTCGATGAGCCCGTTCAACGCCTTCCAGTTCATCCAAGGACTGGAAACCCTGCCGCTGCGCATGCGCGAGCACTGCGCCAACGCTGCGGCGGTGGCGAGCTATCTGACCCGCCATCCCGCCGTGACCCGGGTCGTGTACCCGGGGCTTTTCGGAGGCCGGGCGCGGGAGCTGGCGAATACGTACCTGCGCGGCGGCTACGGCGGCCTCGTCGGGTTCGAGCTGAGCGGCGGGCGCGACGCCGGCCGGCGGTTCATCGATGCGCTCGAAATGTTCTACCACGTGGCGAACATTGGCGACGCGCGCTCTCTCGCCATCCATCCCGCTTCGACGACGCACTCCCAGCTCTCGGCGGAAGAGCAGCGGGCGAGCGGGGTCACCGAGGGCTTCGTGCGCCTTTCCGTCGGCCTCGAGCACATCGACGACATCCTGGCCGACCTCGACCAGGCGCTCGCCGCTGTGTCGAGAACGGTCGCCCGGGCGGCCTGAACGACCCGTAGGGCGCCGGCGAGCCGGCGCCCTCTGCAGGAGAGAACAGCCATGCCGATCATCCTGCCACCCGGCCTGCCAGCCGCCGCCATCCTGCGTTCGGAGGGCCGCGCCATTGCCGAAGGCGGAAGCTTGGAGCCACGCCTGCGCATCGGTCTCCTCAACCTGATGCCCGACAAGGTCCGGACCGAGATTCATTTCGCGCGCCTTCTCGCGGACTCGGCCGTGCCGGTCGAGCTTCTGCCCATCCGATTCGACAATCACCGGCCGAAATTCGTTGCGCCGGAGCACCTGGATCGTTTCTACACGCCGTTCAGCGCTGCAATCGACACCCGGCTCGATGGACTGATCGTGACCGGAGCTCCGGTTGAGCATCTCCCCTTCGAGCAGGTGTCCTATTGGCGCGAACTCGCCACCGTCTTGGACTGGGCGCGAGACCGAACCGGCACCACCCTCTACGTCTGCTGGTCCGCGCAGGCGGCTCTTCACCACTTCCGGCAAGTGTCGAAGCGAACGCTCGGGCAAAAGGCCTTCGGGGTGTTCGCCCAGCAGGCGCTCGCCCCTGCGTCCGAGCTCCTGCGCGGCCTGCGCGAGGGCTTCTCGACCCCTGTCTCGCGCCATACCGAGGTTGTCGCAGATGAGGTGACCGCCCAGCCGGGCCTGGAGATCCTCGCCCGCTCGCCGGAGACGGGGTTGTGCCTGATCGACGATCGCCCCAACCGGGCCGTCTACATGTTCGACCATCTCGAATACGATGCCCACACACTCCAAGCGGAACATCTCCGCGACACGGCCGCCGGCAGGGCGATCGCGATGCCGCGCAACTACTTTCCAGGAGACGATCCCGCGGCCGATCCGCGGAACACCTGGTCTCCGTTCGCGGCCCTGTTCTACCGCAACTGGTTGGAACGGGTGGCCGCGCGGGCCGGCGTGGAGGGGCTAGCGTCTTCCATCGACCGGCTGCTCGCCCCGACAGAGCTGAAATCGGCGGACCTCAGCCTGTTCGCCCGAATGCGGCCGGACCTTCTTGCAGATGTGGTCCGACGGCTGGACGCGATCGGTGCCGCCCCCGACTCGCTCCGCATCGTTCGCCGGCTCGGCGACATGGCGGTGGTGGAGATCGGGACTCGTGCTGCGAACGAACCTGCCGCCGAACGGATCGCGCAGGGTCTCCTGAAGGTGGAGGGCGCCCGCACGGCCGTCTACCGACGGCCCGACGGTTCGGGCGGACTTTTTCGGCCGGGAGATGTTTCGACGCTCGCAGCGCCAGCCGCGGCACCGGTAGCAAGGTTCAGGCCGGGACTCCCGCCAGACGGAGCCCTTCGAGGTAGCGGCCGATAAAGCGCTCGTCCGAGCAATAGAACAGGTCCTCGCGGGCCGACGCCTGCGTGTAGGCCGGTCGTTTTGCGAGCAGCGCCGTGCGGATCTCGGCCGCCTCGTCGAGTCTGTTCAGGAGACCGAGCGTCGCGACGAGCGTGGCGTAGGGATAGTAGGTCGCGTTCGGCTCACGGATCGCTTTGCGGTCGAAGTACGCAGCGGTCTCCAGTTCCTCGAGCGCGAAATGCGCGGTCGCGCGTATGTGATGGAACGTCCAAAGGTGCGGATCGCGCGGGCTGAGCTCGGTGGCCCGTTCCAACTGCGGGATCGCTTCCTCGGCGCGGCCCGCCCAGACGAGGGCGAAGCCGAAAGCAAAGTAGCCCTGCGCAAAGCTCGGATTGAGTTCGATGGCCCGCTCGAGTTCGGCGATGGCCTCGCTGTGGTTTGCGAGGAGCGTCTGGGCGCGCCCAAGCACGCATCGGCAAAGACAGTCGCGCTCGTCGAGCCCGACCGCGGTCCTGCCGGCGGCCAGAGCCGCACGGAGAAGACTTGGCCGGTCTCCCGGGTCGGCGTAGAAGGCCCTCTGGAGATAGACGTAAGACAGGGCCGCGTGCGCGCGAGCCAGCCCCGGCTCGATCTCGATGGCCCGGCGAAAGAGGTTTTCGGCCTCCGCGAAGCCCGGCTTCGTGAAGCCCCACAGATGCCAGAACCCGCGTTGGTAACACTCCCACGCCGCGAGGTTCTCGGGCGGCTTTCGGGCCGCAAGCTCGCGTTCAACCATGCCGAGCTCCGGCTCGATGAAGGCCGCGATCTGCTCGGCCATCGCGTTCTGGATATCGAAGATCTCAGCGAGCCGAAGGTCATAGACCTCCGACCAGAGCTGCTGACCGCCCTCGGCATCGACGAGTTCGGCCGTGATGCGTACCTGCTCGCCGTTTTTTCGGACGCTTCCCCTGACGAGATACTTAGCGCCCAGGGCAGCGCCGATTTCCGCCGAGTCGGCGTCCCGCCCCTTGAAGGCAGCGGCCGAGTGGCGGGTCAGGACGCTGAGCCAGCGGTTGCGTGCCAAGAGGCGGATGATGTCCTCGGTTAAGCCGTAGCTGAAGTACTCCTGCCCGGGGTCTCCGCCCTGATTGTCGAACGGCAACACGGCGACCCGCGGCCTGCCATGGTCCGAGCGAGAACGAGGGAGCGCCGATCCCTCGTCCGGTGCCGTCGGCGGGGTGCGAGAGGGGCGGATTTCATTCGGATCGCCTGCTTCGTCCGCGTCCGTCCACTCGGCGACGTCGGCCACGAAGCGGAAGCCGCGCTTGTGGAAGGTACGAATGAAGACCTGGTCGTTGCCGTTGTCGCCAATGGCCTTGCGCGCTGCGTTGATTCGGCTGGAAAGCGCCGCCTCGGAGACGATCCGCCCGTCCCAAATCGTGTCGAGAATTTCGTCCTTTGAGACGATCCGGTCCCGGCTCCTGACGAGGAACGCGATCAGGTCGAAGACCTGCGGCTCGACGTGCACGACTGCGCCGGCCCGGCGCAGCTCGTGCCGGCGCAGATCGAGTTCGTTTTCGCCGAAGACGAAGGCCATTGCGGAGGTACCAGGCTGACCCGAGGCAACCTTACCTCAACCCGCCTGCAGCAGGAACCCCAGTCGGTTTCGGCCTGGCCCGGGACCAGCGCACATTTTGAGCAATCTCAACAGCATCCAAGAGGGACCCTTGAGCGCGGCGATACATACTGTCGTGTGGGACTGAGCGACCGAAACGCGAGCGCCCAGTGCATCGGCGACTTGGCCTTTCGGCTTCCCCACCGACCGGAGGCCAGATCATAGAGATCGAGCCGGAAGGTCAGGGCAGCTTGCGACGACTTCGGCTCTATGCAACCGTCACGTCCTCTCGCTTGCTAGGGGCTTCCCCCAGAGCTTGGAGCTGATCGATCTTAGGACGCTCAGGAAGGGGGGCATAACTCGAGGCGATCGCGATGACCGGAACCGATTCGATCCCTCGCAACGACCCCGAACGAGAGGACGTCCGGTTCCTGGGCCGCCTGCTCGGGGACGTCATCCGGACCCAGGAGGGCGAAGCTGTTTTCGATCGGATCGAGGCGGTCCGGCAAGCCGCAGTCGCTGTTCACCGGTTCGGCGGCCGGGCGCACGAGGAGCGGCTGACGGCGCGACTCGACGAGCTGAGCCTGGCCGATACGTTGCGCTTCGTCCGCGGCTTTACCTGCTTTTCGCAGCTCGCCAATCTCGCCGAGGACCGTCGCCAGCGCCAGGATGCGTTCGAGCGCACGAACTTGGCGGTCACATGGGACGCCGAGACGGGCAACCAGCAGCCCGATACTCTCACTGCCGCGCTGGAGCTGCTCGAGACCGAGGGGATCGCGCGCGAGCGCGTTGCGAGCCTGCTCGGTCGAGCGCTGATCGCCCCGGTGCTCACCGCGCATCCAACGGAGGTGCGCCGCAAGAGCATCATCGACC
>Ga0126314_10001694_pt1 | contig 10719 bp, 8 predicted proteins | sample Plot105B_FD_92535 | JGI IMG/M metagenome (GOLD analysis project Ga0126314, IMG submission 92535) | Serpentine soil microbial communities from UC McLaughlin Reserve, CA, USA - Plot105B | ecosystem: Environmental > Terrestrial > Soil > Grasslands | place: USA: UC McLaughlin Reserve, Lake County... | reverse complement strand
GAACTGAATTCATTTAAACCCGCAGAACCGAAGATCACCGTGATCAGCAGGCCGAAGGCTACATAGATGACAATGATGGAAAGGCCGTAGATCAGGGCCTGTCCGGCCCCCTTGCTTTTACTCCCCGCACGTTTGGTGAAATAGCTGATCGTCAGCGGTACCATAGGAAAGATGCAGGGCATCAGGAAAGCCAGGAAACCACCGGCAAGCCCCTCTAAAAATGTCTTCCACAAAGTCTTCCCGGCCTCGGGAGCAACGCTGCCTGCTTCTTTTGGACTGTTCTTTTCCGCAGCGGCAGCAACTGAACTCTCTGGCGAAGGAATAGGAGCAACTGCAGAAACACTATCCGGAACGGATGAACTATCAGCAGTTATTTCGGTAAATACTAAATCTTCAGCTCCTGTGGAATCCTGAGTCAAAATCGATGCATAGCTATGGTCGGGCAATAGCACCAATAACACCGCAAGCATCCCCAAGACTATAAGTATCCTCTTCATTTGTTCTGTAATAGGGCGTGAAATTACTTATAATTTTTCATTTCCTTACTTAGCCATCATGCTAAAGGTGTCCTTTCAGGATATATCGCTTAAAAACTGGATCTCTTTAAAATCATACGTTCTCTCGCTACCCTCCACACCGACAATAAGCTGCCCCCTTGAAGTTACGTCTGTTATCTTCCCTTTAAATATTCCGTTTTTATCTTTAAACACGGAATCTCTGTCAAAAGCATATAGTCCCTTTAGATAATCGGCTTTCAGTTTGTCATGATTTCCTTTCAACATAAGATACTGCGCTTCGACCTGATTGCAGATTTTGCCAAGCAATTCTATTAAATTAACATCCTGCTGTAAAATTTTGCCAAGCGATTCGGCCGTTCCGAGCTTATACTGATTAAAACTTTGCTGATTTACATTGATCCCAATGCCAATTACAGCATACTTGTAAGTGCTGCCCGTTATCACATTTTCGATTAACACCCCTCCAAGCTTCTTGTTGTAATGGTAAATATCATTTGGCCATTTAATTGTAATTCCTTCTTTTACATACAACGTCAGCGCATTCCGGATTCCTATAGCAATCGCCATATTTAGAAGATACTGCTTGTTTACATCTAAAAAGCCCGGCTTAAGATAAACACTGAATGTTAGATTTAAGCCGGGTTCAGCATGCCATGTATTTCCCATCTGTCCCCTTCCCGCATACTGACTATCTGCCATAATAACAGTCCCTTCAGGTAATGGCTCGGAATTTGACACCATGTCTTTCAAAAAGTTATTGGTAGAATCAACGGCTGATAACCTGATAAGATTTTGACCAACAAATAATGTGGAAAAAGTGTTATTTTGCAAGTGTTGATTGTATATTTGTTTATCAAAATTAAAACATTTTAATGGTAAAAAAGAAAATCGTAAACCTTTCTACATACCTCTCAGAAATAGCCGTACATGGCATACAGGAAAAAAAAGGCAATGATATTGTCCGGTTAGACCTGAGAAATCTTAATAGCTCCGTTTCTGACTTTTTTATCATCTGCAGCGCTAACTCCTCGACGCAAGTAAAGGCGATAGCAGACAGTGTTGAAGAAGAAATCTATAAGAGTACCCAAACCAATCCATGGAGAAAAGAAGGACAAGAATCTGCTGAATGGATAATCCTGGATTATTTTGATATTGTTGTACATATATTTAAAACTGAAAAGCGTGATTTTTATGGTATTGAAGACCTTTGGGGAGATGCCCAAACTACCTCATACCAAAGCGCTTAATCATTCACAAACACATTTTTTGATTTAAAGATGAAAGAGAATCCGAATACAAAACCCAAACTAATAAAAAGAATTCCTAATATTCCTAAAAAACCTCAGAAAGGCCCTAAGTTTAACATTTTTTGGGTATATGCGGCGATTATATTAGGATTGATATTATTGCAGTTTCTGTTTAATGCAGACACTAGCAAGCCTGTTCCCTATCGCACATTTGAAACACAGATGCTTTTGCCTGGCGATGTACAGCGGCTTGTGGCATATAAACATGAAGACCTTGTAAAAGTTGAAGTTTTTATTAAAAAAGACAGGCTGGACAAACTAAAAGATACGAAGTACAAGGAATATATCAATAAAAGTAATTTTGGATCAAATGCCGGGCCGATGGTATATTTTACGGCCGGATCGATGGATGCACTGGATGCTCAACTAAAAGAGTCACAAAAAAACCTGCCACCTGATCAGCAAATTCTTGCAGAAAAGGATACAAGACAAAGCTCATTTAATTCCTGGTTTTTCACTGTAATCATTCCTGTTCTGCTTTTCATTGGTTTCTGGATTTTCGTCATGCGGAGAATGGGCGGAGGCGCTGGTGGTGGTGGTGGTCAGATCTTCAACATAGGCAAGTCCAAAGCAACCCTTTTTGATGAAAAGAACGACCTTAAAGTAACGTTTAAAGATGTTGCCGGACTGGAAGGGGCAAAAGAGGAGATTCAGGAGATCGTAGAGTTCCTTAAGAATCCGCAGAAGTACACTGTCTTAGGAGGTAAAATTCCTAAAGGCGCATTGTTGGTGGGCTCTCCTGGAACAGGAAAAACCCTGTTGGCAAAAGCTGTAGCCGGAGAAGCGCAGGTTCCTTTCTTTTCGTTATCAGGATCTGATTTCGTAGAAATGTTTGTAGGGGTTGGTGCTTCCAGGGTACGTGATCTTTTTAAACAGGCAAAAGACAAGGCTCCGTGTATCATCTTCATTGATGAAATCGATGCAATAGGCCGTGCAAGAGGAAAAAATAGCATGATGGGCGGGAATGATGAGCGTGAAAACACATTGAATCAATTGCTGGTAGAAATGGATGGTTTCGGCACAAATACTCATGTTATCATTCTGGCAGCCACAAATCGTGCAGATGTACTTGATAAAGCTCTGTTAAGAGCCGGCCGTTTTGACAGACAGATCTATGTTGATCTTCCGGATGTTAGAGAGCGTAAAGAAATCTTTGAAGTACACCTTAAACCGATAAAAATGGCCGAAGGCCTGGACACAGAGTTCCTGGCCAAGCAAACCCCGGGATTTTCCGGAGCAGATATTGCCAACGTTTGTAATGAGGCTGCGTTAATTGCCGCAAGAAAGAATAAAAATGCCGTAGACAAGCAAGACTTTTTGGATGCTGTTGACAGAATTGTTGGCGGTTTAGAAAAGAAGAATAAAATCGTTACTCCATCTGAAAAGAGGGCAATTGCAATACACGAAGCAGGGCATGCAACTGTAAGCTGGATGCTGGAACATGCTGCGCCTTTGATTAAAGTTACGATAGTACCAAGAGGGCAAAGCCTTGGGGCGGCATGGTACCTGCCGGAAGAGCGGCTCATTGTAAGGCCGCACCAGATGCTGGATGAAATGTGTGCTACTATGGGTGGTCGTGCTGCAGAAAAAGTGATATTTGACACCATCTCTACAGGCGCCCTAAGTGATCTTGAGAAGGTTAATAAACAGGCGCGCGCAATGGTAACCATTTATGGTCTCAATGAAAAACTGGGAAATATCACCTATTATGATTCTTCAGGCCAAAATGAATATAACTTCAACAAGCCTTACTCTGAAGAAACGGCGCTTTTAATTGATAAGGAAATTTCCAATTTAATTGAGGGCCAGTATCAGAGAGCAATTGCATTATTGCAAGAACATAAAGATAAACTGATACAGTTGGCCGACATTCTCATTGACAAGGAAGTGCTGTTTAAGGACGATTTAGAGACGATTTTCGGCAAACGTCTTTTCGGTCCGGAAGCACATGAGGAGTTTGCAAAAGGCTCCGGCACCAATCAGATTCCGCCGGTGGAAGCTTAGTTTAACCCGTTCTGTTTTAACATGTAAATAAGCATTTTAAAACAGAACATTTATACATATGTTTGAAACCTTGGATCTATAGAGATTCAGGGTTTCATTTTTTAGACGATGAAAGACAACACGACAGCGAAAGAACAAATTCTAAAAAAGATCAGGAAGGCCCTTTTAGAAAAACGGGAAAATCCTTATCCCAATACAGAGGATACCCCATTGTATAAAAAGAACGAGGAAATACCTGAAGTCCTTTTTGCCGAGCAACTTACCGCTGTTTCAGGCAATTTCATCTATTGCGAAAACGGTATCGAGTTCATAGAAAACATTCTCCAGCTGGCAGACAAATATAAATGGAGAAAAATATATTGCTGGGAACCTGAATTACAGGAATTACTTGCTGAATACGAGTTCCCTTTCTACAAAACAGACAAAGATTTTGAATTAGCAGAAGTAGGCATTACCTCGTGTGAAGCCTTGATCGCCCGCAATGGCTCAGTTATGGTCTCTAACCAGAATGCTGCGGGTCGCCGGTTAGGTATTTTCCCTGATCATCACATTGTAATTGCACGCACTGGACAGATGGTAATGGACCTGAAAGATGCATTTAAGCTTATCAAACATAAATATGGGAGTCAGATTCCAACCATGATCAGTACCATCACAGGCCCCAGCAGAACCGCCGATATTGAAAAAACGCTGGTACTTGGCGCCCATGGACCAAAGGAACTGTTCGTTTTTTTAATTGAAGATTTCTCTTAAAACTTTTTTTTGTAATAAAATTGTTCTAGTTTTATACTGTAGACTAAAACAGTCTATGGTCTATAATGAGCAATAAAGCAAACATCTACTCGGTTATTACGGGTTCAGGGAGTTATATTCCTGAACACATCATTTCAGGAAGTTCATTCTTAAGTTCTACTTTTTACGACAACGGCGTCATTCTCGACAAAGAAATATCTGAAGTTATCAGCAAATTTACTGAGATTACAGAAATCAAGGAAAGACGTTATGCAGATCATCATATAGTAAACAGCGACATGGGCGCGATAGCCGCACAACGCGCCATAGATGCCGCAGGCATTGACAAAGAAAGTCTGGATCACATTATTTTTTGTCACAACTTCGGTGACCTGACCTATGGAAGTAACCGTACCAATATCATACCGGCACTTGCAGCCAAGGTGAAACAAATCCTATCCATAGAAAACCCTGACTGTGTGGCATATGATATTATATTTGGTTGTCCAGGCTGGGTACAGGGCGCCATACAGGCCAATTATCTCATCCAAAGCGGAGATGCAAAGAAAGTGCTCGTGATTGGATCAGAAACCCTGTCAAGAATTATAGATCCTCATGATAGGGACAGTATGATCTTCTCTGACGGAGCGGGTGCGGTAATCTTTGAAGCTAAAGAAGCAGAGGAAAAGACCGGAATTATAGCACACAAAACTCAGACTTATGCCGTGAATTATGGTTCACTGCTGGTTATGGGACCCAGCAATAATCCAAATGAGGCAAATGGAAACAGCTATTTGAAGATGAATGGCCGCAAGCTATACGAATTTGCAGTAACTACAGTCCCTCATGTAGTAAAAACCGCTTTAGATAAAGCCGGGATAGGCATCGCCGATATTAAAACAGTTTTTATTCATCAGGCAAATGGTAAAATGGACCATGCAATCATGAAACGTCTCTTTAAACTCTACAATCTGGATACAGTACCCGAAAACCTAGTGCCAATGACTATTTCATGGCTCGGTAACAGTTCTGTGGCGACAATCCCCACCCTTCTGGATCTGGTACTTAAGAATCAAGTGAAAGGTTATCAGCTTAATGAAGGTGAATATGCGGTATTTGCTTCTGTAGGAGCAGGGATGCATATTAATGCGTTTGTTTACCGCTTTTAATTCGACTTCAGCATACACCGTATTAGTGCCTGGACAAAATATTACCACGCCCTATGAAGTGGTAGTTTTTCTCTAATCTTAGCCACAAGACCAAGTCCGTCAGCAACACCATAAAAATCGTAATTTATTGCATAAAAAAAGGCCGGAAATAATTTCGGCCTTTATGATTCTTTAGAAAAGATAACTAAGCAAGCGCAACTTCCTGAGTCAGTGCTTCATCAACCAAAATTCTTCCGCAGTGTTCACAAACGATGATCTTTTTACGTTGGCGAATATCCAGTTGACGCTGTGGCGGAATCTGGTTAAAACACCCTGAACATGAATCACGATCAATGGTTACAACAGCAAGGCCATTGTTTGCATTTCCTCTCAACCTTTTATAGGCTACCAGAAGTCTGTCTTCAATCTCAGTTTCAGCTTTTTCCGATTTCTTCGTTAAAGCTTCTTCTTCTTTCTCTGTTTCGGCTGTTATTGTTTGTAGCTCTCCCTTTTTGATATCAAGATCTTTTTTCCTTGATTCCAGGTCGGCCAGTGCTTTTTCGTAAACTTCAGTTTTTGTAGTAATGTCAAAACCAAACTCCCTGATCTTTTTCTCAGAAACCTGAATATCCAAAGTCTGAATCTCTACCTCTTTAGTCAATGCATCGTATTCACGGTTGTTTTTTACGTCCTTCAACTGTGTCTCGTATTTCTTGATCAGGTTTTGAGCCTCTTTGATCATATTCTTACGCGTTACAATGGCATCCTCGGTATCATCCAGTTCACCTTTGAACTTTTGTATACGTGTTTCAAGACCCGCCACCTCATCTTCCAGATCAGCAACTTCCATTGGCAGCTCACCACGGATCTGACGGATCTTGTCGATCTTAGTGTGCAGGGTTTGTAATTCGTATAAATCTTTTAGCTTTTGCTCTACAGTTTGTTCCATTAAATGAAATAATTTATGGGGTTTGTATTATGCTCCGTTAAACGGATTGCAAAGTTAGGAAATTTTTCTTGAATAATATCTATCAACAAATTAGATGTAAATTGTTCACTTTCAAAGTGTCCAATATCTGCGATCACTATTTTTGCCTCTGCATCAAAAAACTCGTGATATTTGAAATCCGCCGTTACAAAAGCGTCGGCTCCGGCAGCGATCGCGTCTTTTAGCAAGAAACTGCCCGAGCCCCCGCAAACAGCTACTTTTCTGATCTTTCCGGGTAATAAGGCCGTATGCCTGATAACACTTGCGTCCATTCTTTCTTTCACGAGACTCAAAAAGGCCCTGCCATCCAGCTCCTGCTCCAACCATCCGATCATACCCGAACCAACAACATCCAGTTTATTTTCAAGAGGATAAATATCATACGCAATCTCTTCATACGGGTGGTTTTCAAACAGGGCCAACAGAATTTTCCGTTCATCCTGCGTTACAAATATCGTTTCTATACGCGTTTCAAATTCATGATGCAAAACACCGGGCTCTCCTGTATAAGGGTCAGATCCTACTTCTCCCTTAAAAGTCCCGATACCTTCAGTATTAAAACTACAATCACTGTACAGCCCAATATGTCCTGCACCGGCAGCAAACAAAGCGGCCCTTAACCCCTCTGCCTGATCGACAGGGCAGAAAGTAACCAGTTTTTTTAGTAAGCCATCTTTAGGCTTCAGTACTTTCAGGTTTTTTAACCCCAGCCGTTCCCCGATCACGCCATTTACTCCATGTTTTACATGATCAAGATTGGTATGGATTGCATATAAAGCCACGTTATGCCTTATCGCATTCATCACCACACGCTCCACATAAGTTTTACCTGTGAAATTTTTTAGCCCCTTAAAAACCACGGGATGATGTGTGATGATCAGATTACATCCTAGGGCTATAGCTTCGTCTACAATCTGTTCTGTACAATCCAGCGCAACCAGTGCACTATGCACTTCCTGATCAGGACTCCCGATAAGGAGTCCTGAATTGTCATAATCCTCCTGGTAATTGGGTGGGGCAAAAGCCTCCAGATGTTTGATCAAAATGGATAATCTCATGCCCTAAATTAAGCAAATCTTACTGGATATTGCCAATCTTTACCATTTGAAGACTCTCGAATACCATTTTTTGATTGTACTCAAAAGCCAGGCTTTTGTGGTTTATGATATCGATGATCGTACCAATAGCACAAAGGCCATAAGTAAAGAAGTACAAAATGCCCATACCGATCTGCCCTACTAAAAACCTGGCAAGTCCCGGTACAAAGAACCCTAAAATACTATACAGTACCATATCATCAGGATTTCTCCTTTTGCTGCTATAGATCATTAAAAATCCTCTTAGCTGTTGTTCGCTAAATCCTGTAGTTGCAGTTTGCAAATACTGATATTCCTGGGGCGTGATCCCAGGCAGGGACATAAATGGTGAATCAAACATATCTTTTCTCCTTATACTTTAATTTAAATGCTTTTATATTCAATTTAATAAGTTCAACGATTCTATAAACAATCATCAATAATGCAGGCAGACCCAACCAATGGTATTTCCAGCTTTCGGCAAAGTTACCATGCATCAACTGGGTAACAGACCTTCCCAGTCCGCAGCCCGGGCACCATTCTATTCCCACACTCGCCAGCGGGCAAAGGGAAAAATGATGTAAGTGTCCATGTTCCATTGGCGTTGCCACACCAAGCATTACTAAGGCCAATACCCAAATAATGAGCTCTTTCATGTTGCACTCTTTATACTATAGATGGATTAATAGATATTTTGTTACAGCTAAAGCTAATCATAAATATTACATTTGCGTTGTGAACATCCGCGACCTGATCAACAGATACAAAACAGATGAGCGCATTGCAGCGTTAGCTAAGGCTCTCAATTCCGGCAAAGGTAACAAACTTCAACTAAAAGGATTAGTTGGTTCGGCCGACGCAACAGTTGCCGTCTCCTCGTATTTTTTACTGCACAAACCGATCCTTTTTATTCTGCCAGATAGAGAAGAGGCTTCCTATTTCCTGGCAGATCTGGAAAGCATTCTGGACAAAGAGGTGCTATTATTTCCTTCTTCATTCCGTAAGGCCTTTGATTTCACCCAGGTAGATACGGCCAACGTTCTTGCCAGGGCGGAGGTACTCAATGAGCTAAACCACCACTCCGAATATGGCAAGCTGGTTGTTACTTATCCTGAGGCGCTTGCGGAAAAAGTGATTGATCGGAATGTACTGGAAAAAAACACCCTAGAGATCAGTCTTGGAGCCCGGTTAGGGATAGAATTCATCAATGAATTTCTGATTGATTACGACTTTAACCGCACCGACTTCGTCTATGAACCCGGGCAGTTTTCCATTCGGGGGGGAATCGTTGACATTTTTTCCTTTTCTCATGATCTGCCATACCGGATTGAATTCTTTGGTGATGAAATAGAAAGTATCCGAACATTCGAAATCGAAAGCCAGCTTTCCGTAGAAGATGTTAAAACACTAACGATTATACCTAACGTACAATCTAAATACCTTACTGAAAATAACATCAGCCTGCTCGATTACATCGAGAAAGATACCCAACTTTGGTTTAAAGATGTCGAGTTCACGCTGGATATTATCAAGTCAGGATATAAGAAAGCTATTGAGCTGTGGAAGGCCCTTCCTGATAAAGAAAAACTGGAAAATGCAAACTGGATAGACCCAAGGTACGGCTTCACAGACGAAAAGATGGTGGCGGATACATTACACGATTTTGTCCTTGTAGAGTTTGGCAAACAGTTTTTCTATCAAACAGAACATGTATTTCAGTTTGAGACCAAACCACAGCCTTCGTTTAATAAGGACTTTAGCTTGCTTATTCACAATCTTAAGGAAAATGAGAAACAGCATATTCATAATTTTATTTTCAGCTCTTCTACCAAACAGACCGAAAGGCTATATGCAATTCTCGACGACATTGACAAAACAGCAAAGTTTACCCCTATCAACATTCCGCTCAGGGAAGGCTTTGTAGATCAGCAGCTACAAGCTGCATTTTATACCGATCATCAGATTTTCGACCGCTTTTACAAATACAAGCTGAAACGCGGATACCAGCGTAGCCAGGCCATTACGTTAAAAGAACTCCGAGACTTAAAGCCTGGCGATTTTGTAACACACATCGATCATGGTATCGGAAAATATGCCGGCCTGGAAAAAGTAGAAGTAAATGGCAAGACCCAGGAAATGATCCGGTTGGTTTACGCAGACAACGACCTGTTGTATGTTAACATCAATTCGCTGAACCGCATTGCTAAATACAGCGGCAAGGATGGTACGGCGCCCCGGATGAATAAGCTTGGCACAGAAGCCTGGGACAAACTCAAGAAAACCACTAAAAAAAAAGTTAAAGATATAGCGCGCGACCTCATAAAGCTTTATGCCCTTCGCAAAGCACAGGTGGGTACCGCGTTTGATCCCGACGGCTATCTCGAAACCGAACTGGAAGCCTCTTTTATTTATGAGGATACCCCGGATCAGGTTAAAGCGACAAACGATGTGAAAAAGGATATGGAAGCCCCGCATCCAATGGACAGGCTGGTCTGCGGAGATGTAGGTTTTGGAAAAACAGAGATCGCTATTCGTGCGGCCTTCAAGGCCGTAGCAAACGGCAAACAGGCTGCTGTGCTTGTCCCTACGACCATTCTTGCTCTGCAACACTTCAAGACCTTTTCGGGCCGCTTAAAAGGGTTTCCCTGCAATGTCGATTACATCAACAGATTTAAAACCAGTAAACAGATTAAAGAAACGCTGGCCAACGTAGCGGATGGAAAGGTCGACATTGTTATCGGCACGCACCGGCTGCTCAGTAAAGATGTTAAATTTAAGGATCTGGGTATAATGATCATCGATGAGGAACAAAAGTTTGGTGTAACCTCCAAAGAAAAATTAAGGGCCCTTAGAGTAAACGTAGACACGCTTACGCTTACCGCCACGCCGATACCCCGCACACTGCACTTTTCTTTAATGGGCGCAAGGGATCTCTCCATCATGAGT
>Ga0126314_10001693_pt1 | contig 10720 bp, 7 predicted proteins | sample Plot105B_FD_92535 | JGI IMG/M metagenome (GOLD analysis project Ga0126314, IMG submission 92535) | Serpentine soil microbial communities from UC McLaughlin Reserve, CA, USA - Plot105B | ecosystem: Environmental > Terrestrial > Soil > Grasslands | place: USA: UC McLaughlin Reserve, Lake County... | reverse complement strand
GCTTAGGATTTATGAGTTCGGCCGAGGTGGAGTTAGCATTCTCTACCAACTCGTATCTGTAGAGACGGTTGCCAGCTGGCACTACTCCTTGCTCGTCACTGCCAGTCTGTCCATCTCCAGACTCTGTGTAGTAAAGAAAGACGTAAGTAGTGGTTTCGTTTTGCTTGGCTAGAGCCATACCCAGAAGTCCTCTTTCGTTAGTATTGTTATTGTTTGCTACAGGAACTTCAATTAGGGGTTCTTCTTGAAGTTCTCCATCAATTATCCTCCGTACAGTGCCATTGTCCTTCTCGGTCACTATGATATCATCGCTAGAATTACCTAGAAAGGCCATTGCTGTTGGATAAATCAAACCACCAACAATCTCCACTGCCTCAAGATTTGGATCATTTACTGCGGGGGGCACATCGTCTGCTGGTATTCTACGAGCCTCTCGAGGGAGAACTCCAGGTTCCTCCTCAGCTTCAGCTTCTTCTTCATCTTCAGCTTGTGCTTCCCCCTCATCGACCTCATCCTCCTGCCCTGCAGCAACAATAGGTAAATTGACCAACAGGATAAGAAACAAAAATGCCACTCCGAATGATAGAAGTATTGTTGTTATTGTTGACATACGGATTTTACTGTCCCGTTTAATAACCCTCAAAACAAAGTTTGCTAAAAACATAGCTGATAGGCAACTCTATAATAATCATCTGTTCCTAGAATCGCACCTTTACGATAAAGCCAAGTGTCTAGTTAATCCCAGCACTATTCGTAAGATAGGTATCCGACAGTAAAATTATTTTGTTTCATCGAGCGTAGATAGCCTCAGGGAGTATACTAACAAGTTAACAGAACTTCCTCGAAACTAATTGAAATTCATAAGTTCTGATGACCTGTCGGTGAGCTAATTCTTTTGCTTTGCCATAACGCTCGCCATTTGTATATATAGGCAAAGTGACCCCAGCATTCTAGAAGAGGAAGAAGGAGTATTTCTTATAACAACAGAGTTTTTTGTAGAATAATGCAATTCAATTCTAAACTCTACTAGAAGTCTAATGTTCGAGTTATTGAGTACTTTATTCTCCTCTATAATGCATAATAACTAGAAATTGAAGACCAATTATGCATTGGAAAGAAAACAAACAACAATACTTTTTTTTCGCTATGGCGGTTACTGTAAGCCCATCAACTGCGTTGGGCCCTTGGAAAGTAGATCAAAACAATAACATGTTAGTACCCGAGGTCTTTTATTTATCTAGAAATGAGAATAGTAAAGTCGTTACAGCTCAATTCAGCAGCAGTAATAATAATTATAATGATACATTTCAGGTTTTGCCAGATCCCTCGCCACCAACTCTAGCTGATCCTAACCTAAGAGTTGAAAAGGTCCTTACAGGCCCAGAAAGGCCTACGAGTATGGCATTTTTGGACAGTGATGACATCATCATAGCACAAAAAGATAATGGCATAGTACGTCTTGTATCAAATGGTGTTCTCCAACCACAGCCAATTCTTCAAGTACCCATGGTAAATAATAGTGAGCGAGGCTTGCTTGGCGTTGCTATCACAAACGCAACAACAACAGCAACAACTACCAACAGCACTGCTGCGAAGACTGTATTTCTATATTACAGTGAAGCTGTTGGAGGTCAAGCAAGAAACAGGATCTACAGCTATGAATGGAACGAGATGAACAACTTGACTGGAGGACATCTTATTCTTGATCTTCCCGGCGAACCTGGCCCCAACCACAATGGTGGCAAAATAAAAATTGGACCTGATGGTATGCTATATGCAGTAATAGGAGATCTTAACAGAGATGGGATACTACAAAACATTTTGGATGGCCCGCCGCCTGATGATACATCTGTCATTTTTCGCATAAAGCCAAATGGTTCTGCTGTTGAGGATAATCCTTTTTTCAACAGTACTGACGAAAGCATGAAAAAGTACTATGCCTATGGTATTCGAAACAGCTTTGGTCTAGACTTTGACCCTATCACAGGTTACCTATGGGATACTGAAAATGGCCCGGCTGTATATGATGAAATAAATGTTGTCCTACCAGGCTTTAATAGCGGCTGGCAGAAAGTGATGGGGCCTATAGAAAGAGAGGGGGAGGAAGAGGAAGAAGCAGATCTAGCCATGTCTGATCTTGTGAACTTTCCAGGATCACACTATGCAGATCCTGTTTTCAGCTTTAGACAATCCGATGGCATCACTGATATTGAATTCTTCAACTCTACAAGGCTTGGTGACAGGTATACAAACAACATATTTGTCGGCAATTTCAACCATGGCAATTTGCATTATTTTATAGTCAATAGCAGTAGGACAGGGCTTGATTTGGCGGAAATATCTGGCCTGGAAGACTTGGTGGCTGACAACCCTGAGGAGGTGAATGCAGTAACACTTGGCACAGGGTTCCGTGACGGAATTACCGATATTGAAACAGGCCCCGACGGCTATCTGTATATTCTGACATTTTCGGGAGATATGTACCGCATCGTACCCTCCCCATAGCAAGTACACACATCTCTCGCAGGTTTCATCTGGAACTTCAACTGTAAGTAGATGCAGATCGATTGTGACATTTGTTGTCTCTTTTACTTGATCATAAGCTTTGGGATAGAAGTTATAGAATCGGTTATCTGATAGGCAGCGCATATGAATGAAGGCTTGACAAAAGCAATGCTAACTGTTGATTCTTGTATTTCATCTTGATCTTCTTCTATTTCTTCATCTTCTTCTCCTCCCTATGTTAATAACGGAATATCCGAAATGGAAGTACTGGTAGTAATAAACTCGTATGCTGATGATGGCATTCTTAGTGCATCGTCTGCAAATACTAGAACGAAAGAGAAGGCAGCCCTTGCTATTGTCAAGGCTACCCCTACAAAAAATAAAAAAGCAGTAGCAAATTTCCATGAAAGCAATGAAGATGAGAATAACAATGGCTTCTTCTTCCTTGAAATCAAATATCTTCAAGTGCTTGTTACATGCTTATATAAAAAACTGAACGCCAAACAGAATACAAAAGCGTGTGCGTCTATATGTATATGCACCTAACCATGATGCAGTACATAATGCGAGTGGCACTTGGACAAGATCGAGAAATGCAGGCGATTATCTTCCATAAATCCCCATGGCATTGAAAGAGGTAATTTTACTCATTATATTGCACAGTTGGAGTATATTATCAAACGAAGCGAAGAATTGAAATAGATGTCTTCATCGTACGGGAGTTAGCTCTCAGCATTCCTTAAATATTCTTCATATGACTTTTTATCGCGATTTGACTATTGGGTACTTCACAACTGTGAAAAGAAGCAGGAGCAGTCACAGTCAAATCAGAGTGTTCAGAATGCCTTACTGATCAGAGTTATTTCATGAGCCTTAGTATTATGGTAAATTGCTATTAATATAACAGAGCAACGTAACGCACTTTACTAATACGCAATGGGTCCATTTTTTGAACGTTCTTTTATTTTTAGGCGGGCCCAGCGGGGCCCGGCATAAAAAACTTAAATTTGGACCCGTGGAATCACGGTCACAGATAAGCGTTGTCCAGAAAAAAAGATCAAGGATAGGAGAAGCAGTACCTGACGCATATACTAGCCTGCTCCATTTACCTTTCTTTATGCTATTACTATATAGATTAAATATGTATTCTAAAGTAAGCCTTATTTGATAATATCATTTGGCGGGAGGCTCAAAGAAAGCCATCTATGCCGCACTCTTTGGCAACCTAGGAATAGCCATAGCCAAATTCATAGCCGCAATATTTACTGGCAGTACTGCAATGTGGGCTGAAGCATATCACTCTGCTTCAGATACATTTAATCAGGTATTGTTGCTAGTTGGGCTCAAGACCAGCCAAAAGGCAGCAACAGAGCGCCACCCTTTTGGTTATGGTAAAGAACAGTTCTTTTGGTCATTTATCGTCGCTACCATGCTATTTGGGATATCTGGAATATTGTCATTTCAGCAGGGCATAGGCTCTTTTCTCTATGGTTTTCATCATATCGAAAATGCAAACATCAGTTATATCATATTGGCAATATCTGCTGCATTTGAAGCCAATGCATTGAGAGTTGCTTTCTTATTATTCAAACATACAATTGAGGCAAAGGGAGAGAAACTGAGCCTCAAGACACTCATCGCAGAATTTCAAGAAGGCAAGGATCCAACCATACTGACGGTGATGGTTGAAGACACAGCAGCACTTTTAGGTATTGCAATAGCAGCACTTGGCATCTTTTTATCTGAGATAACTGGAAATACTATCTACGATGCAATAAGTTCACTTGCTATAGGTACCCTTCTGATGGTTTTTGCTGCGTTTTTAGCCAACGAAAATAAGGGTTTGCTCATAGGCGAGGGAATATCTAGAAGAGAATACAGAAAAATATCCGACCTCGTGCTCCAAATCCCAGAAGTTAATCGCATACTCAGTCTCCGAACAATGCACTTTGCACCTGAAGATGTGCTTGTAGCAATGGAAGTGAACCTCAAAGATGGATTGGATACTGACAAGATAGAATCAATCATTGATAAAATTGAGCAGCAAGTAAAGCAAGCAATTCCGTACATCAATCCATCCAAAATCTACATTGAGCTAGAGCAAGATAGATAGCTGTGTTCAGTTGAATTTGCAGCTGGCCCAGAGGGTTCCGGCGGAGAAAACGTCAAAATTTGCAACAGGCTATAACTATAGTTTAGGAAAGCTAGTTTGCACATTTTAGATACTACTTTCCCAAGGATTTCTTCCCTTCACGTGCAGACTCCAGGTTTTTATCTATAGCCTTAACGATCCATTCTTGAGGGCAAGCAAGCTTGATAGGCAAAAACGCATTGGCCTGCTCCACGCCATCTAAAGATTCGATCCTAGATCGTATCGATTCTATTCCAATTGCATCTTCGCTCCCAAGCAATAATCCTATGCTGTCTTCTTGATTTGACATATCAGATGATAATGGCATGAAATGCTCATGCAACTCCTCATAGATTCTCTGTAAGACATGTTGGTGATGGCCTCTATTCTTTATCCTGACATCTAAAAAGAAGAAAACATAACCTTTCATTGCATCAGGATTGGGTAGGATAGAAAATTCAAGGACATGATTTCTTGTCATCTTGTCAAGTCTTCTACGAACAGTTTTGGGAGTAATTGCAGTTGCAGCTGCGATATCTCCTATTTCCAACCTAGGATTTTTTATTAATTGCTTCATTATAATATAGTCAGTTTGTGTAAGCTTGTAAGACACTTCGCGATTTCGACTTTGAATTTGGCCCAGTAGTGCAGGTCTTAAGGAATTTAAAAGCAGTTCAATCTTGTCTTCGGTTCCTTCTTTTATTGCTATATCAAACCCCACAGCACCGCCCATTACTTCAAATTGGTATTGAATGTTGCCAATTAAGTTAATTCGGTCAAGAATCTCTTGAGTTAGCTTATTCTTTCTAAGAGCAAAAGGCCGATGGTAAGGCCGATGCTTCTGTAAGATAGCCTACCATTCGCTGCAAGTAAGGTAAGGATCTTTAAATCTGTGCCATCCAGACTGTACTTTTGCAAACTCTGCTGACTATTCTCAAAGAGAAGTATAATAGCATTATAAATGAGCATTATAAATGATGATCAGCATCCTTCTTGGGTCTTTAGATGGAATGAATCTTCCTCCTTATGATGGAAGCACTACTGTTGTTCCTACCATACTAGGATGAATAGTGCAAAAGTACAGATATTCCCCTTCTTTACCAAATGTAAAGCTGAATGTCTCATCTCTTCTTAGGATATCTGAGTCAAAGGTGATGGTATCGTCATTTGATGATGTGGTTGTTGCTGTATGCGGGGATGAATCATTATTTATCCAAGTCACTGTATCACCAACCTTCACTTGTATCGGGTTTGGATTGTATGAATTACCGCCTGAATTTCCAACTATGCTTACGACCTTTCCTTCTTCCATGCCAGGCGACGATAAAGCTTCTTCTTGCAGATCTTGCCCAAATTCTTCTCCTGCTCCTAACCGTTGACGTATTTCGTTGCGGATGTTTGGGTCGTTTTCTAGAATCTGTCCAACGATAATAGCACCACCTACAACGAACGATGCCAGTATTATTACTAATATTGATACAACAATTATCACAGCTTTTAAGATCATTGTATATCAAAAGTCATTCCTAAATAATCTCATAAATAATCGACCATAACTCTAGTCCACACATCAGTTACACAATTCATCAAATGTCCTAAATGGATAGTTGAAACCCAAACATCGGCAGACATTATTTCCGTGGTTCCTTCAAGAGAGTCTATTATTAGACGGATCTCTCAGGGATGGGCGTAGTATGGGCGATATATACCAATAATGGACAACTAATAACAGATCTGGGGCAATATGTATACTTGAAATACGATCATGCATAAACTTGGAACGATGTAATAATGGGTCGTGATAAATGATTGACAGAGAAAAATCAGACAGACGGGAATGAAACAAGAATCATAAACATTGCAATAGAGATAGAAAAATACGATCATACAAGCAGATACTCCTGCAAAGCGTGCGGAAATCCTTTTGACGCTAATCCTCCTGATGATATCCACAAATTCTCTTCTCTGTATCAGTGCTGGAAATTTGATTGGATAGAACGAGAGCATAAATGTCCAAACTGCAGCAAAACTACGACTCTCTATAGAGACTCCGAAGGTCACAAATACAATGACTATGCTACCGCTGAAGAAGCAACTCGCAGGATGAACAATGGCAAGTTAAATGAATCATTAAGATGTGAAAAAAGGATGGTATACTACTGAAATGAAAAAAGAAACGATTTCATTTTCCATGCTGATAGTAACAGCAATAATTGCTCTAGTGACAGCAACCGCCACAATTTTCATCAGTCAAATCGTACCTGTTGCTTCAACGCAACAACAGGCAGAAGTACCGCCTAATGCATTAGAGGAAAATAATAAGATATTAGTCAGGTCAGCTATTGAGGATATCTTTAATGAGCACAATATCACGGCTGTGGACAAATACATCAAAGAGGATCTAATACAGAACAATACGGGCTTTCCAGAAGGACGAGAAGCTTGCAAACAATATTTCGGAATGCTATTCAATGCTTTTCCTGATCTTAATGTAACTATTGACAAAATGGTGGCTGAAGATGACCTTGTTTCAGTCTTCCTTAGTTGGAATGGTACACACGAGGGAGAGTTTCAAGGTATGCCAGCTACCAACAATCCGATAACCATGAAAACTGCTCATACTTTCAGGATTGAAGATGGAATGGTTGCGGAGCAATGGGAGATTTTTGATACACTGGATTTGCTGACTAAGACTGGTGTAATTGCATTTGGACAGTAGAGTAAAGAATTAGCAAAATAGACTTTCACCTGCCTCAATTTTTTTATCTATCCAAGTTGTGTTGAGAGGTATTATGGTATTTTTCTACCGTAGCTAGTTTTCCAATTATTGTTCAAATTTCTCAAACTTACTACGCTGCAAAAGACAATTTGCAGAAATCTCAAGGAATACTTGATAGATGAAGGGTCAGAAGAGCATTTCCAGAGGCCAATTTCTCTAGGTTGATACAATTTTTTATTTGGAGGGTACTTGACCTTAGAGACAATTTTCTAACAGAATCAGAGGGAAAAGAATAAAAAATTAGATCGGTTGTATTATAGACTATTTAAGTATACATTGCCTTTCCTTTAAACTCAAGAGTCGACTTTCCTAACTCTTTGTTTTTGTTTCCTGAATATGCGCATAGTAATGTTAGCCGCCACAATGGAAATTACAGACGCAACAATTGCTATTCCCCATTCAATCAAATTCAATGGATGCAGTTCAAAGACATCACTCAATGGTTTTGTATAGATTGCTACTACCAGCAACCCTAATGATAAGGCAATTGCTCCAACCAGAGGCTTATTGACCACATTCGAATTACCTAAAATACCTTTTAGTGTACTAGAGTAGCTCAAAACATGCCAGGTTTGTGCAAGGCTTAAAGTGGAGAATGTCATAGTCGGAGCTACTAGATATTCGTCTTCCTGCGATAGGGCCCATAAAAACACAACAATTGCAGCAGCTGCCATGAATGCCGATTGTATACATATATCAAGCCATTCCCTTCTTGAGATCAGGGGCTGATGTTTTGCAGGCGGCCTTATACGTATGGAATTCTTATCGCCTTTTTCTGCTGCAAGTGCCAGTGCAGGGAATGTGTTTATTGTAAGGTTCATCCATAGCAGCTGCAAAGGAAGCAAGGGAAATGGTAATGCCATAACTATAGCAATTAGCATGGTCATTACTTCACTTATATTACATGAAAAAAGGTATTGAACGAATTTCTTGATATTGGCAAAAATAAGCCTGCCTAGCTCTATTGCGTGTGTTATTGTAGTAAAATTATCATCAAGAAGGATTAATTCCGCGGATTCTTTTGCTACATCGGTACCTTTCTTTCCCATGGCTACGCCGATATCCGACTGTTTGAGAGCAGGGGCATCATTAACACCATCTCCTGTCATTGCTACTATGTGACCTCTTCTCTGAAGGGCTTCTACTATCTTTAACTTGTGTTCAGGTGTTGCTCGAGCAAAGACCCTTACTTTATCAATGTTTTCAGTCAGTTTCTCAATTGAGATCTTTTCTAACTCACTTCCAGTCATCACAGTCATTGTTGAATCACTGTCGTTGCCGCTGTCACTTCCATTGTCTATTATTTTCAATTCTCTTGCTACTGCCTTTGCGGTGACAGGATGGTCGCCTGTTATCATAATCACCCTTGTCTTTGCCTGTTTCATAAACTCGATAGCATCCTTTACTTCGGCTCGGGGAGGATCATATATCGCAGCTATTCCCAATAAAATGGCATCACGTTGTGCAATCACATTCTGATAATTATCCTCATTTTCTTCTTCTTTGTCTAGCTCTTTGTATGCTAGCATAAGCAGCCTGTAGCCCTTGCCAGTAACTTCATTAGTAGATCTTTGGATATCGTTTATTTTAGCTGGATCAAGTTTTACAATATTCCCATTTTCACTTACTCTGTTGCATATCGGCAGAATAGATTCCGGCGCACCTTTAATGAAGGCAAAAATTTTTCCGCTATTCTGCGTCTTATGAATAGTCATCATTCTTCTCGTCTTTGGATCAAATGGATCTTCCCATATCCTCTCATTTTCTTCTTCTAACTTCTTTTTCTCGATGCCACTCTTGTGAGCAGCGACAACTAATGCTCCCTCTGTTGTATCTCCCCGAAGAATCCATTGTTTTCCGTCGTATGATAATTCCGCATTGTTGCATAACGCGCCTGCCTTTAGAAACATAAGTAGGTCCTGTTCTCTAGTTAGGTCGGTAATCTCTTTGCCATTCCCGTATAACTTGCCTATTGTAGGGTCAAAACCTTCACCAGTTAAAGAAACAGTATTACTACCGCTATTTCCAAATAACATGATCTCCCTAAGTGTAGGCTCGTTTTTCGTCAATGTTCCTGTCTTATCCGTGCATATGATAGTGACGGAACCAAGCGTTTCTGCAGCGGCTAATCTTCTTATCAAAGCACGTTTTTTTGCCATTCTCTTGACACCAATAGCTAGTGTTATAGTTGCAACGGCGGGTAATCCTTCAGGAACTGCTGCAATAGCTAATACGATGCCGCTTAAAATTATAGCGCCAAGGTCAAATCCTTGGATAAATCCTATTGCAATATACAGGCCGGTTATTGCAAAAACTGCGATAACAAGTGTCTTCCCAAGTTGTTCTATTTTGCGTTCAAGAGGTGTTTTGCCGCCACTTACCCCTTGTAACAGTTCGCCTATCTTTCCAATCTCGGTGTGCTTGCCGGTGGATACAACTATACCTTTTGCCCTTCCTTCAAGGACCAAAGTTCCCATAAAGCACATGTTGGTCTTTTCAGCAAGTTCAACTTGACTTCCAAGAACTAAATCGCTGTCTTTCCTTATTCCATGCGATTCACCAGTCAATGGGGATTCGTCTATGACCAAGTCAAAAGATTCTACAAGCCTGCAATCAGCTGGAACTTTGTCACCTGCTTCAAATTCAATAATATCTCCTGGTACAAGGTCGTGGGCACTGATCTCGCTTTCATGACCCTCCCTCAACACCTTGGCCTTTGGTGCCCTAAGTGTCACAAGCGAGCTTATTGCCCGCTCTGCACTCCTTTCCATGAAGAATCCGAACCCAACTGTCATAAATACAACAGAAAAGATTGCAATTGATTCAAGAACTCTATCCAAGAAATATGATAGCACAGAGGCTGTCAACAACAAGATTATGGGCAAGTTCTTGAATTGGAGAAAAAGGATCTGTGCTGTAGAGCGTTGTTCTACGTCTGGTATGACATTACGACCATACCTTTGTTGCCTTGCTTTTACTTCGCTAGAAGAGAGACCTTTTTCCTCATTAGACTCTAGTTTTGAAACGACACCTGAAGCTGGCACGGAATGCCAATTGCGAGATGATGGTTCTTCCTCTAAAACTGACAACTTTTTAATGGTGTGACATTATATGCGCATAGAGTAAATAAACACATTGCCAAACGGTAAAGCTGCTATTAAGAAATTTAGATTATCCTTTAGAATTCAAAGAATTTCTAATAAGCTGTCAGTGAAGAATCATTTTTTAGCGGGCCCAGAGGGACTCAACTAAAAAAACTTAAATTTGGACTCAATGAGTTAATGGTAAAGAACGAAGATCGAGAT
>Ga0126314_10001692_pt1 | contig 10721 bp, 10 predicted proteins | sample Plot105B_FD_92535 | JGI IMG/M metagenome (GOLD analysis project Ga0126314, IMG submission 92535) | Serpentine soil microbial communities from UC McLaughlin Reserve, CA, USA - Plot105B | ecosystem: Environmental > Terrestrial > Soil > Grasslands | place: USA: UC McLaughlin Reserve, Lake County... | reverse complement strand
TCTGGCGCGACAGATCGCCGACCGTTTGCGACCTAGCGTTCGCGCGGTGCGCGGCACACGCTGCTGGGGCGACGGCGACCCGCTCTTTGAGTGCTACCACGACGAGGAGTGGGGCTTTCCCGTGCTGGACGAGCGCGGGCTGTTCGAGAAACTCGCGCTGGAGACCTTCGAATCCGGGCTCTCGTGGCGCACCATCCTCGCCAAGCGTGACGCGTTCAGGGCAGCGTTCGCCGGGTTCCGTCCCGACGCGGTGGCGAGCTTCGGCGATGCGGATGTCGAGCGCCTGCTCACCGACCCGGGCATCGTCCGCAACCGCGCGAAGATCGAGGCGACGCTCGCCAACGCGCGGGCCACCGTCGGCCTGCGCGCCACCGGCGCTTCGCTCGATGCGCTGGTTCGAGCGCACGCGCCGGTCCCACGCGAGCGGCCTCCCGCGACGTGGGACGATGTGCCTGGGACCATTCCCGAAACCGTCGCGCTCGCGCGTGAGCTCAAGCGCCGTGGCTTTCGCTTCGTCGGGCCAACGACGCTCTATGCACTGATGCAGGCGTGCGGACTGGTCGACGACCACCTCGCCGGGTGCTCCTCGCGGCGAGCGGTGGAAGCGGCGCGCCGCGCTGCAGGCTTGACCCGGGCCCGATCCACGCGTTGAAGACCGCCATGCTTGGGCGCACGGAACGACGTATTACGCGTGCACTCGGCTCGCGAACCACCGGTTTCGGCGCGTGGCTCAGCGGCGGGCGAGACTTGCCGTTGACGCGACCTGTTGCCCGTGATGCGCGCGCACACGCCAGTCTGAACGCGCACCGAACGCCATAGCAGGGGTGTCCGAGAACAGCGTCCGGTAATCGCGCCCGCCCGGCGCCCGGGACCGCCGGGCCTCGCACGCTCAGTGAGCTACACCTGTCCGACGTCTCCCACCGAGCGTTCGAAGACAACGACGATGGTCGCGTATCCTGCGGCCAGCGCGTTCTCCAGTCGGTCGATCTCGCCGGCCGGCAACACGAATCCCTGCAGTCGGTCGTGCACGAGCTGCAACAAGGCCGTCTCCTCGGCTGCGAACTCGTCGACCTCGAACGTCTCGACACCGAGGTGCTCTCCGGCGGGACCGCGAAGCGTGCACTTGATCAGCGACTGCGGCCAGAACTTGTGAGGCCACCGCACCACCTCGAGCGTGGCGGTGACGCGGTCCGGCAGCACGGCTCGACCGTAGGCCCTTCCGCGTGAACAGCGTGCCGAAGGCTCCACATCGACGACGAGCTCGAATCACACCTGCCACGTTCTCTCGAGCGGACCACAACGCCCCCCCGAGTGCGCCCGGGCCCGCTGCGGCTCGCAGCTCATCGCATGTGCCCAGACCGAATGGACTACGCCCACGACCAAGCGGCCAATAGCGCTAAGGGTCGGCGCCGAGTATCCGGGCCGGCTGCGCGTGGTTCGCCGTCCGCTACCGCCGGGTGTCGGTGATGCACTCTGATAGGGAAGCGAGGGTGGCTGACGACTACGACGACACCGCCCAGTACAGCGACGACAAGGTGTACCGATGGTGGTGGGAGCGTCGCTGGGCCGAGGGTCGGGCACTTTGCTGGGTCGGCCTCAATCCGAGCACAGGTGACACGACCGGCCGTCCGCGGCCGACGCTGCGGAAGGTCGTGGCGCTCGCAAAGGCACACAACCTGAGCGCCGTCACCGTGGTCAACCTGTTCTCGTGGCGAGCCACGAGACCCGCCGACCTCAAGCGGGCCGCGGCGTCGGGCCATGACGTCGTCGGCGCGCGCACCGACGACGTCCTCGTCGAGGTCACTCAGCGCTCGCCTCTCACGTTGGCAGCTTGGGGATCACACGGAGTCCTGCTCGATCGAGGCGCAGCTGTCGTAGGGCTGTTGAGGCAACCGATGTGTCTCGGCGAGACGAGGACCGGACAGCCTCGCCACCCGCTCTACGTCCCTGCCGGAACCGAGCTGCGGCCGTACCGGCCGCCCAGGCATCCGAGTAAGGCGGCGACCGCCCATTGATGGCGGCGTCCGAGACCGCCGGCTCCGGGCCGGTCTTCAATCGTCGGTGTGGCTCACGACGTTGATGACGTTGCCGTCCGGGTCGAGCACGAAGAACCTTCGAACGCCCCACGGTTCCAGCGTCAGCGGGTTCACGATCTCGAAGCCAAGACGTTGCGCCTCGGCGTAGGCCTCCTCGACGCCGTCGCCAACGTGGACGGAGAGCACCGAGTCCACCGGGCTCGTGGCGTCACGTGTGACCACCTGGACCGACGTTCGCCCGTCCTCGGTTCGGTAGCGGGCGACCCACCCGAGGTTCATCTCCTCGACGCCGAGACCGAGGTAGTCGGTGTAGAACCGCCGGGCAGCCTCGACGTCCGACACTGGAAGGTTGGCAGTGACTCCGGTGACTCGCACGCATCCGAATATCGCGCGTCCCGGGACACTCATGAGCGTCCGACATCGCTGGATGGATCGCGGACGACGGCGAACTGCCCAGCTGCACTGGCCGGGAGTGGTCACGAGTGAGCTTCGGCGAGGGTGGCGGTCGACGCGCCTCATCCTCCTGTTAGCTTGCGGGCGAACGCGGCGGCTTCGACGGCGATGACGTCGCGGTCGAAGTCCATCGTCGCCACGTGGTAGCTGCGCTCGAGCCAACGGTGCTCAACGCGGCCGCCGTACGTTGCGGCGAGGTGCTCACTGTGGCTTGGTTCGACCACGTGATCTTGGCGCGACGTGAACAGCAGTAGCGGCATCCGCAGCTCGTTGTACCGTGCGGCCATCGGAATCAGGCCGTCGTCGAAGAATGAGATCAGCGGGCGCACGGGGGCACCGTCGTAGGAGTGCTCCGCTGCGTCAGGATCGGCGATGTCACTGCCAACTGCGGGCAGCACTTCCAAGCCTTCGGCGAGCACCTGGTCGAGGGCCTCTCGTATGTCGGGCGGCCACGGTTGGGTGGCCGGGTTGATGCACACGATTCCCCCGACCTCTTGATGACGCAGCGCGATCCACAGCGTGAGCGCGGCGCCCATGCTGAGGCCTGCGACCACGATCGTGCCGGCCCGCCGAGCCAGGCGCTGGAAGGCGTCTTCGGTCGCCGCTGACCATTCACCCCAGCCCGTTGTCAGCATGTCTTCGACCGTCGTGCCGTGCCCCGGCAGGCGCGGCAGCTCAACGTGGAACCCCTCGGCGGCGAACGCCTCGGCAAGCGTCCGCACCGACGACGGGTTGCCGGTGAAGCCGTGCAAGACGAGCGCGCCAGGGGCGCGGCCTTGACGAGGGTCCGCTGCGGTGTGCGACCACGCCTCCGCTCCCGGACGCACGGCCGTGGTCTCGCTCCCAGGCATCGGGACGTCTGCTATCCGGTTGAGCTAACGCCTACTCGCCCCGCAGCAACATCACGGTCAGGAACCAACGACCGGTCTCACTCACCACGGGCGTCAGACGTGAGGCCGACGACGCGACCGTTCGACGGCTCGACGCTCGCCCCCACCGTCCGTGACGGCCCGCGCTGGGAACCCGTTGCGCGGACTCGAGGGCGAGCGGACTCGTGCAGAACGCGCTCCGCCACCGGACCCTGTGGACGTGTCCGAAGAACGCGGGGATAATGCCGAGCGGCCGCGTCCTCCAACGCCGGCTCGCTGGCGCCCTGCTGTGGTCAGTCCATACTGCCGGGGTGGGTGGCGCACCTGGGGACCGGCGCAAAGAGTCTTTTGACGTCGTGTCGTCCGACTATGCCCGGTACCGATCGGGCTACCCGGCCGAGGTCGTCGACGATGTCGTGACCGCCTCGCGACTGTGCCCCGGCAGCCGGGTGCTGGAGATCGGCTGCGGTACGGGTCAGCTGAGCGTGCCCTTGGCTCGACGGGGGGCCGAGCTGGTGGCCGTCGAGCTCGGGCCGAATCTGGCCGCGATCGCCCGACGCAGCCTTGCTGCCTTCCCGGACGTGCAGGTCGAGGTCAGCGGGTTCGAGGAGTGGCCGTTGCCCGCGGAGCCATTCGACGCGGTCGTCGCCGCCAGCGCCCTGCACTGGATCGACCCGTCAGTTCGACTCGCCAAGCCGGCACGAGCGTTGAAGCCCGGCGGCGCCCTGGTCGTTGTCCATACCCACCACGTCAAGGGCGGAACACCCGGCTTCTTGAGCGACACCCAGCCCGTCTACCTGCGGTGGGGGCTCAGCGACGACCCCTTCTTCGAGCCGCCCGCACCCGAAGACGCACCCGTCATCTACCCCGAGCTCGACGAATCGCCCGACTTCGAACGGGTGCAGCGGCACCGCTTCGAGATCCCGCGACGCCACACGACCGATTCCTACGTCGGCTGGCTCCGAACCGACTCGCTCGTGTCGAGCCTCGGCCCCAAATCGCGGCAGGGCTTCCTCAACGACATCGCGGCGCTCATCGACAACAAGTACGCCGGCCAGGTGGCCCGCAACTTCCTGTACGAGGTCGCCGCCGCCGTGCGCAACCCTTAAGTCGACACCCGCTCGCAGCCGACGGTCGGCACCGCGATGCGGGGACGCCCCCGTACGCGTGGCCGCGAGTGCGGGGCATCCAAGTAACGCGGGGATAATGCCCAACGGCCGCGTCCGAGAACGCCGGAACCGGGCGATACAGAATCGCGGGGACCGCGGCGGGTCGGTCGCGAACGGCCGCACCGCTCCCATCCCTGGCGACCACGGCAACGACGAGCCGGCTGACGGCGGCCAGGCCGAACGCCAATCCGGAGCGCTCGAGCTAGTGCCGTCTCAACCATCTCTCGGCGCGCGACGGAGCCCTATCCGGTGGGCACCTGATCGGGCATTGTTGCTTAACGACCGGTCCAGCCAGCGGGGCGCTCATCAATGAAGGTGACGAGATGCGACTGAGTGCCTACCCGACGGTGCTCTGCGATCTTCTGATACTCAGGATCGTTGAACCATGACGAGAGAGCGTCCATGTCGGCAAAGGCGAGAATCACCGTTCTCCCCTCCGGAACCGAACCTTCCACTATTGGCCGATTGTCGTCCACCGCCAACAACTCGCCGCCGTGTCGGCTGAAGATTGGGAAGAACGCGTCGGCGTAGCGCCCGTATTCCTCGTCATCCGTGATGGTGAAGTGTGCAACTACGTATGCGGTCACAAGTAGCCCCCCTAATCGCGCCTCATTTGGACGAGAACGATAGTCAGGCCAATGAACAGATCCGGACGAGCCAGACGCCCGCCGGGCCCGGACTGGCGATCGGCGTGATGCAACAGGGCGAACGTTGTCTGACGCGGCGCTAGCTCGTGATCGACTCACGCCGCGTCCGAGAGACGAGCATGGCGGACGCGAAGGCGAACGATCGCGGTACGTCGACTTCAGGTGGTCTGCTGCGGCCATTCTCAGGCGTCGGCCGCCTCGCCGGCGGGAAGCAAGCCGAGTTGGGCGAGGATCGTCATGTTGTCCCAGGTGACCCAGAACCTACTCAGCTTCCCGTCCTCGACCCTGAACATCCCGGCGAAGTCGAACTTCGCCCGCTTCCCGGTTGGCTCGAACGGCCCGAATGGACCGAGGTGCGTGCCTTCGTAGGTCGCGAAGATGCCGATGAGGTCGCCGTCGGCGGCGATGTGGATCGGCGTCTGGACGTTGTCAGGGAATACCGCCGTATACGCGTCGAGGAATGCCTTGAAGTCATCGAGGCTCTGTACCTCGACGTCAGGTGTCGCTTCACAGTGCCGGACGAAATTCGCGGAGACGATCGCGTCAAGTCGGTTCAATTCCCGCTCGTTCATGGCGTCAAAGAACTCAGTGACCACTACGTGGGCCTCCGGTGCCGCGATCGACATGGCTCAACTCCCTCTGTTGTAAATCGACGCGAATCATGCCACACCTCAAGCCGCGCTCATGCCGATGAAGCGTTCGACGAGGCTGGATCACCGCGAGAGCGGCCGCCGGCACCCCCTGTAGCGACCGGTCGAGTGAACGCCGGTCGGCGTGGCACGGCCCCAGGCGTCGTGCTCCCGTCCTGTGGCGTTCCGGTCCTTGTGAAGCGCGTCGCGTCGTGGAAGCATCGCGGGAGGGGAAGTCAGCAGCAGGGAGACGTAATGCAGTTCGGCTACTTCGGCATGCCATCGCACCCGCCGGAGCGCGGGTTGAAGGAAGGGCACGAGTACGACCTCGGAATCCTGCGCGAGCTCGATCGACTCGGCTACACGGAGGCGTGGATCGGCGAGCACCACACGGCGCCGTGGGAGCCGCACCCGGCACCCGATCTCCTCGTCGCCCAAGGGTTCGCCGAGACGGAGCGACTGCGCATTGGTCCGGGCGGGTTCCTGCTGCCGTACCACCATCCTGTCGAACTGGCCAACCGCGTGGCGATGCTCGACCACATCTCCGGCGGCCGACTCAACTTTGGCATCGCCGCCTCCGGCTTGCCGTCGGACTGGGCGATGTTCAACGTCGACGGCCTGTCCGGCGTCAATCGGGACATGACACGCGAGGCCCTCGACATCATCCTGCGCATGTGGGAGGGCGACGAGGCGTTCCATTACGAGGGCACCTTCTGGCAGGTCGATCGGCCCGAGGAGATGTTCGGTTTTCTCCGCCCGCACATCAGGCCGCTGCAGGATCCACACCCACCGATCGGCGTCGCCGGCCTGTCGAAGAACTCGGACACCCTCAAGCTTGCCGGTGAACGTGGCTTCATCCCGCTGTCGCTCAACCTCAACCCCGCCTACGTCGCGTCGCACTGGGACAGCGTCCAAGCGGGCGCCGCCGTGACCGGTCGCGAACCGTCGCGAGGCGACTGGCGCCTCGTGCGGGAGGTGTTCGTCGCGGACACCGATGAGGAGGCCTGGCGCCTCTCCGTCGAGTCGATGATGGGCCGGATGATGTCCGAGTACTTCCTGCCGCTACTGGCCAACTTCGGCTTCCTCGAGTACCTCAAACACGACCCGGACGTGTCCGACTCCGACGTCGACGCGGCCTACTGCGCCCGCCACAACTGGCTGATCGGCTCCCCGGAGACCGTCGCCGAGCGGCTCGAGCAGGTGTACGAAGAGTGCGGCGGTTTCGGTCAGATCCTGGTGTTCGGCTTCGACTACTCCGACGATCCGGAACCGTGGCTGACGTCGCTCGGCCTTCTCCAAGAGCAGGTGCTGCCCAAGGTCGGACATCTCGTGCCGACGCCGCCCACACGCGCCAGCGTCCGCTGAATCCGAGGCGGTCAGGCTCGTCGAGGGACCACAACTCCGGCGACGAGCCGTCGGTGAATTGACAACACTGCAGCACCACGTCACCTCCGTGCGAGCCCAACGGCGGCGCCGTCCAGTCCAGCTCGCGAGGCGGCGAACGCGCGTCGCGCTGATCAGTAGCGGGCGTAGACCTCAATCTCGCTGATGAGCACGTCAGGGTCGGCGGTGCGCCCGTTGCAGTCCTGGCCGGGGTACGTGTCGTTGATCCTGATCCTCAGAACCCGTGAGGACCAGCCGACTGGCACGACCGTCACGTCGTCCTCCCGAGTCCCCGAGGCAGCGTCTTTGAGAACTGCCGGGTTGCTGATCCGGTTGCTCTCTTCGTCGAGGAACTCGATCTCGCGGGGGCGAGCGTTCCGACGCATCCGGCAACCATCGCCATCCTGCCACCCTGGCCAGATCTCCAGCCGGTCGATGGTGATGCTGTCTTGGAGTAGCAGGATCTGCAGCTCGGGGCGCTCCGACACTGAACCATCCGATGCCCAGGCCGATTTCAGACGGCTGTCGGTGAGGTTGTCAGGGCTGTAGTTGCAAATCGCGTACCGGCAACCGTCCTGCGAAGCGAGCGTCGAGGATGCAACGATCTCGATGTCCTGGTCGTCAAGTTGGTACGTGTCGTCCTTGAGTCGATGCCAGAAACGGTTCACTGGATCCTCGAGGGCAACGCCGAGCACTAGACCGACAACGGCGCCGAAGACGGCACCGATGACGAGGTTGAAGATGTTCCCAGCGACGCCTCTCGACATCGACAACCCCCTCAAGCCGCCGGTCGGAACGGCCGCGAGACGGTATCAGCAAGTCATCGCCCCTCTCGCGACGGCCGCGATGAACGGCGCCCGGCCCACCCATTGACCGGGACCGCCGAACGCACAGGGCCACCCCGCCCAATTGGGACGCCGATAACACCACGCCGACGCGCCCTCGATCGCCGGCACTGTGGCGCTACCGAGCGTCGGACAGCGGTGTTCAGCGGTGGCGGCGGCGCCGTCGGCCGACGCCGATCGGCAGTTCGGCGCTACCTGTCGAGCGAGCCGCCAGTCGCGGTGGCAGCCTGGGCGTTGTACTTGACGGTCTTGTCGTTGTACGGCGAGCGACCGTGCTTGGCGCACGCGGCGATCAACTCCTGCCGGGGCCTCGGTGACAGGACCGAACCACCTAAGGTCACGCCTCCGTACGCGTTCGGCTCGACGACCACTCCAGCACCACACAACGGACATTCCGCGTTCGGCGAGCGAACGACGTCAGGCGCCTCCCACAGTCGGCGCCATAGCGTGCGGACGCTCACGAGGGGACTGTACGTCTGGCGGAGCAAGCACACAGCAACAGCCCGCTCGGGAGCGCGAGCGATCGGCAGATGTGGGTACGATCTCGCTCCAACCGATCTGGGCGCCGTTGTTCTCGGCGCTTGAGACCGGGTCGTGGAGAACGATCGCGCCACGGAACCGGCGATGAGAGCAATCATGCCCTGCCCGTGCCGGGCGCCCGGGGCGCCAGCCCGAACGCGTACGAATGCTGGCGCCGCCGGGTGTCCGAGTATGACGGGAAATAACCCGGCTCGCCGCGTCCGCAACCGCCGGCAGTCGGGCGCTACCGAACGACGTCGGGCGCCGTTCGGTGCTCCTCGTACGCTGACCCACGCGGTTCGCCAACGCCGAGCGGGAGCTCTCCCCCGTCCACACGAAGCCACGCCGAACGCCGAGTCGGGGCGCGTTTGCAGTCGCCGAGACCGTGTCCCGGCGCGATCGCTGTTGGGTCCTACACGGCGATCACGCCCGCGCGTTCGGGCGCGCTCGCAGCGACGGGTTCACGATCGTGCGCTTCATCCACGAGGGCTGGGCCGAGCCCGTCGAGTTCCTCTCCCAATGCAGCACCAAGTGGGCGGTGTTCCTCGTCGGCCTCAAGGCCCTGATCGAGACCGGAACCGGATCCCCCTCCCTGCACGACGTCCCGATCAGCGACTGGCACTGAGCTGAGCTGGTCGTCCGGCACGCCGGCGCCGCTGGAGCGGTGCCGTTTGAGCCGGGATCCTCGGTCCGGTGTTCTTCACCCGGTCGAGGTGGGCGCGGCCGGCGGGCAGTCCTCCGTCGCTAGTTCCTGGACGACCGGTTGAACGGCGGTGAGGATCTCGGTCATCGCAGGGTCGAAGTCCGCATTGGTCATGGCCGCGAACACGGTCCCCGAACATGGGTAGTACGCAAGGTTGGTGCCGTAACCGGGTTCGGAACCGGCGTGGCCGATGGAGATCAGTGCGTCGGAAGCGGGATCGCGCTGGGCGATGAGGCCGAGGCCACTGGTCGGGTCTCCGGGTGCCGAGTCGTCGAGGCGGGCCTGGTTGAGCGCTTCGGTCAGCCCGTACCCTTCGCCGAAGGCCACGCCGTAGTGGTGGAGATCGTCGATCGTCGAAACGAGCGCTCCTGCCGAGAAGGCGATCAGGGTCCACGTCGCAGTGTCAGTTCCCTTGGGCAAGGCCGGCTCGCACAAGGCGGTGAAGTCGGTGTAGCCGTGCGCGAACGGTGGCTCGAGCACCCCGTCGGCACCGAGACGGGTACGGGTCAGCCCGAGTGGCTCGAAGAGTCGTTGGGTGAGCAGCGCTTCGTAGCTCGATGCGGTGACTTTTTCCATGATGCGGCCCAGGACGATCGTGTTCGCGCTGGAGTACTGGGAGCCCTCGCCGGGCGCGAATGCGGCTCGCGGCAGGGCGGCGCTGATGTCGATGATCGTGTCGGGGTCGACGATCTGGTGCGGGTCGGCACACTTGATGTCGAGCTGCGGCTGGGTGATCTCAGCGATCCCGCTCGAGTGATTCATCAACATCCGAATGGTGATCGCGCCCCCCTCCGGATAGGTCGGATACCAGCGGTCGATCGTGTCGTCGAGATCGAGCAGTCCTTCGCCGACCAGTTGCAGTGCGACCAGCACCGTGTAGGTCTTCGTCACGCTGCCGATCGGTGCCTGCATGTCCCGGCTCATCGGCTCGCTCGTGGTCCGATCGGCAACTCCACGTGTCGCCACCCACTCTCCGCGCCCAGGAATCCACACACCGACCGTCGCCCCAGCGGCACCGGACCGGGCGAACCCGGCGTCGAGCGCCTGATCCAGCGACGCTCGTGACGCTGCATCCAGCTCGATGCTGGTGCGGCCCTCGCGGATCGCGGTGAGGACCTCGAGGATGGAGTCGGAGACGAGGACCGGGTTCTCGAGCATGATGTTGTGGGCGCTGTGGGTCTCGGTGATGTGCTTGGCGCCCGGTGCGAGTTGGGCCACCTCGCGCTGCGATTCGTCCTGCGCGTTGCGGGTGATCACGTTGATGTCGGCAGGGACGCCGGGGACCTGCACGGCCGGATACGGCGCGTCGGCGGTGAGCACCACCACCGGCATCGGCTTGATCGCCTTGTTGGGGTCGACCTCGTCGAGCGCCTTGTCGAAGTCGACCCGCTCGTAGTCCGGGTAGTCGGCGATGATCGCGTCCGCTGGCTTGTTCCAGCGGACCCACGCCGGCCAGTTGTCTCCCATC
>Ga0126314_10001691_pt1 | contig 10724 bp, 8 predicted proteins | sample Plot105B_FD_92535 | JGI IMG/M metagenome (GOLD analysis project Ga0126314, IMG submission 92535) | Serpentine soil microbial communities from UC McLaughlin Reserve, CA, USA - Plot105B | ecosystem: Environmental > Terrestrial > Soil > Grasslands | place: USA: UC McLaughlin Reserve, Lake County... | reverse complement strand
ATCAGCATGGCTGCCATAGAGAGTATGGCTAGATACAATAGTCGCTTCAAGGCTCCTCCTTGTTTGTTTTCGAACCCGTCCCATGAAAGGTGCCTGCACCTTTCCCGGTCGAGAGCTACCCGCCACAACCATTACAAGACATCTGAGCGTATTTACGCACGGACGGTTCTGGTTGGATGGTCTGCGCGCAAGAAATTCTTGGATGGGGCGTACCGGTGAACCCCGTGAGGCCCACCGTGGTCCAGGAGCGCACCCTGGAGGCCTTTCTAGGTCGGGTGAACGGCGCCTTGGCAGCAGCAATGGTTCCTCATCCCCAAGCTCGCTGTAATCCTTTCCGCGGGCTACATACCGGACGCGGACCCACCGAGTAATCGGGGCGGGGGACTCGGTACTTTGAGCACGGGCACAGGGACATGCTCCTCAGCTATCTCTAGCAACGCCGGCTCTCCACCACTCACCCATGTGATTGCCGAGGACAAAGGAGGCGGCCACACCAATTTCGCCGTGTGCTTCCTAGAGGCGTTCGAGGGCCTGTTCGAGGTCGGAGATCACATCCTCGGCGTGCTCGATTCCGACCGAGAGCCGCACGAGGTTCTCCACGACCCCGAGCCGCTTGCGGCGCGACGGCGATAGCTCGCGGTGCGAGGAGGTGGCGGGATGGATGGCGAGCGTATAGATGTCGCCAAGAGATGGGGCCTTGACGCATAGGTCTAGCGCGTTGAGGAAGGTAAAGGCCGCCTCTCTACCTTCAGCAGCCAGTTCGAAGGAGACGAGACCTCCGGTGTCCGAGAGCACACGCCTGGCGGTCTCGTGATCCGGGTGTGCCCTGAGGGAAGGATGATTGACCTTCGCCACCTTAGGATGGGCGGCGAGGCTGGACGCGATCGCGCGTGCGTTCTCGCACTGGCGGCCCATTCGCAAGGGCAGCGTCTTGAGGCCGCGGTGCGCGAGCCATGCCTCGAAAGGACCTAGCACGCCCCCGACGAGTTTGCGTAGTTGCTCTATGGCGGCTGCGTAGGGCGGACCGGCGGCGACCGCGCCGGCCGTCAGGTCGCCGTGTCCCGACAGGTACTTGGTCGCGCTGTGGACCACTATGTCCGCGCCGAGTTCCAGTGGCCGCTGAAGATAGGGGGTGCCGAAGGTGTTGTCGACGATAAAGGCGGCCCCGACAGCGCGGGTTATTTTCGAGATTTCCGGTATGTCGGCGACGCGCAAGAGCGGGTTGGAGATCGACTCGACGACGACGGCGCGGGGCTTTAGCTCGGCGACCTTCCTCTCGACCGCTCCCAGGTCGTAGGCGTCGACGAAGCGGGTCTCGACGCCGCTCGCGCCGAAGACCTGGACCAACAGCGTCGCCGTCGAGCCGTAGAGCTGCTCGGCCGCAAGGACCGTGGCCCCGTCCGTCAGTTCCGCGGCCGCGAACGCGGCGTGGGTGGCTGCCATCCCAGAGGCGAAGGCGAAAGTTCTGACCCCGGTTTCTGCCTCAGGGGCCTCCAGCGACACGAGCGCCTCCTCGAAGGCGCGAACTGTAGGGTTGTTGTAGCGGGCGTAGCTGTAACCCTGCTCCTCTCCGCCCAGTATGCGGTCCGTAGTCTCAATTTTCGGGTGGGAGAAGGTGGTCGAGGCATAGATCGGCGTCGAGATCGGGTAGAAGATCCCGTCCCAGCCTTCCTTTGCACCGGCCCTGTGCTCTCCAGAGTGAACCGCGCGTGTCTCGAAACGTCTTGGCTGCCCCATGGTGGCCTATACTACGACCTGGTAGCCTTGGTGGCGATCGTCGCCCTGAAATCGAGGCCGAGGTCGGAGAAGATCGTCTCGGCCGCGTTCCTCCCTGGAGCCATCGAGACACCGGGTCCAGGATGGCTCCCTGAGCCGCACAGGTAGACGTTCTCCACGGGAGAACGGTAGTTGCCCATCTCGGGTATGGGACGCATCGAACCCGTCTGGTAAGGCAGCATCGCCCCGTGGCATATCGTCCCGCGCACGGCGCTGCTCAGCTTCCGCTCGAGGTCGAGCGGCGAATGGGCCTCCCTCTTGAGCAGCTTCTCTTTCAGATCTGGCATGTAGTCCGCGGTAATCCTGTCGATCAGGTAGTCGGCGTACCCTTCCTTCGCCTGGTCCCATTCCCTCTCCCTGACATGCCCAGTGGCGTCGCCCAGGATCTCGTAGGGCACGCCTAGCACGACGAACTTCTTCAGGTGCTTGCCCTCGGGTGCCCTGCTCGGGTCTATCACCGAGTCGTTCCAGGCCACCACGAGCGGCGTGGCCGGCAGCTCTCCCCCGCGGCACTCGACGGAAGCTCTGGCCACGGGATCCAAAGACGGGGGAGTCAGGTGCACGTGGCAGGCGGCGCTGGCCTCTGGACCGGCCTTGTATTCGACAGTGCCGTCCAGGGCCGCGTAGATCACGAACGCCGAATCTCCCCACTCGTAGCGTCCCATCTTGCCGGCTATCTCAGGGCCGACGACCTCCTCGCCCAGGAACCTGAGCGCGAGCTGCCCTGGATCGACACCAGATGCCACCAGCCGCCCGGCGGGTATCTCCTCACCGCTTTCCAGCCGAACCCCCTTGGCCCGGCCCGAGCTAATGAGGATCTTCTCCACCCCGGCGTTCGTCCTGATCTCACCCCCCAGAGATCGGAGGTGGTCGGCGAGTGCCAGCGACACGTGGTGCATACCGCCTTTTACCAGATTGTTCCCCACGTCTTGCAGCACGGTGCCGAACAGCCAGGCGAGCTCGGCGCCGCCAGCGTCGTCGGGGGCGTGTGCCATGAAGAGGGCGAAGGCGCCAAACAGGCACTTGACCTCCTCGGACTCGAACGTCTGGTCGCACCACGAGCGCATGCTCTGCAGGCCGAAGCGATACTCGTCCATCCCGCCGGGGCTCTGCTCAAGCGTGGCCGCCTCGGCGGAGAACGCCGGCGGTGGCGAGAAGAGCGAGGCGACGATCTCGTCCTTCGCTGCCCTGTAGCGCTCGACCAGAGCGCGCCAGGTCTCGGCGTCTTTCTTCGAGTACCGGCCGATATTCTCGACAGTCTTCTCCAGGCTCCTGCTGACGGCCAGGACCCTGCCGTCAGGGAAGGCGTGGGCGTAGACTATATCGGGCTCGATGAGCTCGAGGCCGTGCTTCTCCAGCACTAGCTCCCTGGGAACAGGGGAGAGGTTGGCTAGCTGGTAGCCGCTCGCGTGTACGTCCGACCTGAACCCCGGGAGCGTCAGCTCCTCGGTAAGCGTCATGCCTCCTACATCATGGTAGCGCTCGAGGACGAGCACCTTGAGCCCTGCCTTCGCAAGATGACAGGCGCACGTCAACCCATTGTGCCCAGCACCTACAACAACAGCGTCGTACCCAATCGACATCCTCTCACCTCCGAACTTAGAAAGTACGAGCAGCCGCCCTAGCTCGTGAAGGCGCGTATGTGTTCGGCCATGTCGGGATAGGACTCGACCAGCGCCTCGATGTCACCGTGCTCTACGTCCGGGGGTTCAACCCCGGGCCACTCCGTGCTGGCCAGCAGTGCGTAGCCGGCGCCGGACCCTAGCCGTGAAGTGTGGAAGGTGTACCCTGGGACGAACAGCTGCGGACGTTCGCCCGCCGCCAGATCGGAACCGACGACCGTCACGGCGCCCGTGCCGTCGGGGTAGAGCATCAAAACCTCGAGCGGATCGCCAAGGTAATGGTGGTAGAGCTGGTCGGAACGTATCCTGTGCATGACGATCTGGGCGTCGGGAGCCACGAGGAAGTAGAGGGCCGAGCCGTATGGACGGTCGCCCTCGTAGGCATCCGGTAGTGCACCGGCAGGGATCTTCGAGGTGCTGCGGTAGGTCTCGGCGACGAAGCCGCAGGTGGGGTGGGGCTCGAGCCCGAGCATAGCTTTGACCTCATCCGCCGTCGGACGTGTTCCTAAGTCCATCGTCTCCTCCTTGAAGTTCCGCCTTTTCGGTCATGATACGGAAACCGTGTGATCATTTCCGCGATGTGTGCAAAGCTCGCGACTCCTACCCCGTACCTCTCGGCAGAACCGTCACCCCCGCTTTCCCCTCACCCGTCATTACCGCGCAAGCGTGAATCCACTGCGGCAGACGCTCCACGCCTCCAACCACAACCGTTCTACCAGATTATGTTGACACACCAGCAGCATATCCACGCATCCCCAGATGTCCTCCCGGGACGGGCGCATGACTGAACGAAAGATCGCTCCCCGGCGTGTTGTGCAAGCGGAGAGGATCCTCTACTTCGCCGGGGAGCCTGCCCGCATTATCAGGCCGGATACGTTAAGAGGTGGTAACGTCAGTGTACCGATTTGGTTACGACGCACGCTATTCTATAGACTCGCCGACGCCCAGAAGCGGATCTATTCGCCTAACTGTATAAGTGCGAGCCTGAGATCTTCTGCCATCCCGCTGTGGCCATGTTTCTCGGACTGGGAGATCCCCTTCTCGTAGGCGGCACGCGCCTCCCCTTTGCGCCCGAGATTGGAGAGTACGTTGCCGAGGCGCGCGTAAGCGTTTCCCTCGTCGTCGGCGTGGATGGCTACGTAGCGCTCCAGAACCGCTGCCTCATCTTCGTGACGTCCGGCCTTCTCGTACTCGTTTGCCAGGGCCATCAACCCCGTCGGATTGTCGGGGTTGTCGGCCAGCATCCGCTCGAAATAATCTATCCTATCTTCCATGTAAATCCTCCCGTCGGCCAGCGTAATCGCCAGTATATAAGCACGTCAACTAGTCAGCACTTCAGCATGTCAGCCTTGTTTCAGAGCGGCTGGGGTTCGTTGTGCCCTGCGGTGGATCAGGCCCCGCATCGTTTCCCACGGAGCTGCTGAGAAGCTGACATGATGACAAGCCGCCGCAGGCGGCGTGCTGACATGCTGACATTGTGGGGTATCATAGAAAAGGGCAAGATGTTTGATCGTTTTGCAAGAGCGTTTTGGGGGGGTGCCCGCGAAGGGTGTCGGGCCTCCTCGCGCCGCGCTCGGGCTAATGAGGGCATCGTCACGTAAGGGTGTGATCTGGTTGGAGAGAAGGACGGAGAACCAGTTTTTCGGGCCGAACCTCGGCTACGTGTTGGAACTCTACGAGAACTACAGGGAGGACCCAGATTCCGTCGACGGGCGGACGCGGGAGTTCTTCGAGTCCTGGGACCCGCCGCGGGCGCCGGGCGCTAACGGGCAGCAGGTTGCCCCCGAGGTCGACGTCGAGAAGGCCGTAGGGGCCTCGAAGCACGTCAGGCACATAAGGGATTTCGGGCATCGGGCCGCGAAGTTCGACCCTCTTGGGAGCGAGCCGCCTGGGGACCCGACGCTGGACCCGACCTTCTATAGGATAACCGACGAGGACCTGGAAACCTTGCCTACGCTTATCATCGGCGGACCCATCGCCGAGCGTACATCCAACGCCAGGGAGGCCGTCGACGAGCTGCGCAGGCTCTACTGCGACACAACTGGATACGACTTCGGGCACGTCCACGACCCTGAGGAGAGGTTCTGGCTACGCGAGTCCGTCGAGTCGGGCCGCTTCGACAAGAGGTTGGAGGGAGACGACGCAAGGAGGCTTCTCCAGAGTCTCACCAGGGTAGACGCCTTCGAGAAGTTCCTCCACAAGACGTTCCTCGGCCAGAAGCGTTTCTCAGTTGAAGGGAACGACATGGTCGTTCCGATGCTGAACAGGCTCATCCGCTCCGCGGCCGACGTCGGCACGCCCGTGGTCACCCTCGGTATGGCGCACAGGGGGAGGCTCAACGTCCTTGCGCACGTGATGGACAAGCCTTACTCTAAGATCTTCGGCGAGTTCCAACAGCCCGAGAAGGGCGAGCAGTCCTCGGCCGCGGGCGGCTCTGGCGCCGCCTGGGTCGGGGACGTCAAGTACCACCTCGGCATCAGGGGCTTCCAACTCGGGGACGAGGAGGCCGACGAGGAGGTCTTTATCCACCTCGCCCCCAACCCGAGCCACCTCGAGCACGTAAACCCCGTGGTCGAGGGGATGGCCCGCGCCTCACAGGAGGAGCAGGACGAGGGAGGACCGCCGCAGCAGGACGTCGAGGCTTCACTGCCCATCCTGCTGCACGGGGATGCGGCGTTCCCCGGCGAGGGGGTCTCGGCAGAGACGCTGAACCTGAGCCGGCTGCCGGGCTACAGGACCGGCGGCACCATCCACATCATCACCAACAACCAGCTCGGGTTTACGACAGAGAGACAGGACGCCCGCTCGACGACCTACGCGAGCGATCTGGCCAAGGGGTTCGAGATCCCCGTGGTCCACGTCAACGCCGACGATCCCGAGGCGTGCATGGCGGTGGCGAGGATGGCCCACGCCTACCGCGAGAAGTTCAACAAAGACTTCATGATAGACCTCGTCGGCTACCGCCGCTTCGGGCACAACGAGGGTGACGAGCCAGCCTACACGCAGCCGCTGATGTACGAGACCATCCGCGACCACCCGACGGTGCGCGAGGTATGGGCCGAAGAGCTCGAGCGCCGCGGCGTCCTCGACGAGGGCGAGGCAGAGGCCATGTTCGAGGAGATAATGGCCGACATGGCCGAGGTCCAGAAGAAGCCCACGGACGAGCTCAAAGAAGAAGACTTCGCCACAGACGAGCTGTACACGCCGCTCGTCAGCATCCCCGAGACCGCCGTCGAGGCCGAGAGGCTCTCGAAGCTGAACGAGGCGCTCCTCGAGATCCCCGAGGGCTTCACGCCGAACTCCAAGCTCGAGCGCCTCTTCCAGAAGAACCGCGGGGATCTCGACAGCATAGACTGGGCTCACGCCGAGGCGCTAGCCTTCGCCTCGCTGCTCGAGGACGGCACCCCGGTCCGTCTCACGGGTCAGGACACGGAGCGTGGGACCTTCTCTCAGCGCCACGCCGTGCTCTACAGCGCCGAGACCGACGAGCGCTACGTCCCGCTCCAGAGTCTCCCTCAGGCCAGCGCTTCGTTCTCGATCTACAACAGCCCGCTCTCCGAGATCGCCGTACTCGGGTTCGAGTACGGCTACTCGGTCAATTCGGAGGATGCGCTCGTCCTCTGGGAGGCGCAGTACGGGGACTTCGCCAACGTCGGGCAGCCGATGATCGACCAGTTCATCGTGAGCGGCCAGTCGAAGTGGGGCCAGACCTCGGGGCTTGTACTACTCTTGCCACACGGCTACGAGGGCCAGGGACCCGAGCACTCCAGTGCGCGCCTCGAGCGTTACCTTCAGCTCGCCGCGCACGAGAACGTGCGCATAGCCAACCTCACCACGGCAGCCCAGTACTTCCACCTGCTTCGCGCCCAGGCCGCGCTCAAGGACAACAAGCGTCCCCTCATCATCATGACGCCGAAGAGCCTCCTCAGGCACCCGATGGCCGCCTCCAAGCTCGAGGACCTCTCGGAAGGCGCCTTCCAGCCCGTGCTCGACGACGAAGGGGCGCGCCAGAGGGCCGAATCTGTCGAGCGTCTCATCCTGTGCTCGGGCAAGATCTACACGGAGCTGGCGGGCAGTGAGTACATGGACGAGGCGGTGGACACGGCCATCGCCCGTATAGAGCTCCTCTACCCTTTCCCCGAGGAACGGGTAAGGGATGTGCTCGACGGTTACCCGAACCTGCGCGAGGTCTTGTGGGTCCAGGAGGAGCCCAAGAACATGGGAGCCTGGACGTTCGTCGAGCCGCTGCTGCGTGAGATCGCAGGCGGCGAGTTGCCCGTACTCTACGTTGGAAAGCCCCCGCGCCCAAGCCCCGCCCAGGGCTCAGCCCACTTCCACAAGCAGGAACACGCCGAGATCGTGCGGTCGGCCTTCGAGAGCGTTGGGCAGGACTTCGATGAAGAACAGGCCGTGGAGGAGACGCAAGTTCGCGCCTCCGCCCCGAGCGAGTGAGACTTAGAGAGGAAGAGTGAGCAGTGGCTGCTGAGATACACGTTCCCGAGCTTGGGGAGTCGGTAGCCGACGCGACAGTCGGACGCTGGCTCAAGCAAGAGGGTGAAGCCGTAAAGTCAGGCGATGCGCTCGTCGAACTCGAGACCGATAAGATCAACTTCGAGGTCGAGGCCGAGCAGGACGGCGTCCTCCAGTCCATCTCCAAAAACGAGGGCGAGACCGTGAACGTAGGCGAGGTCATAGGCACCATAGGTGAGGGTGACGGCACCGCCCCCGAGCAACCCGAAGCCGAGCAACAAGAAGAACAAGAGGAGCAGCCGCAAGCCGAGACCGAGCAGCCCGAGGGTGAAGATACCGAAGACGAGACCTCCGACGGTCACAGGGAGGTCGAGGACGGCGCCGGCCGCGCATCACCGTCGGTTAGGAAGCTGGCCCAGGAGTACGACGTTGACCTCGCCGAGGTCTCCGGCTCCGGTTCAGGCGGACGCATCACCCGCGACGACGTGGAGCGTTTGATCCGTGAACAGTCCAGCCCCACTGCTCCCGAGAAAACAGCAGAACCTGAGCGGGACGGCGAAGCGAAGCCAGCACCGGTAGCCTCGGAGGATGGCAGGGCGGCGTTGGAGGAGCGGGTGCGCCTCTCCCGTAGGCGCCAGACCATAGCCCAGAGGCTCGTCGAGTCGCAGCAGACGGCAGCGATGCTGACGACCTTCAACGAGGTCGACATGAGCGCGGTAATGGAACTCAGGAAGCGCCGCAAGGAGTCCTTCCAGGAGCGGACAGGCGTTCGGCTGGGCTTTATGAGCTTCTTCGCCAAGGCGGCCATCGGGGCGCTCAAGGCATTCCCGAAGGTCAACGCCGAGCTGCAGGACAGCGAGCTTGTACTCAAGAAGTACTACGATATAGGCGTGGCTGTCTCCACGGACGAGGGGCTCGTCGTCCCTGTTATCCGCGACGCCGACCGCAAGAGTTTCGCGGAGATCGAACAGGGCATAGCAGACCTCGCCACAAAGGCTCGTGAGGGCAAGCTAACCCTCGAAGACCTGCGCGGTGGTACGTTCACCATCACCAACGGTGGTATCTTCGGCTCGCTCGTCTCTACGCCCATCCTCACCATGCCGCAGGTCGCCATACTCGGGATGCACAAAATTCAGGAGCGCCCCGTCGTCATAGACGGCGAGGTCACAGTACGTCCTATGATGTACCTCGCGCTCTCCTACGACCACCGCGTCATAGACGGCGCCGAAGCGGTCAGCTTCCTGGTCCGCATCAAGGAGCTGGTCGAAGACCCCGAGTCGCTTCTGCTGGAGGGCTAGAGAAGAACACGATCCGGGGCTCCATCGGGAGCCCCTCCGTCTACCCGTAGACCTCGACTGCGGCGTGTATGCCGGGCGCCAGCCTAGCGTCCGTCGTCACAAGCGGAGCTTAGAGGCTCTCAGTGAGCGCAGTGCATGTAATACTGAGGGCTCGTGTCCCGCACCGTGCGCTCCTCACCGACCGGACGGCTACAATACCCTGCGGAAGGACAGCTATCTCGGGAGGACGATCTTGGATCTCCGATCGGTGCAGAGGCCGCTAAAGAAAAAATACCGCGACGAGCCGGGATCTTCCCGGATAACGCTCCAAGCCAGTGCGAGCCAGCAAGACACCCCGATCTCCTGCTCCGTGGATGTAGGCCGCGCCATCTATGAGGCCGAAGCCCACGCGGGCGTGGGGGGTACAGGAACGGCCGCCTGCTCCGGAGACCTGCTACTCGGGGCTCTCGCGGCCTGCGCCCAGGTAACCTGCCAGATGGTCGCAGAGGCTATGGGGATAGAGGCGGAAAGCATCGAGGTCACCGTGACGGGAGAGATGGACCTCGCCGGGGCCCTCGGCATCTCCGAGGACGTCCCCGTAGGCTTCGAGAGCATCCGTACCAGCTTCGACATCGTGGCGCCCGAGGCAACCGATGAACAGTTGGAAAACCTGCGCAGCAAGACGGAAGATTACTGTGTCGTGTTCCAGACGCTGGCCAACTCACCGGAGCTCCAGACGGAGTGGGCGTAACGAGAACCGCCGTAAGTCCAGGTCAGTGCTTCGCTGCTGATTCACCAGCTTCTCGCGGCGGTTGCCTACTATGCCAGTTACCGGCTCACCCTCTCGGCTCCAACAACAGTTTGATGCCCCGCAGGATCTCGCGAATCCTTTCGCCTGATAGCTTTCCTATCCTCTCCCGCGGTTGGCTCTTGTCGATTGTGACGATCTGCGAGACGTTGATGATGCTTTGCCCGGGCAGATTTGCTTCTCCTGGAACGAGCAACACGTTGCCCGGGTCCCCGGCGTAGGTTAGAGGTCAGAGAGCACACCACGATCGTGTTTATGCGGCTCCTGTTGAATGCGTCGTTCTGGACGATCAGGTAAGGACGATTATATCGCGGAACTGACTCCGACGATTCGATCACATCAGCCCAGAACACCTCCCCTGCCTTATAGCCGCCCCTCCCGTTCCGCTCTTCGCAGCATCTGAGCGTGAAGCGCCTGCCCGTGCCTCAGAGCTTCCTCATCCTCCTCGTCCGGTCTGTCGGCGTGCGCCTCGTTCAGCCTGCGCACGAGATCCTCATCCTCGTGCCGCTGAACGTACTCCTCCACCGCCCGCGCGAACAATTGGCTGCGAGAGACCCCCAGTTTGCCGGCCCAGTTCTCTGCCTCCCGAAACAGTGACTCGTCCAGCGAGATAGCCGTTTTCACGTGCGCCATGCTTTCGTACCTCCTTTCATACCGACCGTATAACAAGAGATACGCTGCGCTAACTCTTACGTGAGTTCCTGTTTACCCGTCCGTGTTACCGGGCACACCCGGTAGTCATGTTCTAAAGTACAAGCTGACGGTCGGGTT
>Ga0126314_10001690_pt1 | contig 10725 bp, 8 predicted proteins | sample Plot105B_FD_92535 | JGI IMG/M metagenome (GOLD analysis project Ga0126314, IMG submission 92535) | Serpentine soil microbial communities from UC McLaughlin Reserve, CA, USA - Plot105B | ecosystem: Environmental > Terrestrial > Soil > Grasslands | place: USA: UC McLaughlin Reserve, Lake County... | reverse complement strand
TTCACGATCGGCTTCGCGAATCATTTCAGCGAGTGATCCGGTCGTGGGGGATTGCAACGTTCCGCTGGGCCGCATCTCTTCGTCTCGCGGAGTCACTGCCGGAGCACGAAGCACGCGCGGCGTGACTGAGATCACGATATCGATCGTTCGATTGTCGCGCGTCGGTGAAGTGAACAACCGCCCGAGGATCGGCAGACCGCCGAGGAATGGTAGACCCTGGCGTCCACGCGTCTCCACGTCTTGAGAGACGCTGGCCAGCATCATGGTCCGATTGTTTTGTACGCGCGCAGTGCCGGTGATTGTACGTTCGGTAAAAGTCGGCATTAAGTCGCCGCCGCCGGCGCCGAGAACGTCTTTTGATTCGATGTTCATCTTCACTTGCACATCCAGGTTTGGAAACACCTGCGGTGTGAATTTCAAAGTGAGTCCCGTAGGCTCGTAGTTAATGACAGGGAAGCCGCCAGTCCCAAAAGGATTCCCGGTGTTAGGCTGAGGCGTTCCTGTTTGCACACCGAACGGAAAAGCCTGCGCTGTTTGCACCGGCACACGCTGACCGATGCGAGCCGTTGACTCTTCACCATTGAAAGCATGTACCTGGGTGGAAGCGATCAGTTTTGTATTGTTCTTACTTTGAAAAGCAGTCAGCACTGAGGGAGGTATCACGAGAGCGGCAGCCAGCGCTGTCGGATTTGTTATACCGAGGTTTACGCCGCGACCCTGAGAGCCATTCACTATCCCGTTATCAGTCAACAGTGCGAACCCGGGTGAACCGCCGATGTTGAAGTTACCGCTTCCAATCTGATTACCAAACTGGAGCAGATCACTCTTCGAAACTTCGTAGATGCTGACGTCCATCACGACTTCAGCGCGATCCTTGTCGATGCTCGCAAGAAGATCACCGATCAGGCGCACATTTTCTGCCGTGTCGCGAACAGTCAAACTGTTCGTTGCCTCGTCGGGTACGACGATCGTTTGCGGACGACCAACTGATGGCGGTATCGCCTGTTGCACGAGGGTGCGCGCGTCATTCGGTTTCATGTTTGAAAGGTAGAACGTGCGCAGAACCAGTTGCTGATATTGCGGGCGTCGTGCCTGGTCAGCCACGAGTATCGTTCGGCGGCTGAGCTTCTGAAAGAAGAGTCCTTCCTGGAGAAACAAGTAATCGAGCGCCTGAGCGGTGGTGACGTCCTTCAAGTTGATATCGACTGGACGCGATTGCGCGAACGACTGGCGGTCGAAAATGACATTGAGATTCAACTGTTCGGCAAGACTGCGAATCAACGTCTTGAGATCGCCCTTGACGTCGACGATGCGAAGCTGTTGTTCCCGCGGAGTCACGAAATCCTGAGTTTGACCATTTGCCGGCGTGATGGTACTCCCATCCGATGTTTCACCTGACTTGGTGCCATTCGGAGCTGAGCGCCCTTCCTTAACAGACTGGAGCCGCAGCATGCGCTCCATTTCCGACACGGCCAACTCGTTCACGGGGTCGTAACCGTAGGCCTGGCGGAAGGCGTTGTACGCGCCCACGAAATCGCCTCTCTCCGACAGCGACCTCCCTTGCTGCATGTAGGTTTGCGAGGCGTTGAAACTCGCGCGGCGAAAATGGAGCTGGTACTCCATATTGGAGGGGTCCGCAGCGACCGCGAGCGTATACTCCTGAGCCGCTTTATCCCATTGTTGTTGCTGCTCGTACTGCATGCCACGTTTGAAATTCTTGTCGCCTTTCCTGCCGAACGCGGTGATTGGCAAGGACAACAAACTGAGGGCGAGCACAAAAGAGATTAGGGTGCGAGTTCTTGTGTTGTTTTTCATGACTTCTACTCGGTTTCGGGAGGTGGAAGTTTAGCGACCCAATAATGCCGTCGCAGCGCCTAAGATGCAAGATCAGAACTGCCAATTCCTTTACACGCCAACATTAAATTTCGGTTCCGTTCCTACATCTGTAAATCATCGGCTTTGCACGAAAATTATGTATGAGAAGAAGATTTCTCCCGCAAAGGCGCAGAGGCGCAAAGCGCTGCCGCGTTTCTACAGGTTTTCTTTGCGCCTTTGCGGCTTTGCGGGAGACACATTTTCTTTCTCAGAAGTACCGTCGAGGATTTGAGTACTTTCGTGCAAAGCCAGTTCAATCTAATTGTCGGGGAATACTCACTTGGCTGCGCTGAGTTCATCAACAAACGTAACGCGGTTGATTTCGTGCAAGGTCGAAATACCGCCGAAGACCTTTTGCAGGGCCGATTCTCTCAAACTCGTTAAGCCCTCGGCCTCCGCTGCGCGCCGGACTTCGGAACCCGGCCGCCGCTCGACGATCATCTCGCGGATATTATCCGACAAATCCAGTAATTCGTGAATAGCGGTTCGGCCTCGATAGCCAGTGTGGTTACAGGCATCGCAACCGACATTCATGTAGAACGATTTTTGACGGAATTCATCGGGCTTCAAACCTGATTCCAGCAACTCCGTATCGTTCGGATGATACTGCCGCTTGCAGTAGGCACACAGCATGCGGATCAGGCGTTGAGCCAGAACGCAATTGAGCGACGAAACAAAGTTATAAGGCTCGACACCCATGTTCAAAAATCGACCAATCACGTCGATGACGTTGTTCGCGTGAACGGTGGTGAATACCAGATGGCCCGTGAGCGCCGATTGAATTGCAATCTGCGCCGTTTCCGTGTCGCGAATCTCACCGACCATGATCTTGTCCGGGTCGTGTCGCAGGATTGAACGCAAACCGCGATCGAACGTGAGTCCCTTCTTCTCATTCACCGGAATCTGCGTAATACCGTGTAACTGGTACTCAACCGGGTCCTCGATCGTCACGATCTTGTCTTCTTCGTTTCTGATCTCGTTCAGTGCGGCGTAGAGCGTGGTCGTCTTGCCGGACCCGGTTGGACCAGTGACCAGCACCATGCCATACGGCTCGGCGATGTAGCGACGAAACTTTCGCAGGTCCTCTTCGGCAAAGCCCACGACGTTCAAGTTGAGATTTTTGAACTCTTCGTTGATCTGTTCCTTGTCGAGAATACGAATGACCGCGTCTTCGCCGTGAATGGTCGGCATGATTGAAACGCGGAAGTCGACGTTGCGGCCCTTGTAACGGACTCTGAACCTGCCGTCCTGCGGCACGCGTCGCTCGGCGATATCCAGCTCCGACATGACCTTGATACGCGAGATCAGCGTCTGGTGATAAGCAAGATCGATCGGATCGACTTTGGCATAAAGCGCGCCGTCAATTCGGTATTTGACCTGCACCTCGGTGTCGCGGGTTTCGATGTGAATATCGGAAGCGCGCGACTCCATCGCGTTGTAGATGATCGTGTCGACCAGTTTAATGATGGGCGACATTTCGGAGTCGGTCGCGAGGCGATCGAGGTCGAGCACTTCCTCGCCGTGCTCGGTTTCCCTGACAAGGGAGATACGAAAACCGGAAGCCGCTTCCTGCAGCACGCGCTGCGTCGTGTCGCCTTTTCGTAAAACGACTTCAACGGCGCCCGCAGTCGCAACGTAAGGAATTACGCGAGTTCGGAGCGTGCTCGAAACTTCGTCGAGACGTTCGAGGTCGGTTGGGTCCGCCATCGCAATGTGCAGACCTTTTTGATCGCGCTTGAGTGGTACGAACTGGTGCCGCACCATCAAGTCGACGGGTACTTCAGTAAACAGTTGATAGTCGATCGGCGACTCACGATCCGGTGGCAGCAAATCGACGAACGGCAGCCGGTAGCGACGCGCCAGTTCCTTCGCGGCTTTCATCTCCGGCGGCTGATGCTCGTCGCCGTTTTGGCCGTTTTCACCAGCCGGCGGTACGGGCCTGACGATCGGATCCTCGTTTTCTGAAATTTGCTTCATACAGATGACTAAGCTGACTGATTAACGATGCGCGCCGGTAACGCCTGCGCCACTCGAGATAGATTGGATTATCGGGAGGTAAATCGCGAGCAGGATCGTCACAACGACGCCACCCATCACCACCAGAATCGCAGGCTCGAGCGTGGTCGTCAACTGCTCCAGTCGCACTTCAGATTCCGCGTCGTAAAACACCGCCACTTCATCCAGCATCTCGCGCAAACTGCCGGATCGTTCACCAATGCCGATCATGTCGATCGCCAGCGGAGGCATCCAGTCTGCCGTCTCTAAACTCTCCGTAAACGACCGGCCCTCGCGAATCATCGGCAGAATCGAAGCGCTGCGACGCCGCAACTCCAGATTCGTGATCGACTCCGAGGCAATTTCCCACGACTCCACGAGGGTGATGCCACCGGCGAGCAACGTCGCCAGTGAGCGCGTGGCCTGGGCCACCGACAGTTGGACCGCAAGATTTCCGGCCAGCGGTATCTTCAGGATGAGCTTGCCGACCTGAAGTTTTCCGCCCGGCGTGCGCGACCAGATAAACAACAGCACCGAACCGCCAATGACCAATGGACCAAACCAGAGTACGTTTGAAGACAACCAGCCCGAGATACCGACGACGATCTGAGTCACTGTCGGCAATTCATTACCAAAACCCGCGAACAGCTCCGACATCCTGGGCACGACATAGATAGTCAAAAACGTGACCATGCACGCAGACGCGAAAAGCAAAAATGTTGGATAAGCCAGCGCCCCGCGAATCTTTCGTCGCAGGGCGACGTTTCGTCTCATGTAAGTCACGTAGCGGCTCAACACTGCATCAAGGGCGCCCGAACGTTCACCCGCGAGAATCGAGGCCGTATATATGCGCGGGAAGATCCCGCCCTGGGAAGCGAAAGCCTGCGACAGGGCGGCTCCGCCCCGAATTTGCTCTTCGACGTCGCCGAGCACCGCTCGCAGTCGTGAGGAAGCGGCTCGTTTGCGCAACATCGAGATAGCCTGAAGGATTGGGATGCCGGCGCGGACGAGTGCTGCCAGTTGCTGATTGAAAAGCAGAAAGTCGTTGGCTTTGACCTTGGGATGAGCGCCGGCGCGGCCAAATCGGGTCAAAGCGGCGACGCCTGTGGTGCGGGGAGGAGTGACGTTGAAAACACGAAACCCCTCGCGCTCGAGTCGCGTCCGCGCCTCCTGCACACCTGGAGCCTCGACCGTGCGGGTCACGACTTCGCCAGCAGGGGTTCCCAATCGACAAATGAACTCAGCCATAGTTTGGATTACCTTGAGAGACGGGCGAGTATATCTCACGCCACGCGCAACCAGAAGTTGCAGAACCATCCACAGATTACACAGATTTCGGTAATCTGTGTAATCTGTGAATATGCCCCTTTTTCAAGCGAGTTCACGCTGCTCCTGCCCCGGCTTCTGCTCCTGTCCTCCTATCTTTATCTTGCGCGCAGAGAAGGCGTGTCCTAGAATGGCCGTGCCAACATAGCAAACAACCTGAAACGCGCGCGGCCGTCTCCCCGTGAACATTTCATGCTCCGGTTTTGAAGTTGGGCATCACTCGTTCCCCAACGAGCATCTGTGTTGACAGTCCCTTTCGAGCCCTGACCGGTACTAAAAAAATTTGAACGGCACTGTAGCCGGGGGTGACATGTATTTACCGACTCGTTACGCCACCAAGATTACGGCCGCGTCCATCTCTATACTCGCTGCTACGATTTTTACGTTGGCAGTGCAGAGTCAGGAACCTGCTACTCAGGACAAGCCTGCCGCCGCCGCTCCTTCACCTACGCCAAAGAAGCTGGGCAGCGAACTCGACGATCGTTCCCTAATTACAAACACTGACCTGATCTCGCTGACTGTAACCGTCACCGACACCTACGGACGCTACGTATCAGGACTGAGCAAAGGCGCCTTCGCTGTTTTCGACAACAAACAACAGCAGGAGATCACATTTTTCAGTGACGACGACTCGCCGGTTTCGGTTGGCGTTATTTTCGATGTTTCCGGGTCGATGAGCGGCGATAAGGTGAAACGAGCCCGCGATGCTCTGAGCAAGTTTATTCAAACCAGCCACGATTCTGATGAGTACTTCCTGATTGCATTCAACTCGCGCGCCCAGTTACTGCTCGATAGAACACGTGACGGCGATTCGATTCTTAATAAACTCACCTTTGTCGAAACCAAGAGCCAGACAGCACTCTACGACGCATGCTATCTCGGAGTTGAAAAAGTTCAGCGCGGTGCGCATCCGAAACGCGCCCTGCTCCTGATCAGCGACGGCCAGGACAACGATTCACGATACACCTTCAACGAGCTTCGGAAGCTGTTAAAAGAGTCGGACGTAACGCTCTACGCCATCGGCATTCTGAGCGGCAGCGATGCCGGTAGTTCCATGGGCATGGAAGGTCAGGGCATTCTCGACGAGCTTTCGGGCGTCTCGGGAGGCAAAGCATTCTTTCCTCGTTCAGCGGCGGAAATGGACGATATTTTTGAGCAAATCGCCCTCGAGTTGCGGCACCAATATTCTATCGGTTACAACAAGCCGGAAGCTTTTGCAACTGACGGCAAATGGCACCGGGTCAAGGTAAAAGTGACTCCGCCTCGCGGCCTGCCGCGCTTGTTTGTTCGCTCCAAGGAAGGTTATTACGCCACTGCCGGCGCTCGTTGATTCAAAAGCACGCTGCGGCAACGCGAGATCACCTCTCCGGCATCTTTTGGAAGTGTGCGTCCAGCGGCTGCGTTTACGGAGCGACGCTGTTTGCCCCAGCCTTGCGCGTTTGAGGAGTTTTTAAGCATTGTTTAGTGAGCAGAATCTGAGACGGACTGGGATAATTGCGGTCTGCGGTTTGATACTCTCGGGATTGATCTTTGGCTCCAGCGTTTTTGCGAGCCGCGGTCAGGATCGGCCCCGCAGCACCCAGACGGCAACCCCCGCGGCTACACCAACGCCGCCGCCCGTGACCGTTCCAGTCCGACCGGCCGCGACTGCCACCCCCACTCCGACTCCGCAAACACAACGACCGGCCGGAACCGATCGCATCGCTCCGACGCTCGGAGAACCGCCGCCGCCACCGCGCCTGAAACCCACGCCAACTCCCACACCGCCGGAGGAGCTCGAGCCTGACAGTATCGTTCGCATCAACGCCGAGCTGGTCCAGCTTCACGTCCGCGTGATCGATCGTAACAATCGGCCGATCAACAACGTGTCGCAGAATGAATTCCATGTTTTGGAAGACGGAGTGCCGCAGGCGATCGAGACGTTTACTCGCGAAGAAGTGCCAATCAGTTACGGTCTCGCTGTTGATACTTCCGGCTCGCTGCGTTCACAGTTGCAAAGCGTGATCGACGCCGGCAAAACCATCATCAACAGCAACAAAACGGGTGACGAGACTTTTCTCGTGCGCTTCATCAGCAGCGACAAGATCGAGACGGTCCAGGATTTCACTGCGAACAAAGAGATGTTGATGGATGGTCTCGACAGTTTTTATGTCGAAGGCGGCCAAACCGCGATCATCGATGCGGTATATCTTACGGCCGAGCACGTCTCTGATTACAGGAAAGGCGATGAAGGCGATCGCAGGCGCCGCGCGCTGATCGTTATCACCGACGGTGAAGACCGGAACAGCTTCTACAAACAGGAGCAGCTCTTTGCCCGCCTACGCGAAGAAGACGTCCAGATCTTTGTGATCGGTTTCGTGAACGAGCTGGACAAAGAAGCCGGTTTTATTCGCAAGAGCCCGCGGGATAAAGCAGTTAACCTGATCAATAAGCTTGCTACCGAGACAGGTGGACGTGCTTTCTTTCCCGAGTCAGTCGCCGACCTGCCTCAAATCGCCAACGACATAATCAGGGACCTGCGCACGCAGTATGTGATCTCCTACAACCCGACCAACAAAGCTCAGGATGGCACTTTTCGCGCGATCAAGGTCTCGGTGGACCAGCAGTCTGGTTCTGAGAAACGGATTGCGTTGACACGAAGTGGACGCCTGGCGCGCCGAGAAGGTCAGAACACGCCCCGGCCTCCCGCAGTGAAGCTGCCCGGCGCCACACCAAACAAGAAACCCTGACTTAGCATGAGTCTCTTCACGGGATGAACAGGATTAGACAAGATTTACATGTTAATCCTGCAAAATCTGTAAATCCTGCAAAGCATGTGTTGCCTGCAAAGCCACTTCAAGCTTTTGATTTTCCCGGTTTGCCGTTTGTGCTTTTTGTGCCTTCTTGTGGCGGCCTCTTCTTGTACTTACTGCCATGCCTCTCGGCGGCTTCCTCAATCGAATGCGTAGTGGTGAGATTGTCATCCGTACGGGCCAGTTCAATTAACCTCTTGTAGTAGTTGCGCAGCGCGTCAATCTCGGGCTCGCTCAAATCCTCTACATCGATCAACCGGTTACTCGCACCTTCCATTGCCGCAACGATCTCGTTGAGCTTGAGATGAATTGCCAGCGCGTCTTTGTTTTGTGCGCGCTGAATCAAAAAGACCATCAGAAACGTGACGATGGTGGTTCCGGTATTAATGACGAGCTGCCACGTGTCGGAATAATGAAAGACAGGACCCGTGATGGCCCAAACTACGATGATTGCAACGGCCAGAACGAAAGCGATGGAGGTTCCGGTGGCTTTAGTGGCCTCGTAAGAAAACCTCTCGAGTAGTTCACTTACTTTGCTTCTCTTTCGGGGCATCGATGATTCTCCAGACAGCTAACAATAGTAAATGGAACGTTGAGGGCTAAACGGAAAGGAAACTCGCGGGAGACGGGAGACGGCGGGGGAATTAATGTCTACGTCTGACAGAACCGCTGATCTTCTTGCGGGTAGTTTCACCGGTGTGCAAAACCGGCAAACCGAGATCTACGTCCGAATGTGGTTGAGGGATGACGTGCGTTGCAACGACCTCGCCGACTCGCTTGCCCGCGGCAGCGCCTGCATCCACCGCACTCCGGACAGCGGCTACGTCGCCCCGCACGATCGCGGTCACGAGCCCGGCGTCGATCTTTTCCCAACCGACGAGACGAACGTTCGCGGCTTTTACCATGGTGTCAGCGGCTTCGATCATCGCTACGAGGCCGCGGCATTCCACCATTCCGAGTGCTTCAGGCATCAGCTCCCTCCATCGCCGCAAATAGTAGCAAAGCCAGCCACAAAAAGGCACAAAAAGCACAAAACGATTTTAGTGAATGCCGGAAACGTTTTGTTGAAACTCTCGCGCTGCCTTTTGTGCCTTCTGTGCTTTTTTGTGGCTAATCAATCTTGTTCTTTTTTGTGGCTCAATTTCGCAGTGAATGGATCGGCGCGGGTATCCTGCCGCCTCGCCGAATGAACCCGGCCGACGAAAACGCGCTGACGGGCATAATCGGCGCACTTCCCAACAATCCGCCGAATTCCACAATCTCGCCGACGTCACGGCCCGGCACTGGAATGATGCGAACGGCGGTGGTCTTGTTGTTCATTGTTCCGATAGCCATCTCGTCAGCGATTATCGCCGAGATAGTTTCAGCGGACGTTGAACCGGGAACAGCCACCATATCGATTCCGACCGAGCATACACTGGTCCATGCTTCCAGCTTCGCCAGGGATAAGGCTCCCAACTGCGCTGCCTCGATCATGCCCGCATCTTCCGATACCGGTATGAAAGCGCCGCTCATGCCGCCCACCGAACCGCTGGCCATCGCGCCGCCTTTCTTGACTGCATCGGTCAACAACGCCAGCGCCGCGGTTGTTCCGTGAGTGCCGGCGCGTTCGAATCCCATGGCTTCGATTATGTTTGCCACTGAGTCGCCGCGAACCGGCGTCGGCGCTAGAGAGAGATCGATGATGCCGAATGGAATGCCCAATCTCCGCGCTGCTTCACGGCCGACGAGTTCGCCTGCACGCGCCAGCTTGAACGAGAGTTTTTTTATCGTCTCCGCCAGATCCTGCAACGGCAGGTCGCGAGCGGCGTGCCTGACCGCATGATGGACCACGCCGGGGCCAGACACACCGACGTTAATAACCGCTTCAGCTTCGCTGACGCCGTGAAAGGCGCCGGCCATAAAGGGATTGTCTTCCACGGCATTCGCGAAGCAAACAAACTTTGCGCACGCCAACCCGCCCTGGTCGCGGGTGCGCTCAGCGGCATCTTTCAAGATCCTGCCGACCTGGCCCACCACGTCCATGTTGATTCCAGCGCGCGTCGTCGCTGCATTCACTGAGGAACACAAACGCCGGGTGGTCGAGAGAGCTTCGGAAATAGAATCGAGAAACCGGCTTTCTGAAGGAGTAGTTCCCTTTTGGACCAGCGCAGAATAGCCGCCAATGAAGTCGATGCCTACCGCACCCGCTGCATCATCAATTGCGCGTGCCACCTGCACGACGTCCCCCTGGAGACCTTCAGTGATCAGGGATACCGGTGTGATGGAGATACGTTTGTTGGCGACCCGGATCCCAAACTGCTCACCAATTTCATCGACGGTGGGCACCAGCCGCGACGCGACGGCGCGGATCTTGTCACCTGCTTTTTGAGCAACTGCCGCCATCGAATCGCCGGCACAATCAAGCAGGCTCAGGCCAAGCGTGACTGTGCGAACGTCGAGATGCTCCATCTCGGTCATCGCGACAGTTTGCAGGATCTCGGCTTGGGTATATTCCATCTATCCGATGACTTTGCTCAGGATCAATAGGACGAGGAACAATATGAAGAAGGCTGCGGCAACCAGCAGGAAGCGCAAACTCGGGTCGTACGCTGCCTGATCGATGACGACGCTCGACACGTGCTTCAACTTCTCCACTCGACCGCGCACGCCGTCGGGGTGACGAGCAGGCGTTCCAAGTGGCTGAGTTGGAGCGGGATCGACGACCGTTTCAGTTGCGGTCGTAACGGTCGCTGCA
>Ga0126314_10001689_pt1 | contig 10728 bp, 9 predicted proteins | sample Plot105B_FD_92535 | JGI IMG/M metagenome (GOLD analysis project Ga0126314, IMG submission 92535) | Serpentine soil microbial communities from UC McLaughlin Reserve, CA, USA - Plot105B | ecosystem: Environmental > Terrestrial > Soil > Grasslands | place: USA: UC McLaughlin Reserve, Lake County... | reverse complement strand
CTGGGAAGAGGTGCCCATCAAACAGATGCTGCAGGAGCGCACGGGATACCCGGTGCTCGTGGATAACGACGCCATGGCCGCTGCTGTCGGGGAGCGGTGGGTGGGCAAGGCTCGCGGCACAGATAACTACGCCTTTGTCTACAACGGTTGGGGCCTAGGCGCTGGTCTGTTTCTAGAAGGACACGTCTACCGGGGCGCAACTGGTACAGCCGGCGAGTTCGGTCACACGTCCCTGGACCCGAACGGTCCCGAGTGTGAGTGCGGCAACCGCGGGTGCCTCATACGGTACTGTTCTCCGAGAGAAATTATCTCGGCTGTCGAAAGGAGGCTGCGCGCCGGGGAGAGCAGTTCCTTGCGGTACAGCTGGCTCAAGAAGCCTGGTCAGTTGGACCTGGCAACGATCCGTGCGGCCGCAATCGCGGGAGATCGAGTGGCGGCTGAGGAACTGGCGGCCTCCGGCCGAATGTTGGGCAGGGCAATCGTAGGCATGGTTAACCTCCTGGACTTGCAGATGGTAGTTCTGGGAGGAAAGGCCCTTGGAGAAGCGGCCTACATCTACAGACGAGAGGTCGAGGAGGCGTTGCGGAAGATCCTCTACCCTGAGCGGCGGGAGGTTCGGGTCGAACTCTCATGTGCAGGCGAAGACTCCGGGGCTGTGGGAGCAGCCTCCGTAGTCCTACACGCCGCTTACTCGCCACGATTGATGAGTTTGAGATCGGCCTAGGCTCCACCCTGTTCTTGTGTTCTACAGCAGATTTCAGTGTGCTTGACCCGTTTTGCATGATGCATACAGGCTGTCCCACCAAGAACGCAACTCGAGGGGTGGTCGGGCCCCTCGAAAGGGCCGGAAGCTCGGTAAAGGTGATCCTGCTCATCCGCGTGGTGAGCCTGCTGCCCCTCACCGCCTTCGTCGCCCTGCTGAACGAGAGCACGGGCTCCTTCTCGCGCGGTGCCCTATCTAACGGAAAGATCTGGCTTGAGGCTCGTCCTCGGGTCTGCGAAGCGTTGTTTTGGTACCAGGGCGTAGCCGCCGGGGTGGCCCGGGTCTCGGTCGTAAGGGTACCCTCCCAGCTTCTTGTACAGTTCCGCGTAGCGCTCCAGCCTGTCCCGATCAAGACGGACTCCGAGTCCTGGCGTGTCGGGGACCCGGATGGTCCCTCCCCGGTACTCGAACTTTCCGCCTTCTATGATATCGTCGCGCAAATGGTGGTAGTGGGCGTCCGCCGAAAAGGTGAGGTTCGGGATCGCCGCGCCCAGGTGCAACATCGTTGCGAGTTGGATCCCGAGCTCTCCGGAGGAATGTAGGGCCACCCCGAGCTGGAATGTTTCGCAAATCCCCGCAGCCTTCATGCAAGGCCTTATGCCACCCCAGAAGGTGGTGTCAAGCAGTATCACGTCCACGGCCGGGTCGAGGACGTTGGCGGCGAGCTGCTCGAAATCGATGACGACGGTGTTGGTGGAGAGGGGAATGTTCACCATTCCGCGGAGGCGCCGCATCCCGTTCAGGCCCCAGGTCGGATCTTCGTAGTAGTCGTTGTTGAGATCCTCTATCGCCCGTCCGAAGCGAGCGCCCTCCTCCACGCTCAAGGACGCGTTCGGGTCGTAGCGCATGGTGTCTTCCGGGAACGCTTCGGAAAGCGCCCTGTAGCACTCCAGCTCGTGGTCGGGCGGGTAGACCCCGCCCTTGAGCTTGTGGGCGGCGAAACCGTGCTCCTCCTTGAGAGCCCGGGCGTGCTCGACGAGCTGCGCGGTGGTGCGGACCTCGCCTTCACCGGTCTCGGGATCGGCGTATCGGAAGAATAGGTAGCTGGCGAAGGGCACCTCGTCGCGAAGCCTGCCCCCGAGCAGGTCGTGGACGGGGACCCCGAGTTTCTGTCCCACGAGGTCCAGGCATGCGAACTCGAGCGCGGCGTGCAGCTGGGTGCGGTTGTTGTAGAGGCTTGCAGTCGGGTTCATGATCTTGAACCGCATCGCCTCGAGCTGAGAGGGATCGTGACCGAGGAGGTAGGGTTTGAGGCCCTCGAAGGCCACCTCCGTACTCTCTCCTCCGCCTCCCATCTCGCCCAGGCCGATAAGGCCATCGTCGGTCTCCAACTCGACTATGGTGCGGACGAAGCGGCCCCAGTGGGCGCCGTTGGCGTGCAGAAGCGGCGCCTCCAGCGGTACCGTGACGGTGGTCGCGTGCAGGTCGGTGATCTTCATGCAACTCCTCCCCCGATCGCCCTCACTCTGGCAACTGGACGCCGAGCGCGGCCAGCATGCCGCCGTCCACCTTGTACTCGCCGCCGGTAACGAAGCTGGCCCTAGGGCCAGCGAGGAAGGCGATAACCTCTGCCACCTCTTCCGCCCTGGCTAGTCGCCCGAGCGGGTGCATCTTGCCGAAGCCCTCCAGTGTCTCTTCCGCCGTCTTCTCCCCCTTGAAAAGCTCGGCCGACCACCTCAGCATCGGCGTGTCCACGGAGGCAGGGCAGACCGCGTTCACCCTTATGTTCTCCGAGGCGTGGTCCAGCGCCATCGCCCGGGTCAGGGCGTTGACGCCTCCCTTGCTGGCCGTATACGCGGCGACCCCCTTCTGCGAGGCGAACGCTTGCACGCTCGAGACGTTGACGATCGAGCCTCCCCCGCGCTTCCTGATCTCTGGGATGGCGTACTTGGACGCCAGGTAGACGCCCTTGAGGTTCACGCCGAGAACCTCGTCCCACACCTCCTGGGTGGTGTCCTCTACGGTCCCGTAGCGCTGGACGCCGGCGGCGTTCACGAGGATATCGACCCCCCCGTAGCTGTCGGCGGCGAAGCCCACCAGCCCTTCCATGTCGGCCGGGGAGGTCACGTTGGCCCGCAGGCCACGAGCCTCTAGGGCCTCCTTGTGTAGGGCCGTCACCGCCTCTTCTACCTGTTCCTCGCGGTCGCTGCAAACAACGACCGAGGCGCCGTCCGACGCCAGCGTGCGTGCTGCGGCCAGACCGATGCCCAGGGCGCCGGTTACGATTCCCACCTTGCCGATGAGATCAGCCATGTTCTCCTCCTTCTCCACCCTCTGAGCCCTCCAGAACCTCGACCCGCATAGAGAAACTCCGTTCCTCCCGCGCGCCCATAAGCATGGCGGTGCCGTTGCTCATCGCCTCTGCTATACCGTTCGTCGGGTAGCTCGAGAAAGGTTCTAGGCCTATGTTGTAGTGGCGTCCGTACCACGGGTAGAACCCCGACGCGCCATACTCCTGCCAGAACCACAAATACGGCATCTGCTCGACATCCCACTTGACTCGGAGCGCCAGAGCCTTTTTCGGGTTCTCCACCTCGTACCAGCCCTCCGAGAGGTCCTTGAGGTAGAGCATCTCGCTCATAGTTCCTGCCTCCGGCAGCACGCTCAGGTCCACGCTGGCGCCCGCTTGGTCTTCGACGATGGGCCAGGTGTAAGTTCTGCCGTCATCCACCCGGCGTCCTTCGGGGTGGATCGGCTCCTCGTGCGGCACTACCGTCGCCCCTTCGGGAAGACGTATCCAGCAGCCCTCCTCGAGGAAAGGACGCCCGAAGGCTATGTGGTGCCCCCACATGGCGTGCAAGGCTACCTCGCTCTCGTTCTTGAGCGTCTCCTCCACTAGGAGGTGGCTCTCTCCGGAGCGGAGCCGAAGGTCTTTCTCGAGATAGAACGGCGTTTTCTGGGTTCTGACGGAGAACCTAACGGCAACGGTACCATCATCGTCTTCGGCGATCTCGTAATCCCAGGGAAGGTTGCTCACCTCGCCGTGCTGCCCGAACCGGGCCCCGAGGTAGGAGGAGGGGGCACCGCCGTTGGGGAAGATCTCCTGCCACCCGCCCGGGTAGTAATCCAGGAAGGTCGCTAAGGAGTCAGGTGAGGTCGAGAGGTAGGAGGTCGGGTTGCGCACGCCCCCCGCCGCCAGCCAGACGAAGTCCACGTCCCGGGGCTTGTAATTGAACTCGATCACGTCGGTGCCCTTGTCCGCGAGCACCCCCACCCGAAGCTTCTCGTTCTCCAGGAACACTGCCCTCATGCCGGCGCGCTCGTACTCGAGTACGCGGGCACCCCAGTTCCTTTGTGGCCTGTACCTTCCCGTGCTCACGCCTCGTTCACGTGCCCACTACTCGTCGAACTGGAACAACGAGCAGCCGCCATCGACCAGCAACGTCGAACCGGTCATGTAGTCCGCCGCCTCCGAGCACAGGAAGGCGGTCACCCTTGCGACCTGTTCGGCGGTCTGCGGTTCTCCGAGCGGTATCACGTGCCTCACGCGGCGCGCGTACTGGGGCTCCGTCTCCATCTGCCGCTTGGCCAAGCCGGCCCTCACGATGCCGGGGGCGATCACGTTGACCAGTATGCTGTGCCCCGCCAGCTCCCGTGCCATCTGGCGCGCCAGCATCCGAATCCCGGCCTTCGAGACGGAGTACGCCGTGATCTCCGGCCAGGGCACCTCCTGCACCCACGATCCAGTAAAGATGATGCGGCCTGGTCTCTCGCGTTCCACCATGAGCCGCGCGGCCGATTGACCCAGGTTGAAGCAACCGCCCAGGTTGATCGCAAGATGGTTCTGCCACTGCTTTTCGGTGATCTCGAGAAACGGCGCGGAATCGACTATGCCCGCGTTTCCGATGGCAACATCCAGGGGTTCTATTCGGGCTAGCGCCTCGTCTACGGCAGCCCGATCCGTCACGTCGGCTTGTATGTAGCCGACCTCGCCGTCGGCTGCGCTAGCCCCCTCCAACCACGGCTCCGCGTCTTCGGCCGACTTCAGGTCGATGAGCGTCACGGAAGCGCCCCGGGCTGAGAGCTCCTTTCCCATGGCAGCCCCGATGTCGCCGGCACCCCCCGTGATCGCTATGCCAGCCCCGTCCATCCGATCCATATTTACCTCCCCGTTGACCCCGCCTAGTAACGAAGTGTACACTGGGTGGTATGACCGGTAAAGCCAAAGGTCGAATAATCAATCGGGACTCCCTCTCGGCCTTTTTCGAGGATCAGGTAGTCTCGGGCCGCGTGGCGGAGGGATCGAAGCTGCCTTCGGAGCGGGCTATCGCCGAGGAACACGGCCTGAGCCGGCCGGCGGTGCGCGAGGCCCTGCGCGACCTGGCCGGTCGTGGGCTCGTCGAGATCGTGCCCGGGCGCGGGGCGTACGCCCGTGGACCGCGAGCGGGTGATTTGGCGGGCCCGCTCGAAGCCTTCTACCGACGCCAGCGGGTTACCCCGCGGGATCTTGTGGAGGCCCGCAAGATGATCGAGTGCGAGGCGGCTTTTCTGGCGGCGGGGCGGTCCGGGAGCGGGGATCTCGGGGCCATGGAGCTGGCGCTCACGCGCTTCGAACACAGCGCGGACCTGGTAAGCAAGACCCGTTACGATATCGCGTTTCACATGAGCGTCGTGCGGGCCGCGCACAATCCGGTGGTCGAGACGATGTACGGCTCGATCAGGGGCCTCGTCGTCCAGCTGATGCTACGGTCTTTGGGGGACCCGACCGTCTCCCGTGCCGGGGTGCCATACCACCGGGAGATCTATGAGGCCGTCCGCAACGGGGACGGGGAAGGCGCCCGCTCGTCGATGTCCGGTCATCTGGTGATCGCCGAGAGGCTCTACGGGGACGACTTCGACCGAAGCCTGCATGGCGTATTCCAGAGGGAACTCGAGCGCCTCCTCGGTCCTGGCGTAACGCTAGATGAGCTCCTGAACGTGGCGGTCGAGACCGATGGTGACGACCAAGAGGTTTCATGGGAGGCTTCGTGAAGCGCCACTTGGGGAGAGGCGAGCCTGGGAAATGGCAGGTCACAGGAGGAGGTCGTAAGCGAAGCTGTCGGATGCCGGAGTAGCAGCGCAAGAAGGGACACGAAAAGTGAAAAGGAATACGGAGGTGCCGGTTGATGTCTAGCCAGTCTGCGGAAGTGGGCAGGGTCGGCAGTAACAAGTTGGTTTACTTTTTCGGCGCCCTTGGGGGGTTGCTCTTCGGGTACGACACCGGGGTGATCGCGGGTGCGATCCTGTTCATCAACAAGGATCTTGAGCTCTCGCCGTTCATGAGCGGGCTGGTGGTAAGCTCGCTCCTGGTTGGTGCGATGATCGGCGCGGCCTTTGCAGGGCCGATCGCCGACGCCACGGGCCGGCGCCGCCTCGTCCTGGTGGCGGCCCTCATCTTCGCCGCGGGAGCGATCGGCGCGGCGCTCGCGACCAACGCGGTCATGCTGGTGTTTTTCCGGGTGGTGCTGGGACTCGCGGTCGGGGCGGCTTCCCTCACCGTACCGCTCTACCTGGCAGAGGTAGCCCCAACCGAGATCCGTGGGGCGGTCGCCTCCCTCAACCAGCTCATGATAGTTTCGGGCATACTCGTCGCCTACATAGCCAACTCGGCGCTGGCCGGGGCCGGGGCGTGGCGCTGGATGATCGCGCTGGCCGTGGTTCCCTCCGCGCTCCTTTTTTTTGGGATGCTCTTCATGCCGGAGACCCCTCGCTGGCTCGTTAGCAAGGATCGGGAAGAGGAGGCCAGGGAGGTGCTGAGGCGGACCAGAGACGAAGTGGCCGTCGAGGCCGAGATGAACGACATCAAGCGCGTGGAGAGCCAGGAAGAGGGCGGCCTTAGGGAACTCCTGGCACCCTGGGTGAGGCCCGCTCTGTTGGTGGGCATGGGGCTCGCCATCTTCCAGCAGATCGTCGGGATCAACACCATCATCTACTACGCTCCTACGACCCTCACCAACGTGGGCTTCGGTGACTCGGCGGCCATCCTCGCCAACGCCGGCATCGGCGTGATCAACGTGACGATGACCCTGGTTGCGATGCGCTTCATAGACCGGGCCGGGCGCAAGCCGCTACTGCTCGCCGGCGCCGCCGGCATGGCTTTGAGCCTTGCCGTCCTGGGGCTTACTTCGCTGCTCCTGCCCGCACCGACTGGCGTGGGTCCGGTGGGCATCATAACGCTCGTGTGCCTGGCTCTGTTTATCGCCGCCTTCGCGGTCAGCTGGGGACCCATCGTCTGGGTCATGCTCGGAGAGATCTTCCCGCTTAAGGTGCGGGGCTCGGCCATGGCGGTGGCGACGGTCCTGCTGTGGGGCGCGAACTTCGTTGTTTCCTTGACCTTCCCGGTCCTGCTCGACGCTTTGGGGTTGGGCTGGCTGTTCGTGGGGTACGCCCTTATAGGGGTGGCGGCGCTCTTCTTCGTCCGCTCCTTCGTTACCGAGACGAAGGGCCGCAGCCTCGAGGAAATAGAAGCCGATTTGCACGAGAGGGCGTCTGTGTAAGAGGAGTGGCTCCGTTCCGAAAGGCACCCGCATGAAAGTCTCCCGAATCGAAACGCTGCGCCTTGAGGAATTCCCGAACGTGCTCTTTGTCCTCGTCTATACCGACGAGGGTCTCGTGGGTCTCGGCGAAACCTTCTTCGGTGCCCGGGCCGTCGAGGCCTACGTACACGAGACGATCGCACCCCACTTGCTCGGTAAGGACCCCCTGCGCATCGATTGGCACGCCGACCAGCTCTACGGCTACCTCGGCTACCAGAGCAGCGGGGTCGAGACGAGGGGCAACTCGGCCGTGGACATCGCGCTCTGGGACATCTTCGGCAAGGCTACGGGACAGCCCCTCTATCAACTTCTGGGGGGGAAGAGTCGGGAGAAGATCAGGACCTACAACACCTGCGCGGGCTACCGCTACGTGCGCGAGGCGCCCCGCCAGGAGGTGGGCAACTGGGGACTGCCCGAGGAAACCGCTGAGGCAGCCGAGGGGCCATACGAAGACCTTGATGCTTTCCTCAACCGGGCCGGCGAGCTGGCCGAGAGCCTGCTCTCGCAAGGTATCACGGGCATGAAGATCTGGCCGTTCGACCCTTACGCCGAGGAATCTGGTGGTCATTACATCTCCGATGCGGACCTGCAGAAGGCCCTCGAACCGTTCCGCAAGATACGCGAGGCGGTGGGTATGGAGATGGACGTGATGGTTGAGTTCCACTCCTTATGGGACCTTCCGACCGCGAAAAGGATCGCGCGCGCCCTCGAGGAGTTCGGACCTTATTGGTACGAGGATCCCATAAAGGCCGACGACCTCGACGCTCTAGCCGAGTTCGCATCTTCCACCCACGTACCGGTAACGGCGAGCGAGACGCTCTCGGGCCGTCCCGCCTTCCTGCAATTGATGAACAAGGGAGCCGCCAGCATCGTGATGCTCGACCTCAGCTGGTGCGGCGGCATGAGCGAGGCGAAGAAGATCGCCACGATGGCCGAGGCTTGCCATCTCCCGGTGGCCCCCCACGACTGCACCGGCCCCGTGGTGCTGAGCGCCTCCATCCACCTCTCTATCAACCTGCCCAATGCCTTGATCCAGGAGTCCGTGCGAGCCTACTACACCGGCTGGTACAAGGAGCTCGTCACCGATCTGCCGACTATCTCGGATGGCCACATCTCTCCTCCGCAGGGACCGGGACTCGGTACCGAGCTCGTGCCCAGCCTGCGTGAGCGCCGCGACGCGCACCTCTTGAGCAGCAAGATGGAAGATGGGTGAGCTCGGAAGGGAGTGGATTCGATGAAGACGACCCTCGACGCGAGCGCGGCTGAGGTTTTTTACGAGGGGCTCTTCACCGAGCCCATGCTGGACCATCCCGAGGGCCTCGCCGTGCACCGGGACGGAAGCGTCTGGTGCGGCGGCGAGCGCGGGCAGATCTATCGCATAGAACCGGACGGCACTTCTATGGAGCAGGTCGCCGCGATCGAGGGTGGGTTCTCTCAAGGCATGGCGTTCGACATGGAAGACAACCTCTACGTCTGCGACCTCAAGCATGGCAGTGTCGTAAGACTCGACGCGAGGAGTGATTCTCTGGAAAAATTCGCCGACGGCGCAGAAGGGCGTGGCATAAGCATCTCAAACTACCCCGCCTTCGACGCCGAGGGGCGCCTCTACGTCTCCGATTCCCACGCCTTCAAGGAACCGGGCCCGGGCATCTTCCGCTTCGAACCCGACGGCGCGGGGGAGCTCTGGTACGACGAACCCGTGAATTTCGCCAACGGCCTGGCGCTCTCGGCGGACGGAGGTTACCTCTACGTCGCCGAGACCTTCGGCAACGCCATCTTCCGTATCCCCGTAAAGGGGGACGGCTCTGCCGGGACTCGCGAGGAGATCGCCATGTTGCCTGGCATTCTGCCGGACGGGCTGGCCTTCGACGCGGTGGGCAACCTCTACGTTGCCTGCTACGAGCCGAGCCAGGTGCTGCGCGTCGCGCCAGACGGGGCGGTCGAGCGCTTCATAGGCGACGGGGAGGCGCACCTCTTCTGCCACCCGACGAACGTGGCTTTCCGCGATAATACCTTGTTCACCACAAACCTTGGGCGCTGGCACATAACCGCCGTCGACACACGGACGAAAGGCTTGCCGCTCTACGGAGGTTACGGCAGTGGGCGCTAAGCTCGCGCGGAACACCTCACGGACGATGCGTGCGGCGCGCTGGCACGGGCGGCGAGACGTGAGACTAGACGAGGTGCCGGTACCGAGCCCTAGGGCCGATCAAGCCCTGATCGAGATCGAGTGGTGCGGTATCTGCGGCACCGACCTGGAGGAGTACACTGACGGACCCGTGACCATCCCCGAGGTGGCACATTCGCTCACCGGCCGCCGGGCCCCCATCACACTCGGCCACGAGATAGTGGGCCGGGTCGCAGAGTCCGCCCGGGATGGCAGCGGGCCGCCCGAAGGCGCCCGGGTCATCCCCGACGTCGTCCTCGGGTGCGGGGAGTGCTGGTGGTGCCGCCGTCACGAGGAGGGGCTGTGCGCGCGCCACGCGGTCGTTGGGTTGCACGCCGATGGGGGACTTGCTGAATACGTGGCGTCCACGGCCGCCACCTGCGTGCCGGTGCCCGATGGCCTCGATGCCGACGTCGCCGCCCTGGCGGAGCCGACCTCCGTGGCAGTGCGCGCCCTTCGTAAGGTGCCCTACCCGGTCGGCTCCAACGTACTCGTCGTCGGAGCCGGCACTATAGGTCTCCTCGTTATACAGGTGGCCCGCAACTCCGGAGCGGGCACCGTAGTCGCCGTCGACACCAAGCCCCGGCGCCGGGACCTGGCGCTTGCGCTGGGAGCCGATTTTGCCTCCGAACCCGACGGGCTCGAGAAACTCCTTTCCGAGGCAACAGGAGGCGTCGGCCCCGATGTTGTCATCGAATGCTCAGGGGTACCCGGATTGGCCCGCCAGGCGATCCGAATGACCCGGCGAGGGGGCACCGCCGTCCTCGTGGGCATCCACGGCAAAGAAGAGCCGTTCGACCTGCTGGATACGGTCCTTGGTGAAAAGCGTATCGTGGGTTCTGCCGCACACCTGTGGGATGAGGACGTCGCAACCGCCGTGGACCTGCTCGCACGCGGCCGGATCGACGGTCGCCCCTTGCTGACCACGCATCTTCCCCTGGAACGAGTGGTAGAAGGTATAGGTATCTTGGAGGATCCCGCGTCGGACGTTCTGAAGGTACTGGTCACTCCCAGCCCTAGCGCTCGATGATTCGCGGCTTTCCGTAACTGTTGCGGGGCAGCACCACTTGTCTTCTTTATAGTTCTCCTTCAACCCACGACGCCAAGGCCGCCGACTAGTCTCGGGATAACCTGGATCGAAGACAGCTAGGTCGGAAGGTACGGGGTGACCTCCGTTCCGGGATCTCATTCGGCGGCACGCCCATCGCCGCTGCTACGAGCCGGTCGAAAACCACGTCGATCCGGAGGACAGCCAGCAGTGCGAAGACCAGGATGATAAAGGG
>Ga0126314_10001688_pt1 | contig 10733 bp, 9 predicted proteins | sample Plot105B_FD_92535 | JGI IMG/M metagenome (GOLD analysis project Ga0126314, IMG submission 92535) | Serpentine soil microbial communities from UC McLaughlin Reserve, CA, USA - Plot105B | ecosystem: Environmental > Terrestrial > Soil > Grasslands | place: USA: UC McLaughlin Reserve, Lake County... | reverse complement strand
TTCGCCCATGCTTGCCCTTGCCGGTAGCCTTCCGCGCGGAGGATTCGCCTAGAGGCCTATGGCGCTCGCTTGGAAAGCGGGTTGGGTTCACGCCCTCGCGGGTTCGAATCCCGCATCCTCCGCTGGGTGGAAAATGGGCTCTGACCTGCGGAAACGCCGTTCGATCAGATCGGCCCGAACACCGTCGCATCAGATATCAAGGCCGCTAGTCTCAGTTCTGGTCTCAGTTTCGGGCCGCCGATTTGCGCGAAACACGGCCCTCCGACGTCCAGGGGCGTTCGCCGGCGTTCGCCGACGTGCGCCTCGCCTAATCAACCCGCTGCGAAAGCGGGCACGGGGTTGCCCGGTTATTCGCCCCATTTCGCTTCAGAGCTGACGTCGGTGATCACGCCGCAACCGACCCTTTCGGCGTCGCGCCCTCGAACGCTCTAGGCGCATCTTTAGTGATGATTCTCAACATCGCGTGCGAGTCAGCCCAAACACGCGCTGGCCTCGATTTGGTTGCCCGTCACCGTTGGCCTCCAACGACACATGTCAGGTCGCGGATTGCGTTGAACGCCCGGATAGCTTGAGCGCGGTGAGCCGGATAGCAGTGCCGGCTGCCGTCCTACCACGCCCTGCCATCTACCTGGTCGCGCTCGACCTCCTGCTCCGCAGCACGCGCTCCAGACTCGCTCAGATCTTGATAGAAGTCGGCCGCCAGCGATTCTTGGGGAAGCGTCTTGGCTATGGCTGCGCACTCGTCTCTGAGGCGGATGTCTTCGGCGAACGGCTGACCGGGAGTACCCCACCGCACTCCCTGGATCGCGGACGCCCAAAGGCCACCGCGCATTCGCCGGAGTTCGTCTGATCCGAATCGCGCGGCCGCATTGAGGGCATCCGATACGAAGTTGACGTGGTTGAATACAAGATCATTTGGAGCCTCCTCAAGAACGCTCGCGACCGTACGTGCATCCGCCTCGCCCGACCGAAGGACCTCGGACAGCAACGAAAGAACTGGCTCATCGAACCCGCCGGCTGCGGCTGCGAAGAGGTCTTGCCCCCAGTGATGCCGTCGCCAAGAGCTGCCTCGGCCTAGCCAAGCGAGAAGTTCACGCAGGAGAATCAGGAAGTCCGGATGCTCGCGGACAGCGAGGGGTTTGTCCCAGTGAAACGGAATTGGTCGGAACTGACCCAAATTTTCTATGCCCTCGGCGTCCTCGATTCGCTGACGCATCAGCCCTAGCACTGTTCTGGGATCCTCAGCGGAACGACGACAAAGGAATTCCTCGATCGAGTAGTTCTCGATGTCAGGGAGTTTGCGAAGGTCGGCAAGCAGGGCTGATTGCTGCTCTCGGTTGAGCGAGCTCCATGCGAGCTCATCGCTGCCCCAATTGAGGTGCATGAACAAGCGCTCTGCAACCGTTTGCGAGCCAGAGACGGGGATGCGGGTGAGAAGATCAGTCGCGACTTGCTGGTCGGTGGCGGCAAGAGCGCGGGCGGCCTCGACGACCGCGACTCGGACTCGTACTTCTGGGCTTGTAGCGAACTGTTGCAACAGCTCCAGCTCGCCGTTATGCAGTGGTCGATCATCCCGCCCCCTGCTTGACAGCCCTGCCGCCGCCTCCGTCCGGATGGCTGTCGAGGGGTGGTCCAATAGCCGGCGGACGGTGGGAATCAGCTGATCGGGCAGCCAACGACCGATGAGATGGATGAAATTCGCAGTCAACCCCGCCAGGGGGGACCTGGCGTCCTCGAGGAGGCGCGTCACGAGGGCCGCAGCGACCGACGGTCGCTTCTCAACCAGTGCACCGAGCAGACGAATAGCACCAGCGACGTCTCGCTCGAAGGCCGACATCTCCAGTCCTAGTCGTTCTTCTATGAGAAGGACGAGCGCAGTGTCGTCCAGTTCGCTGAGCGCTCGCAAAGCGACGATTTGAACACGCTCGTCGACGGCTCGCTGGTACTCCTCGAAGGGCATCCCACGCTGGCGGACGAGATGACCCCACCCGTCGTGAAGAAGCAGGGCGATCTGGAACGCTACGCAGTCGGGGAGACCTGCGATCGCGGTTTCCGCTGCACGGTGAGCAGGACCTTCGCCATAGTAAGCGTGCCAATGGAGCGCCTCGAGTAGTGCCACGCAAACCACCGGATCGAGGTTGCCGAAGCGAAGGATCTCCTGCAGCGCCTCAATCGTCTCCACAAAGTCGGGATCCCAGGATCTGCGCTCGTTTAGCTCTACTTGACGGCCGAACTTGCCTGTCGGGTACTGAAGCGCCGACTGCATGAACTTAGCCCCGGCCACACCACGTCGCGGGTCACCGGAGCGGAGCTCGCTCAACGCTAGGTCGATCGCGCGCCGTCGAATCGGCCGTACCTTGTCCTGCCGGATTGGGAACGGATGGAAGTAGATGCTGTGGTCGCGGTACGTCTGTGAGCTGCCCTCTGTAGCGACGAGCGGCTCGATTGCCTCAAGCGGGGAGAGGTCCGACTCCTCTTCGGCCCATGACTCGGCGAGCTTGAGTATCGCCTCGTTGTAGGGGATGGGCTTCTCTAGCTCGTACTCAGCCAGCTCGCGCAGCACTCGGAGCGGATGGTTCGGGTACTGATTCGTTGCCCGACGATCTGTCTGCGCAAGCTCCCACAGGATCGCGCCCACCTCAGGAACACTCTCAAGCTTGTACGACGCGGCGCGCAAGACTCCGGGGATCTCATCGAGTACGTGACGCCAGGTAGATCGGAAGATCGAAGGCGGCTCAGCATCTGTCGACGACACGTCGATCGGGTGGTCGAGGATCCAGCGCACCGCACGCATCGTCTGTCCTGGTTGGAACGCAGCAACACGACCGAGGAGCTTGAGGATCTCAAGATGGGTCTCGATCTCCATCCGTTCCAGATCCTGTTCTATGGCTCTCCAGAACGGCTCAGCTGCCTCGGTAAGACGGTGACCGACCTGCCAGTCAACTCTCGAGACATTCACGAAGGCATTGGCTAAGGCGTCACCGGTCGCAGATGCCAGCACTTCCAGGAGGTACCCCGAATCAACGCCAGACAGCCGGTCGAAGCAAGCCTCGGCCAAGATGACGTCGCCAAGGAGGTCGGGCACAAGGCGAAGCGAGTCACCACGACGAATCAGGACGCCCGAGTCCTCCAGGCTTCGGAGATGGGGAGCGATCCGGCTGTAGCGAATGCCGACGAGTTCGGCGATCGCTTTTTGGAACTCAGGGTTGCCGCTTCGGAATGGCTGAAGCACCGATAGTGCGTTGATGACCGCGCTTCGCTGCTCCCGAGCACCATGTGCAGACTCAGCAAGCAACGCTTCCTTGAAGCCGCCAAGGATCTGGTCACGAACCCGGTCGTCTTGTTCAAGTTCGCGCGGGTGAAGTGCTCCCGTTCGGATGAGATAGCCGCCGATTGTCGTCGCCAGGGGACAGTCCCGCGTGAGCATTGCAAGTCGGTCAGCGAACGCGCCATAGGCTGGCCCGAGTGCCTCAAGCGCGAGTGCCGTTGCCTCCTCCTGCGACAAATCTCCAAGGGAAACGGTCCGGAGGCTCAACAGGAGAAGACCCGCGCGACGCAGTTCGCGGTTCAGATCCGACTCAGCGTAGGGCCGACACGCGATCAGTACACGCGCACTTGGGTTCCGACTACGGAGCAGTGTCATGATTTGCCCCACGTCAGCGCGCTCATGCGCGTCGTCCATGATCAAAAGTACGCGGCCTTGTGACGGCATGAGCTCGAAGTCCGCCGGCGTAGGTTGAGGCCCAGCAGGCAGCATGCGCACTACCCACCCGTCGGCGTCAAAGGTCTCGGCCAGGCGTTTGAGCAGTCGGGATTTGCCGATCCCGCCCCGCCCGAACACCACAGCAACTGAGTGTTCCCCAGCCCTTAGCGCCGACTCGAGCGCTGCACATTCGTCAACTCGCCCAACGAGGCTCCAGTCATGATTGAACACCTGACCGCCAGATGTGGCCGCGTAGAACTCGGCCACTGAGTACCACGGGCCAGGTTGCGCGATGCCCAGGAACAACTCCCGGTGATTCGGAAAGTACGTATCTACAAACCTGACTGCCTCGTCTCTGGACATGTGGGAACGGATGTAGCGGGATAGATCTTCTCCATCCCACAACTCCCAGTTCTCGTGCTTGGTGATCTCCGCACGGGCGGCAGATGTCGCTGTCTGCCGAGAGATGAACAGATAGTTCCTTACACCGGGGTTTACGACCGTCTCAACCGCAGCATTCACATCCTTGGGGCCGAAGTGACGATGACGCTTGCATTGTGCAGTCGCATAAGGATCGCCATCCAACAAGACGTCGATGCCGTCTTGGCGCTCGCCTGGGCCACCAAACCGGCTGGCATGACCTCCAGGATGAAGGTGTTCGAGGACTTCTACGCAGACGTCTTCGAACCTCTCCGGAGTTAGTTCGTGGAACGGAAGAGTTCGAGCGAGCGGGCGAACAGGCGGCGACACCTCGTGGGGAGAGTCGGCCACGGCTCCGATGTAGCCAGCAGCGGCAAGCATCTCATCAACCGGCAGCCCAAGAAGGTCAGCCACGGCAACTACCATCGCGCGGCGTGGGCGGCTGCCCTCTCGTTCCCATCTGCTTACAGCCTGCTGGCCGACGCCAATCAGGCGCCCGAACTCAGCTTGATCGAGCCCAAGTCGCCTTCGCCCTTCCCGTACCGAGGCCGCAAACCGCTGCATCAGTACATGGTACGCATTTACTGCGTACGGATTGCGATATGGTTGTCCTTCCGCGGAGTCGAGCGGCACTAAGCACCAGTAGAACTATGGACGCAGCGAATGGATGTGTACGTCGACGAGAGCAAGTCTCGGGGGTATCTCGTCGTCGCTGCATGCGTGTACGGCGATTACCTGAGGGTTACCCGGAAGGAGTTGCGCAACCTCATCCTTCCCGGTCAGCGCAGCCTTCACATGAAGGATGAGCGTGATTCGCGGAAGCGCGAGATCGCGGACATGATCATCGGAATGGGAAGCCTCGGGATGCGGGTCTTCGTCTACGACGCTGGGAGAAGCGGCACCGAACGTGATCGACGGGAACGCTGCCTGGCGGCGCTGGTCGATGACGCGCTCGAATACGAAAAAGCCAGGATCGTGTTCGACCTCGACGAGACTGTGCTCAGCTGGGATCGCCAACGGATGCTTGAGCTGACACGGGCAGCAGGCGCACGGGAACGGATTAGCTACGAGCACCATCACCGGCACGCCGAGCCGGTGCTTGCTATCCCAGACGCCATCGCCTGGTGCTGGAGCAAAGGAGGGGACTGGCGTCGTCGGATCAGACCGATCGTCAGCGATGTCAGGAACGTCTAGCCTGCCCAGAATGCGCGAAGCCCGAGCGCCGCGGTCGTCCGGCCGGGTCTCGGGCTCACTTCCTGAAGCTCAACGCTTCAGACGTAACAAGTATGCACAAGTCTGTGCACCACGTTCAACCGTCGGGGTGCGTGGCCCACTCCTTGACTCGCTCCCCGCAGCACTGCCACCTCCGGGACAAGGAATCCCGATCCGGGCCCTTGAGTACAAGTTCACGGTCACGGGTCCCCCGCGAGCTTGGGTCCGGCGAGCCTGCTGCTGTACGTGGCGCTGTGATGGGCCCTCACCGCACCGCTCACCGCGGACTCACTGCGGACTCGAAGTAGGCCTTCGTGCGATCAGATGCATGATCGCCTGGTCGGTCCACCGCCGGTCTCAGTTTTGGTCTCAGTTGTCCCCGTCTATCGGCGTCCGGGAGCGTCCGGCAAGTGGTTTCGCACGCGTAGACGAAGACCTGTGGACGCATCTGGACCTCGGTTTGCGAATTTGGAAAGCGGGTTGGGTGCAAGCCCTCGCGGGTTCGAATCCCGCATCCTCCGCCAACCTTAAATAGGCTCTGACCTGCGGAAACGCCGACCGGATCAGATCCGGCCCGGGACGGCGTCGCATCAAACATCGAGGCGGCCAGTCTCAATTCCGGTCTCAGTTTCCTGCCGCCGACTACCCGAAATCAGGCCTTCCGCCGTCCAGGCGTGTTCGCCGCCGTTCGCTGATGTACGCCTCGCCTGACCAACCCGCTGCGAAAGCGGGCGTTGTTGCGTTCACCCGAGTCAGCTTTGATCTGTGCCGTGAAAACCAATGTTTGCCACAAATGTGGCTCACGCTAGCTCGATCTGCGGATATGCCGGGCGCCACATCGCTTCGTGAACCTGATGGACTGGGTTGTAGAGGTTCGCCTGGGCGAGCCCTTCCGAGTCTGCCGCCCGCGCGACGGCGACTCCGACCGCCGCTGACACCATGCGCAGCTGGTCCACCGACGGCAGCAGCGACGCGCCAGTGGTCGTGGCGTCAGACAGCGCTGAAACAGCGTCGGCCGCCGCCGCCAGTATCCCGTCGGTGATCCGGCTCACCCGCGCCACCGTTACCCCAAGCCCGACGCCGGGGAAGATGAGCGCGTTGTTGGCTTGCGCGATCTGTTAAGTGCGACCTTCGTATGTGACGGGCGCGAACGGACTGCCGGCCGCGACCAGGGCGCGTCCCTCGGTCCAGCGGATCAGGTCCTTGGGTAATGCCTCGCACTTCGACGTCGGGTTGGATAGCGGCATGATGATGGGCCGTTCCACTTTGGACGCCATCTGCCTGACGATCTGCTCGGTGAACGCGGCCGGCTGGGTCGACGTGCCGATCAGCATGGTGGGTTCTGCGTTTCGCACGATATCGGCGAGCGTGATGCCGTCGCCCTGGCTCGACCAGCCCGCGACCTCCACTGCCAGTCGGGCGTACGGCACCTGGAAGTCGCGAGGGTTGGAGGCCGGGTCGTCGGTGATCAGTCCTGAACGATCAGTGACCCAGAACCGGCGCCTGGCCTCATCCAAGGAGAGCCCTTCGCGGGTCATCACGTCGACCATCATGTCTGCAACGCCGATGCCCGCGGTGCCGGCGCCGTGGATGATGACCCGCTGGTCCCGGAGGCGCGACCCGCCCGCACGTACGGCTTAGAACAAAACCTCGTTGCGGTCCCGGAGGTTCGCCAGGTGCACGTTCTTGTTCAGGCCATCCGGCTGCCGGCTGTACTGGGCATAGGTGCGGCGTAGTTGTCCTTCCATCGTGGACACTCCGCTCGGCAGCAGGCCGGTCAGTCCGAGCGCATGACGTTCTCGAGGCGCGAATGCGGTGCCCCGGTTGAGGAGCGGGGACGACAAGACCGAACTTCCTCGTAGGCGGACCCGCGCGACCATTCCCTCGGGAGTCTGTGTGAGCTCGTACGGTCTTTCGGACATTGACGTCGCCCCTCGGTCGCCGACTTCCCTCTTCGTGCGCCGTCCAACAACACGTTATCTTTCGTTTACCAGCCCTGACCAGGATCGAAAGCCAGGCCGGCATCTCCGGCGTCCTCGCGACGGACTGTCGCCTCGATCAGCCCGTACGGGCGGTCGTCAGCGTGGAACACTTCGTTGTTGTTCTCGATGTCAAACCGGGCGAGATCGTAGATGAAGTGATGCTTGTTCGGCGCGGAGAAGCGGATTTCGGCGATCCCGGGCTGACCGTTGATTACCGCTGCCCCCATGTCGTACAGCGTGTGCTGTAGTGCCAGGCTGTGATGCCCTGCAAAGCTGTCGAGCATCGCCTGCAACGCGGTGTCGTACGACTTTCCCCAATCCACGTCGGTGCCGTCGTGCAGCCATTGGGCCTTGAGGGAAGTGGCCATGATCCGGTCGCGGGTCGGTTGCAGGGTGGTGTATTGGTCCTCGATGTAGCCCCAGAACTCCGAGTCAGTCGACTTGAGAACGACCAGGTCTTTGATCCCCGAAACGACCCATGTGGTCGTGCCGTCGTAGGTGATGGTCGCCGTCCGGACGTAACGGCCCTCCCGGACGAAGGCGTGCGGATTGTCCAGCCGCGCCCACGGGTACATCTCGAGCCCCACTCGGGAGAAGGTGATCGGCTCGGTGTTGTCAACGAAGTGGCGGGCTAGGCGAATGCCGAACGACTCCGGCTGGGCCACCACATCATCTTCCGCAGCGAAGGCGTACACGGTGTTCTTCTGTGTGTCTGTCGGCAACGTTGGGGCGTTGTCGCCGGTGAGGTGCGGGGCCTCCTGCCCGCCGGAGAGCGCGACGCTGACGTTGTAGTCAATGATTTCATGCGGATCGGAGTCGCGGAACACCCGAACGACCCGATTCTCGGCCTTGCCGTACTGGTTGTAGCCAAGCTTGACACCCATTGTTAACTCCCTCGGTAGGTGGAATAGGCGAACGGAGACAACAGCAGTGGCACGTGGTAGTGCCGCGTGGGCTCGGTCACCTCGAAGACGATTGACACCTCCGGGTAGAACCCCTGCTGCCCGGATGCGACAAAGTAGGCCCCCGTGTCGAAGACGAGCCGGTAGATAGCGGCCTGCAGGCCCGCCGGGGCCAAGGTGCCGCATCGGCCGTCGTCGTCGGTGACGCCCTCGCCGACCGGCTCCCACCCAGTCCCGGCCCGGCGGTGCAGCGTTAGAGCCACATTAGGTGCCGGGCGCCCGCTCGTGGCGTCCAGCACATGGGTCGAGAGAGTCATTGGGCCAGCAACCTATCCAGTCGCAGTTCCCTCAAGAGGAGCACTGTTCAACTCGTTGTCGCTCTCATCACGCGCGCAGGGTCATGCGCGACCTCGAGACGATCAACCCGCAGCAGAATTACTGTTCCACTATGCGGATTAACCTAGGCGGACAGACTAAGGGCGTCAAGCCTCTGCTCTGGGTGGACGCCTGCTCGCGGCCGCTGGCCAACGCTCAGCTCGGGACGCGTTCGGCCATCAACCGGTCAGTCATTTGCTGGGCAGCTTGCAGCAGTGCTGGCGCTGCACGCCGCATGACGTCAGGAGTCAAGCGTGGAGCGGGCGCCGAGAACGAGATTGCGGTAAGTACGGGTGCTCCCGGAACTGGTACCGCGACACATGACACGCCGGTCTCCTGCTCCCCCTCATCGATGGCGTAGCCCCGTGCCCGAGTCACCGCCAATTCGTGTCGGAGCAACTCTGGATCGGTGATGGTGTGATCCGTCAGGGCCGGCATGCCCGACAGTTCCAAAATTTTGGTTGCCTCGTCGTCGCTCAGTTGAGCCAACAGAGCCTTACCCACGCCGGTGGAGTGAAGATGGACTCGAGCTCCGACCTCGGTGAACATCCGCATTGCATGTCGCCCGGGCGCCTGGGCGACATAGAGGGCATGTGAGCCCTCCAAGATAGCGAGATTCGCTGTCTCCCCGATCCTCTCGACCAACCCGGCGAGTACCGGTCGGGCCCACGTCCCAAGGCGCTTGGCAGCACCATCTCCCAGCCGGATCAGCCCAACGGCCAAACCATATCGGCGTGACGGCTCTTGACGGACGTAGCCGAGTGTGACAAGCGTGCGAATGAGCCTATGAATCGACGCCGCGGGCATCTGCGTGCCCTCCGCGATCTCGGAGAGAGATAGTTCTCCGCCGCCCTTCGCAATCACCTCGAGGATCTCAAAGGCGCGCTCGACCGACTGGACTCCTCCGCCGGCGTCGTCTTCAACCTCGCCCTTGCCGGTCCTTGCCACACGCTCCGCCTTCCGTGGCCCACGGATTGCAGGCTTGCTTGCTATTCCGCCATGCAGAATGTAACATCCGATCTCGCCAATCGCTGCAAGCCGATCTTAGTCGTCGCACCAGCGTTCACTGACCCTTCGGCTGACTGGACACATCCGTCCAAACGCCCTGAGAGCCACATGGGCGCGCGCAACTTGCGGCCGGAGCCGCCAGCTAAGCGAGGTAGAACATGGACGACCGTGCATCCGACATCCAGGTCGTTGGCCGCGTCGATGAGCGTGGCGAGGAGATTCTGACGCCCGACGCCCTCGCATTCGTGGAGGAGCTGCAGCGGCGCTTTGGTGGGCGGCGGGATGAGCTACTTCGCCGTCGGCGCGTCCGCCGCGAAGAGATGTCCCGGGCGGCAACAGCGGATTTCCTTCCCGAGACGCGGAAGGTGCGTACGTCGGCATGGACCGTGGCTCCGGCACCGGCCGATCTCGTCGATCGACGAGTCGAGATCACCGGACCGCCCGAACCGAAAATGGCGATCAACGCGCTGAATTCAGGGTCGCGCGTCTGGTTGGCCGACCTGGAAGATGCGAACACCCCTCATTGGACGAACGTCATATCCAGCCAGGTCGCACTTGCCGATGCGGTGCGCCGGCGCCTGACCTTTGAGTCTCCGGAAGGCAAGCCCTACCGGCTCAACGAAGGTCGTCTCGCAACTCTTGTGGTACGTCCACGTGGCTGGCACCTGGACGAAAGGCACGTGCTCGTGGACGGCAAGCCGACAGTAGGCGCCTTCGTGGACTTCGGTCTGTACTTCTTTCACAATGCTCGCGAGTTGCTGGACCGCGGAAGTGGCCCGTATTTCTATCTGCCGAAGACCGAAAGCCACCTGGAGGCACGGCTCTGGAACGAGATATTTCGGTATGCCCAGGAATTCGTCAGTATCCCCGTAGGAACCATTCGGGCCACCGTACTCATCGAGACGATCCCGGCTGCCTTCGAGATGGATGAGATCCTTTTCGAGCTGCGAGATCATGCGTCTGGACTCAACGCCGGCCGCTGGGACTATCTGTTCAGCATGATCAAGACGTTCCGGGACGCAGGTCCTGACTTCGTTCTCCCGGATCGTTCCGCAGTCACCATGACTGCATCGATGATGCGGGCCTACACCGACCTTCTCGTCTCCACCTGCCACCGCCACGCGGCCTTCG
>Ga0126314_10001687_pt1 | contig 10733 bp, 10 predicted proteins | sample Plot105B_FD_92535 | JGI IMG/M metagenome (GOLD analysis project Ga0126314, IMG submission 92535) | Serpentine soil microbial communities from UC McLaughlin Reserve, CA, USA - Plot105B | ecosystem: Environmental > Terrestrial > Soil > Grasslands | place: USA: UC McLaughlin Reserve, Lake County... | reverse complement strand
GGTCCTCGCGCACCGCGCGCGCGAGCTCCACGTCCATCCGCTCGCGGAAGCCACGGCGGTTCAGCAGGCCGGTGAGCGCGTCGAGCCGCGCCTCCGACGTCAGCCGCTCGACGAGCTCCTCGCGCCGCGCGGTGAGCACGTGGACCACGAGGGCGACCACGAGCACCGCGCCCGTCACGTCGATCCAGCGGTCGACGTTGCCCATCGCCGGGTCGGGCATCGCGGCCAGCGCGCAGCCCTGGACCAGTCCGATCCACGCGACGATGAAGATCGTGCCGGAGCGACCGTAGAAGTGGGCCATCCACAGCGCGGGCCACATGTAGAACACCGCGGCGTCCGTGTAGCCGTGCGTCGTGGCCAGCGCCACCGCGATCATCGCGGCGCCCAGCGGCCCGAGCGGCGCCAGCGCGCGGCGGCTAAGCCGCGGGCCGACCAGGAAGGTGAGCAGCGTGAGGACCAGCGCGCCGACGCTGGGCGCCATGGAGAACGGCGGCCCGCCGGGGATCACGCCCTCGACGAGGCCGATCGTCGCCGCACCGCCGTAGATCGCCGCGGCGCTGTAGGCGATCGACGTGTTCTGCCTGTGGCGGGCCATCTCCCCCTGTGATCGGCCCGAGGGGAGCCCGGCTTTACGGGCGGGCGCCGCCGGAGCGGCGCCCGCCCGGTCCGCTCAGTCGTCCACGAACCCCGTCAGGCGCAGCGCGGGGTAGGCCTACCCCGCGCGTGGCGGGGCTGCCAAGCGCGGTTGTCAGATCACCGGGTGCGGCCCTGCTGGTGGCGCTCCAGGTCGTCGTCGGGCACGCCGTGCCAGTCCTCGGCCGACTCCAGCCACGTGTGCCATTGCGGCCGGATGCCGGGGTCACCCTCGACGGCGCCGAGGCGGACCGCGACGACGGGACCGTCTGGGTTCCCGCCGTAGACGTGGCCGCCGCACGTGGCGCAGAACGCCTTCGGCACGCCGCCCTCCGGCGCCCACACGCGGACGTTGTCGGCGCCCTCGGTGATCCGGAAGCCGTCGCCGGCCACCAGCGCGTTGGCCGACCACAGCGCGCCGCTGCGCCGCTGGCACCGCTTGCAGTGGCAGTAGCCGGCGGTATCGAAGGGCTTGGTGACCTCGAAGCGGACGGCGCCGCACGCGCACCGTCCCGTGAGCGTGGCGTGCTCTGACATGGCCCGCACTCTATGCCCAGATGCAGAAAGGGGCCCCGCCGTGGCGGGGCCCCTCCGGGGACGAGCGGTTACGCCGCGAGCCGCAGCGGCTCGTGCGCCTCGACGACGGCGAGCGTGATGCCGTCCTCGTCCGTGGCCCGGACGTGCGCGCCCTCGGGCAGCTCGCCCGCGAGGATCGCCCGCGTGAGCTCCTTCTCGAGCGTGCGGCGCACGTGGCGCTGCAGCGGCCGGGCGCCGAACTCCTCGTCGAAGCCCTCGTGGGCCAGGCGGGAGACGAGCCGGCCGTCCACCTCGAGCGTGATCCCGCGCTGCTCGCTCAGCCGCTCGGCGACCCGGTCCACGATCAGCTCCGCGATCTCCTCCACCTGCGGCGCCGTCAGGGGCCGGAAGGTGACGATCTCGTCGATGCGGTTGAGGAACTCGGGCAGGAACGCGCTCTTGGCCGCGGCCAGCATCCGGTCGTCCTCCGACGCCGGCGCGCCGGCCGTGAAGCCCACCCCTCGCCGCGCCTTGCCGGCCCCGAGGTTGGAGGTCATGACGATCACCGCGTTGGTGAAGTCGACCGTCCGCCCCTCGCCGTCGGTGAGCCGCCCGTCGTCCATCAGCTGGAGCAGGACGTTCCAGACCTCCGGGTGGGCCTTCTCGATCTCGTCGAGCAGGACCACGGAGTACGGGCGACGGCGCACCGGCTCGGTCAGCTGGCCCCCGTCGCCGTAGCCGACGTAGCCGGGCGGCGAGCCGATCAGCCGCGCCACCGTGTGCGGCTCGCGGAACTCGGACATGTCGATGCGCACCAGCGCGTTCTCCGAGGCGAACAGCCGCTCGGAGAGCGCCTTGACCAGCTCGGTCTTGCCGACGCCGGTCGGGCCGAGGAACAGGAACGTGCCGAGCGGGCGGTCGCTCTCCGACAGCCCGACGCGGGCGCGCCGGATCGTGTCGGCGACGACCTCGACGGCGTCCTCCTGGCCGATCACCCGCTGGTGCAGGTCGGCCTCGAGCTCCTGCAGGCGCTCGAGCTCGCCCGCGACCAGCTCGCCCACCGGGATCCCGGTGCGCGCGGCGATCACGCCGGCGATCTCGTTCTCGCCGACCTCGGTCGGCACGTCGCCCGTGAGCGCCGCTACGCGCGCCTCCAGCGAGTCGATCTCGGCCTTGATGCGGCCGGCATCCTCGTAGGCCTCGGCGTCGACCGCGGCCTGCTTCTCGGCCTTCAGCGCCTCGGCGCGGGCGCGCAGCCTGTCGGCCTCGGTGTTCGCCCCGCGCAGCTTCACGCGCGCGGCGGCCTGGTCGACCAGGTCGATCGCCTTGTCCGGGAGGCGATACTCGGTCACGTAGCGGTCCGACAGCCGGGCCGCCGCCTCGAGCGACTCGTCGGTGATCGTCACGGCGTGGTGCTCCTCGTAAGCGGAGCGCAGGCCGCGCAGGATCGCGACCGTCTCCTCGACGGTCGGCTCCTCGACCATGACGGGCGAGAAGCGGCGCGCCAGCGCGCCGTCGCGCTCGATCGTCCGGTACTCGGCCAGCGTGGTGGCGCCGACCATGCGCAGCTCGCCGCGGGCCAGCAACGGCTTGAGCATGTTGGCGGCGTCCATCGCGCCCTCGGCCTGGCCGGCGCCGAGCACGGTGTGCAGCTCGTCGACGAACAGGACGATGCGGCCCTCGGCCGCCGCGACCTCGGCGAGCGCGGCCTTGAGCCGCTGCTCGAACTGGCCGCGGAACTGGGCGCCCGCCAGCATGCCGGCGAGGTCCAGCGACACGACGCGGGCGTCGCGCAGGGTCTCGGGGACGTCTTCGGACGCGATCCGCAGGGCCAGGCCCTCGACGATCGCGGTCTTGCCGACGCCGGCCTCGCCGATCAGGACGGCGTTGTTCTTGCGGCGGCGGGCCAGGATCTCGACGGTCTGCTCGATCTCGTCGGCACGGCCGATGACGGGGTCGATGCGCCCGTCCCTGGCCTCGGCGGTCAGGTCGCGGCCGAACTCGTCCAGCGCGGGCGTGCCGGAGCCCGCGGCCTGCTGCGGCCGCTGGGCCTCGCGGGCCGAACCCGTGGCGGCGATGATCTCGCCGGCGCAGACCTCGCAGAAGGTCACCGCGCGACGGCCACCGTCAGCCGCGAGCACGAGCCGGACGGTGCCCGGTCGCTGGCGGCAGTTGGCGCACAATTGCGCGCTCGGAGTGGTGGGGAAGTCCATCTCGTCAGTCTCCAAATCTCAGTGAGCGACACTGAGATTAGCGCCTACTTCACAAACTGAAGTGACGTCCGTCACCAGACGCCGCGATCCGCTACGGTGAGCGGGAATGGCCGTCCCCCGCCTGCGCGTACCGAACGTCCCCCCAGGCGGGTCGCTGCGTCAGGCGGCAGGGCTCACGTCCGACGAGGTCGAGCTCTACCACCGCACGTACACGACGCTGCTGCGCTCCTCGGGCGAGACGCACCTGCGCGTGCTGGAGCCCTCGCACGCGGCGATGAACTCCAGCCTGCACCCGCTGGCGGCCGACTCCGAGCCGGACCTGGGCGCCTTCATGTACTCGATGCGCCGCCTGCCGGCCGACATCTGGAAGGCCGCCGTGATCGTCATGGGCCAGGAGGCGATCGTCTTCCGCCGCCACGGCTTCGGCCACCTCGAGGAATGGGAGGGCGTCGAGGCGCCCGCCCGCCGACGCCGGTGGTTCGACAACGGTGCCGGGACGCTGGCCGTCCTGCTCGCCTCCACCTCGGACCTCGACGACCTGATCCCGACGCTCGTCGCCTACCAGATCGAGTGGAACAAGCTGCACGCCGCGCTGCGCGCCGGCGAGCGACCCGGCGGCGTCGAGCCCGACCCGGCCGCCTGCGCCGAGGCCTTCGGCGGCGCGGAGGACGACTGGATCCGCGTGCGCGACGCGTGGGACGGCTCGCTGACCGACTTCATCGACGAGGTACACGACCGGCGCCTGAACCTGCGCATCCGGATGCTGGGCGGCAGCCAGGTCGGCTACGCGAGGATGACGCGGCGCTGGATGGCGCCGATCCGGGCCGCCATGCACGAGCAGGGCCTCGCCGACCGGCCGATCTACTTCGTCTCCTCCAACACCCACTCGCTGGTCAACCTGCTCACGGAGACCGCGCGCTCGGGCGAGGCGGAGATCGTCGCCCACATCGACGCGCACGGCCCCGACTACCTGCGCGGGGAGCTCGAGCGCTTCCGCGAGGGCCGCGCCGAGGGCTCGTGGGAGAACTTCCTCTACTACGGCGCGCGGCTCTACTACGAGAGCCGTCCCGAGGACGGCCCCGAGTGGCAGCGCCGGCTCGCGATCGAGCGGGCCGCCGGCATCACCCACCTCTCGAGCCGGACGGCGCTGCGCGTCTCGGCCCAGGTGATGGCCCTCGACCGGCTGGACCCGGCGGGGCTGGACCCGCGGCTGGGGGCGATCGAGGCCCAGCGCCTGAAGGACTCCGGCGCGGTGATCGTCAACATCGAGTACCCCCTCGGCCTGGCCGCCTACAACATCCTGCGCGAGCTCACCGAGGGCAGCGACATGGTGCGCGGCGTCTACGTGCTCGGCAAGGCGGCGACGCTCAACGCCGACGTCGGCGACGTGCTCATCTCGGGCGTCATCCACGACGAGCACTCGGGCTCCACGTACTGGCTGGACAACGCGTTCTCGTTCGACGACATCGCGCCGTTCCTGATCTTCGGCAGCGGGCTGGACAACCAGCGCGCGGTCACGGTCAAGAGCACGTTCCTGCAGAACCGCGGCTACCTCGACTTCTACTACCGCGAGGCCTACACGGTGGTGGAGATGGAGGCGGGGCCGTTCTGCAATGCGGTCTACGAGATCTCCGACGCCGACCGCTACCCGACCGGCGAGGCCGTCTCCTTCGCCAAGCTCCCGATCGACTTCGGGGTCATCCACTACGCCTCGGACACCCCGTACACGCAGGCGCGCACGCTCGGCGCCTCGGGGCTGAGCTACTACGGGATGGACTCCACGTACGCCTCCTCGGTCGCGATCCTGCGGCGGATCCTCACGCTGGAGGGCGTCCTGACGTGACGTTCACGACGCGGCCGGAGCTGTCAGGGACCTTCGGGATGGTCGCCTCGACGCACTGGCTGGCGTCGGGAGCCGGCATGGCCGTGCTCGAACGCGGCGGCAACGCGTTCGACGCCGCGGTGGCGGCCGGGTTCGTGCTGCAGGTCGTCGAGCCGCACCTCAACGGCCCGGGCGGCGACCTCCCGGTGATCGCGTGGAGCGCCGAGCGCGGCGAGCCGTTCGTGATCTGCGGGCAGGGCATTGCGCCCGCGCGGGCGACCATCGGCCTGCTGCGGGACGAGCTCGGGCTCGACGTGGTGCCCGGCACCGGCCTGCTGGCGGCCTGCGTGCCCGGCGCGTTCGGCGCCTGGCTGAAGCTGCTGGCCGAGCACGGCACATGGCGGCTCGGTGACGTGCTGGCGTTCGCGATCGGCTACGCGCGGGGCGGCTTTCCCGTGCTGGGGCGGATCGCCGAGACGATCGCGAGCGTCCGCGAGCTGTTCGAGAGCGAGTGGACGACTTCCCGGGAGCTGTGGCTGCCGGCGGCCGAGCCAGGCGCCTTGATGCGCAACGTGCCGCTGGCCGAGACCTACGCGCGGATCGTGCGCGAGGCCGAGGCGGCGACCGCCGATCGCGACGAGCAGATCGAGCACGCGCAAGCCGCCTGGTACGCGGGCTGGGTCGCGGAGACGATCGTGTCGTTCATGGACACCGAGGTGTTCGACGCCTCGGGACGGCGCCACCATGGTCTGCTGTCGGGCGACGACCTCGCCGGCTGGCGCGCCACCGAGGAGCCGCCGGTCACGTTCGACTACCGCGGTCACACCGTCTGCAAGACCGGACCGTGGGGGCAGGGACCGGCGTTCCTCCAGCAGCTTGCGCTGCACGAGGGGCTCGACGTCGCACCGCGCGAGTCGGCCGGCTACGTCCACACGGTGATCGAGGCGGCCAAGCTCGCGTTCGCCGATCGCGAGGCCTATTACGGCGACGCCGCCGACGTCCCGCTCGACATGCTGCTCAGCCGCGAGTACGCCGAGCAGCGGCGCGGGCTGATCGGCGAGCGCGCCTCGCTCGAGCTGCGCCCGGGCGGGACCTTCTGGCGGCTGCCGTCGCTATCGGCCGAGGGGGCGGCGGCCGCGGGCGTCGGCGAGCCGACGCGCGGCGACACCTGCCACCTCGACGTCGCGGACCGCCACGGTAACCTCGTCTCCTGCACGCCGAGCGGCGGCTGGCTGCAGTCCTCGCCCGCCGTCCCGGGCCTCGGCTTCTGCCTCGGCACGCGCGCGCAGATGTTCTGGCTCGAAGAGGGCCTGCCGGCCTCGCTGGTCGGCGGCACCCGCCCGCGCACGACGCTGTCGCCGTCGCTGGCCCTGCGCGACGGCGAGGGCTGGATGTCGTTCGGCACGCCGGGCGGCGACCAGCAGGACCAGTGGTCGCTGCTCTTCTTCCTCTCGGTGGTCGACCACGGGATGAACCTGCAGGAGGCGATCGACGCCCCCGCCTTCCACTCCGCCCACTTCCCCAGCTCGTTCTACCCGCGCGGCTCGCTGCCCGGCCGGGTGGAGATCGAGGGTCGCTGGCCCGAGAACGTCCTCGCCGAGCTGCGCGACCGCGGCCACGACCTCGAGGTGACGGGCGACTGGTCGCTCGGCCGCCTCAGCGCGATCACGCGCGACCCGGACGGCGTGCTGCGCGCGGGCGCCAACCCGCGCGGGATGCAGGGCTATGCCGTCGGCCGCTAACTAGTCCTTCCACTCCGTGACCATCTCGGCGACGGGGTGGATCGAGACCATCAGTAGCGGCTCGTCGCCGACGTTCTCGAACGCGTGCCAGGCGCGCGGCGGGACGAGGATCATCTCGCCGCCGTGGGCCACGAACGTCTCGTCGCCGAGCGTGACCTCCATCGTGCCTTCGTGGAGCACGAACACCTCGTGGTACTCGTGCCGGTGGAGGCTGGGGCCGCGCCCGGGCGGGGTCCGGTTGACGAAGAACGAGACGCCGGCGCCGCCGTGCTCGGCGCCCTGGAACTGGAAGGCGCGGCCGGGCTGGGGGGGATCCATCGGGATGCGCATCCCGCCATTCATACTCCTGCCCCATGGCGGAGCCAAGAGCGGTGCTGGTGACGGGCGCCTCGCGCGGGATCGGGGCGGCGATCGCGAAGACGTTCGCCGCGAACGGCGACCGGGTGGCGGTCCACTACGGGCGCAACCGGGAGAAGGCCGAGCAGGTGGCGGCGGCGCTGCCCGGCTCGGGGCACGTCGTGGTCGGCGCGGACCTGGCCGACCCCGAGGCGGTGCGCGCGATGGTCGACGCGGCGGCCGCCGAGCTGGGGGCGATCGACGTGCTGGTCAACAACGCGGGCATCTTCGACCCGCCGCACCCGATCCGCGACACCGCCTACGAGGAGTGGCAGCGCGGATGGTCGACGACGCTCGCCGCGAACCTGACCGGCGCGGCCAACGTCACGTGGTGCGCCGTGCGCCACATGGGCAGAGGCGGCCGCATCGTCATGGTCGCCTCGCGCGGCGCGTTCCGCGGCGAGCCGCGCCACCCCGCCTACGGGGCGTCGAAGGCGGGGATGATCTCGCTCGCGCAGTCGCTCGCCCGCGCGCTCGGGCCCGACGGCATCGCGGTCAGCGCGGTGGCGCCGGGGTTCACCGAGACCGACATGGCGGCCGACGCGCTGCAGGGCGAGGAGGGCGAGCGCCGGCGGGCGGAGAGCCCGCTCGGAAAGGTCGCCCAGCCCGAGGACGTCGCCGCCGCGGTCCGCTACCTCGCCTCGCCGGAGGCCGAGATGGCGACCGGCTCCGTGATCGACGTCAACGGCGCCTCGTTCCTGCGCATGTAGAGCCTCCCGCACCCCGGCGGGTGCTCACCGCACCCCGGGACGGTGGGCCGCCCACGCCCGTTCACAGGCTGGCCCCGCCGAGCGCGAAGCCCCGCGGTGGGAGTCTTCCTCCCATGCCCGATCACGTCATGAACTACATCGAGACGGAGGCCAGCGCCGGCCTCACGCTCGTGGAGTGGCGTCGCACCCGGATGGACGCGCGGCCGCGCCGCCGCCGCATCCGCTTCACGCCCCCGCGCGTCCGCCTCGCCTTCTAGACGACGCGAAGCCACGCCTCGCCGGCGCGGACCTCGTCGCCGGGATGCAGCTGGCGGCCGCGACGGCTCTCCGGCTCCCCGTTGACCAGCACCTCGGTGCTCGCCAGCATCGCCTTCGCCTCGCCGCCACTCTCCACGACGCCCGCCAGCTTGAGCAGCTCGCCCAGGCGGATGACGTCGCCGCGGATCGGGACCTCCGTCGCGCTCATCCTTCCTCGATCACCCCGAGGATCTCGCGCACCCGGCACACGAGCAGCCGCTCGTCCTCGACCTCGACCCACACGCCAGCCGACCGCGGGAACACCACGTGGTCGCCCGGCTTCACCGGCATCTTGAAGTCGGGCAGGTCGGGTGGGCCGTCGCCGGCCGCGAGCACGATGCCTTCGTTGGGCGGCACGTCGTGCGTGCCCTGGGGGACGAGCAGCCCGGACTTACGCATCCGGTCGGGCTCGAGCTCCTTGATCACGACCTGATCGAACAGCGGGCGAAGGACGTCTGGCATCGTGCGGACGATAGCCGCCGTGCATCCCTTCCTCCCTTCGCGCCCGCCGGTCGCCATCGCTCACCGCGGCGGCGCCTCCGAGGCGCCCGAGAACACGGTCGAGGCGTTCGCCGCCGCCGTCGCGCTCGGCTATCGCTACATCGAGACCGACGCGCACGTGACGCGCGACGGCGTGGTGGTGGCGTTCCACGACGACCGGCTCGCCGACGGCCGCGCGATCGCGGCGCTGACTCTCGAGCAGCTGCGGGCGGTCGCGCCGGTTCCGCGCCTGGAGGACGTGCTGACCCGCTGGGCGGGCATCCACCTCAACATCGACCCGAAGGCCGACGACACCGTCGCGCCGCTGCTCGCGCTGCTCGACCGGCTGGCCGTCTGGAACCGCGTCTGCCTCGGCGCGTTCTCCGACGCCCGGCTGCGGCGCATCCGTTCGCACACGGGCGGCCGCGCGTGCACCTCGATGGGCCCGGCCGCGGTCGCGGCGGCGCGCACCGCCGCGCTCACCGGCCGCATGCCGCGGCTCGGCGCCCGCTGCCTGCAGGTTCCGATCCGGTGGGGCAGGATCCGGATCGTGACGCCCGGCTTCGTGCGTGCCGCCCACCGCGCCGGCCTGCACGTCCACGTCTGGACCGTCGACGACCTCGAGACGATGCACCACCTGCTCGACCTCGGCGTCGACGGGATCATGACCGACCGCCCGCGCGTGCTCGCCGAGGTCTTCGCCGACCGCGGGCTCCCGCTCGCTCCGCAGGCATGACCAGCGCGCTGCGGGGAAGAACGCGGGCATGAGTGCCTCCAAGCGAGCGCTGCGCGCGGGCGCGCTGGCGGGCGCCGCCGTCGCCGGCGTCGCGGCCCGCGACCTCACCCAGCGCCGTCACGCGATCCTGCGCAACTACCCGCTCGTCGGGCACCTGCGCTTCCTGCTCGAGGCCGTCGGCCCGGAGCTGCGCCAGTACATCGTCACCTCCAACGACGAGGAGCGCCCGTTCTCGCGCGATCAGCGCCGCTGGGTCTACGCGTCCTCGAAGCGCGAGATCAACACCTTCGGCTTCGGGACGGACAACGAGCTCGAGCAGATCTCCAGCCTCGTCGTGTTCAAGCAGTCGCCGTTCCCGGAGCGCCCGCCCGCGAAGGACACGCCCGGCGCGGCGCCGGACTACCGCCTCCCGGCCGGGAAGGTGCTCGGCGCGGCGCACGGCCGCCGCCATGCATTCCGGCCGCCGTCGCTGGTCAACGTCTCCGGGATGAGCTACGGGTCGCTCTCCCGCGCCGCCGTCGAGGCGCTCAACCGCGGCGCCGCGCTCGCCGGCTGCTTCCAGAACACGGGCGAGGGCGGGCTCGCGCCGGCGCACCGGCACGGCGGCGAGCTCGTGTTCCAGATCGGCACGGGCTACTTCGGCTGCCGCGACGAGCACGGCGGGTTCTCGCTCGCCCACCTGCAGGAGACGCTGGCCGGTGCGCCCGTGCGCGCGATCGAGATCAAGCTCTCGCAGGGCGCCAAGCCCGGGCTCGGCGGCTTGCTGCCCGCGACCAAGGTCACCGAGGAGATCGCGCGCATCCGCGGGGTGCCGGAGGGCCGCGACTGCGCGAGCCCCTCGGCGCACTCCGCGTTCTCCGACGTCGACGGCATGATCGAGTTCGCGGAGGCGATCGCCGACGCCACCGGGCTGCCCGTCGGCATCAAGTCCGCGGTCGGCGACCTCGGGTTCTGGGAGACGCTGGCCGAGCGGATGGCGGCCACCGGCGGAGGGCCGGACTTCGTCACGATCGACGGCGGCGAGGGCGGCACGGGTGCCGCCCCGCTCGTGTTCAGCGACCACGTCGCGCTCCCGTTCAAGGTCGCGATGTCGCGCGTCTATCCGTGCTTCGTGCGGGCGGGGCTCGCCGAGGACGTGGTCTTCATCGGCTCGGGCCGCCTGGGCTTCCCGGACGCCGCGCTGCAGGC
>Ga0126314_10001686_pt1 | contig 10734 bp, 15 predicted proteins | sample Plot105B_FD_92535 | JGI IMG/M metagenome (GOLD analysis project Ga0126314, IMG submission 92535) | Serpentine soil microbial communities from UC McLaughlin Reserve, CA, USA - Plot105B | ecosystem: Environmental > Terrestrial > Soil > Grasslands | place: USA: UC McLaughlin Reserve, Lake County... | reverse complement strand
CTGGTCGGCGCCGGACGAGGAGCTGCACCGGTTCCACAACGAGCAGACGCGTGAGCTCCGCGCGCACTTCCTCGGGCGCCGCCTCTACGAGGTGATGAAGTACTGGGAGACCGCGGAGCCGTCAGCGCCGGGTCCCGAGGCCGAGTTCGCGCGCATCTGGCAGGCGCTGCCGAAGATCGTCTTCTCGACCACGTTGGAGAGCGTCGTCGGGAACGCGAGGCTGGCGCGCGCCGGGCTCGCCGAGGAGGTCGCCCAGTTGAGGGACGGGCCGGGCGGGGGCCTCGCCGTCGGCGGCGCCGGCCTGGCCGCGAGCTTCATCGAGCTCGGGCTCGTCGACGAGTTCGGGCTGTTCGTCAGCCCCGTCGTCCTCGGTGCCGGCACGCCGTTCTTCCCGGCCGGCGCGACGATCGGCCTGGAGCTCGTCGAGACCCGGACGTTCGGCTCGCGCGTCGCGTACCTGCGCTACCGCCGCGCCGACTAGCATCGCCCCAGGTGGACGTACTCGCGCTGTACGACATCCACGGCAACGTCGACGCGCTCGAGGCGGTGCTCGCCGATCCGCGGGCGAGCAGCCCCGACGCGGTGGTGGTGGGCGGCGACGCCGTGCCCGGCCCGTTCGCCGCCGCGACGCTCGCGCGGCTGGAGGCGCTTCCCGCTCGCGTGCACTGGATCCGCGGCAACGGCGAGCGCGAGGTGGCCGCCGCCGCCGACGGACCCGCGCCCGCCGACGACGACATGGCCGCGGTGACCGCGGCGCTCACCGCCGCCGAGCTGGGCGACGACCGGGCGCGAGCGCTCGGCGAGCTGCTGCTCACGCTCGAGCTCGACGGCGTCCTCTACTGCCACGCCACGCCGCGTCGAGACGACGAGATCATCACCCGCCTCTCGCGGCCCGAACGCTGGTCGGACGCTCTCGCCGGCATCGACGCCGCGCTCGTCGTGGCCGGCCACACGCACCAGCAGGACGACCGCCGCGTCGGCGACGCGCGCTTCGTCAACGCCGGCAGCGTCGGGCTGCCGTACGAGGGCGACGGCGCAGCCTGCTGGCTGTGGGTCGCCCACGGGGTCCCCGACCCGCGCCGGACCGCCTACGACGCCGCCGGCGCCGGCCGGCGGATGCTTGCCGCCGGCTGGCCCGATGAGCAGTCGATCGACGCGGCGCTGATCGATCCGGTCGAGGCGATCGTCGTGACGCGGATCTTCGAGGAGCGGGCCGGCCAGGTGTAGTCGCTAGGCCGACGCCGGGCGGTAGGTGCAGATGAGCACGCCCGTCCTGGTCTGGGTCACCGACACGAGATCGAGCGGCCGAGCCCGCCCGTCGCCGGGGAAGATCGTCTTGCCCCCGCCGAGCAGGATCGGCTCGAGCATGAGCCGGTACTCGTCGACCAGGTCGTTCTCGACGAGTTGAAGCGCCAGCGACGCGCTGCCCCACACCTGGATGCCGCCGTCGCCCTCCCGGTCCCGGAGCCGGCGGATCGCTCCGATGGGGTCGTCGCCGCCGATCAGCGTGGTGTTGTTCCACCGCGACGACGCCTCGTCGGCCGTCAGCGTCCGCGACACGACGTACTTCGGGACGGCGTTCATGTGGTCGGCATACGGGTCGCCTGCCCGGCCCGGCCAGGCCGACGCCATCACGTCCCACGTCCGGCGCCCGAACAGCAACGCGTCCGTCCGCGCCATGTCCTCGTCCAGCACGGGGCCCATCGCCTCGGCGTCGAAGAAGGGCATCGACCATCCCCCGTGCCGGAAGCCGCCGTCGGGGTCCTCCCCTTGGCCGCCGGGGGACTGCACGACGCCGTCGATGCTGATGAAGTCGCTCAGGATGATTCGCATGCGGCTATGACAGCGCCGCCGGCCGAGAGTCATCGCGCCGAGTCGAGGTGCCGGCAGGACCCACTCGGCCACCGGCCGGACGCTACCGTGCCCGCGCCGGGCCTCGGCGCCGTTCGATGATCTCGCGGCGATCCGGTGGTCTACACCGAAAACATCGACTCGGAGGTGAGCAGTGGGAGAGATACACGTGCACGAGTTCATGAGCCTCGACGGCGTGATCGACGCGCCGACGTGGACGTTCGAGTACGGCTTCGACCCCAGGATGGGAGAGGCCATCGGCGCCGTCACGGAACGCAGCGGCGGGATCCTGCTCGGCCGCACGACCTACGAGATGTTCGAGCCGGCGTGGTCGACGCGCACTGTGGAGGACGACCCGGGGGCGCCGTTCTTCAACGACACCACCAAGTACGTCGTCTCTGGGACGCTCACGGACGCGACCTGGAGGAACTCGAAGGTGATCGGGCCGTACGACCCCGACGCGATACGCAGCCTGAAGGAAGAGGTCGCCGGCGACCTGTACGTGAGCGGCAGCATCACGCTGGTCCGAACCATGCTCGCGGACGGCCTGGTCGACGGGCTGCACCTGTTCGTCTACCCACTCACCCGCGCGACCGGCCCGCGGCTCTTCCCCGAGGATGCCGCGCCCGGCAAGTTCTCCCTCGCGGCCTGTACGTCGTACGAGAACGGCGTCGTCTACCTCGCCTACCGACCGCAGGCGTAGGCCCGCCGCGACGGCGGCACACGACCGCAGACGACGAGCGACGCCCCTGGGCGACGCCGCCCTGCGTGGGTGGGCGCCCGCGGCCCGACGTGGCGGCGCTCCGCGTTCCGGGTAAGGCGGTCGCGTGTTCTTCGACGGCTTCGCCTGCGAGCACCTCGACGTCGGCGGGGCCGTGCTCCGCGTGCGACACGGCGGTGACGGCCCTCCCGTCGTCCTGCTGCACGGCCATCCGCGCACCCACGCGACGTGGCACGCCGTCGCGGCGCGCCTGGCGGGTTCCCATACCGTCGTGTGTCCCGACCTGCGCGGCTACGGGCAGTCGAGCAAGCCGCCCACCACGGCCGACCACGCCCCTTACTCCAAGCGGGCGATGGCCGGCGACGTCGTGGCGCTGATGCGCCTCCTCGGCCATGACCGCTTCGCCGTCTGCGGGCACGATCGCGGCACCTACGTCGCGCTGCGACTCGCACTCGACCACCCGCACGTCGCGACCCATCTGATCGCGATGGACGGCGTGCCGATCTCCGAGGCGCTCGACCGCTGCGATGCACGCTTCGCGCAGGCGTGGTTTCACTGGTTCTTCTTCGCACAGCCGGCGCCGCGTCCCGAGCACGTCGTCTGCTCCGATCCGGACTGGTGGTATGACAGCGCCGCCAAGCGGGCGCAGATGGGCGAGCAGGCGCACGCCGACTATCTCGCCGCCATCCACGATCCCGACACGGTCCACGCGATGATCGAGGACTACCGCGCCGGGCTCGGGATCGACCGCGCTCACGACGAGGCAGACCGCGCCGCCGGGCGTCGCGTGACCTGCCCGACGCTCGTCCTGTGGGCGCTCCGCGACGACATGGAAGAGCTGTACGGCGACCCGCTCGCGGTCTGGGACCGGTGGGTCGACCCGCCACTCCGCGGCCGCGGCATCGACTGCGGACACCACATCGCGGAAGAGGCCGCCGAAGAGCTGGCCGCCGAGCTCCTCGCGCACCTGCGCTCAGACCCCTGATCGGGCGGTCGTGGCAGAGCTCCTCACGCACTGCGCTCAGACTCCCGATCGGGCCCGGAGCGGGCCGTCGTGGCCTGGCTCGTGCGATCATGGGGCGTGCCCCTGGAGTTCCGCCGATGCGATGCAGGGCGGGCGCCCGCGAGCGAGCTCGTCGACGCGTTGCTGGACGAGTACGACGTCATCGCCGGTCGCGAGCTCCGCGGCGGCCCCTCGGCGTCGCCGGCCGACTTCTCGCCGCCGGGCGGGGCGTTCGTCGTCGGCTTGCTCGACGGCGTGCCGGCGTGCTGCGGGGGTGTGAAGGCGCTGGGCGGCGGCGCCGGCGAGATCAAGCGCATGTACGTCGTTCCCGGGTTTCGGGGACGCGGACTCGCGCGCGCGCTCGTCCGGGCGCTGGAGGACACCGCACGCGACCTCGGTCACCGCGTCATGCGGCTCGACAGCACGTCCGCGACCTGGCCCCTCTACCAGGCCGCCGGCTACCGAGAGATAGCGGACTACAACGACAATCCCCATGCGGACTTCTGGGGCGAGAAGCGACTCTGACCGCAGAGTTGCTGTCATCGTCCACGCGATGCGCGCGCGGCGGGCAGCAAGGGTCCGGGCGACGCCGCCCCGCGCCGGGGGGTCGGCGAGTTGGCGGTAAAGGCCTGCCTGAACGGCGCACGCACGCGGGCGGAGCATCCGGCCGTACCACACACGCCTTCGGAGCTGGCCGCCGACGCGATCGCGGGTCGCGGCGCGGGCGCGTTCGCCGTGCATGTGCATCCGCGCGACGCCGGCGGTGCCCAGACGATGGACGCGGGCGCTTGCGACGCCGTGGTGGCCGCGCTACGGGCGGCGGTTCCCGGCCTGCCGATCGGCCTCTCGACCTCCGAGGCGATCGACCGCGACCCGTTCGCGCGCGCCGCCGCGGTGCAGGCCTGGCGGCGGCCGCCGGACTTCGTCTCGGTGAACCTGTCCGAGCTCGGGTGGGCCGGGATCGCGCGCGCCGCCTTGCACGCCGGCGTCGCGGTGGAGGCGGGCCTCGCCACGCCGGCCGACGCGGAGGAGCTGGCGCGCAGCCCGTTCGCGCACCAGGTCCTGCGGGCGCTCGTGGAAGTCGACGGCGGCGCGGAGGAGGCTCGCACCGTCGCGCAGCTCATCCCCGACGGCGTGGCGCAACTGTGGCACGGCTACGGCGAGCGGACCTGGGAGGTGGTATCAGCCGGTGCCGCCGCCGGACACGACGTGCGCGTGGGCCTGGAGGACGTCCTCGTGCTTCCGGACGGCGACGTCGCGGCAGGCAACGCCGAGCTCGTCGCAGCTGCGGTCGAGCTGATCGGCGCGACGCCGTAGGTGCGGTACGCCGCCGCTCCCAGCCGACGGGCGGCTGGTCCTGCGTGCGATCGATCGACCTTCGATCAGGTTCTTGGGAAGGGGCCGTGGCGGCCATCGGGCAAGCCGATCGAGGGTCCGTCGCCCGGCGCGCGCGGGGCTCCGGGTGGCTCCGAACCTCCGGGCAGGCGTGCACTAGGTTTCCGCCGGTGTACGTCTCCGTGTCACGACTGCGCGTCCCCGAGGATCGGGCGCGCGAGCTGGTCGCCGCCTTCCGTGCCCGCGCTCGCCTCGTGGACGCCGCCGACGGGTTCGTCGACCTCCAGGTCTGGCAGTCGGACCGCGACCGCACAGAGCTGCTCATGGTGTCGCGCTGGCGCGACCGCGCCGCCTTCACGGCCTACATGCGCTCGGCCTCGCACCGCGCCTCGCACGAGCGGATCGATCCCGGCCTCAAGGCCGACATCAAGCTCGAGCGCCTCGAGCACCTGCACACCCACGAGGTGGTGGCCGAGTGACCCGGCGCACCGAGCCGCCGAGCGGGTGGCCGCCGCCCGAGGCGGCCGTCCTCGCCGGCGCCGACGTCGCGCTCCGACCGCTTGCCGAAGCGATCGCCGACCGCTACTTCACGAGCTTCCCGGAGGATCTCGAGCGCTACGGAGCGGAGGTCGCGCGAGCCTGGGAGGTGCACGACACGCTGCACCTGCTCAACTGGGCGATCGGCGCGGTGGAGGGCTACGTCGAGCTCGACCACCAGGTGACCTGGCTCGCGCGGGTGCTCGACGCCCGCGACTTCCCGCTCGAGCATCTCGCCGTCAACCTGGAGCTCGCCGGCGACGTCCTCATCGAGCGACTCGAGGGCGGCGCGGATGTGGCCGGGCGACTGCGCGCAGCCGCGCAACTCGTCAGGCGGGCGGCGACCTGACCTCGGCGCGCGATCCCGCCACCCGCGCCGCCTCGGTGACCGGGTCGCCCTGCAGCACAGCGGCTCCTAGACGCGGGCCCAGCCGGGGGTGGGCGCCGGCCCCGGCCAGCGCGAGCGGCACGCGGGCGGCGAGCTCGGCAAGGGCGTCCCCGGCGCGAACATAGGCGTCGGCGCGCACGCTCGCGATCACGACCTGTGCAGGCTCCAGCGTGGCGGCGAGCTGCGCGAGCGCGGCGACCGGCGTATCCGCCCCGAGGTAGGTGATCCGCCATCCGCGCGTCCACAGCGCGAGGCCGAACGCCAGCAGTCCCATCGTGTGGAGCTCTCCGGGTGGAGCGGCAAGCAGCGCACGCGGCCCGTGCCCGGAATCCCACTTGCGCGCCAGGCTCAGCAGGCGCCCGTGGATCAGGTTGGACGCGAAGTGCTCGTCGCCGACGCCGATCTCACCGCAGGCCCAGCGCTCGCCGAGCTCGCGCAGGGTGGGCAGAACGACCTGGGAGAGCGCCGTGTCCGTGCTGTAGACGGCGAACAGGCGGTCGAGCTGCTCGTGCGCGCCGGCATCGTCGAAACGGCTGAGCGCACGCCGGAGCGCGCGCTTGAGCCGGTCGAGCTCGCCGTTCTCGAAACGCTCCGGCGCCGCCGGCTCGGTATCCGCGGACGTGGCGAGGCGCGCGGCCTCGGCGGCGGGGACGCCGCGTTCGAGCTCGCGGCGCATCGCCCTGACGAGCTGCTCGTCGGCGCGGCCGTACAGGCGGCGCCCGTTCGCGGTCCTGGCCGGACGTGGCAGCCCGTAGCGCCGTTCCCACGCGCGCAGGACATCGGCGCTCACGCCGACGCTGCGGCTGAAGTCGCCGATCTGCATGAAGACGTCAGGCACCTAACTCGACAGCTCGAGCATGTTTTGTATAACCCTGTCCAGGACAACCATGTACAAAACCTTCGATGCCATCGAACCACAAGGAGGCCAATGATGGCCCAGACGCAGGAAATCCTCGCCTATCGCGGGCAAGTCTCCGACGAGGAGCACGAGGTCGCGCTGCACGCGGAGGAGCCGGTCGTCGAGAAGCGGGCCGTTCCCAAGGAGCGGGTCCGGCTGGACAGGGATACGCGCCTGCCGGCACCGTTCAACTGCGTCGTCTTGCGCGACGCGCAGCACGTGCGGCTGCTGCCCACGGGCGAGCTCGACATGGCAGCCGTTCCGCGGTTCCGTGAGACGGTCGCGGAGCTGTACGCCGCAGGGCTCGATCATCTGACCCTCGACCTCCGGCGCCTGTGTTTCATCGACTCGAGCGGGCTGCGGGCGATCCTGTCGCTCGACGCCGACTCCCGGAGGCGCGGATCGCGGTTCGAGCTCATCCCCGGACCGCCCGCGGTGCAGCGCATGTTCGAGCTGACCGGCGCGCTCGGCCTCCTCCCGTTCAGGGCGTGAGGCGACGACGGTCCGCCCGGCGGCCAGACAGAGCATCGGCGGAGTGACAACTCCGTCTGTGTCACGCTCGATCGGTACTCCAGGATCGAGGCGCTCGCGCCGACGAACCAGTTGATGCGGGTGATTCGCACGAAGCTCGCGGCAGCCGGCGTCGCCGTCGTGCTCCTCGCGATCGCGATCCTGACGCTCGGAGCGTGCCTCAGATGGAGCATGAGGTGCGACGAAGGCTGCTACTCACCCGCCTCCTCGCCCGGACAGCCGTGGACCAGATACGAGGACGCCTGGCAATGGCATGCCCAGTTCGCAGTCGCGCTGCTGGCCATGATCGTGGCCGGTGCGGCGCTTGCGATCGTGAGGCGACGTCCCGCTCATGGGCTGCTCGCGGCCGGAGTCGCCCTCACGCTGGCCGGTACGTGGATCGCGTGGTATCTCGCGAGCCCGCTGCACGCATAGAGCGCTGCTCGCTCCGTGCGGCGCCGTTGCCGCCCCTCAGGCCTCTGTGACCGCGCTCGCCACTCCCGCCACCTCCATCGCCGGCAGGTAGACCTGGCGGAGGTCCATCCCACTCAGCACGGCCTGGTAGAACGCGTTGATCTCCACCGCGAGCTGCCCGCCGCCCTCGTATCGCCCGACGAACTCCTCCCCCTGGTAGGCGATCAGCACACCCCAGGTCTCATCCGAGTCGCCGGGGATGTGCTTGTCGCCGATGTCGTGGAAGCTGAGCGTGCCGCGCGTCGGAATGATGATGCCCACGTCCCCCAGGTCGCCGGACTTCCAACCGTCCCCGGACGGGATCACCTGGTTGCCGCCCATGAACCCGACGGAGACGTTCGAGTTGTTGGTCAACGTCAGCTGGTACACCAGCGCCCCCTTGTTGGACCGATGAGTGGGGCATCGTAGAGCGGTGGGCGCTGCCCTTTGGGGACGAGCCGACAGCCGATGCGCGAAGATGACTGCGATGCTGCGCCCCGCCACGCCGGCCGATCATCCTGACGTAGTCGCGCTCGCGCTCGCCGAGGACGCAGCCTGGTCCGGCGCGCCCGCGGTGTCTGCAGAGGAGGCCGGCGAGCTCATCGACAGCTATCGGCCGGGGGTGATCTTCGAACGCGACGGTCGCGTGGCCGGCTATGCCGCGGTCGACGAGGGCGGCGACACGATCCTGCTCGCAGACCCTGGCGACCCAGTGTCCCCGCTCGAGGCGCTGGTTGCCTGGCTCGGCGAGCGCGGCCATCACCAGGTCGACACCTATGCGGCTGACGCGCGTCGGATCGCCTGGCTCGAGGCGCACGGGTTCACCCACCGGCGCTCCACCTTCGATCTCCAACGGGGTATCGACCCGCCGCCCGCGTCCGCGGTCTGGCCGAGCGGGGTCACCATCGCGCGCTACCGGTCCGGCGAGGATGACGATGCGGTCCACACGCTGATCTACGTCGACGCTGCATGGGGAGAGGTGCCCGGACACACGGAGCGATCGCCGGAGGCGTGGCGGTCGACGATCACGCCCGACTACAGCGGCTGGGTCGCCCGCCGCGACGGGCGCGCGATCGGGTGGGTCGTCGGCCGCGTGTTCGACGACGGGCGCGGGTGGGTCGAGCAGCTCGCCGTCGCCCGCTCCGCGCGCCGTCTCGGCCTCGGCCGCGCGCTCATGCTGCACTCGCTCGCCGAGCTTCTCTCCCGGGGCGCGACCTCGCTCGCCACCGGCGTGCAGGCCGAGAACGAGAAGGCCCTCGGGCTCTACCGCGACATCGGCTTCGAAGTCGAACGCGAATGGCGCGTCTACGCGAGGCCGCCGGGCTGAAGCGACGAATCGCCGCTCGATCTCGCGGCGCGGCATCGCACGATAACCAGTGAGCTCACGCCGGAGAGGGGCCCTGTGGCGCCTGGCCGACCGATCGGCTCGCAGGCCATCGAGCGCCGCTCCCGAACGCATCCGGCGCCATTCGCGGCGGGCAAGTACGAAGAAGCACCCCCCGCAGACGGCGAGCACGATCACGATCACGCACTCCAGGGCGCCGCTGCCACCGTCCGGCTCGAGCGCGGTTGCGCGGCGGACCGCCTAAGCTGGATCGCATGGCGCGTTCGACGGCACTCGTCAGACCGAAGCGCCGCGTGGTCGGCGGCGTGTGTGCGGCGCTCGCCGAGCGCTTCTCCGTCTCGCGCACACTCGTGCGGGTCCTGTTCGTCGCCTCGTGCCTGCTGCCCGGCCCGCAGGTCCTGCTGTACATCGCCCTGTGGATCATCCTGCCGTCCGAGTGACGGCGGCGACCTGCCGCCGGACCGCTTCTGGCGCATAGCGGTAGCTGCGCATTTCCGCATGCCTTCGAACACTCGGTCGCGTGAACGCGTGCCGCGGGTGAGACACATTAAACGAAATTGATGTATTATCCGGCGCGGTGGTCGCCACGGCCGGACATGGCGAAAGTTCACCGCCGCGCTTTCTGCGGCTGGCGGGGCACCCGCTGCGATGGCGGCTGCTGCGCGAGCTGGCGCACAGCGACCGGCGCGTGGGCGAGCTCTGCGAGCTGGCGGACCGGCGCCAGAGCCTGGTCTCCTATCACCTGCGTCAGCTGCGCGACGGTGGCCTCGTCTCGGTGCGTCGCAGCGCCGCCGACGGCCGTGACGCCTACTACGTACTCGATCTGGCCCGCTGCGGCGAGCTGCTGTCGAGCGCCGGCGTGTCGCTGCACCCTGGCCTGGCGCCGACCCCGCGTGCGCGGCGCGAGCGCCGGTCCCCGCTCGCGCGCGTGCTCTTCCTGTGCACGGGCAACAGCGCGCGGTCGCAGATCGCCGAGGCACTCTGCGAGCGGCTGTCCGGCGGCGCGGTGAGCGCCGCCAGCGCGGGCAGCCATCCCAAGCTCCTGCATCCCAACGCGGCGCGGGTGATGCGCGAGCGCGGCATCGACCTCGCCGGCCGTCGTTCCAAGCACCTGAGCGAATTCAGTCGCCGGCGCTTCGACTACGTGATCAGTCTCTGCGATCGCGTGCGCGAGGTCTGCCCAGAGTTTCCCGGCGGACCCGAGCTGATCCACTGGAGCATCCCTGACCCCGCGCGCGCGCCCGGAAGCGACGAGGAGACCCTGCCCGCGTTCGAGCGCACCGCCGCCGAGCTCTGCACCCGCATCGACTTTCTCATCGAGGCGATCGAACCGACCGCGACCCGGAGGTGACCGAACGTGCCTGACGATCTCGTCAACGTCCGCTACATGGTCGACGACGTGGAGAACGCCGTCGCCTTCTACACCACCCACTTCGGCTTCACGCTGCGCTCCAGCGGCGCGCCCGCGTTCGCCGACGTCGTGCGCGGCAACCTCCGGCTGCTGCTCAGCGGCCCGGCGAGCTCGGCTGGGCGGCCGATGCCCGACGGCCGCACCCCGCAGCCGGGCGGCTGGAACCGCATCCACTTCATCGTCGAAGACATCGAGGCCGAAGTCGAGCGACTACGTACGGCCGGCCTGACGTTCCGCAACGACATCGTCAGCGGGCCGGGCGGCCGGCAGATCCTGCTCGAG